>Ga0105240_10000696_pt1 | contig 61797 bp, 49 predicted proteins | sample KBSC54metaG_FD_80426 | JGI IMG/M metagenome (GOLD analysis project Ga0105240, IMG submission 80426) | Corn rhizosphere microbial communities from Kellogg Biological Station, Michigan, USA - KBS C5-4 metaG | ecosystem: Host-associated > Plants > Roots > Rhizosphere > Soil | place: Michigan, USA... | reverse complement strand
CACTCTCCTCGGACACCGCGGATTTCTCATGATCCAGCGCTACAGTCAGGTTCGTTTCTACGAACCTCCGGCGACACTCGACGCGCATTGGCCGATGCAGGAGGTCTATTCGTTCTATACGCCATCGCGGCAAACAGGACTACTGCGCGCTGACATTGACGGGGATGGTCTAGTCGATATTCTTGCCGGCAATGATTGGATCAAGTCTCCCGACCGGTTCGATCTTCCGTGGCATCTCTTCGCCATCAATACCTATAACGAAGTGACGGATTCCGCGATGTTGCGAATTGCGCTTACCGAACCGGCCGACGGACTTGTAGTGAGTCAAGGCCACATGGAAAACGCGCGGGTTACCTGGTTTGAAAAACCTGACGATCCGCGGCGTTTGTGGATTGGCCACCGTTTGAGCGACGGGTTAAACCTGGTAAATCCCCACGCGCTGGCTGTGTTTGATTTTGGTGGTGATGGCAAGCCCGCCATCATTGCCGCCGAGCACAACGGCAAATCATCGCGTCTTTTCGTTTTTCTAAAACAGGAGGAGCGGGGTTCTTTTCGACCGGTCGAACTCCCCTTCCGCACCGACGCTATCGCAATCTTCCCTCGGGCACGCGGCGAATTTATAAGCATCGGTGCGGACAACGTGACGATCTGGCGCTACACCGTACGCAAGTAAGCGTCGTCGCCCCGAATCCAGTCTTCTCGAACAGGCGAAAAGAGGTCGAACGCAACGCTGTCTTCCAAAGCTTCCACGCCGTGTGGTTCATTGCCGGAAATCTGCAGTACGTGTCCGCCCTCCAAAATGAAATCCCGGTCGTCGAAGATGAACCGCAGCTTGCCTTCCACAAGCATGCAGATCTGCTCGTTCTCATGGCTGTGGCGCGCCACCGATGAGCCTTTCACCAAATATACTTTTGCCACCGTTACCTTGTCGCCATGAACAACCTGGCGGGCGAAATTCGGGTTCATCTGCTCCCGCTCAATTTGACTCCAGTTGTGAAGTTGCATCCGCAAGTATTGTAGATCAGGATTAGCTGGCCGGAGCAACATGAATTTCGGTCGTCTTGCCCATGATCACTTGAACGCGTTCCTGATAGAACGTCTTGCCGCTAGGGTCACGCAGTTGAATATCGTGGTTGCCTGGTCTGAGCGGAAACTTCTTCAGCTTGCCGGTCAACCCGGCGTAGCCACCATCGACGTAGATTAAGGCATCCTTCGCTTGGGTCACGATTTTTACGTCGCCAGTCCGCGCTAGCGGAAAAGCCCCGTAATAAGCAGGCCCGCCCCAGTAGTAAGGGTGGAACCCGGGGCCGTAACCATAGCCAAATCCGAATCTGTAAAAAGGTCGTGCAGACGCCATCGGCGCCAAAGCCACCATCCCTGCTGCCAGGGTCAGTAATGATTTTTTCCAGGACCAGGACATATACTTGTCCTCCTCTTCATCCGGCCCGATTCTTTCTACAATCGAGCCTACTGGTAGGATGCGGGAAAAGCTGACACGGTTCCACAGCGTCCGGAACTCCTTGTCTGTTAAGAAGTGATCACCAAAGCTTACAGCGCTCGGCCGCGGGACGCACCATCGCGTCTCCGTCCTTGCACTGAAATGCCTTGTGGAACTCCGGAATATTCTGCAGCGTCCCAATCGCCCGGAATCGGTCCAGCGGATGCGGATTTGTGTTCAGAGATAACCGGGCCGCTTCGGGCCGCGACTGCGTACCCCACAGCCGGGCGAAAGCGATGAAGAACCGCTGATCGCCAGTGAAACCATCAATCACCGGGGGTTCCGGCTTCCCAATCAGCGATCGCTTGTAAGCCTTATACGCAAGGGTCACTCCGCCCAAATCGCCCAGCGCTTCTCCCAACACGAGCTTGCCGTTGTGATGTTGCCCGCTGCCGACGTCGAGCGTGTTGAACTCGTTCACCACGCACGCTCCACGCTCGTCGAACTTCTTGCGGTCCTCCGGTGTCCACCAGTTATTCAGATTGCCGCTCGCATCGTACTTCGATCCGCTGTCGTCGAACTGGTGGCCCATTTCGTGGCCGATCACCGAACCGATCGCACCGTAGTTCACGGCATCATCCTCGTTCATGTCGAAGAATGGCGGCTGCAGAATACCGGCCGGGAAAACGATCTCGACGAAGGTGGAGTTGGAATAGGCGTTCACTGTTGGCGGCGTCATATGCCAATCCACCCGATTAGACGGCTTGCCGATTTTGGCCAACTCGTAGTTATGTTCGGCAGCCCAGCTCGCCCTGATATTGGCAAAATACGACTTGCGGTCGATGTTAAGCCCGGAGTAGTCTCGCCAGCGGTTCGCGTAGCCGATCTTCACCGTCAACGCGTTGAGCTTGGCAATGGCGTTCTTCCTTGTCTCTGGCTGGAGCCAATCGGCTTTCTCCAACTGCTCGCGCATGGCCGCGCGCAGTTTCTCCACCATCTCGCCCATGCGGCGTTTGGCCTCCCTCGGAAAATACTTGCGCACGAATGCCTCGCCCAGCGCATCGCTCAAATGGCGATCCACCGCGATGGCACAAGTCTGAGCGCGCGGTTCTTTCTCCTTGATACCGCTCAGCACCGTACTGCCGAAATAGAACGCCTCGTCGGCGATGGGCTTCGCCAGGTACTGCGCGGAAAGTTTCAACACTCGCCAACGCAGCCAAATCCTCCACTCCTCAATCGGTACTGAGGCGAGCTGCTGATTGAACTTCTTCAGCATTTCCGGCTCCGTCACGTTGATTGGCGTCGATTCCGGAAGCTGCATCTCGCGCAGAAAAACCTTCCAATCGAAGTTAGGCGCCAGCGTGTTCAACGATGCGGCATCCATCATGTGGTACGTCTTCTCCGGATTTCGCCGCTCGGCATTGTTCAGAATCCCTTCAGCCATCGAGGTCTCAAAGGCCATCACTACTTTCGCGTGCGCCGCCGCCAGATCCTGCTTCTCGCCCACCAGTTCCCACATCTTGGCCATGTGCTTGACGAACGCCTCACGAATCTCCTTCGACTTGGCGTCGTCCTTGAAGTAGTAATCCCGATCGGGCAGCGACAGGACTCCGCTCGGTCCGCCGCCGGCTCCATCTCGCTCCGCGATCTGCGCGATCGTCCGGTTGGAGTTCTTGGCGTCGGGCCGGGACATCACCCGGAACGGGCCCACGACGGTTGCGCTCGTCGGCGACAAACCGATGGTCGTCACTTGTTGGAACGCGGCCAGGGCGGCCGGAAGATCGCGCGTTGAACGGATCTTCTCGATGCGGTCGAAATCAGGTTGCAGCGGCTCTAGTCCACGCGCATCGATCGCGGCAGTGTCCATACAACTCGCGTAGAGGTCGCCCATCTTCCGTGTGTTCGACCCCGCACGTGCATTTCGGTCCGCGGCGGCGGCTTCCAATATCGTCTGCATCCGCTCACGGTTCGCTTCCACGAGTGCGGGGAATGTGCCCCAGCGCGATAAGTGCGCCGGGATGGGATGCTTGTCGAGCCAGCCACCGTTCACATAGCGCCAGAAATCCGTGCAGGGTTTGCAAGTAAGATCCATGTCGTCGCGATTGACGCCCGACACCATCGCTGCGAGAAAAAGAATAAGAACTGGAAGCTTGAGTTTCACCGAAACTCCTCCTGGAATAGTCACTAGGATTGCACGATGAAGAAGCAGCGCGTCAAATGAAAGAAAAGTGGCGCTGAGAAACATACTGAATCCAGCCGGTCGAGCAATCCTCCGTGGCCTTCGATGAATTGCCCCCAGTCCTTGATCCCGCGCCGGCGCTTGATCGCTGACAGCGTCAGTCCTCCCATAAATCCCGTCAACGCGATCACAAAAGCCATAGCCGCTGCTTGTGCGGGATCGAACGGCGTAATCCACCATAGGCTCGCTCCCAGAATCGTTGCCCCCGCGATTCCACCGATGAATCCTTCCACGGTCTTTCCGGGAGACAGTTCCGGCGCGATTTTGTGATGGCCGAACAGTTTGCCGAACACGTACTGCAGTACGTCGCTCGATTGGACCACGATGATTAGAAACGCCATCAGCAGCACGCCGCGGCTGATTTCGAGCGTCAATAAAGCCGGCACGTACGAAATGCAATAGACGCAGAGAATCAACCCCCAACTCCGCAGAAGAATCGCACACACTGGAACGAACACGAGGAACCAGCCATACGAACCGTTCCAAACAAACCAGTACTGCGCGAGCAAAACGATCACACTGACCAACCTTACCGGCTCAAACTCTCGTAGAGCGCTGAACGACAGGAGGGCGAATAGGACGACGGTCGCCGCGCGGCCGGCGAGCGCCGCGGAACTCAGCAGGATCACCATCACCCACCACGCCCGAATCCGCGCATTCAGATTGTTCACCGTGGATCGAGCTTTGCCGTCTTTCACGCTGAGATGGAGAATGAAACCGATCAGACTGGCGGCAATCAGCACCGCGCCGAGACCTTCGACGATGAGATAGACTTCCGGCGGAGTTTTCATCTCGCTGTCAGCCCCAGTAACTCATCGCGCAGGCGTTCCAGGAATGCAGTCTTTTCTTCGTTCGGCTCGATGTGCGCGGGCGTGCCAAACGTGATGCTGCGATGCGAACGGTCCATCCACACCGGTACCAGTTCCACACCGGGCCGCTCACGAGCAACGTGAAAGATGCCTGCTTTGAAGGGAAGCAGTTCCGTGCCGGTGCCCCGAGTCCCCTCGGGAAATAGAACGAGCGACTCGCCGCGATCCAGCGCCTCCAGCATCGGTGCAATCGGACTCACCAATCGATCCGACCACGTTCGTTCGACGAGTACGCTTCGAAAAACCCGCCGTGTGAGGTACCGCCGCAGGGCATTTACGCTCCAGTAATCTTCTGCGGCTACCGGGCGTGTCTTCGCTCGAAGTCGCGACGGCAGAGCCGACCACAACAGCACAAAGTCGAGGTGACTAGTGTGGTTTACGAAGTAGATTCGCTGCCCGCCGGACGGTTCGCAACCAATCCATCGCGCGCGGACCCCGGTCAATAACCGCGCTCCACCGGTGATCGCGGCGGCGGCCAGTTTTTCGAGCATCAGCTAATTACCGGTTCGTGCGCGAGCCCATTCGTGTAGCCGTTCCCGATGCGCGGTAGTCAATACGACGCGGGGCCGGTGCGCCTGAATCATCGCGATCGCCGCGTCGATTGACGCCGCACGGCGATTGGCAACGAGCCAGGCGGCCATCACAGCGGCGCTGCGGGAATATCCCAACGCGCAGCAAACGAGCGTGGGCCGCGCGGTATTCATGCCGTCGATCGCCTTCACGCCGGCTTCTAATTGATCCGCAGTGGGCGCAATCAAATCGAGCATCGGTACACCGCGGCTCAAAATGCCAGTGCCGTCGGCCGGCAATTCCGCGGCCAGATGTACCACGGAAGCGATTCGCAGCGCGTCGCGTTCAGCGCGGCGCGGCAAACGCCCCAGCCACACGCCGTTCACGATTTCATGAGCGCCCGGTTCGCCCCACCATCGTGTATGAAGCCATTTCGCCGCCACATATGGAGCCAGGAGCAGAATCCGCGCGGGCTCCATCACGCCCTCGTTATCTCGAAACAGTTCGGGTGATCCAGTCCAATACACCGCAGCAATAATGAGCAAGGCGCCCGCCGGCCAGAATAGCAGCCATCCTAGTCTGCCGGTCGAAAAACCCACTACCGCCAGCAACATCGAACCGGCGAAATACACCGCGGCAATCGTCCGGCTCCGCACCGAGCGCGGCGACGGAACTTTTTCAGTTGGGAACAGGACGATGCAAAAGAGTCCGACCCAGATTCCGGCCGGCAAATCGATGAAGTGATGCTGGTAGGTGGTCAATGTGGAGAGGCCCATCAGTACGAACCAGCATCGCATCAGAAACAAGCTAAATCCGCTCATGTGCTCGGAGTATTTTGCCCAAAGAATTGTCGTCAAACTCAGATGCAGCGATGGTGCTTGATTGAATGGTTTGTCGAAATTTCCCAAAGCGTGAAACAACCAGCCGAATAATCCGGTTGTCTTTGGCTGAGCGTATGAGAAGTGCAGTGGGAATAGCAGAAAGCAGCACACGGAAATGGCTTGTGCCGCCAGAAGACGTTTGCCATGTGCATCGACCTCCTTGTTGTTCTTGCAGAGGAAGACCGAAAGCACGTAAAAAAAATCGGTAGTCCAATACGGCAGAATCGTCCACGCCAAAAACGGAATGTGCGACTCCCAATCGAAAACGATTGATGGAACGGAGAGCCGCCGGCCCGCCGCCCAATTTGAGAAGTCGTAACTAATGAAAAAGAATGGGACCAAACCGGCCAGCCACCAGATCGCTCTTTTCCGCGTGCTGCTCAAGCATCGTTCCTTTGCGCCAGAGAGACTGTGAAGATGCCCGACTCGTCGATCAGCTGATCCATCTTCCGAAACCCGGCCGCTTCCACCAATTGATCCATCTCTGCCTGTGTTCTTCGCCTCATGATCCACGGCCGATGATCGCGGTGGCTCGAGAGCGTCCTGGCGATCATCTCCAATTGCGGGTGAAACGGCTGTCCTGTGTAGACCAGATATCCGCCGGACTCGATTGCGTCGGACAGCCCTGCCAACGATTCGCGCACCGGAGCGTTATCCGGAAACAACTCATACAGCCCCGACACGATGCCTACCGTCGCTTTCGGTTGGACAGCCGCCAGCGACTTCCGGTCGAGCGCATCGCCCTTTTCAAAACGCGCGACGCAATCCATTTTCTTCTCCCGGATCAGCGCCGAGCCGAGGCGCACATTCTCATCGCTGTAATCGCGAAACACCACTTCGTCCGCCTTCACCGCGCTTCGTTCCAATGCATCGAGTACATACCGGCCATGTCCCGCGGCGACATCCAGAATTCGGACAGGCCGGCGTTCCGCGCGCAGCATATCTATCGCCCGCAGCAGCAGTTGCTCGACATTCGCTTTGCGTAGCCTGATCCCGCGCCAGCCGATTGAATTGATGTAGAACCAGTCGATCAACTTCCCGATCGGCGTGATTCCGGCGGCGCTGTCCCGATACACATAATCGAGCGTGCTGCCGGAATCGAAACCAGTCTCGAGCCCGAGCCGAATCCCGTTTGACAAACGGCCGCCTGTCTTCATGGCCATTCGCGTCATGGCAAAATTCATCCTCTTCAACGAAGCGAGGGGCAAAGGACTGCTCAACGCATTGAATTCTGTCTTGGTGTAACCGTTCGTATCTGCGTCCAGCAGCGGCGTTGCACGCGGTGCAGTGGCGAACGACTTCAGAATAAATTCACGGGCCTTGCCGATCGCGAGATGACGATCTTTTTCACCCAGCGTATCGTGATAGAACCCATCAAAAACGTGTTCTTCTTTCACGGCCGATCCCAGCCGCTCGAAAAACTCGTGCTGCGGTTTCACACGCACCACCCAGTCCGAACCGGATATCAGCACCTGCGTAGGTACACGAATGGCTTGCGCGTCGGCTACGACGCGATCGCTCGCGCTGTAAAGACCAAGAAGCACTCGCACCGCAATCGGTCTGGTGATCAGCGGATCGGTTTTGTAAGAAGCAATACGCTCCGGATCATGCGTCAGAGCCTCCGGCTTCACATAGGACTTGATACAAAAGTCGCCCATAACACCCTGGAGCAGGCCCAAACCAGCGCGCGCGAAGGGTACGTAAAGCTTCACTTGGAACGCGGGCGCCGCTAGCATCATGCAGCGAATATTCGGGGCGTAGTCGTGGACCCACGCTGCCGCGAGCACGCTTCCGATACTCTGGCCGATGACGGCGATGTTCTCAACCGGAATGTCGAAGGTCGTTGAGACGTGGCCAGCGAATGTGTCGACGTCTTTTACAAAGGTCCCGAAACCTGGCGAACTTCCTTTCGGCAGAACTGAACGCCCGTGCCCTCGAGCATCCCAGGAGAACATCGCAAAATCTGGAAGATCCAATTCGTCGACAAGATGCTGAAACCGTCCCGAGTGCTCGTGACCTCGGTGCAAAAGAAGAATCGCCTGTTTGGAACCGAGATCCGCGGCAGGCCAGTAACGGTAGAACAGTTTCGTTCCATCCGTTGCTTCAAAGAAGCGCTCCTCTGGCGTCCGCATCCTCACCGTTTAGGGGTTTGCAACTTCCGCCAATGCGTTTCGAACCCGGTTGACGATCGTGAGTGCGAGCAGGAAAGAGACCAGCACGGGAAACACCGTCGACGCCCACGATGCAACTTCCAATCCCGCGCCAAGCCAGAAAGCCAGCGCTCCGAACACGAGGGCGCGATCGCTCTTACCCATCGGCCCGTCGCAACGGCGGGTCGCTCCGGTCATCGGCGCAATGGTTCCGGCGAGTTCTGAGGTTACCGAGAGCACGATCACGGCGCCCATTGATAACGGATCGAAACCTCGAACGTAAGCGAAAGGCAGGTACAGAAAGGCATCGGAGATCACATCGCTCAACTCGTTCAGATAAGCGCCCAGGTTGGATTTCTGATGGAATTCGCGCGCCAGCATGCCGTCGATCGCGTTGAAAGCCATTCGGATGAAAAAGAACTCCGGCAGCAGTAGAAACCATCGCGGATTCTGCGCGTTCAACGTCAGAAAGATCCCGAGTACGATCGACAGAAGACACGTTGTCACGGTGATCTGATTCGCAGTGATACCGGCCGAAGCGACGGTCCGAACGACTGGGCGCAGTACCTCTTGAAACTTGGGTTTCAGAGAATACACGCTTAACACAAGGTCTAGTCTAGCCTATAATTACACTTGGGCCGGGTCAGCATCAGAGCCGTGCTTGCGATTTGCGCGCTGCTTGCCGGAATAGCAGAGTTTGTAGCGCCTTTCGGGCCTCCGTATTTGCGCCGGATGCCTGCGCTTCTCGTCATCATAGGGCTGGTTTTATTGGCGCGCGAAGCGATTTGGCGGCAATCTCGAACGCGTGAAAAGATACTGAAGGACGTTCCTCGCAAGCCGCTGGGACTGTCCTGAAGGCGCCGCCCATCGAGAATGACGCGCGGCGCATCCGGACTACTTGGTTGGCTTTGGAGCTTTCGGCTTCTTCTTCTCTTTCTTTCTGTCTTGACCTTTTGCCATAGTGATCCTCGCTCATCATAATGACAGTTTTGCCCCCAGGACGTCCACAGGCGGCGCTATTTCTTGAGTAACGGCCCGAATTGGTGCTTCAGTTTCTCGAGCTTGGGGAGCGCATTCGCCACCACGTAAGGATGATCGGGATGGCGCTTCACAAAATCCTGATGATATTCTTCGGCCGGATAGAAAGCCTTCAGCGCGCTTACCTCAGTCACGATCGGTTTGGCGAATACTTTGGCCTCGGTGAGTTGCTTGATGTAAGCCTCGGCGACACGCTTTTGTTCGGGGCCCTTGTAGAAGATCGCGGAGCGATACTGATGTCCATAGTCGGGGCCCTGCCGGTCTAACTGCGTTGGATCATGCGCCACGCTAAAGAACACCCTCAATAGCGTTCCGTAGGTGATCTTCGACGGATCGTAAGTAATCTCGATCGACTCGGCATGATTCGTACGCCCGGCACTAACGGTTTCATAATGCGCCGAGTCGGCATCGCCGCCTGAGAACCCCGAAATTACTTTGCTGACGCCGGCGAGTTGTTCGAACACCGCCTCCGTACACCAGAAGCAGCCGCCTGCCAGGACCGCGGTCTGCTTCCCCTTCGCCGTAGTCAGATCAATATCCACGGCCGGGCTGGGAATTTCAATCGCGCGCGCCTGGAAACCGGAAAGAAAGGCCAAAGCCGCCGGCACCAGTGTCCAAGAACGATGTTTTGCTTTGATCATTGTTAGGGTACTCCCCGGATTTACAGTCGCTTTCAAATTCCGCTAACATTAATATAGCGGGAAATGAGAAGGCGAAGGCACAACTACAGGACTGCGCTGACGGCAATAGCGCTCATGACGGCGCCTTTCACGGCCGCCCAGCAACAGGCTTCGCCTCAAGCTCTGGTGAATCACTATTGCGTTGGTTGCCACAGCCAAAAACTGCATACAGCCGGAGTCTCGCTCGAAGGTTTGGATCTGGCAAAAATGAGCCAGGACGCCGCTGTCTGGGAAAAGGTTTATCGAAAAGTCGGCGCTGGCCAGATGCCTCCCGCCGGAATGCCTCATCCACCCGCCGCGGAATCGGCTGCGTTTATAAAGTGGCTGGGAGATGAGCTTGACCGCGCCGCCGCCGAGCATCCGAATCCCGGACGGCCAACCATCCACCGCTTGAACCGCGCTGAATACAGCAACGCAATCCGCGACCTGTTGGCGCTCGATATCAAACCTGGCGCCAAGCTCCCCGCCGACGATACCGGCTACGGTTTCGACAATATCGGTGACGTGCTGTCGCTTTCGCCCATCCTGATTGAACGCTATATGTCGGTAGCGCGAATGGTGAGCCGGCTGGCTGTCGGCGACACCAATATCAAGCCAGCAGTCGACGAGTTCGACATGCCGAGAACTCCCGCGAACAAGATGATTCGGACTGAGCGCGTGAGCGACGATCTGCCATTCGACTCGGCCGGCGGTATTGCCATCCCATACCATTTCCCGGTCGACGCGGACTACGTCATCAGGATCAAAATGCCTTCGGGGCCAACCCCTACCGAAGGTCCCGTCCCGGAGCCGAAGATTATGGAACTGCGCGTTCCGGTGAAGGCAGGCACAAGAACGGTGGGCGTTACTTTCCTCGGTGAGTCCGAAGTGCCGGAGATCATCCCCACCTTCGGCCCGCGTCGCGGCGCACCTGCCGGCCCGCCCGAACCTCCATCGACCGCTAAATTGGACGTTCGATTGAACGGCGTGCGGCTCAAACTCTACGATGTCCCGCGCGGAGCAAACGGCCCAAGGTTCTCCAATGTGACGATTGCCGGCCCGTACGATATTCAAGGGCCGGGCGACACGCCGAGCCGTCAGAAGATCTTCGTGTGCAAGGCGGCCAAGGCGGCGGATGAAGAGCCATGCGCGCGCAAGATCATCTCCACTCTTGGACGCCGCGCGTACCGCAGGCCATTTACCGACGCGGATCTCAAGCCGCTGCTTACCTTCTATCGCGCGGGGCGCCGGGAAGGGAATTTCGACAGCGGCATCGCGATGGCGCTTCGGGCAATGCTGGTCTCTCCGGACTTTCTATTCCGCGTAGAGCGCGACCCGGTGGGCTCCGCGCCGGGCAGCGTTCATCGCGTCAGCGATTTCGAACTAGCATCGAGACTTTCGTTCTTTTTATGGAGCAGCATCCCCGATGACGAGCTATTGCGCTTGGCCGAGCAGGGCAAGCTGCACGATGAAGCGGTGCTTGCGCAGCAGGTGAGCCGGATGATCGACGACCGTCGCTCGAAGGCGTTCGCCAGCAACTTTGCAGGCCAGTGGCTTTATCTTCGCAACCTGGCGCAGGTGCGGCCCGATCAGGATTCGTTTCCTGACTTCGACCCCGCTCTGGGGCAATCGTTCCAGCGCGAAACTACCCTGTTCTTCGAAGCTGTGATGCGTGAAAATCGGCCGGTCACGGACCTGCTCGGCGCCGACTTTACATACCTCAATCAGCGTCTCGCTGAGCACTACGGCATTCCGAATGTATACGGCTCCCAGTTTCGCCGGGTGACGCTAAAGGATTCGAATCGCGGAGGATTGCTGGGGCAGGGAAGTATCCTGACCGTCACTTCATACCCCAATCGGACGTCGGTGGTCCAGCGAGGCAAGTGGGTGCTGGAAAATTTGCTAGGCGCTCCGCCACCGCCTCCTCCGCCGGATATTCCGGCTTTGGAAGAGCACGCGAAAGACGGGAAAAAGTTGACCATGCGCCAACAGATGGAACAGCACCGGGCCAATCCAACATGCTCGTCGTGCCACGCGCGGATGGACCCGATCGGATTCTCGTTGGAGAACTACGATGGCGTGGGCGCCTGGCGGACTAAGGACGCTGGCAACTTGATCGACCCAACAGGGAAGCTGCCGGATGGCACGACGTTTGAAGGTCCCGCGGGACTCCGAAACCTGCTGCTGACGGCGCACCGGGACGAGTTCCTTTCTACATTCACTGAAAAGCTTTTGACTTACGCGCTCGGCCGGGGTCTTGAGTCTTACGACATGCCCGCCATACGCGCCATTCTGCGGGAAGCTGCTTCGCACGATACTACGATTCCAGCTATCATAAAATCGATCGTGAAGAGCCCCCAGTTTCAAATGAGGAGAACCCGAGAATCATGATCATCACGAAGAAAGCTCTGCATCGCCGCACGTTCCTGCGAGGGATCGGCACCACACTCGCGCTTCCATTATTGGACGCGATGGTCCCCGCGATGGCCGCCACTCGGGTGACGTCGGCGAACCCGGCAGTCCGTCTTGGATTCGTCTACGTTCCGAATGGGATTATTCAGAAGGGATGGCTTCCATCAACCACCGGCGCCGGTTTTGAATTTGCGTCGACCATGAAGCCTCTGGAGCCATTTCGCGACAAGCTTCTGGTATTGAGCAATCTGATGCAGAACGGTGGCCGCGCACTCGGCGACGGAGCGGGCGATCACGCACGTGCCGGAGCGAGTTGGCTCACTGGGGTTCACCCAAAGAAAACCGAAGGCGTCAATATTATGGCCGGCGTCTCGGCCGACCAGATCGCCGCGAAAGAGCTCGGAAAGAAAACCCAGCTTGCCTCGCTCGAGATCGGGCTGGAAGAACCGACGCTCGCAGGAAGTTGCGACACCGGTTATAGCTGCGCTTATACCAATACGATTTCCTGGCGCACTCCGACGACGCCGAATCCGATGGAGATCAACCCACGCGCCGTGTTCGAGCGTCTGTTCGGAGACGGGGACAGCACAGAGCCGGCCGCGCGCTTGAAGTTGATGAGGGAAGATCGCAGCATTCTCGACTTTGTGCGTGAGGATGTCGCGCGTCTGGAGCCGGGCCTGGGATCGCGGGACAAAAGCAAGCTCAACGAATACCTGGACGGCATTCGCGAGGTCGAGCGGCGCATCCAAAAAGCTGAAGAGCAAAGCGCCACGATGAAGATGCCGCTGTTGGAACGCCCGTCGAGCATCCCGGACGAGTTTGAAGAGCACGCTAAGCTGATGAGCGATCTGATGGTGATCGCTTATCAGACTGACATGACCCGAGTGATCAGCTTCATGATGGCGCGCGAGGGCAGTAACCGCAGTTATCGATCCATTGGAGTCTCGGACGGGCATCACTCGGTGACACACCACCAGAACGATCCGGAAAAAATCGCCAAGACGATGAAGATCGACGAACTGCACGTCCGCTCGTTCGCCTATCTGCTGAACAAAATGAACTCCACGCCTGACGGCGATGGCACGCTGCTCGACCACTCCGTCATTCTCTACGGCAGCAGCATCAGCGATGGCAATGTCCACACGCATCACGACCTGCCTTTGGTGCTCGCCGGCGGCGCGTCGGTCAGGATCAAGAGCGGCCGCCACATACGTTATGCGCCCGAGACGCCGATGAACAATCTGCTGTTGACCATGCTCGACCGGTCGGGCGTTCCGGCTGAAACGCTCGGTGATAGCACCGGCAAGCTCGATCAACTCTCGGACGTTTAGGAGAGGGCAATGCGAATCCGTGTCCTCGCGCAATGCGGAATGTTCGCTGCAATGATTGCGGCGCCGTGTTTTGCGAGCGGCGATCTTCGGCTCATCGGCGCAGTGAAGGAACAGGACCATAAGGCGGTCGCGTCTCTCATCGGCGAACATGTGGACGTGAACGCGTCCCAACCGGATGGCGCCACTCCACTCGCGTGGGCCGTTTATCTCGATCAGACCGACACGGTCGATCTATTGCTCAAAGCCGGTGCGAAAGTGAACACGGCGGATGAGTACGGCGAAACACCCCTCACTTTAGCATGCGGCACCGGCAATGCCGCCGTGATGGAGAAACTGATCAAAGCCGGCGCCGATGCGACCGTAGCCCGCTGGAACGGCGAAACCGCGCTGATGATCGCCGCGCGCTCCGGAAGCGTCGAAGGAGTGAAGCTTCTCATTGCGCACGGCGCAAATATCGACGCCGTGGAGCCACGCAAAGGGCAGAACGCTTTGATGTGGGCGGCGGCCGAAGGGCATTCCGGTGTCGTGGATGCCCTGATCGGAAGCGGAGCCAACGTGAAAACCGTATCCAAGGCCGGATTCACACCGCTCGTATTCGCCGCTCAGAAGGGCGATGCGAAATCCGTCGTGAGTCTGCTTGGGGCCGGGCTGGACCCGGCCTACACTCTGCCGCAGGGTGCGAGCGTCCTACAGATCGCTGTGACCGGTGGGAAAACCGAAGCCGCGAGCGTTCTGCTGGACAAGGGAGCCAACCCTGACTCCGCCGATAAAGCTGGAAACACACCGCTGCACATCGCGGCACAAGCGGGAAACATTGAGTTGGTGAAAAAACTGCTCGAAAAAGGCGCGAATCCGAATGCCCTCACCGCTAAGGTTGCAGCGGGCGGCCGCGGTGGAGGCGGTGGATTTTTCCGGCCAGTCGGGGAACAGCCGCCGCTGTTTTTCGCCGCCCGGGCAAATCACGAGGACGTGATGCGGGCCCTCGTCGCCGCCGGAGCCGATCCGAAGTTGAAGGCGCAGGACGGCACTACGCTGCTGATGACTGCGGCCGGGAGCGGACACGTCGAAGTGGTGAAATACGCTTACGAGCTATCCCCGGATATCAAGGCAATGACCGACAGCAAGAGAACCGTTATGCACGCCTCCGTGCTCGGTTCGACGCTGAACTCGACGCAGCCGGAAATCTGCAAGGTGATTCAGTTTCTTGCCGACAAGGGAGCGGAACTCGACCCGGTCGATTCCACAGGGCGAACTCCGATTATCCTCGCCGACATTCTTCCCATCGATAAAGCGGTGGAGCTTCTCACCAAGCTGATTGTGCAGACCGGCAACACACCCAAGACCGCTACGAAACGCTAATCGAAAAGATCCGGTTGTTCCTTCGAGATCATGTTCCAGAGCGGTTGGAATTGGAACCAGCCGGCCAGCGGAGTTCCCAACTGCGATCGCGTCAACAAGGCGTATTCAGGCTCGATGACGATCGGTTTGCCGGCTGCCTCGGCCATCAATTGCACCCGGCAACTGCGATCCATGGTGATGAACCACCACACCGCTTCCTCTACCGTCTCGCCAACGGTAAGCAGTCCGTGATTGCGCAGGATCACGGCCTTGCACGGGCCCAGCGCTTGCGCCAGGCGCTCTCCCTCGCTGGTTTCATATACGATACCGGTGAATTCCTGAAAAACGGCGTGATCTTCGTAGAAGGCGCAGGAATCCTGCGTGATCGGATCGAGTAAGCGCCCCAGACTCGACCAGGCTTTGCCGTGAATCGAGTGCGCGTGGGCCGCGGCCACCACGTCGGGCCGGGCCGCGTGCACCTGAGAGTGGATGGCGAAGGCGGCCTTGTTCACCGGGTAATCCCCTTCCACCACGTCGCCGCGATGATCGACCAGAACCAGGTCTGAGACGCGAATCTGTCCGAAGTACATGCCAAACGGATTGACCCAGAAGTGATCCTTTTTCTCTGGATCGCGCGCGGTGATGTGCCCGGCCACGCCTTCGTCGTATCCAAACTTGGCGAAGAGACGGAAGCCCGCCGTCAACCGCTGTTTCCGGTATAGCCTCTCTTCGGCGACTGAATTGAATTTTGGAGGGGAGGCAATGTTGAGAGTCCTCTGCATGGTTTCGCCCATGCTAAATAGTATCTCCTCATTTGCCTGCTGACACTGCAACGGCACCCACCACGACGCGCTCAAATTCCGCCAGGCTCAGAGGCTTCGTCATAAATCCCGTCATGCCGCAATTGAGGCACCTGGTCCGGTTTTCAGGCATGGCGTGAGCTGTCATGGCGATGATCGGCGTATGCTCCATTCCTGCTTCACGCCGGCGAATTTCTTCGGTTGCCCCGTAGCCGTCCAGTTCGGGCATCTGGCAGTCCATCAGAATGACGTCGTAGTGCTGCTTCTCCGCCATCCGGACGGCCTCCATTCCATTCGCTGCAACGTCCGCCAAAAAACCAAGCCGCTCTAAAAGCCGGACCGCCAGTTTCTGATTCACCGCGTTATCCTCGGCAACCAGCACGCGGGTCCCTGGGCGAACTGATTCGCGCGAGAGCTTTACAGGCCGCGTGGCTTCACCGTTGGCGGCCGGCGTCGCACACGGCAGATACAGGGTGAACCAAAAGCGGCTGCCCACGCCATACTCGCTCTCGACGCCGATCTCACCACCCATCAGGTTAACCAGTTGCTTGCAGATTGCCAGTCCAAGTCCCGTACCACCCTGGCTGTTGTTGAGAGAGTTGTTTCCCTGGACGAAGGGCTGAAACAATTTCCGCTGCTGATCGGGCGGGATACCCGGTCCGGTGTCGCGCACTTCAAAATGCATTCGGTGGCCAGAATGGTCGCCATACACAAGGCTGCAGCATAACTGGATCGACCCTTTCTGCGTGAACTTCACAGCGTTGCTAACCATGTTCAGCATGATCTGCCGGATTCGATACGCGTCCCCCGTGCAGAACTGAGGCAGATCGTTCGCCCAGAGCAATTCCAGATCGAGATGTTTCGATAAGGCTTGGCTGCGAACGAGATTGATCACGCCTTCCGCGGCGGCGCGTGGTGAAAATGTTGTCTGGGTCAATTCCAGATTTCCGAATTCAATCTTGGAAAAATCAAGAATGTCGTTGATCAGGGTCAACAGAGCTTCCGCGGACACCTTCACGGTAAGGGCATTGTCGCGCTGGTCGGCATCCAGGTTACTGTGCAGCAGCAGGCCCGTCATCCCGATCACCCCATTCATCGGCGTGCGGATTTCGTGGCTCATTTTGGCTAAAAACTCAGACTTTGCGGCGTTTGCGCAACGAGCTTCCAGAGTTGCCGCCGAAAGTGCGTTTCGGGTATTGCTGAGGCGCCGGAACTGTAATAACATGACTCCGATTATCAGGATCAAACCGCCGACTCCACAAAAAAGAAGCCGTGATTTTCGCTGCGCTTCAAAGACTTCATTTAGCAACCTGGTTTCATCGGGTGTAGTCATCAGCCACTTGGCGTAGAGCGCGCCAAGCGTGCCGTCCGATTCCAGATCGTTAATTCCGTCGCGAATTGCCCTGGCGGCCGGCGCCGCCTCTACAGTGGCTCCGATGCCCATCGTGACCCCCACCAGAGGCAACGGAATAATGTGGAGCGCCACTTCTGCGCATTTCCCGGGACGCTGCAGCAGAAGGCGCCCAATGGACCGTGTGTCGGAGAGGAAACCATCTACTTCTCCCGTGCAGACAGCTTCCATGGCCAGTTGGTGCCCGGCCCTTGGCGCCAATCTGGCCAACGGAGCGAACTGTGCTGCAAGCTGCCGGTCGATGGGAATATCAACGCAGGAAATGAGCCGGCCTGCTATTTCCGGAAAGCTTTTGATGTCCGAATCCGTCTTCAACAGCACCGAAAAACGGCTCTGTAAGTAAGGTTGACTGAGGAATATCTTTTTTCCCCGTGCCGGAGTGATCGTCAGCAGCGGCCACAGATCCACTTTGCGGTTTTGAAGGGCAACATCCGGCCCTTCGGGCGCGATCACCCATTGCAATGGAATTTGCCGCCGCCGCGCCGCTTCTCTCACCGTCTCGACGCTGAACCCGGACACCGAGCCATCCGCGTGGATGATCGAATAGGGCGGCGATTGATTCACGCCAATCCGGATAGGCGATTGTACCCGATGTACGTTTCCCCGAATGGCGTACAGCGCCCAAAGCGCGGAGCAACACACCGCCGCAACAGTAATTGCAACCCTTGGCCAACTACCCGGCAGCGCTCGTCGAAGACGTTGAAACACTGACACGAGTTACTTATCGGACGATTGATCGAATTTTGAGATCTGAATCTCCGCCAAATGCATGGACACCAAAACTGTGCGAGTAGCGCATAGGCGTGACCCGCCGAGTCACACAATCCTTTATCCGAACAGGAAGAAAAGAAAAGACATTTTCAATGGAGTTCCACGTGCCATCACTGACTTCATGAAGAATCTCTTATTTGGCCTGGTACTCATTCTTGGAATCCGCGCCGCGTCTGCTCAGGCCGTTTCGATCGGAGTAAAAGGAGGCATTCCTATCGGCGGCACCATCGGACAGCAAGACGAATCGCGGCCCTATATCGTCGGGCCCTCCGTTGAAGTACGCTTGCCGGCGGGCTTCGCGATTGAAGTGGACGCTCTCTACCGGCGCATCGGCAACACGACGTCCTTCAGTTTCACGCAAGGCGACGTTAGTTCTTCCTTCGTCAACCGCGAGCGCGGAAACTACTGGCAATTCCCGGTTCTCGGCAAGTATTACTTCAAGCCGCGGAACGAAGCTTGGCAGCCTTTCGTAGGTACCGGCTACGCCCTTCGAGTGACCGGTTTCCACTTCGGCGGGACATCCACCAACAACGCATTGATCCCGCCCGGTCAATCGTCTCAGACATTGTCTCAGACGTCGACATTCCATAGCGATTACAGAAGCGGAGTTGAGATTGGCGCACTTGTCAGCGCCGGCGTCCGTTTTCATACAGGGCGGTTCGCCCTCGCACCCGAGATCCGCTACACGCGCTGGGGCGAGAACAATACCAACATTACTCCCAGGAACGAAGCCGGGATTCTGCTCGGAATCAGCTTCTGATTGTAACGAAACGACATTTGTCACCTCTAATACCCGGGAGTAGAGGTGACTCATGAATCGGAATCTCCTGTTGATCATTCTCATTATTGTGCTATTCGCCGTGCTGCCAACCTGGCCGTATAGTGCGGATTGGGGATACTATCCGAGCGGCGGCTTGGGTCTGATCTTAGTCGTCCTTCTGGTACTCGTGCTGGCGAAAAGGCTGTAGCGTACCCCAACGCACTCCGTCTATCCCGATTTTCCTGCGTTCCTCGCGCTAGAATCGCGACAATCTGAAGTCTGGTAGGGTTGAGAGTACGTAGGAGCATAAACAGATGAGAACTTTGGGAGTTTTGTTGATCGGTCTTGGTCTGCTGGCCGGCAGGTTGACCACCGAGGTAAAACCGGTGCGCGCGCAACAGGGCTGTTCGGCCGCGAGTCTAAAAGGGCCTTTCGTTTATCGCCTGGATGGCAATTATTTCGATAATCAGGGCTACAGCTATCAATATTCGGCTGTCGGCAAGATCCTGCCGGACGGCAATGGCGCCATCACAGGTACCGAGACAAATAGCAACTGGGGAACAGTCAAACGAAATGTCGCCTATACCGGTACTTATACCGTCAATAACGATTGCACCGGCAGCATGGCCTTACAATACCCGGGGGGGCCGCTGAATTACGATATCGTGTTTATACCTTCAATCAATCAGCTGAACATCATCCAAACCGACTCGGGGATCACCATAACCGGGTCCGCTACGGCTCAGTTTGCGCCGACGCCAGCGCCCGTTGTGGCCGCGCAGTAGCGAGCGAGCATGAGCAACGCCGCCAACGATCTCCGGATCGATTACATCGAGTTTCCGGCCGTCGATATTGGCCTCACACACAGGTTCTATACCGAAGTTTTCGGGTGGAAGTTTGAAGATTACGGTCCCAATTATACGAGCTTCTCTGATGGCCGGCTGGCCGGAGGCTTCGCCAAGGCGGCAAAAGTGGAGCGCGGGGGCGCATTGATCGTGGTCTACGCGGCGGACCTTGCCGGCGCCGAGTCGAATGTGAAGGCCGCCGGCGGAATGATCGTCAAACCGATCTTCTCGTTCCCGGGCGGCCGCAGGTTCCACTTCACCGATCCGAACGGTAACGAATTAGCCGTGTGGTCCGAGTGACGGCGTAGTGCAGTTTGTGATATATCTCGCTTGTGAATCGTAGATATTTTCTCCTCAATTCCGCGGCACTGGCAGCCGTGCCGATCCGTTCCAATTTGATGGCCTCGCCGAACGACACCGTGCGCGTGGCCTGCGTGGGAGTGCGCGGTCAGGGCCGGACGCACATCTCGCATTACGCGCAGATGCCGCGGGTGGAAATTGCCGCTATCTGCGACATCGACGAATCTGTCCTGAACGCACGCCTGAGCGATATTGAGAAGCTCGGCAAGAAGCGGCCGGCTGGATATACGGATCTGCGCAAGCTCCTCGAAGATAAAAATATCGACGCAATCTCGATCGCCACGCCGAATCATAACCACACGATGCAGGCGATCTGGGGCTGCCAGGCGGGCAAGGACGTTTACGTGGAAAAGCCCTGCTCGCACGACATGTTCGAGGCGCGGCAAATCTCGGTGGTAGCGAAGAAATATAACCGCGTCGTGCAACACGGCACCAACAGCCGCTCCGCCATTGCACGCGAGGCCATTCAGAAGATGCGCGACGGTCTGATCGGCGACGTCTACATGGCTCGCGGACTCTGCTTCAAGTGGCGCGATACCATCGGCCGCACCCCGGTAGAGCCGGTGCCCGCGGGCGTCGATTACAATCTTTGGCTCGGACCTGCGCCGAAGACCGAGTTCACCAAAAATCACTTCCACTACAACTGGCATTGGTTTTGGGCCTACGGCAACGGCGATATCGGAAATCAGGGAATCCACCAGGTGGATGTGGCTCGCTGGGGACTCGGGGTGACTTACCCGACGAAGATCAGCGCCACCGGCGGGCACTTCATGTTCGACGACGATCAGGAAACGCCCAATACGTTGAACGCCAGTTTCGAGTTCAACGACGGCGGCAAGAAGAAAATTCTGGTGTTCGAGGTGCGTCACTGGATGACCAACCACGAGGCCGGTATTGGCGAAGGCGGCAAAGCGCCGAACACGGTCGGGGCCGTGTTCTACGGATCAAAAGGCTACGTGGCGATCTGGGACGAAGATCATGGCCGGTATCAGAGCTTCCTCGGCAAAGAGCAGGAGCCCGGACCGTCGGGTGAGGACAGGGGCAACAACTGGGCCAATTTCATTGCTGCTGTGCGGACGGGGAAACAGTCGGACTTGAATGCGCCGATTGAGGAAGGCGCTATTTCCACCACACTGGTGCACCTGGCAAATATCTCCTATCGCCTTGGAAGGAGCCTGAACTTCGACGCGGCGACGTATTCCTGCACGGGTGACGAAGAAGCGAACCGGATGTTCGCGAGAAATTATCGAGCTCCGTTTGTTGTTCCAAAGCTGGCTTAGCGCCGAAATAGCGGCCGCTTTGGATAAGAACACTTTAGTATTGCTGCTAAAGGGCGGCCACATGAACATGCCCTATCGAATCGGTCGTGGGCTGTGGCCACATGCTCCGATACCGTTACAAGAGTGCCTTGACGCAGTGGTCGGCTACTCTCGACGGAAACCACTCGTTCCGGTTTTGGCCGCCTCTTCAGAAGCGGTCTACAGCAACGCCGAAGACGCCGTCCGCCGCTATTTGAGATCGGACTTGCTCCTTCCGGGCGATCTGGATGGCTGGAAGGTTATCGGTTAACCAATCGTCTCGACCAGAATCGCACAATATTCAAGCCCCGAATACGTCATTACAAGTAGATGGAGGACGTGCTGACCACCGATCGCCGGATCTCCGAAGCCATTGAGCGAGAGCAATTTCGGCTTCGGAACTTCATCCGGAAGCACGTCGCGGATACCGCAGATGCCGAAGACATTCTTCAGGACGTCTTCTACGAACTGATCGAGGCATACCGGCTCATGAAACCCGTGGAAAAGGTTGGTGCATGGATGTTTCAGGTGGCCCGTAATCGGATCGCAGATCTGTTTCGCAAGCGGAAACCCGACGCATCGACTAATGATCCAGTATCCGCCGGCAATGAAGGCGAGACTCTCTCCCTGGAAGATCTGCTGCCGTCGCCGTGGGAAGGGCCCGACGCGGCTTACGCCCGAGCAGTTCTGCTGGAAGAACTCGACGCAGCCATTGAGGAGCTCCCGGAAAACCAGCGCGAAGTTTTTATCGCGCACGAGATGGAAGGCCGTAGTTTCAAGGAGCTAGCCGCTGAAACCGGAGTGAGCGTTAACACGCTGCTCTCGCGGAAACACTACGCGGTGCTGCATCTGCGGCGGCGGCTGCAAGCGATCTACGGCGAATTTACAAACGCATAGGAGAACAGAAATGAAGAGACGTTGGATGCTGCGAGGGTTGAAAATAGCGGTTTTTGGGGTGCTGGCCGTTACCATAGCCGGCCTCGTTGTCACTGCATTGTGGAACTGGCTCGCGCCCACGGTCTTCGGTTGGCACACGATTAATTTCGGGCAAGCCCTCGGACTGTTGGTCCTCAGCAGAATACTCGTCGGCGGATTCCGAGGCGGGCCTGGTACGCACTGGCGGAGCCGCATGGGCGAACGTTGGGAGCGGATGAGTCCCGAAGAGCGGGAGAAATTCCTCCACGGTTTGCGGGGGCGTTGTGGACATTTTGGAATGCCGGAGCCGGACGCGAAGGTCTGAGCGCACAGAAACCAGTTGCTACAATTAAAGCACCGGCATCTAAATCTATAGGCTTGGGTGTGTCTGAAGGAATCGAAGTGCCACCCGCCAGCCGTTCCGCTCATCGATATAAACGTAATGTCTAATCCGCCTGATCAGCTCGACCTCAGTTTTGGTTTTGTTTTTGAGGATCTGTACCGCCGCGAAGGATTGGCGCGCCTCGACGCCCGGTTTTTGGAACACCTCGAATCATCCGATGCCACGCACTTCAATCAATTGCTCGAAGCACGATTGAATCCCGATGCCCTGTCTTCCAAACAAGAGTCCGACCTGATCACGGACCTTGCGCCGCACTTGGAAGATTTCATCGCCGATCTGTTCAAAATTTCCGCCGCGGTGCGCAAGTTGCAGGCGCGTCATGATGCGTTTGCGCCGTTATTCGCGCTGAAGCGCAAATTCGTACAGAAAAAGGCGATCAGCGGGATTTCCAAGGAACAGGCGAGCGTTATCAACGGACCCGCGCTGGCCGCCGAACTGGAAATGTTTTTCGGCGAGCCCCTAACCGAGCGTAGCTTTGTGGAGCACGTTGGGCACTGGCTCGACAATGAGGCGGAGCACGAGGCTCAACTCAAAACCGCGGCGCAATACGGGGCTTGGGCGGCGCTCTCGCCCGCGGGAATTGCAAAACATCACCACGGCGTTCTGTTCAAGGTTCCCCACAAGCTCGAGATGACGCATCTGATCGATGTGCCGACTGTGGATGTGGACGGTATTCCGCGCTTCGCCTACCCGCACGAACGTCTCCGCCATCGCGAAGGCTTCGCGCTCACCGACGCAGGCATGAACCTGCCGGCCGCGCTCGACCAGGCGCACTACTGCATCAAATGCCACAATCAGGGCAAAGATAGCTGCTCCACGGGACTCAAGGACAAGGACGGCAAATTCAAATCGAGCTTCTTCGGTATTACCCTCGCAGGCTGCCCGCTTGACGAGAAGATTTCCGAGATGAACGCCGTGAAGCAGAAAGGCAATTCCATCGGCGCACTGGCGATCACCACGATCGACAACCCTATGGCAGCCGGCACCGGCCACCGCATCTGCAACGACTGCATGAAATCCTGCATTTTTCAGAGGCAGGAACCCGTCGACATTCCGCAGGTGGAAACCCGGACCCTGAAAGACGTGCTCGACCTGCCCTGGGGCTTCGAAATTTACAGCCTTCTTACGCGCTGGAATCCTCTGAACCTCCGGCGTCCCGTACCCAAACCGGAGTCCGGATACAAAGTGCTGGTCGTCGGCCTGGGACCGGCGGGCTTCACGTTGTCGCACCATCTGATGAACGACGGCCACACGGTGGTCGGCGTGGACGGACTGAAGATCGAGCCATTGCCGGAACAGATTTCCGGCGTCACTCCGCTCGGCGAACATGTCCGCTTCCGTCCTATCCGCGATATCAACGACCTTTACGAAAGGCTGGACAATCGCGTGATGGCCGGGTTCGGAGGCGTGGCCGAGTACGGCATCACTGTCCGATGGAACAAAAATTTCCTCAAGATTATTCGTTTACTGCTGGAGCGCCGGGCTGAATTCAGCATGTTCGGCGGTGTCCGCTTCGGTGGCGCACTCACCGTGGAGAGCACTCTCGAGCTCGGATTCGATCATGTGGCCCTCTGCGCGGGCGCGGGCCGTCCCACGGTGATCCCGATGAAGAATGGGTTGGCGCGAGGTGTCCGCCAGGCGTCGGACTTCCTCATGGCCTTGCAGTTGACCGGTGCCGCCAAAACGAACTCGCTGGCGAATTTGCAGGTGCGCCTCCCGATTGTCGTTATCGGCGGCGGCCTCACGGCTATCGATACGGCCACCGAATCGCTCGCGTATTACGTCGTGCAGGTAGAGAAGTTCCTGGAGCGTTACGAAACACTCACCGCCGAGAAAAGTGTGCAGGAAGTCCGGTCGCTATGGAGCAAGGAAGAGGCCGAAACAGCAGATGAATTCATTGCGCACGCCAAAGTGCTCCGGGCTGAAAGAGCGGCTGCTGCCCGCGAAGGACGTAGCGCGAACATTGTCGATCTGATCAACATCTGGGGCGGCGTAACGATCGCTTATCGGCGACGCTTGATCGACTCGCCTGCCTACACGTTGAACCATGAGGAAGTCGCCAAAGCGCTTGAGGAAGGCATCGGTTTCGCGGAGTGCGTGACGCCGGAAGAGGTCGAAGTCGACGGCTACGGACACGTTTCCGCACTGCAACTCATCAAGCACCCGTTTGACGCGGTAACGGGAAAGGTGTCGGCGTCCGGAGAGCCGGTGCGAATACCCGCGCGATCGATTCTCGTCGCAGCGGGAACGCAGCCGAACACCGTCCTCGGGCGGGAAGATCCGGAGAACGTATTTCTCGACGGCCGCTGGTTCCGGGCAGTCGGCGAGGATGGCGAACCCGTAAAGCCGGAGCGCGTGGCAAAGCCGAAGAAAGCGCAAGTGTTAATGTCCATTCGCGAGGATGGCCGCGGCATTAGTTTCTTCGGCGACCTCCATCCGTCTTTCGCCGGCAATGTCGTCAAGGCAATGGCCAGCGCCAAGCAGGGCTATCCCGTCGTCTCCCGTCTCTTGGCTCGCAGGGCTCCAGCGGAGCCGGCGCCGGCAGATCTGCAAAATAAGCTCAATAGCGAACTGCGCGCCGTGGTTCACGACGTCGTCCGATTGACGCCGAATATCATCGAAGTGATCGTAAAAGCCCCATTGGCCGCGCGCGCCTTCGAACCCGGACAGTTCTATCGTCTCCAGAATTACGAAACGCTTGCGGCGCGAGCGAACGGCACCACACTGGCGATGGAAGGCCTCGCGCTCACCGGAGCCTCGGTTGACCGTAAAGAAGGACTGCTCTCGACCATCGTGCTCGAAATGGGCGGCTCCTCCGATCTGTGCGCCCTGCTCAAACCAGGCGAGCCAGTAATTCTGATGGGCCCGACCGGAACGCCGACGGAAACGCCGTCCAAGGAAACCGTATTGCTAATCGGCGGAGGTCTCGGCAATGCCGTACTGTTCTCCATCGGCCAGCAGCTTCGAGCCAGCGGATCGCGTACCGTGTACTTCGCGGGCTATAAAAAGATCATCGATCGCTACAAAGTCGAAGAGATTGAGAAAGCCGCGGACGTCGTCATTTGGTGCTGCGACGAAGCTCCCGGATTCACTCCCGGCCGCGTGCAGGACAAATCGTTTGTTGGAAACATCGTCGCCGCCATCGCCGCATACGGCTCGGGTGATCTGGACGAAGCCGAAATCCCGCTGAACACCGTAGACCGCCTCGTCGTCATCGGCTCCGACGCCATGATGGGAGCCGTGGCTCGCGCCCGCCACACTATTCTGGCGCCGTATCTAAAGCCGAATCACAAGGCAATCGGCAGCATCAACTCGCCTATGCAGTGCATGATGAAAGAGATTTGCGCCCAATGCCTGCAGCTTCACAAGGACCCGGTCACCGGCGAGGAAACGGTAGTATTTTCCTGCTTCAATCAAGACCAGTCTCTAGACCTCGTCGACTGGGGCAATCTCCGCACGCGCCTTTCGCAGAATGGCGTTCAGGAAAAGCTCACGCGTCAGTGGATCGACCGCTGCCTTCGCCAGATCGGCGCGCGTGAAGAACCTATTTACGCGTAGCTCGTTCAAACGTAGCTACAAGCGTTAGCGAGGGTTACTGGGCGAAGTTCCAGAGCCCGGCTGGTTGTGCGGCATTCCCGATTGATTATTGTTGTTATTCTTCTTATTATTCTTTTTGCTGTTCTGCTTGCCATTCTGCTGAGAGTTCGAAGACGAACTCGAATCCGGCCTCGTTCCACCGTTATTGTTCGTTCCGCTTCGTCCAGCTTTGGAACCCGATTGACTATTCCCAGTGGAACCTGGTTGGCCGGGTTGCCCAGCTTGGCCGGGCGGAGCCGCTCCATTATTCTGGGCAAACGTCAATGGAACGGCTACCATGCAAATCATCAGAACTCTTTTCATATGTAATACCTCTCACAATTCCTAGCCGTTAGACCCTCCGTAATCCCGGGAATTTCATCAATCAATCCACAGAATCCAAGGTCCCGAGAACGTGGGCCTCATCCGTGACGATCGCAAAGTTTCGGGAAACAACAACGAGCTTGCACCTTCTAATTCAAGGGGGAGCAATCGCCAAAGCAGTCATGCGAGACCTACTTTCAATCCCGTCTGAATCAGTCATGCCCATGGACTCAGTGACGCCGGGCGTGCATGGGTTACGCACCGTCATGGTGAATCTCTTCGGAGTCGCCAACCCCACAGATGGTTCTTGGGTGCTAATTGATACCGGACTATACTTGCACGCCAGCCGTATAAAAGCCTGGGCCGAACGCAACTTCGGCCACGGGTCCAAACCCTCGTGCATATTGCTGACGCACGGACATTTTGATCACGTCGGATCACTTCGGGAATTGGCGCACGAATGGAATGTGCCGGTGTACGCGCATCCGATGGAGATGCCGTACCTGACGGGCCGGTCGAAATATCCGCCCCCCGATCCCAGCGTTGGCGGAGGAGTCTTTGCTCTCCTTTCCGACATATATCCTGCGGGGCCTGTCAATTTCGGTGGTGACTTGCGCTGTCTTCCGGAAGATGGCAGCGTTCCTGGTCTGCCCGAATGGCGTTGGGTACCCACTCCGGGCCACTCTCCTGGCCACGTCTCCTTCTTTCGGGATACCGGCCGGATTCTAATTGCAGGCGATGCGTTTGTCACCACAAAGCAGGAATCATTGATTTCGGTCGCTACCCAGCGGCCGGAACTCCATGGGCCGCCCGCATACTTTACGCCGGACTGGCAGGCGGCTGGTCTATCCGTCAAACGGTTGGCGGCGCTACAACCGAACATAGTTGCTTGCGGACACGGCCTGCCGATGGGCGGCCCCGCGATGAGCGAAGCGCTCGATTTCTTGGCTGATCATTTCGAGCACGTCGCAGTGCCGGATCACGGGCGCTACGTGGGGAATCCGGCGGTGACCGGCGAATGCGGCGTAGTCCACCTCCCTCCAAGAACATTTAATCCCTTGCAGACGGCTTTTGTGGGCGCGGCGATCGCCGGAGTCGTTGTCGTGGCGCTGAGGCGAGGTGTGCGCGCTACACGCTGACGCAATCTAAATCTGATGGAGCTTAAAAATGGGCAAAACTAATATTCAAAATCCGGAAACAATCGATCCGAGAAGCGAGGGCCCTAAGCCCGAGTATAAGCAGGCAAAGATCCCGCATCCCGGCCTCGAATCGCAAATGGCAGTAAAGCCGGACCACGGAGAAGAATCCTATCGCGGACTGGGCCGTCTGGCGGACAAGGTCGCCCTGGTTACCGGTGCCGATAGCGGCATCGGTCGGGCGGTCGCGATCGCCTTTGCCCGCGAAGGCGCCGATCTATTGGTCAGTTATCTGCCCGAAGAAGAAACCGACGCCCGCGAAACCTGCAAGTGGGTGGAGACGGCGGGCCGCCGGGCCGTAAAGCTGCCCGGTGACATCCGCGACGAAAAACACTGCGAACAGATGGTCGGCAGTGCCTTCCAGGAATTCGGCAAACTCGACTTATTGGTGAATAATGCCGGGTTTCAAATGACTCACGATCGCATCGAGGATTTCACAACTGAGGAGTTTGATCGCACGTTCAAAACCAACGTTTATGCCATGTTCTGGCTGTGCCGCTCGTCGCTTTCCCGCATGAAAGAGGGTAGTGCGATCATCAACACCGCTTCCATTCAAGCCTTCGACCCGAGTGAAAATTTGTTGGCCTACGCTCCGACAAAGGGAGCGATTGTAAATTTCACCAAGGCTTTGGCGCAGATCGCGACAAAACAGGGAGTACGAGTGAATGCCGTGGCGCCTGGGCCCGTATGGACTCCTTTGATACCGGCCACGATGCCCGCCGAGAAAGTAAAGAAGTTCGGACAAAACACCGCTTTTGGCCGGCCGGCTCAACCGGTGGAGATGGCCCCAATTTTCGTTTTCCTCGCGTCAAACGAAGCGCGTTTCGTTACCGGAGAGGTCTATGGCGCAACAGGCGGGCAAACTCCGTTCTAAGGAGCCCCAGTCTTGACAGGCGTAACAAGCAAGCCCGCAGGACCCGGCTGGTATACTGAGATTTAGCCCCCAGGTAAGCCCGTGATTTCCATAAGTAATGTCAGCATGCGCTTCGGCGCCAAGATACTGTTTGAAGACGTTTCCATGGCCTTTCTTTCAGGACGGCGCTATGGCCTCACTGGACCCAACGGCTCCGGAAAATCCACATTAATGAAGGTCCTCACCGGCGAGATTGACGCTCAGAAGGGTTCCGTCGTCCGCCCGAAGCGCCTCGGCGTTTTGAGTCAGGATCAGTTTGCATTCGATGCGTTCCGCGTGATCGACACCGTCATCATGGGCAATCGCCCGCTGTGGGACGCGCTGGCCGAACGTGACGAGATTTACGCCAAACCCGACATGACCAACGAAGACGGCATGCGGCTTGGCGAGCTCGAGGGCATTGTCTCGGAAAACGACGGTTATACCGCCGAAAGCGACGCCGCGGTCCTGCTCGACGGCCTCGACATCCCGGAAGCGCTGCACGATCGCAAAATGAGCGAGCTCCAAGGCGGCCAGAAAGTGCGTGTGCTCCTCGCTCAGGCTTTGTTCGGCAATCCTGAAGCACTCATGCTCGACGAGCCTACCAACCACCTCGATCTTGAATCCATCCACTGGCTCCAGGATTTTCTCAATCGGCTGCAGGGTACCGCGATCATCATTTCGCACGACCGGCACTTTTTGAACAGCGTCTGCACGCACACCGCCGACATCGACTACGAAACCATCATCACCTACAACGGCGGCTACGACGATATGGTGCTGGCGAAGACGCAAGCCCGCGCGCGTATCGAAGCCGGCAACGCGCAACGCGAAAAGAAAATCGCTCAATTGAACGAGTTCATCGCCCGCTTCTCGGCCGGCACTCGCTCCAGTCAGGTGACATCGCGCAAGAAAGAAGTGGAACGCCTGCAGACCAGCGACCTCGCGCGCTCCAACATCGCGCGTCCCTTCATCCGTTTCGAGATGAAGCGGCCGTCTGGAAAACATGCCCTCGAAGTGAAGGGCCTTTCGAAATCGTACGGCGACCAGGCCGTCATCACTAATTTCACCGCCAGTGTTTCACGCGGCGAAAAGATTGCGCTCATGGGCCGCAACGGCGTCGGCAAGACCACAATGGTTCGATCGCTGATCGTCAACGCGCCTCAAGCCCAAGACGAACCTTTCATCATCGACGCTGGTTCAATCGAATGGGGCCATGAAGTCGCTGTCGGCTATTTCGGGCAGGATCATCGCGCATCTATTCAACCAGGCATGACCGCGGTCGACTGGCTGCGGCAGTTCGATCCGCAGGCAGGCAACGAAGAGCTGCGTGGTCTGCTCGGACAGATGTTGTTCAGCGGCGAAGACGGATTGAAACAAACCGATGTGCTCTCCGGCGGCGAGGCGGCTCGCCTTCTTTTCTGCAAACTCATGTTGCAGAAGCCGAACGTACTGGTGCTCGACGAACCGACGAACCACCTCGACCTCGAAGCCATCAACGCCCTGAATATCGCCATACAAAAATATCCGGGGACGGTGTTCCTGGTCTCGCACGATCACGATCTCATCGAAGAAACGGCCACGCGCATCTGGCACTTCGAGCACGGCAAGATCGGAGACTTCAAGGGAGCCTACGAAGAGTACGTTGCGTACGCGTAGGGTCGAAGTCACGAATTTGTGTATCGGCGTTCATTCGCGGCTGAATATCCTTTTCGGCCTCGAGCCTTTCAACTGATCCCTGTATTGCTCCAGTGCGACTTTCACCAGTTGCGCCCGCGTACGGACTCCCAGCTTCTCGCACACCTGACGTAGCGACGTTTTCACAGCGCCTTCTGAAATCTGCAGGCGGGCCGCGATTTCCTTATTCGTCAGACCTTGAAAAATGAATCGAAGGACCGCCTTATCGCGATCCGTTAACCGCGGACGTGTTTGCGGCCGCGTGCGGTCCACTGATCGAAACAGCGGTCCCAGGTAGCTCTTCTCCAGACAAACTTCTCCGGCGGCTACCTGCCGGATCGTCGTACACAGAATCTCGGTGGAATGATGCTTGTGCAAAATTCCTGCCACACCCGATTGAATCAACTGAACCGCTTCCTGATCGCTGATGCCCGCCGTGACCACCAGAATCTGACCTTCAAATCCTTTCCGTTTCGCGCCCGCTACGAAATCGATCGCTCGTTCCGGCCCCAAGTCCACATCCAACAAAACCATCGTCGCGCCGCTCGCCTGGAGCATTGCAAGCGCGGCCGAAGACGAATCGCACTGTCCGACAACTTTTATCCCTGGTTCCTTCTCCAGCACGCGCACAACCCCTTCGCGGAACATGGCGTGGTCATCAACGAGAAGGATGTTGATCGTTTGGACTGTTAAATTTTCCATATCTGTACACGTCGTCACACAACCTGGAGCTCAATCGCAAAGCAGGAACCGGTGTTTTGCGGCTCGTAGCGTAACTCACCGCCATAGCTTCTCACAACTGCCCGGGATACGTAGAGACCAAGGCCTGTTCCCTCCGCGCCGGGCTGAAATGGTTCGAACAAACGCTCCGGCGCCGCGATGCCGGTACCCGTATCGGCGAATCGCACGATTGCCTTCTGTTCTTCCACGGTCACTGTAACCGTCAACTCTCGCAACGAACTCTCCTGCACCGCTCGATGGCTGTTCTGCGCGAGATTCATGAAGGCCTGAAGCAGTCCGTGCGGGTCCCCCACGACAATTGGCATCTGTTCGGGCAATTGCCAATTAACAGCCCCATCTACATCGCGCCAGTCGGGTTCAATCACAATCCGCAGGTTGTCCAGAACCTCCCGCAGGTCCACATCCTCCAATGTTTCGCTCACTCTTGAAAGCAAATCCAGCGAGGCGATTCTCTCCAGCCCTTTCGCCAGGCTGGTTAGTCCCTGGAAATCCTCATCCAGTGCAAGAGGATGCTTCTCCTGCATGCTGGAACAGATCATAGAGATTGCGCCGCACAGATTCCGAACTTCGTGCGACACCGCCGCGGCGGCGATGCGGTTGCCTTTCATCAACTGCCGCAGGCTCTGTTCCTCCCGATCTCGCATCTCCTCGGAAGAATCCACCACGATCGCGGCAAGCCGCATTCCTTCCGGCGCCTGGTACGACGAGAACCACGTCTGCGCCAGAAAGATCTCACCGTCCTCTCGCCGGCCCTGGCATTGCGCCGTGGTTCTAAACCCTTCCGCGCCGATGCCCAGCCTCAGGGCATCCGCCAGCACGGGCAGGTAGTTCCCGATGCCCCGGCCGCGGAGTGTCTGTCCATCTGGCATCGTAAAAAGGTTATCCGCCGCGTGATTCGCAGCGATCACCACGCCGGCGCCGTCCGTTGTGAGAATCGCCGCCGGACTGCTTTCCACCAGCACGCTCAACTGCTGCTCCGCCTCCCGCCGTAGTTGCTGTTCCCTCTCAATTTTGCCCAGGTGGTCGATCACCAGTCTCCGATTCCGTATCAAAGCGGTGACAAACAGACCAGATCCCGCGTACGCCAGAAATCCGAAGACAAATCGCAGTTTCGCTTCCAGCGGCGGCGCGGGAATGTCGAACCAGGATCGCAGTAGCGCGCACAAGATAGCCAGCGCCCCAGTTCCCAGCGGCGCCAGAACAGTCGCTCCCAGCATAGTCGGAAGAATGTAGAAGACGCCCAAAGAAGCTCGGTTGCCGATCGACCAATCAGCCATTGCAATCAAGAGGACCAGCGCTCCGGTTGTGGCGAGGACTCGGCCCTTGCCCGCCTTCAGAAAGACGGCAATTATGGATTCCATGCAAAGTCCACCACAAGAATCGTACTCTACCCGATAGCTCCAAAAGAAAGGTCGTCGGAATCAAAAGAAAGGCCGGATGCCACCTTACTCAAAAGTAAATCGGTTGAGTCTATTGAAACAACCGGAATAAATGGCCTTTCTTTCGGCTATAGCTGCCTTTCTTTCGGCTAACATATCGCAAAAACTTAACACGCGAATCTAATTTTTTGATTGGACCAGTTGGTCATGGATCGCTAGACTACAGATTCATACACCCTGTCAGTGTCGAAGTCCGCTCCACCGAAAAAACAGCATTGAAAAGTTGACAAGCATCCCGAAGAGGAAGCAATGAGATCCGGTCCAAACCAGCGGAGGCTCTTGCTGCCGCCCACCGCCGTGCTTATGTTTTTTGCCGGCGTATTCGTGGCGCACGGCCGTAAGGATCTGTTTTGGGGCATTCTCGCGGTCATCGTGATCGCATGGTTGATAGTTGCCGTAAAGTTTATGAAAAGGACGACGTAAATAAAAACGATTTAGGGAAACGACGCGCTTATGACTAATAACTTGTCTCTGTCAGATAAACTTACCCGTCTTCGGGCTCGGCTGCAAGATTCCGAATGGCGCCGGTACGGCAAGCTCCTGTTGATGGGAAAAGCCACCGGCATTGGCGCGCTGCTTCTCGCGGCCGTGCTGCTCAATCCAACGCTGATTGGCTGGAGTACTTATGCCGCCGATCCCGTTCTCAAGGGCAACGACATTGTGAACCCGGTGAACACCATGTGGACACTGGTCGCCGCCTTCCTCGTCTTCGGCATGCAAGTCGGTTTCACCATGCTCGAAGCGGGATTCTGCCGGTCTCGCGAAACTGTAAACGTCCTGATGGAGTGTATCGTGGACACCTGCCTTTGCGGACTCCTCTTCTACGCCTGGGGTTTTGCCTTCATGTTCAGCCACGGTAACGGCTGGATCGGCATGAACTGGTTCTTTCTCAAAGACGCCCCGGCAACTTACGAAACCACGGGCGTTGCGTTCCTCGCCTTCTGGCTTTTCCAGTTTGCCTTCGCCGATACGTGCTCCACGATTACCTCGGGCGCTATGATCGGCCGAACTGGATTCGTCGGCGATCTCATCTACAGCCTGGCGGTGTCCGGCTTCATCTACCCGATCATCGGCCACTGGGCCTGGGGTCCGGATGGCTTCCTCGCAACCATGGGAAGCGCTGGAAACTTTCTGCCTTCGCTCGGTACCAGCTTCCACGATTTTGCCGGCTCGACAGTTGTACACACCATCGGTGGATTCATCGCCCTGGCGGGCGCAATCGTTCTCGGCCCGAGACTCGGCCGTAAATTTAAACGCGATGGCGGCGGACCAATGCTGCCGCACGATCTAACCATCGCCGCTTCCGGCGGGTTGCTCCTCTGGTTCGGCTGGTACGGTTTCAATCCTGGCAGCACACTTTCAGCGATGGATTACGAAGGAATCGGACGCGTTGCCGCTAACACCACACTGGCCGCGTGCGCAGCCGGTCTTACGGCGATGGCTGCGGCGTACATGATGAGCAAGAGCTGGGACGTCAGTTTCACGGTAAATGGGTTTCTGGCTGGTCTCGTCGCCATCACGTGTCCTTGTTATTGGGTGAGTCCCACCGGAGCCATCATGCTCGGAGGAATCGCGGGTGTGATCGTAGTGGCCGGCGTCGAACTACTCGAATGGCTCCGTATCGACGATCCGATCGGCGCCGTCCCGGTACATGGTATTTGCGGTATCTGGGGCACCCTCTCGCTTGGCTTCTTCGCCTGCGGAAAATACGGATCCACCGGACCGTTCGCCGCGGATAATTCCGCTCCCCTCGCCGGGTTGTTCTACGGCGGCGGTACAACCGTACTCGTCGCTCAGGCAATCGGCAGCGCCATTGTAACGGTAGCGACTTTCAGTAGCGCAATGCTGGTCATGTGGGTCGTAAACGCCATGGGACTGCTCAGGGTTTCGGCCGAAGGCGAACTACACGGCCTCGATCTGCACGAGCACGGGATCTCCGCCTATCCGGAGTACGTCATCTCATCAATCGCCTCGCCGGCTGCTCTTGCCCTCCATACGGAAGGTGGAAAAGTGATGCCCGCCTCCCAACGGTCGAGGGTTAGCGAAGCCACGCACTAAAGTTTTTGCCATAGTTTTCTCAAGCCAAGAGACCGCGTTCAGTGGACAAGGCGCGGTCTCTATTTTTAGCTAACGTTAGACTGAGAGGCGAGGACAAAGGGACAAATGAAAAAGATTGATGCGATCATTCAGCCGCACAAGTTGGACGCAGTGAAAGACGCTATGAAAAGCATCGGCGTTGACGGCATTACCGTCTCCGAAGTGCGAGGCCATGGCCGCCAAAAAGGCCATACAGAGGTTTATCGCGGCCAGGAGTACAATGTGGACCTCCTGCCCAAAGTGAAGCTCGAGATGGTGGTTACCGACTCGCAAGTCGAAAGCGTCCTGGCGGCGCTCACCGAAGCCGCCCGGTCGGGAAACATCGGGGATGGTAAGATATTCGTGACTCCTGTTGAGGAGGCAGTTCGTATTCGAAATGGCGATCGCGGCGAGCTAGCCCTTTAAGCGCGTCAGTTCTTGTGAATTACGCGACCGTATTAAATAGCCCCGTATGCGACCGGCGCAAGACCCTCAAGCAACCGCAAAAGTAATCGTCGCTACCACGGTCGCTCTTTCATTTATTTCTTTTTGGCGCGGCGCGGCGATTGTTCTCAGTGACTTGGCCTCCTCCGCTTTCTATGCGGGCGGAATTGCGGAGCAGGCCGTCGGAAGAAGCGCTCCCTGGTTCATTCTCGGCGTGATGCTGTTCAGCTTCGCTGTACGCTCCGTGTACATGGAAGGCTGCAGCATGTTCGTGCGCGGCGGCGTGTATGTGGTTGTCCGCGATGCCATGGGCCCGTTCATGGCCCGGCTTTCCGTTTCCGCCCTCATCTTCGATTACATTCTCACCGGACCCATCAGCAGCGTCACCGCCGGTCAGTATCTTGGCCGCCTCCTGAATGAGATCGCCGAGATGCTGCACGTGAGTTTCCGTGTTCCGCCGAATCTCTTTGCTGCGACGTTAGGCTTGGCCGTCACCGGCTACTTCTGGTGGAACAACGTCAAGGGTATCCATGAATCGAGCGGAAAAGCCCTCCGCGTCATGCAGATCACCACAGTTATGGTGATCATGTTTCTTATCTGGTGTCCATTGACGATCCTCCTTCGGGGCGCCAGTCAAATACCTCCCCTGCCTACTCCTCAGAACCTCCATTTCAGCGACTCGGGACTGGGTTGGTTCAAGGGAACGATTTGGCCCGGCATTCCGTTCGTCGCGATCATCATTGCGTTTGGCCACTCGCTGCTCTCCATGAGCGGATTCGAAACGCTCGCTCAGGTCTATCGGGAAATTGCTTATCCGAAACTCAAGAACCTGACGCGGACCGCTAATATCGTTTGCGTTTACGCGGTTCTCTGTACCGGCGTCATCACCCTATTCGCCGGCATCATCATCCCTGATTCGATTCGTCCCCAATACACTGAAAATCTCCTCGGCGGCTTGGCGATGTATCTCGCCGGCCCGGAGATTCTTCGCCTGGCATTCCACGGGTTCGTCGTGATTGTAGGTGTGCTGATCCTTTCCGGAGCGGTCAATACTTCCATGATCGGCGCGAACGGAATTCTGAACCGCGTGGCCGAAGATCGAGTTCTGGTCGATTGGTTCCGGAAGCCGCACCCGCGCTTCGGTACAACCTACCGGCTGGTGAACTCAGTCACACTCCTCCAGCTCCTGACCATAGTTGCCAGCCGCGGCGACGTCTATCTCCTGGGCGAAGCATATGCGTTCGGTGTGGTCTGGAGCTTTTTTCTGAAGTCTCTCGGCGTCCTGGTGCTGCGGTTTAAGCGCCACGATCAGGAGTATAAACACCCAGGCAATCTGCATATCGGCGGGCGCGAGATTCCCGTCGGATTGATCCTGACGACCTCTGTTTTATTCCTCGTGGCGGTAGCGAACCTGTTCTCTAAGGTATACGCTACCGTCTACGGAGTGGCCTTCACGCTGGTTCTTTTCGCCGTCTTTACTATTTCCGAGCGGATCAACACCGGCAAGGAAAAAGAAAAGAAGGTGTCTCTCGAGCATTTCAATCTGGACCTCCAAGCCGCGATCAGCAAGGAAAGCATTCACGCCCGCCCGGGCTGCATCCTGGTCGCCATTCGCGATTACACTCGCATGGCGCATCTGCAGACGGTGCTGCAGAAAACAAATATGCGCCGGCATGACATTGTGGTGATGACGGTCCGGCTGGTTACCGCGGGTGAAGGCGAGTACGATCTTCAGGCGCAGCAACTATTCGCCGATTACGAAAAAGACTTGTTTACACGCGTTGTCACCATGGCCGAGAAGCAAGGCAAGTCGGTGGAGTTGCTCGTCGTTCCAGGGCTCGATCCTTACGATGCGCTCGTGCAGACTGCGGACAAGGTCAAGGCCTCGCGGCTCGTCACCGGAGTCTCTCCCAGCATGGAATCGCAGGAGCTCGCGACCCGCATCGGCTTGGCGTGGGAGCGTCTGCCCGAACCGCGTCACCCGTTCTCCCTCGAAATCATCAGCCCTGGACGGCCAAGCGTGTACGTCAATCTTGGGCCCCACCCGCCTCGCCTCTGGCCCGAAGATCTCGACCGGCTGCACGTTCTCTGGCTGAAGCTGAGCGGGCGTCTTGGAGGCAAATTGCACCACCGGGATGTGGTCGGTTACGCGCTACGGAGGCTCGAGCGGGAACTCGAAGGAGAGCTCCGCGAAGAAACGATACAGGACCTCGTACGCGACCTGCACGCAGACAACGCGATTCACGCGCCTGAACAGGTCACCGACGACGACATCGATAAACGGTCCGTCTCATCCGGCACCAATTAACTCTGGCGATCGGCTCCTGATTTCGCTGCCGCTTTTGTTCGTCGAGTTCGTGTTCTTCGTGATGGCGATTTCATCAACCATCACCTATCAACGCTCGGCAATTTCGGCGTTCTTTCGATACCGGGAAGAGCCGACTCCCGAGAATCTCGCCGTCTGCCTCGAGGAGAGGAAAGGACTGAGAGTTAGGATCGAAACGACACGCATTTTCGGCTACTCTGGGCTGATTGCTAATGCAGCTCTGATCCTCTGGGTGCTGGATCGGCGGCGCGCGATACCAGCAAAGCGACAGCCAGTCCGACCAAACGTTAGCGATTAAGATATTATGAATTTGTCGGGAGATCTCCCACGACGAATAGGGCACTTCAGATTTCCATCCTCATCGGCGCCTGCTTAGCTGCATCGGGCGCGCCGGCCGTCGACTACCCGAATTCTGTCGCGCCGCTTCTTCAGGAATCTTGCGGTCAATGCCACTCAGCCAAAAGCAAGACCAGCGGCTTCTCCATCGCGACCGTCGAGTCAGTTCTCCAAGGCGGAAATAAGTACGGGCCCGCCGTCATCCCGGGCCACCCGGAACAGAGCCCACTCATCAAACTGCTGAAGGGTCAACTCGCGCCGCGCATGCCGATGGGCAACGAGCTTCCAGCGGCGGAGATTGCGCGCATCGAAGATTGGATCAAATCTCTTCCGCCCACTGCGGCAAGTGGAAAATCGGAATGGCGTTGGCCATATCAGAAGCCCGTCAAGACCGCCCCGCCGGAAGTCGCAAATGCGGCATGGGTTCGCAATCCAATCGACGCGTTCATCCTGAAAAAACTTGAGGAAAACCAACTCGCTCCTGCTCCTCCGGCCGCAAAAAACGTTCTCTGCCGCCGAGTCTATTTCGACCTCCTCGGCGTCCCCCCCACGCCTGAAGAAATGTCGGCATTTCTAGCTGACAAAACACCCGCCGCGTACGAAAAGCTGATCGACAAATTGCTCGCCGATCCGCGCTACGGTGAGCGTTGGGGCCGTCATTGGCTCGACCTCGCACGCTACGGCGAAACCAGCGGTCTCGAAGGCGACGGAGCAATCGGCAACGCCTGGCGCTATCGGGATTGGGTGATCGACGCGTTCAATTCCAACATGCCCTACGATCGATTCGTCCTGCTGCAACTGGCCGGTGGCGACGAGCACAGCAAGACGCGCAATAACTACCAGCCCGATCCCCAAGGCTACATCCCCACTGGATTTCTTCGAGTCGCGCCGTGGGACCGCTCCAATCTCGTCGCGGCCGACGTCCGCCAAAATTACCTCAACGAAGTGACCACCGTCACCGGATCGGTGTTTCTCGGTCTTACCATCGGCTGCGCCCGCTGCCACGATCACAAATACGACCCGATTCCCACTCGCGACTTCTACCGGCTCCAATCCTTTTTCAACACGACCCAGGCCGGCACGCCGTTAGAAGTTCCCTTCAAAAACAAAGCGTTCGCGGAAATAGCGAAAAAGAAAGTGGAAGAGTACGAAGAACGCCTCCACAACGGACCGGAAAAGAAGGAACTCGACGAGTTCGAAGCGCAGTTGCTGAAGAAGTTGATCGCCGTCCGCACCGAACGCGCCAAGGCGAAGAATGAATACACGAAAGCCGATCTCCGCCTGGAATTAACTCTCAAAAAGCAACGTATCTTCACTGAAGCCGAGCAGGCGAACCACCAGGAATTGCAGGCGGCGGCCGAGCGAACCGGCGACACAGAGGAACAGCAAGCGTTGGACGCCTGCGAGGCGAAACTACTCGTCAAACTGAAATCCGCCTACGCCAAGGGCGACGTAGATCCTGCGGCCAGATTCCAATCACTCGCCATTGTCGACGTTGAAAAAGAGGCCTCAGCCAAATATTCCGGCGAGTCGATCTTCTCCGCCGAAGAGAAAGCCCGCTTCGGAGAACTCACCGCGAAGCTCGATGTCTTCCGCAATCGAGCGGCCCGTTGGAAGCCCAGCGTCCTCGGCGTCACACAAGTCCCCGGGCCACCCAGCGGTCCAGACATCGCTCCAATTCACGTGTTGAAGCGCGGCGATTACCGCCAACCGGCCGAAGCCGTCGAGCCCGGATTCCCGAGCGTGATCACCGGAAACTTCGAGCCCGCTGTGCTCGAAACCGATCGCTACCGCCAGTACCCCACGCGAGGTTGGCGCATGACTCTGGCGAAATGGATCGTGTCGCGCGACAATCCGCTCACCGCGCGCGTGATGGTGAACCGCATCTGGCAGCACCATTTCGGCGAAGGCATCATTCGCACCACCAGCGACTTTGGAAAGAACGGCGACCGCCCATCACATCCGGAACTGCTCGATTTTCTCGCAGTGAAATTCATGGACGACGGCTGGGACATCAAAGCGATGCACAAGCTGATGTTGATGTCGAACACATATCAACAGGCGCCCGAAAACCCTAAGTTCAACGAAAGTACGAAGGATCCCGACAACCGCCTGCTCTGGCGTTTCAACCGCCGCCGTTTGGAAGCCGAGGCGATTCGCGATAGCATTCTCCAAGTCAGCGGCCGTCTTAATCCCGAGCGCGGAGGTCCCAGTGTCTTCCCGCCGCTGCCGGACGATCTGGCCGATTTTGCGCGTTACGGCCGAACCGGCGGCCTGATGTGGGAGCCCAACGAAAAGGATGAGGACGGCCGCCGCCGCTCTGTATACATTTTCCAGCGCCGATCGCTCCCACTACCGGTAATGGCCTCGTTCGACGCCATCGTGTTCAGCGAATCCTGCGAGCGCCGCAGTACCACCACGACGCCACTGCAATCCCTTTCGATGATGAACGGAAATCTCATGCACGAAGAATCGGAATACCTGGCGAAGCGTCTGGAGAAGGATGCCGGCGCAAACCGTTCCGCGCAGGTGCGGCGTGCATTCGAAATCATTCTCAACCGTCCGGCAAGGCCCGAAGAGGTCGAGAAGTTTTCGAAATTCAGCGGCCCACTCGACGCGATTTGCCGCGTGCTGCTGAGTTCCAACGAATTTCTGTACGTGGAGTAAATCATGACCCGACGCCGTCTATTGTTCGATTCTTATCTGGGCCTCGGCGGCCTCGCTTTAGTTGATCTGCTGGCCGCGGAACCTGCGCGCGCGTCGACTCTGGCGGCAGATAATCCTCTAGCGCCCAAGCCTCCGCACCATCCGGCAAAGGCGAAAAGCTGCATCTTCCTCTTCATGGAAGGCGGCGTTAGCCAGATGGATCTCTTCGAGTACAAACCGGAACTGATCAAATACGCCGGCAAGCAAATGCCGCAGGCGCAGCGCACGCAAGGCGAACTGGCGACTTTTTCCGCCGCCCCCAATCGCGTCATTCCTCCGCAGTGGGATTTCGCCCAGCATGGACAATCTGGCCGCTGGCTCTCGAGTCTCCTGCCCAACCTGGCAACGCGCGTCGACGACCTCGCCTTCATTCACGGAATCAAAGTCGACAACAACAATCACGGTCCCGCCGTTTATCACACGCTCACCGGAAATCAGTTTCCCGGCAGCGCATCCATCGGAGCATGGGTCACCTACGGACTCGGCAGCGAGAATCGCGATCTCCCCGGCTTCATTGTCATGGGCGACCATCGCGGTTCCACCATCGGTGGCGCCGGTGTTTGGGGAAATGGTTTTCTCCCCGCAGCTTATCAAGGCGCATTATTCCGCAACGGTTCCACGCCGATTGTCGACTTGAATCCGCGTCCTGGCGTTACTCCCAAGTCGCAGCGAAGCGAACTCGACCTATTGAAGTGGTTCAACGAAAAGCACAGCGCCGAGCGCTCCAACACCAGCGAACTCGACGCGCGCATCGCATCGTACGAACTCGCCTTCCGGATGCAAACCAAAGCGCCCGAGCTCGTGGACCTCGCGCACGAAACCGAAGCGACAAAAAAGCTTTACGGCCTGGACGACGCGATGACCGAGCCCTTCGGCCGCCAGTGTCTGCTAGCCCGGCGAATGGTGGAAAGAGGAGTCCGTTTCGTGAAGCTCCTACACGGAGCCGGAGGCGACCGATGGGACGATCACGGCGACATCAAAACGCGTCTGCCCATCCACGCCAAGGAAGTCGACAAGCCCATCGCGGGACTGCTGACAGACCTCAAAGCACGAGGCCTCCTCGATGAAACGCTAGTAGTCTGGGCCTCGGAAATGGGCCGCACGCCCTTCGACAACAATCTCGTCACCGACAAACCCGGCCGCGATCACAATCAATACGGCCTCGTGGTCTGGATGGCCGGAGGCGGCATCAAGGCAGGCTCATCCTTCGGAGAAACAGACGACTTCTCAGTGCGCGCCGCCGCGGAAGAGATTCCGCTTCGCGACGTCCACGCCACGTTGCTCGATCTGCTCGGCCTCGATCAGTACCGCCTCACCTTCCTCCACGCTGGCCGCTACAAAAAATTAACTGATATCGGCGGCCGCGTCATCAAGGAAATCATGGCCTGAGGTTGTATGCGAAAAATATGCATCTTGACGGCACTCCTCGGGCGGGCGGCATTGTCCCAAGTTACTCACCCAGTCCCAGTAGCTTACACCGTAGTCATGGACGAAGTAACTGCCTCCTCCACGATACGCGCGCACAAATCGGCAGAACAAATCCGGGCCAGGCGAATGAACGGCGATTCGGTCGTTCAAAACACAATTCTTGACGCATGACGAGTCGCGGGCAATTTCTGTGCAGCGACGGATGCGGATCGGGAATCTAGCCGTCACCTCCTACGATTTTGCACACGCTAAATCGACAATGAAATCGTCAGACGATGAGGTGGCCGCCTACCGAGCGGATCGCTACACTCCGGAATCGGATTGCACACGTACTACTAACGGCTGGCCTGCCGATTCCCGGATGATACCGGTAGTCGACGGACGCGAGAAAATCGCTGGTATCGACACAATCAAGTTAAAGAGTAGGAACACAACTGACTGGAGGGCACCGGCGTTGGGGTGCGAGGTCGTCCAATACATGATGACTTTTGAAGCCGGTAGTATCAGCGTCCACCGCCCTTCGAAAATCACAATGGGCGAGCCGGACGAAAGTCTGTTTACGATTTCCGCCACCTACACAGAAGCGCCTCCGAGCCAAGCCTTCACCATGGAATTTAATCATCGGCAAATTTTGCAAGGCTTAGCCATAAAGCCAATCGCTGCGGAGCACACCTTTCAGACCCACGACCAACAATATTATTCTCATCGGCCGTAGTCACGCCTTTACGCGGTACCGTTCCACAGCTTCCTCATCTATATCCAAACCGATTCCCGGATAAACCGGAGCCACTAGTTCACCCTGATCAAAAACAAACATCTGTTTGCTCTTCAGCACCTTCAAACCCGGTGACCATTGTTCCTCCGGCAACAGCGGAGGCGTAATCAAAGCAATCTCCTGCCATGGCGACCCAATCGCCAGCGTTGCCTGCAGCCACCCCGCCAGCAACAGCGACATCGTCCCATGCAAAATCACCGGAACATGAAACGACTCCGCCAGAATCCCCACCTGCCGCGCACGGAAAATCCCGCCGCATTGTCTCCCGTCCGGCTGCAGAATGTCGTAAGTCCGATGCAGCAGGCACTGCCGATATGGCTCCAGAACTGAATAAGCCTCGCCCCCAGTGATCAGAATATCCACCATTGACGCAAGCTTCGCCGGAGACTCGTAATCCGACCGCAAAAACGGCTCCTCCAGCCAATACGCGCCCGCTTTCTGCAACCCGCGCGCGACCTTCAACCCCGTTTGCAAATCCCACACCTGCTGGCCCGACGCGCTCACGGGGGCATCCGCCGTGCGATCAAACATGAGATGAAAATCCTTGCCCGTGGCCTCTTTAATCAGCCGGCAAACCTCCACATCGCTCATCGGATCGGGACGCCACACGCGAATCTTCATCCCCTTAAATCCGGCATCCTTGATCTTCACCGCCATATCCACCTGCGCCTGATACGGAACCTGTTGTTGATCCGCCGGCCCCGGCCAAACACACGTCAGATACGGAGTCACGCGGTCCTTCGCCGCACCAAGCAGCTTGTACACCGGTTGCCCCGCGATCTTGCCAATCGCATCCCAAACCGCATGCTCCACGCCGCCCCACCGCCAAAGCCCCTCGCGCAATTGCGAGTCGACGTTGAACAGATCCTTGCCCACCAGCACTTCTTTCACCGCGCCCAGCGCCTGCGGTGGAGCGCCCGCGAACGAGTAGCCCGTCACGCCGGCATCGGTCACGACCTTCGCTACCAAATAGCGATTCATGAAACCCGCGGCAGATTCGTGAGCGCTCACCGGCATGTGGATCGCAAACAAATCGACATCCGTAATCTTCACTGGCTTCACAGCCGCGCGCACCGCGGATAGCGCGCCGAACCCCGCCGTAACGCCCATGCTCCTGCGAGTCGGATTACGCATGGACGCGATACTCCTTGATTGCGTCTTCATTGAGATCCAATCCGAGCCCAGGCAGATCCGGCAGCAACACGTAACCGTTTTCAATTCGATACAACTGCGGGGTGCGTACGAGTTTCAACGCCGGAGCCCATTGTTCGTCCGGCAGATTAGGCCCACCAATAATTTCCTGCCATTCGCAGTTGTTCATGGAGCATCCGGCTTGAATGTAGCCCGCCAGTTGCAGTGACGACGTACCGTGCTGGATACAGGGCACGCCGAATGATTCCGCCAGAATTGCGATCTTGCGAGCCATCCAGATACCGCCGCAAATGCGCGTGTCCGGTTGCAAAACATCATACGTCTTGTTCACCAGAAATTCCGTGAACTCGTAAGTGCTCTTAGCCAGTTCGCCGCCGGTGATCAGAATATCCACCTCCGCCGCAAGGCGCGCGGGTCCGTAAATATCATGCCCATCGAACGGCTCTTCCAACCAATACGCGTTGTGCTTCTCCAATCCGCGGCAGACCTCGAGCGCTGTAGGATAATCCCAAACCCATCCGGGACGCACCGCCGTGCGATCCAGCATGATCTTGAAATCGGGACCCACTGCCGCGCGCATCACCCCGACCATATCCACATCGTCCATCGGCCTCGGCCGCCACGCGCGAACCTTGATGCCCGCATACCCGGCCTCCTTCAAACGCATCGCGAACTTCGCCTGCGTCTCGTAAGCGATATTCGATTGATCCGCATTCCCGGGCCAAACGGTCGTTCGATAGACCCGCAACTGATTGCGAGCCCCGCCGAGCAATTTCGCCACCGGCCTGTTGGCAATGCGTCCCACCGCATCCCACAGCGCATGCTCCACGCCCGACCATGCCTGTACGCCCGATTCACCTCGTTCCATCTGCAGACGGTTCACATGTCTGTCGATCGCAAACAGATCTTGCCCCACAAGCGTAGGCTTCACCCACCGCTGAAGAATATCCGCCGGACATCCAATGAACGAAGTCCCCATCACGCCGGCATCGGTATGCACCCGGCTCACCGCGTAGTCGAAATTCTGCAGTTCGGCATCACCCTTGCCCGGCACACGCACGCGGAACGATTCCACATCTGTAATCCGCACGCGCTTTGCTTCCGCGGCCACGCCACGCAGCGCGCTACCCAGGGCCGCGCTCAGTAGGAGGTCTCTGCGAGTCATCATCAGAAGTAAAGTTTCGCCGCCAGTTGCAGCACCCGCGGCGGCAGCGTGCTCGTCACAATACCGAACGACGCAGGTTGGTTCACCGACGTTCCCACGCCGCTAAACTGCGTGTGGTTCCAGATGTTGAAAAATTCCGCGCGAATCTGAAGCCGCCCGGCTTCCCCAATCCGCGAAATCGCAAAGTTCTTGTTGATCCCCATGTCCCAGTTGTTCAGCCCGAAGCCACGCTGCGTATTGCGGCTCAAATTACCGAAGGTGCCGATCGCCGGAACGGCGTAAGCAGAAGTATCAAAGCCCAACAGTCCATTGCTGCGCGGGTCAAGCTTTCTTGGTTTCACACCCGTCGCATTGCCACGCTGATTGCCGGTGCCCACGCCCGCAATGTCTCCCGTTGTCCCAATCGTCAGCGGAAGTCCCGAGATCATGGAAGTAATGCCGCTCAACTCCCATCCGCCTAGGAATCCGTTACCGATCGGATTGCCAATATTGAAACGCCGCCCCCTACCGAACGGAAGATCGAATACATAACCCGCCGTAAAGTTGTGCGGGATATCCGTATCGCAAATCGCCCGTTCCAGATGCCGGTTATACATGTTCTGTCCGGCACCGTTCGGGCTGCCGCTGTCGATGCACTTCGAATACGTGTATGACACGGTATAAGAAAGACCGCCATGCAGCCGCTGCTCCAGCTTTACGTACCCTGCATTGTAGTTGTCCCATTGGAAATTAGCCACCTGTGAGAAGCCGGGTGATTGCGCCGGATACGGATCGCGCGTCGAGAACGCTGATTGGTTCAGCGGATTCGAAGGCAGCAGCGGCTGATTGATGAACACACTACCGATCTGCTTCTGTCCCGTGTTGCCGATATATCCGGTTTCCAACATCAATCCGGACCCGAGCGCGCGCTGGACGCTAACGTTGTACTGAAAAATATAACCGTCCCGCTTGTTCAGATCGACATTCGTGCTCACCGCCGTCTTCACCTGGTCCGCCGCCGGGAAGAGATTCGAAAGTTGCAATTGCGGAGTCGTCGGACTCGAGGTGACGGTCGCAACCACGAAAAACGGCGCGGTACTCATCATTGGATTGATCACGCTGCCACCCGTATTGAGCGCATAGAAAACGCCGGCGCCCGCGCGGATCGTCGTCTTCTCGCCGAGGCGATACGCGATGCCCAGCCGCGGCGCAAAATTGTTCGGATCCGAATGAATCGGCCGCTCCGGCAGCAGCGGCCCTCCCGTTCCCGTCACTAATCCCTGGCCCGGTACAAAGTAAGTCGCCGAACCCGCCAGCAGTTGCCGCCCGGTTACTGGATCGAAATCCGCCATCCGTCCGCGCCATTGAAGGAAGTATTCGTAACGCAACCCAAGATTCACCGTCAACCGATCGCTAATCTTCCAATCGTCCTGCACAAACGTGTTGAACTGACTGCCAATCGAATATTTAGCCACACCGCCAAAATTACCCACGCTCCCCAACCCGCCTGTAGCGCTGAGCGGAATTCCGAGCAGAAAATCCGCCGTGGAATCGTTCGTAAATCCGCCGCTAAAATTGAATACGCCATTCTGATTGCTGCCCTGGTCGTAGCCAACCATCAAGCGATTGATATCGCCGCCGAACTTCACGTTGTGCCGGCCCTTGATCCACGTAAGAGTTTCGCCAAGCCGGTAGTAGAGATTATTTTGCACAATGTGAGTCCCATAACCCACAAACCCGCTGCTCGCTCCCGGAGTTCCCGGCGCATATCCGCTCAGATTGAAATTCGGCAGCGTGTAATCCCCAGGATTGGCCGCCAGATTCTTCAATCCAAGTTGAGCCGCATAGTTGGTGCTCGACCCATCCCCATCGCTCACTCGCGCCAAGAAAGTTTTCAGGAACTCCGCCCGCGTCTCGCTGATCAGATTCGTCGAAATCACGTCCGTCAGGCCGACCACCGCGAAGTGCGTCCGATCCGGACGAATGACGCCGAGACCCACGATGTACGCCGCGTTGCCCAAATCGTCGTTCGCATAGCTGTACCGGCCAAACAGAGTCATCTTGTCCGTCAAATGGTGATCGATGCGGGTCGTGAACTGGTCGCGGCGCTCAATATCGCTCGGGGTTGCCAGAAAGTTCGCGCCCGGCCGCACGATATTCGGAACAGGGAAGTACTTCAGCACCGCCTTGGAGATCGGGTCGAAGCGATTCTGCGGAATCATGTTGTTCGGAAACGGAGTATTGTTGTTGAACGGATCTCGAATCGTCTTTCCAGTCCCGGAGAAATCGCCGGCTAACATCTGCTGCGTCGGTATGAGGCCCTGCAAAAGGTCCCCCGAGCTCACCCGCCGCCCTTCGTAATTGAAAAAGAAGAACAGCTTGTCCTTCTTTATTGGACCGCCCAGGTTTCCGCCAAACTGGTTATAGCTAAAGCGTGGCGGCCCGTTCTTTGGACGGAAGAACTGCCCGGCGTTGAAGGCCCGATTGCGAATGAAGTCATACCCGACGCCATGAAACTTGTCCGTGCCGCTCTTAGTCACCAGTTCGATGCTCGCCGCTCCGTGTCCGTACGACGCGTCCATAAAGTTGACCTGCACTTTGAATTCCTGCAACGCATCGAGTGAGAGAGCGATCGCCGGGTTATTCACATTTGCCACTGTGAAATCCGCTCCATCAAGCGTGGTATTCGTCGAGGTGTTTCGGACGCCGCCGATCTGGATGGACCGGCCGTCCATCACGCTACTGCCGCCGGAAACCTTCGATGCCCCGGGCGTCAGCGCGACTAAATCGAAAAAGTTGCGCGCATTCAGCGGCAGTTCGTGAACGGTGCGCGTATCGATCGCCGTACCAAGTGCGGCCGTATCTGTCTGTAGCAACGGAGCCGCCGCCTCCACCCGCACCGTATCCGACACCGCGCCGACCTGCATCGTGAAGTCCGCGCGCGTCTCGGTATTCACCGGGACAACAAGCGATGGAATCACGGCCGTCTTAAACGACGGCGATGCGACGCTTACGGTATACGTACCAGGCGGCACCGCATTGAAGCGAAAATTATCGGAGTCGTCGGACTTGAAGCTCCGCACCTCTCCGGTTTCCTGATTCTTTACGGTAACGGTCGCTCCGGGAACAACGGCGTTCGAAGCGTCGGTAACGGTCCCAAGAATTGTGCCTGCGCCGAACTGAGCAACCAGGCAACCCACACCCAAAGCAATCCATACGAACAGGGATAGTATTCGCATAATGCTCGGAGTCTATCACCAACGTTGTATCGATACAATCGGGGCGGTTCACCGCGGTGTCTCACCGCAAAGCAAACGTTACCAGTGTGGAATCGGTCGACACTGCGACATACTGCCGCCCGTCCACACTATAAGAAATCGGCGAGCTCATAATGTCGGCGCCCGTCTGGTAGTGCCAAAGTTCCTTCCCGCTCCGCGCATCCAAAGCAATCAAATTCCCATCTTTCGATGAAGCAAACAGGACACCGCCCGCGGTCGCCAACACACCCGCCGCCCAAGACCCCTGATGAAGATCGAAACTCCATCGCACATCAGCAGTCGTCGGATCAATCGCCCGAATCGCGCCCGGGAACTGGCCGGAGTCATCCTTCTGCCCCGATCCGACATACGGATCGCCCGGCTTCGGCTCCTTGGTCACGCTAGTGTACGTGGCGCAAGAATCGCGAGCCGTGATGTACAGCAGCTTCGTCACGGGATCCCACGATGGCGACGCCCAATTTGTCGCGCCCGCCGCATCCGGACAGATGTAGACACCCTTCGGCGTCGGGTCCGTTCCAGGAATCACAATCGGCCGCCCATGCGCATCCAAGCCCGTCGACCAGTTCTGTTTCGCAAACGGCTTGCCCAGGATAAACTCACCAGTGTCGCGATCGAGCAGATAGAAAAACGCATTCCGGTCGGCATGCATTAGCAGGTGGCGCATCTTCCCATTGATCTCCGCATCCGCCAAAACTGGCGTTTCCGTAGCATCCCAGTCGTGCGTGTCATGGGGAGTGAACTGGAAATGCCATTTCCGTTTTCCGGTGCTTGGATCGAGAGCAACCACGCTACACGTGTAGAGATTATCGCCGGCGCGAACCGACCCGTCATAGTCAGGCGACGGATTTCCCGTAGCCCAGAACAGCGTATCCGTCCGCGCATCGTAAGTGCCGGTCATCCACGTCGGCCCCCCGCCAAATTCCGCTGACTTGCCCGCCCACGTAGCCCGAGCCGGATCGCCCTTCTCAGGCATCACATTAAATCGCCATAGCTTCTTGCCCGAAGCAGCATCATACCCATCGACGAACCCGGTCAACGCGCACTCGCCCGCCGTAATCCCGACAACAATCTTTCCGTCAATCGCCAGCGGCGCATGCGTGATCGATACTCCGATTTTGTAATCCTCCACCGGCACATCCCAAATCACATTCCCCGTCTTCGCATCGAGCGCCACAAGGTGAGCATCGAGCGTGGCCATGTAGACCCGATCGCCCAGAATCGCCACTCCGCGATTCGTCATCACCGTGCAATTCGAATGAACATCAGGCGGAAGCCGCCGCGAATATTTCCAGATACTCCGTCCAGTCCGCGCATCCAGCGCCACCGCGCCCGACGGACTGGTCGCGAACATAATCCCATCCACCACCAGCGGAGTCGTCTCCACCTTGGTCGTCCCAAATTGATAAGTCCACGAGCTGCTGAGAGAACTCACGTTCGCAGTAGTAATCGATCCAAGATTGCTGTAGTGCGTGCCCAGAAGATTGCCCCAATAAGACAGCCAGTTCTGCGGTTCTTCATCGGCTGTCTTCAAACGCTGGAAGCTGACATTCAGATCGGGACTCGGATTCCAAGCACCCTGCCTAATGGCCGGAGCAGCCTTGAGAAACGCAATCACATTGTCCATCCGCTCGCCCGAGACCGCACCCACCGGCATCATCGATTTCCCGGTCAGCCGCACCTCTGCCACATCCTTCTTCAACAGCAGATGGAGTTTCTCGTGTTCATCCATCATCTGAAGCGAAAAAGTGTCTTCATTCTTCCGCACGCCACGAATCGTGCGCCCATCCGCCAACCGGACCTCGACGCTATCAAACCCATGCGCCATCTCCTTGTGCGGTTCGGAAATCAGCCGGCGCAATTCCCGGACGCTCTTCCCTTCGGCGGCGCTCAGATCCGGACCCAGTCGCCCGCCCACACCCTTATACATGTGGCACCGGCTGCACCCAGCCTCGCCGAAGAACAGTTGTTGCCCACTCGCCGCGTTGCCCGTCACAGGCAAATCCGGTCCGCCTTCGCGCAGTGATCTGAGGTACGCGACAATCGCACGCGCATCAGCCTCGGGCATCGGGAAAGCAGGCATCTGCGTTCCAGGAATTCCGCCCACAATGTTGCGAACCATCTCGGAGTCAAGCGATCCACGCTGAAGCTTACCCGTAAGATCGGTGCCTCTCCCGCCTTTCGCGTTCTGCCCATGACATCCGGTGCACGATTTCTGGAACAACCGCTGCCCATCGTCCACCTGTTTCACATGCTGTCCAGACACCACGCCCATCAAAACGAAACAAGCGAAAAAGCTGATAGATTCTCTTGCATGCGCCATGTTCTTGCCTTACTCCTCTCGGTTCCGCTTATCGCCGCGGTCCCTGAATACACTGTCATACCCGATATTGAATTTACAAGGCCCGCCGGAGTCAGCGTAAAGATGGACGCCCACATCCCGCCAGGCAAAGGTCCGTTCCCGACCGTCGTTCTCGTTCACGGCGGAGGCTGGGCCGCCGGCAGCAAGACCGCGAGCTTCATCGTGCCCCTCTTCCGTCCGCTCACCGAGGGCGGCTTCGCCTGGTTCAGCATTGACTACCGTCTCGCGCCCGAATTTTCGTACACAGATCAAGTCGACGATCTCGAGGCCGCAGTCGCATTCCTCAAGCATCACGCGAAAGAGTACAAGGTCGACCCGAAGCGAATCGCACTGATGGGCGAATCCGCCGGCGGGCACCTGGTGAACCTCGTCGGCGCGCGCAACAACGCCGGCGTTGCCGCGGTCGTCTGCTTCTACGGACCCATCGACATGGTCGAGTGGGCCAAGCGCTTCGAAGCCAAACCACTCCCGAAATCCGTGCAGGCTGAATTCAGAATTCAGGCGCTCGATGAAGCCGGCTTGGCGAAAATCCGCGAAGCCTCGCCCGACACATACCTCAGCCGCAAGACCCCGCCGTTCCTCGTAATTCATGGAACGAAGGACGAGGCCGTCGACTACTCGCAAGCTCTGCGGACTGTCGAACTCTTTAAGAAAATTGGTGTGCCGTGTGATCTCATTACAATACAGGATGGAATTCACGGCGTCATCAATTGGGAAAAAGAACCCAGATTCCAGTCCTACAAACCCCAAATGATTGCCTGGCTCCATAAGACTCTGGGCCGTTAGATATGATGGCACGAAGGAGAAAATCAGGAATGAAACGCACTCTCGCAAACATATTCGCCGCGGCTCTCTTGAGCGCCTGCGCACTGCAAGCACAGAATCCGATGAGCACCGAACTCAAGCAGTCGTACACCGGCATCAAAACCAACCTTCTCAAGCTGGCCGAGAAAGTCCCCGAAGATAGCTACAGCTTCAAAGCCACGCCCGATGTGCGTACCATAGGCCAACTCCTCGGTCACATTGCGGACGCACAAACCCGAACGTGCTCCACGGTTTTGGGCGATCCAAAACCGGCCACCGCGGGCTCCAAGACCTCCAAAGCCGATCTCGTAGCCGCTCTGAAGGATTCAATTGCCCTCTGTGACTCCGCCTTCGACGCACTCACGGACGCCAACGCCGCCGACATGATCAAAGCGGGCCAACGCCAGCGGACGCGTTATAACACCCTAGTCGGCGTCATCACCCACGACAACGAAGAGTACGGTTATCTCGCCGTCTACCTGCGATTGAAAGGCATCGTTCCGCCGTCGAGCGAAGGACGCTAGCGTGATAACTGCGCCCTAGTTACACGCAATCGCAATCCTGTCGTAACGCTGATTCAGTACTCTAGTCATCAACACAATTTCCTGGAGGCTGGATGGAACTCTTTGGGCAAACCTTGTCCACTGGAAGTGTGTTTTTTCTGTTGCTGGCGCTTGGCCTCGCGCTGAGTTTTGAATTCGTAAATGGATTTCATGACACTGCCAATGCAGTCGCCACAGTCATTTATACTCACAGTCTGAAACCGACAGTCGCCGTCATTTGGTCCGGCTGCTGGAACCTCATCGGAGTCTTATTTTCCACCGGAGCAGTCGCATTCGGCGTCATCGCGCTGCTCCCCGTCGAACTCGTCATCAACGTCGGTTCCGGCGCCGGGTTCGCGATGGTCTTCGCACTCCTCATCTCGGCGATCATCTGGAATCTCGGCACCTGGTATTTCGGTCTACCCGCCTCCAGTTCCCACACGCTGGTCGGTTCCATCATGGGAGTAGGCTTGGCCAATTCCATGCTTGCCGGTGGCCACGAATTCGGCGAGGGCGTGAACTGGGCCAAGGCGCAGGAGATCGGCCTGTCGCTCCTCGTTTCTCCCGTCGTCGGTTTTTGTTGCGCAGCCCTCTTGTTGCTTCTGATGAAGGCGCCCATCAAGCGTGAGGATCTCTATCGTGCTCCCGAAAAGGACAAAGCGCCGCCACTCTGGATCCGCAGCCTGCTCATTCTGACCTGCACCGGAGTCAGCTTCGCGCACGGCTCCAACGACGGCCAGAAGGGCATGGGCTTGATCATGCTCATCCTGATCGGACTCCTGCCTCTGAACTTCGCGGTCGATCTCGGCACCCCTCAGGCCTCCATTGAGCAGCTTGCGAAGTATAGCCAGGAAATTTCGTTCCAGATGGACCGCCACGCTCCAGGCGTCGCGATCGCCGGCTATCAGGGCGCCGCCGATGAACTGTCTTCATACGTGAAGACGAGCGGCAAGGCGAACGAGCGTACGTTCGCCGCCATCGGCACCAAGTGCCGGGAAATAGCTGGGATCCTCACCGGCAAAACCAACTTGACGCAACTCGACGAAAAAGACCGCCGGATTCTCCGTTCAGATCTCTATCTCACGTCGGAAGCGCTCGGCAAACTCGGAAAACAGCACAAACTCACCGATCCGGCGGAACAGAAAACCGCCGCTACACTCAAAGGTCACATGGACAAGCTGACGAAGTTCATCCCAAGCTGGGTGAAATTCGCGGTCGCACTGGCATTGGGCCTCGGCACGATGATCGGCTGGAAGCGCATCGTGGTAACGGTCGGCGAAAAAATCGGGAAGGAACACCTCACTTACGCGCAGGGTGCTTCAGCGGAACTGGTTGCAATGGGCACCATTCTCGCGGCCGATAACCTCGGCCTCCCTGTCAGCACCACCCACGTGCTTTCATCAGGAATCGCCGGCACCATGGCGGCCAATCGATCCGGCCTGCAAATGGACACCCTAAGAAATCTTCTGCTGGCCTGGGTGCTGACCATCCCAATCTCGGTCTTCCTGGGAGCCACCATTTTCGCCTTCGGCCTGAATATAGTAATCCGAATGCGAATGTAAAGATTATATTCGCTTTCCTTCCCGTTCGTTCGCGGCCCGGAAGGAGTCTATCTTTCCGCCACTTCCGCGTGATGCCGCACATCGACGCCCTTCACCAGGAACAGCACATCCTCGGCAATATTCGTCGCATGATCGGCAATCCGTTCCAGATGCCGTACAACCGACAACAGATCCATCGCCTGCCGGATATTCTTCGGATCGCTCTCCATGAAACTCATCAGCTCATGCGAGCTCGCCCGCCGCAGATTATCCACCGCGTCGTCGGACGCCAGTACACTCCGCGCCAGATCCGGATCGCGCGTCACAAATGCATCCAGACTCTTCCGCACCATCGATTGCACCAGCGCCGCAATGTGCGGAATGTCGATCATCGGCTTCACCACCGGCTCTTTGATCAGCGAAATCGCGCGCCGCGCAATGTTGTTCGCCAAGTCGCCCATGCGTTCCAGATCGGTGTTGATCTTGAGCGCGGCCACGATCAGCCGCAGATCCGCCGCCATCGGTTGCTGCAACGCCAGCAGGTTTACGCAGAACTCGTCCACCTCAATCTCAATCTGATTGATCCGTGCTTCGTTCTTGAATACTTCCTGGGCTGCGCTTTCGTCCTTCTGCACGACCGCGCTGACGCTGCGATACACCGCCGACTCGACGAGCGCACTCATCTCCAGCAGCTTCGTTTTCAGTTCTTCGAGTTCTTCCAGAAAATGTCGCAATATAGTGGCTCCAGCTTAATTCGCTCGATCAACCAAAACGGCCTGTCACATAATCTTCCGTTTCTTTGTGCGCAGGATTTTTGAAGATCACCCGCGTGACGTTGAACTCGATCATCTTGCCCATCAGGAAGAATCCCGTGTAGTCGGCTACACGGGCCGCTTGCTGCATATTGTGCGTCACGATCACGATGGTGCAACTGCGCTTCAGTTCGAACAGCAGGTCTTCAATTTTCGCCGTGGCGATCGGATCGAGTGCCGAACACGGCTCATCCAGCAACAGAACTTCCGGATCCACCGCCAGCGCCCTCGCGATGCAGAGACGCTGCTGCTGGCCCCCGGAGAGCGAGTAGGCGGACTGATGAAGCTTGTCTTTCACTTCCTCCCAGATCGCCGCACGCCGCAAACTCTGTTCTACCGAGTCCCGCAACGACGCTTTGTTCGGATAACCATTGATCCGGAGTCCGTAAGCGACGTTCTCGAAAATGGACTTAGGGAAGGGATTCGACTTCTGGAAAACCATCCCTATCCGCCGCCTCAAGTGCGAAACCTCGAGGCCGAAAATGTCCTCCCCATCCAGCAGAATCTCTCCTTCCACACGGCTGTTGCGGATGGTTTCATACATCCGGTTTAACGTCCGTAGAAAGGTAGACTTGCCGCAGCCGGAAGGGCCGATGAAGGCCGTTGCACAGTTGGTATGAATCTTAATCGTGATACCATGCAGCGCCTGAAAAGTGCCGTAGAAAAAATTTAGATCCTTCGCCGCCAGTTTTTGATTTGGATTGACGGTCGCCGGAGTCTTCGACGCCTGTGCCACCGCGCCGGTTTTTGTAGTATCCATATTGACACCAAGTAGCGAATCTGATTTTACCTGCTCTTGCACGTTTCTACCTACCTTGCCTGAGCCTTCTTGCCGAGAACAATCCGAGCGAAAACATTGATGGCCAGCACGAGGCTGAGCAGGACAAACGCCGCGGCCCACGCCTGCTTATGCCAATCGTCATAAGGAGCACGGGCGTAATCGAAAATCATTACCGGGAGCGACGCGGTTGGCTGATCCAATCCATGACTCCAATACCGGTTACCCAAACTTGTGAACAGAAGAGGAGCGGTTTCCCCCGCAACACGAGCGACATTCAACATCGTGCCGGTGATAATCCCATTGATAGCAGCCGGAATCACTACAGTAAAGATCGCTCTGGATTTCGAAGCGCCCAGGGCCATGGCGCCCTCGCGCAAAGCAAGCGGCACCGCCTTGAGGAAGTCTTCCGTACTCCTGAGCGAGATTGGAATCATCATCACTCCAAGCGCCAAGCCGCCGGCCAGGGTGGAAAAATGTTTCTGCGGAAGAACGATCACCGTGAAGGCGAAAATGCCCATCACGATCGACGGCACGCCGTTCAGTAGATCGGTTGTATAACGAACGAGGGATGAGAAAGCGCTCCCCCCGAATTCAGACAGATAGACGCCGCCCAGAAATCCGATCGGTACGCCGATACACGTTGCCAGCAGCAGCAGTTTGGCGCTCCCAACAATCGCGTTCGCCATTCCTCCGCCGGTCTCGCCAACAGGTGTCGGTAATTTCGTAAAGAAGTTCCAACTCAGGCTCGTTCCACCGTTCCAAAGCAGGTACCCGAGGACAAAGAACAGAATGCTTACCGCGAAAAACGCGAACAGCCCAGTCAGCGTAAGCATCACCGCATTGACAATCTTCCGGCGCATCGAAAGCATCAGGACGATCCCTTCTGCGTGGTCGTAAGAATCATGATGCGTGCCACGGCGTTGATGATGATCGTAAGCGCGAATAGCACCAGACCCATTTCAATCAAAGCGCTCACGTGCAGGTCGTCGGTGGCCTCGCTGAATTCGTTCGCAATTACCGCCGCAATGGAATAACCCGGCGCAAAAAGAGACGTGTTGATCTTCGGGTCGTTCCCTACCACCATTGTAACCGCCATGGTTTCCCCTAGGGCACGCGCCAGCGACAGGAAGATCGATCCCAAGATGCCTTTCTTCGCAAACGGAACCACAATGTCCCATGTGCTTTCCCACTTGGTCGCCCCGAGCGCCAACGCTGCTTCGCGTTGATCCTGAGGCACGGCCAGCAGCACTTCGCGGGAAATCGACACGATGAACGGAATGATCATGATCGAGACGACTACGCCTGCGGCTAATAAGCTTTGACCGTAAAATGGTCCCTGGAAGAAAGGAGTGAACCCAAAAACCGCTCGGATGCCCGGCTCGGCGCTGCGCAGAATGGGAATCATCACGAAAATTCCCAGCAAGCCGAAGATCACGCTGGGTACGGCGGCCAGCAATTCAATCAAAAATGTGAGTGCATCGGAAATACGTGGCGGAGCCAGTTCGGCCAGGAAGATCGCTGCTCCAACGCCAAGCGGTACACCGATGAGAAGAGCAAGTCCTGAAGTCACCAGCGTTCCATAAATGTACGGAAGCGCCCCGAAATTTCCCGCAACCGGATCCCAGGTCTTAGTAAACAGGAATGCCCAACCGAATTTATGGCGGGATAGAGCTGAATTCTGAAAGAGCTCGAACACCAGCAGAGACGTCACGAGCAGGATCGAAACCGCGCATGCGAGCGTCACCAGAAAAGCTATTTCGTCGCCGCTTTTTAGCCGGCTCAAAAACGTACGCGCGCCTCCTTTCGGACGGGCGCGTTCAACGCTGATCGCAGAGGTCGACATTTGTTGGGTTGCCGGTTTTACTGAATTTTCGAAATGGCCTTCTGTTCCTTCGCGACAACCGCCTTCGGTAGGCGCGCATACGAAAGCACTTCGGTCATGTTCTGCCCATCGCTCAATACCCATTTCAAAAGTTCGGTGATTGCCTTTTTCTTCGTCGGATCGGCAATCTTGTCAGGAACCAGAAGCCATGTGAAGCTCGAAATCGGATACGAATCTTTGCCCGGAGCATTCGTGATCGACACTCGAAAATCGTCCGGAATTTCCTTGATCGCGCCCGCCGCCGCAGCCGAGACGCCCGCTAAGCTCGCCTTTACGAAAACCCCGGCCGGATTCTTCACCTTCCCGTACGACATGTTGTTCTGAACCGCATAGATCAGTTCGATATAGCCGATGGAATAGGGAGTCTGCTTGATCTGTCCGGCCACTCCTTCGTTGCCCTTGGAGCCCAATCCCACTGGCCATTGCACCGAAGCTGCCCGCCCCACTTTGGTCTCCCACTCCTTACTGATCTTGGAAAGGAAATCTACAAAGATATAGGTGGTGCCGCTGGCTTCTGCGCGGTGTATTACAACAATGGGGTTTCCGGTCAGTTTCACGCCCGGGTTCGCCTGGGTGAGCGCGGGATCATTCCACTTCGTGATCTTACCCAAAAAAATCCCGGCAATCGCTTCGGGAGTGAAGTTCAGTTCCTGTGTGACCCCCGGAACGTTGTAGCTCAGGACGTCGGCGCCCATCACGGTCGGGAAATGAAGAATATTACACTTCCGCTTCTCCGTGAACGTTTTCATCAACTCTGGTGTCATCGGCACATCGGCCGCGCCGAAATCGACCGTGCCCTCGGTCACCTGCTTGATACCGCCGCCGGATCCAATCGACTGATAGTTAATTTGGACGTCGGGGTATTTTTTGTGGAATTCGTCAAACCATTTGGAATACATCGGGTAAGGGAACGTGGCCCCGGCCGCGTTGATCAGTGTCTCGCCCGATGCTCCCACGGCTAACAGTGCCAGTGGAAGTACAAAACCGATCACTCTCTTCATAATCCGTCTCTCCTATTGTCTCAGTTATTTGTTACAGTTCGATTAAGGGTGGCGGTGTCCTCCGCCCTGCGCCCAAGTCTCGTTGTTTGAATAACTTCCTGTATGTCGCCTCACACTGCTGCCGTTGGGACGGCGACAACCGGAAGGCTAGGATACCCCGAGGTGGTTACCTTCTGATGAGGCAGGCATGACGGTTGAGTTACACTCGTCTGACACCCGAAGGGCAGGCAACCGGACAGTGAACGTCGAGCCGCTTCCAAGCTGACTTTCCACCGACACCGAACCATTCATTCTTTCAACAACATGCTTCACGATTGAAAGCCCCAGGCCCGTTCCGCCGACCTGCCGTGACCGCGCTTTGTCGACCCGATAGAATCTTTCGAATATTCTCGGAACATCCTCCGACGGAATTCCCACTCCGGTATCGGAAATCGAAATCAGTACTTGCCCGTCCGGCGTCCTGTTGGCACGGATACGGACCTTGCCCGCAGGCCGGTTGAACTTGATCGCATTCGCCACCAGGTTGAGCAGAGCCTGTTCCAGACGAAGCCGCGATCCTGTCACGAACACGTCCTCCACATCCTCTTCAATCAATTCGACCATTCGGACGCCCGCCTCCGAATTCACCGTCAGCAGGACGCCCTCAATCACGTCCCTCACACCGATCGATTCCGTTTCGGGCGGAGCGACCCCCGATTCCAACTCGGAAAGAATCAGCAGGTCCGACGCGATATTGTTCAGCCGGATTGCATTCATTCGAATGATCTCTACAAACTTCCGATTGCAATCCTTGTCCTCAAGAGCCCCGTCGAGCAGTGTCTCCGCATATCCGATAACACCGGCCAGAGGAGTGCGAAACTCATGCGAAACATTGGCCACAAAATCCTTCCGGACCTGCTCCAGACGCTCTGCATCGGTCATATCGTGCAGAATCGCAATTGCACCCTGTCCGTTCGGCATGGCCAGCGGCGCTGCTTGCACTTCAAATGTTCGGCCGTTAGCGGCCGAAACCTTCAGCCTTTCCTTCCTCGGTAAGCCATTCTTCACAACGTCGCTGAGAATCGTCCGCAAGCCCGGATCACGCACCAACTCGAGAAGAGTAATCGGCTCCGCCGGCAATACTCTTCGCGACCCCACCGCTCGAAGAAACGCCTGATTGCAGAAAGTAACCCGCAGTTCGCTATCTACCGCGAGGACACCCTCCCCCATGCTCGACAGGATCGCCTCGCGCCGTGCCGATTCGAACCGCAGCCGGTCGAGCAGTTTGCCAATCTCGGCTGCCACACGCGTCAGCGTGTGCTCGAGCGCTCCCAGTTCGTCATGAGAATCGTCCGGCGAACTCTCTGTAGGCCGGACCTCGACCAATCCCACTGCAAACCGCTTCAAACGGCTCACGCGGTTTGCCAGCGAGCGGGAGACGCCGTAGGCGATTGCCAGCGCGAAAACCGCCGAGGAAAGCGTGATCGTAAAGACGTTCCATCGGACCGCGGGTTCGACCCCGCTCCGTGCCAGGGTGTGATCGACTGCAAAGGTTGTCACCGCGATCAGCACGAATGCTGTTAGCAGGAGCCGTCGGAAGAGTGGGCTTTTCAGGGATGTTACCGCTTGGCGAGGGCTTCCTCGGCCGCTTCCACCGTCGGGAAGCATGTCAGCATTCCCTCGACTTTGCAGACCTGGAACAGCGTCTGCACCCGGTGGACAATGCCTGCCAGGCCATATTTTCGATGCTCTTTCTGACAGGAAACATGAAGACCTAATAGCGCCCCCATCGCGGCCGAGTCCATGTAGGGCACCTCGCTCAGATCGACGATTAGAACAGGATCAGTATGTCCGCGGACCATCTCCTGGAATTCAAAAAGGTGCGTCTGTATCGTGAAAGCTCCGGTAATCCGAATGACGCGAACGCCTTCCCGTGGGCCTTGAACGTTTTGAATCGTCGCTTCTTGCACACCGCGATTTTACTACTCCACTATTTCAGACAAATGACGAGATCTCAACCCGTGATCGCCGCCGCGCCCATCGCCGCCAGTTCCATATCTTCCACTTGCGGCAATCCACTGACGGCGACCGATCCAATTACCTTACCGTCTTTCCACACCGGTACACCGCCACCCCAGCCGACAATTCTAGGATCGCCAAAATACGCGACATCGAAACCCTTCTCAGGGTCTCGCGCACGGTCTCCGATGTCCCGAGTCGCTTTCCGTTCCCGCGCAGCCGTCCAAGCTTTGTTGACAGCGATCGTGATCGAAGTCAGCGGAGCGCCATCCAGCCTGGCAAGAGCAATCAACTCACCATGCGAATCGGCCACCACGACAACCCCAGCCTTCCCGCGCCGCTGAATCTCATCGACGACCAAGTCGACAGCTCGCTTGGCTTCCGAATATTCAATGGTGAAATCCTGAATCACAACTCCTACTATAAGGGTCGCCACGAAACAAAAGGGCGGCAACGAGTGCCGCCCTACATTTTTTTTATTAGCTTTTTATTCGCGTGAATTCGCGTTCATGCGCGGCCAATCACTTGGTTGCTAGAAAGTCGGCATGAAACCCGGCAGGGTATACCGAAGGTTGATGTAGATGGAATTATCATGCGCAAACCTCAAAGAGCCCGGAGCGACGTACCATGGATTTCGCTGCTCATACGCGTATTGACCCATCAGGTTAACGGCTCCGTAACGGGGACTCTTCCAGATGGTCTGGTTGAAACCGAAACTCGCCTCGTTGATCATGCGGTTCTGGCTGTTCGGCGCACCAGTGTATCCATACCCGACACGACTGGTGCCATTGGCATCCAACGCGACGTTGCGGCCGGCGTAGATGCCGCCATAGTAAGCGTAGAGGAGAGTATTTTTGATGCTCCACTCGAAGCCGTCCACCGTGCCGCCCGCGTGAATCGGGCTGACACTTCCGTCAGCCCGAAGAATGACGTCAGGCACCGTACCGAAAAGATAACGGCCGCCGCCATCGCTCCAGTAGTTATTCGTGACCAGCCGGAAACCTTTTAGCAATTCGACGTTCGCGTTCACAGACACACCGCCGCCCGTTTTCGTGAAGCTCTGATTGGTGGTCAGGTTGTAGGTCTTAAACGTCCTCAGAATTCCGGCAATTTCGCCGTGGAATCTCGAACTCGGGTCAACAGCAACCTTGGCGATGAAGTCCGGAGTGAGGTTCGGAGTGCTCAGATAGCCGCTCGACGCGTTGTCGAGTTGGGCCCCGAGGAAACCCGCCAGGGCCGTGGGAGGCGTAATCTGCGGACTACCAGCCTGGCCGCCTGCATACTGGTTCGGATTTTCGACTGAAAAGCCAGCTGTCACCGTACTATTCGGGTGGAAGAGAACGCGAACGCCCGGTTGGCGCGTCCAAGTCAGGCCCGCCATGTAATTGACGTCGATCACCTGCGAATAGAACAGGTCTCCAGGAATAGCCGAGATGCCCTTGCGATTTGGAGTCAGCATGCTCCAGCTCTGTCCGCCGAGGAATTCCCACTTGTCCTTGCGGACGTCTATCCAGAACAGGCGGAGGCGCGGCACGAAGGCTCCGTTCGTCACGCCGATGCCGTTGGAGGCGCTTGTACCGAGGAAGTCGAACTCGTTGTAACCAACAAAGTGAGTTCCCTTCCAGTCCCCGTCGATCCGGAAGCCGATGCGGGAGTTCTGCGGGCTGAAGCGGAACTCGGAGAGGTGCCCCGCAACTGTGTTGCCGTAGGGGACGCCGGCGAAATTGCTGCCGATGGCCGATCCGGCGTCTTTGTCGCGCCAGATGGACGTCAAGTCCATAAAACCAACAGGGACAATGCAGACGCCGCCGAGTCGCAAATAAGGTGGAACCGTGCCACTGTCGGGAGGAGCCTCACAGGGATTCTTGGGCGCTGAATCTGTTTTAGCCTGTGGAACGGGCATAGATGGCATCGCGGCCGGAATCGCCGCAACGCGGCTGGGAACCATGGGAGCGAGACTCGCGACCTCGCCGAGGTTCGTTCGGGCCAGAGCGATCTGTGGCGGTGCATCAGCTTTCGCGGAGAGAGCGTCGAGAAGCTTCTGTTGCGCCGCCATTGCGGCCGTGAGTTGCTCAAGCTGCTTCCACTGTTCCGCTAACTGCGCTTTGAGGCGGCTGACCTCATCGGCACTCGCCGGTG
>Ga0105240_10000695_pt1 | contig 61807 bp, 91 predicted proteins | sample KBSC54metaG_FD_80426 | JGI IMG/M metagenome (GOLD analysis project Ga0105240, IMG submission 80426) | Corn rhizosphere microbial communities from Kellogg Biological Station, Michigan, USA - KBS C5-4 metaG | ecosystem: Host-associated > Plants > Roots > Rhizosphere > Soil | place: Michigan, USA... | reverse complement strand
TGTCGCATTTCCCACCCGATCGTAACCTGCTGCCCGCCCATCTGACGATGTTCCATCACCTTCCACCGTCGATTGAACATGAACTCGGTCGGCGGATAAGCGAGGCGAGCAGGCAAAACCGCCCCCGCGCAACCGCGTCCGGCGTCCTGAATTTGGGACGAGGCGTGGCCCTCCGGATCGACGCGCCTCAACTGGACGAGATCCGCGCCGAACTGGCGGACGCCTTCCGGCATCTGCTCGTGCCGCAGGACGCGGCCGGCTGGCGCCCGCACGTCACGGTGCAGAACAAGGTTCCGGCTGCGGATGCAAAAGCGCTTTTCGCCGATCTGAGCCGCGATTTCCGGCCGCGGCCGGTGACCATCACCGGCTTGGCGACCTGGTGGTATCGTGGTGGCCCATGGGAGCTCATCAAGTCCCACATGTTCCGATGAGCATCGGCGCGCAGGCGCTTTCGGCAATCCCGGCGTCCTCGGCCGAAAGGGGCCGAGGACGCCCCGATCTCTTGCTCAGAGAGACGGTTCGAGCGCGTCCCCGCGCGCCCGATCCACGTCGGGCATGCGGTAGAGCCTCTCGTCGATCTCGGCGAGGCGGGATGGCACGATCTCGGTATCGGACACCCCGTAGAGCTTCTGGAAGTTCATGATCAGCGGCTGCCATCTGGACGGGTCGATCCGGTTCTCGTGCCCGTCCATGAGGAGGCTCGGATGCACGTGGACACGGGTGATGCGCACCTCGAAGGCCGAAATCAGGCCCGCGACCGCGGTGTCGTCGGCCATCATGTCGTGACGCGCCGCGACGACGGCTTCCAGCTGGATGGGGCATTCCAGCGCGCGCGGTGCGGCCACCGTCTGCGATGGGATCGGAGTCAGGCCCGCTTCCTCGAACTTGCAGGGCTCGTACACATAGCCCAGCCGCCGCTTGAGCTCGGGTATCGATCGGGAGCCCGTCAAGCGCGCCAGCCTGTCGACGGCATCGGCCTGCCTCGACGATGGCAGGTTGAGCACGCACTGCCCCGTGCGGATCATGTTCTGCGGCGTCTTCGATGCGGTCTGGAGACCGAGCATGCACCGCCATCCGAGCCACCAGGCGGAGGACATCGGTGCGAGGTTGGCCGTACCGTCCTCATTCGATGTGCTGATGAGGATTACCGGCGTGCCGAGATAGAGGATCGAGGGTTCGATCGTGACATGGGGGTCGATCATAAGGGCTCCGTAAATGCGAACGGCGCCGCTCATGAAGTGGACCGGGCGAAAGCGAACTCCGCTTCTTGCGCTCAAACGATCCCGGCCGAAACGAACCGCTGGAAACCGTCGCCATCGGCGGCGTTGCGCGGGTCCACTGCAGCCCGCCTCCACGCTCATCGATGCAATCCGGCAGGGACCACCCACCATCAAAGACAACACCTCCTCAAGCCCAGTTGTCTGGCGACGTTCAGGGATGGGATCGAGGGTGCCGCCGGCGACCTGACGGGCGAGGCCGGACGAGCGCTTCACCCGAGTTTCACCGAAATGCAGGATACTATTGCGGTGTCGAGGGCATGAAAAAGGCCGCCAACCCACTGGGCTGGCGGCCTGATCCTGGTGGGCGTGGCAAGGATTGAACTTGCGACCCCTGCGATGTCAACACAGTGCCTAGCGCAAAAAGGCGCAGAAATCAGCCGTTTTCATCTCCGCAGAGGCATCCAAAAACCGTGAACATTCGTGGAACATCGTTGACTTTCACCGGAGCGACACCGGAGTGGTTGGCCGCGGAGGGACTGAACCCGCGACCCCGCAATCTCTTGCCATCCGTTCTCTGTTCGTTCTACGTTAAGCGAAAGGCGACTCGCCACCAGACATTGGAGACCGAGCATGCAGCACGATGTGCAGCTGCGCGCCGACGCGCGCGTCATCGAACGGATATTGGAAGGCGATCATCCGATAGGCGCTTGGCGGCGTGCACGCGGTATGGATTGCGAGGCTCTTGCCGATCGCACCGGGATTGAGCCCGCTCGAATCTATGCCCTCGATCACGAACTTGACGCCCCGACGGAAGCTGAGATGGATCTTCTGGCGGCCGCTCTCGACGCTCCGCGGACCATGCTGGTCGCGCCGCAGGATGACAGCGACGAACTCGGCGTCGGCGACTTCGTCGAGTGAGCGATGGCACGCTGCCGCCTCTGCACTTCGAACGATCGAGACGCGCTTGTCGACGAAATGGCAGCTGGCGCATGGGAAGCGGCCGGCTATGGCGGAAAATGGGAAGATGCACCCGGGATGTGGCATACAGCCTTCCGTCATCACGCCGATCTGATGCTCCGCGTGCTTGAGCGCGACCATGACCACTGAGACGCTGACGGCCAAGCAGATCGTCTTCGAGATTCGTTTCGCGCTCGTCCAGGCGGGTGCGGCCACGTTCATCAATGCCCACGCGAAGAGTCCGGAAGCGCGCCTACGGGCGTTGGACGCGCTGACTGCGATCGTAGCGGCAAGGTTCGAAAAGCTGACTGTGACCCGCGAGCTACCAGATGGATGGGACCGCCCGCTCTGTGGCGGCGCACCACCGGCGAGATGAGGAGTTGACGATGATAGGCGTTGCGAACGATGCGGACGGCCCTCGCCGTTTCGTGCTCGATTTCTTCGACCATATGCCGCTTCACGCGGACTGGTGGCGCGAAGCCCAGTCCCGGCTGCACTGGCGGCCAATCTTGACGCTCAATCGAGGCCTGGGCGATCTCGCGCTCGCCGAGCCGGTAGTGCTGCGATCGGCCAACCAGTGGGTGCTTGGGCACTGGTATGAGGACGGCTGGATCAAGGTCACCGAGGGCGCCCATTGGAAGCTGGATCATTTCCAACCGTTCCAGTGGGCCGAACCTACTCTGGACGATCATATGCTCCTGGCGCAGGAATAGCGCCGAGGGAGTGGTCGATGTGTAATAGGGCGCGATATCTGGGCGAGCCGGAGACGCTACGCGAGCGGTTCGGCGCAAAGTGGCTGGCCGAGCGGCCGATGGACAATAGGTTCAATCCGCAGGAGCTATATCCGTTCGGACGCGCCTGGGTGATCCGGGAAGACGGACGCGGGCGCGGTGTCGATGTCATGGCCTGGGATGTTCTTTGCGGCATGGCGAAGCGGCCCATGAAGGCCGGCGGGCCGCCGCGCCCGATCGCAATGACGAACGTTCGGCAGCTTGGACTGCCGCAGTGGCGCCGCCTCGCTCAAGATCCTCGCAATCGCTGTCTCGTGCCGCTCACGGAGTTTTGCGAATGGTCGCGCGGGAAAGACCCAGAGAAGGGCATCAAAGGCGAGATGTGGTTTTCGGTCGTCGACCAGCCTATCTTCGCGGTCGCCGGCTTCTGGCAGGCGGTCGGCGACAAGGTCGGCTTTTCGATCGTCACCTGCGATCCAAACGAGCTGGTCGCGCCCATCCATCCGAAGGCAATGATCACGATCCTGCACGAGGACGAATGGGATCGCTGGCTGACCGGATCGTATGAGGATGCCGTCGCGCTGCAGCAGCCCTATCCCGCCGATCTGATGACGGTGCGCGGGCCGGTCTTCCCGACGCGGAAGGCCTGATCAGATATCGATCTGGCGCTTCTGCATCTCCGCCGCCAGAGCGTTTGTTCGGGCCGTGTCGAAGTCACATTCCTCGATGCACTCCCATTCGCGCAGGAGGTCGAGATCCGTCATCTCGGCGAGTGGTTTGGGTTCTTCCATAGGGCCGTAACGCCTGAGGCGTCAGAACGTCCACTTTGGCGAGACGCGCTCCGGCCGCTTGCCGCAGACCGAGCATCGAAGCATCATCCGCGCAGACGGCACCTCGATCGTCTCCCGCCAGGTTGAGACGTCCACGACCGAATGGCGGCCGCAGCTGCACCACACGTCAAGCGAGGTCGCTCCGTTGTCGCGCATGTTCTTGAGGGTCATGCCCATCAGGACCGTTTACGGCGGCAGCACTCGATTCGCACCCAATCTGCTGCGGACAAAAAAATAGGACGCCGCCCGTAGGCGACGCCCTCGCTGTGGCAGAAATCGGTGTGACGGTCAGCGTCTGGACATCCAGTCGAAGCTGTAGCCCCGCTGCCGAACACGCCGCCCCGCCCACTCCACCTCATGGTGGGTGGCAAGAAGCCCCGCCGGGATATCGAAGCTTATCAGATCCTCACGCTCTGGTAGCGGATCGACGGGGTCCATGTAGAACGCGTTCGGCTGGGCGGCCGGCAGATCGGTGAGGATCTGCACGACCGGCTCGGAGTCCGCATCCATGTTCGGCGGGGACGACAGGTGTCCCGCTTGGAGTACCCGCGCCGTCCTCATTGTGGATTTCGCAAGTGCGGCATGAGGCAACCTCTGCTATTTTCCGTTTAAGGGGAATGACCTGACGCTGATTTGCCGTTTCATCGGCCACCAGGTGGCGCGCGACCATGTCTGGAACGACGGGCTCGACCCGCGTACCAATTGCCGCCGGTGCCGAACGTCGCTCATCCGCGACCAGAACGGCTGGCGCCCTTTCGATCGAGAGCTCGATTTCGATATCAACCGAAAGGGCAAGCCGGAGCGTTCGCGCTAGGCGGCGATTGGCTCGACTGTGCCCGTCGCCGCAGCAACGACGCCCTCGACCACCGGAGCGGACAGCGCGCCAGCAACGGGGCCCGCCGCGGCGGTGATCCCCGTTTCAATCGCGGCATCGAGCAGTGCCGGCGCATCGGCCTTCACCTGAGCATAGGCCTTGGCCGCGATCACGGTGAGCACCATGGCATCCGCCTTGATCCCCTTATCGGCCGCGATCTTGGCGAGGTCGGCCACGACGGAGGCGAGCTTTTCGAAACCCGTCAGGGTGCTGGAGAGTAGATCCTCGCACAGCCGCTTGGCGTCGTCGCCGAGCAGCGGAACGAGGACGGCTTCGGACTGAGCGAGCGCGTTGGCGATCGCCTTGTTCCAGGTCGGCGCGATGGCAACGGCGACGATGCCGAGGATATGCCGTACAGCGGACAGGATGGACATCGGGAATGCTCCTTGGGTGGTTGATCGGTTTGTGGAGGTGGCTGGCCCGAGAGGAGCAGCCGCGATTGCCGGCGCCGGATGCGCAGACGTCGTCGCTGCGGCCAGGCCAGCGCCGGAGAGGATCCCGACCATCGTCAGGACATCCACCAGATCGCTCAGGTGGCCGGCCGCCTCGCGGTAACCGAGCGCGGAAAGCAAGATCGGGACGCCCGCCCAGGTAGAGCGCTCGCGGGCACGCCGACCGGCCCAAGCAAGAAGGCGCGCGCCGGCAGCGACCGCCGCAGTGCGAAGATCGGTCATGATCACCTCGTGGAATGGTTGAGATCAGGCGCCGCCGAGACAGATCGCTTGCTCGAGCTTGCGCCGGTTCACTAGACCCCTCGCCTCGCAATAGAGCACGCCCTTGGCATTGGTGCGGCAGCTCCCGCCCTTCACCGGCTTCGGTGCCTTGTAGAGGGTGATGTAGCCAGCAAAGCTGTTGCAGCCCGCCGCCCACTCGCTCTTCTGGAAGTGCGCGCGCATCGGCGACCCGGGCCACCAGCGCGGGGCATTGAAGTGGAAGTCGCCCGATGCCTTGAGCGCGTCGAAATTGTCCTTCAGGGTCGGCGTGTCGGCGAGCACCGCCTTCATGTGACTGGTCATGTCGATCCGGTACCAGGCGCGGCACTGAGCATGGCTCGCGACGAGGCCCGCATGCACCTCGGGCCCAGTGTGCCCGCGGCAGATCGTCCAGATGCCGCCCACGTCCTGGTAGGCGACAAGACGCTCGCCCTCAGCTGTCGCGGTCTGAGGCTCGACGGACACGACCGCGCTGGCGATTAATGCGGCGACGCCGATCACACCGGCGACGGCGGGCGCGCGCGATGATGCGCCCGAGGATTGCTCAGGCATAATGCTGATCCTTGCGATTTTTGCAGTTTGCTGCGGATGCGAACTGACTTACGTTTCGGTGCGGTCTCACCGGGGGAATGGCCATGTTCCGCTTCGTTCAAGACGCATTCGCAACTACGGCGGTGAAGGTGATGGCCCACGAGGAAGCGCTGATAGCGATCCGATCCTATGGCTCAGGCGCCATTGACCATCTTGAAATGCGTAGACGTCGGACGGAATCGAGTGAACGCCGTCAGGTCTACAGGCTCGCCAAAGCCATGGTGCCACGACTGACGCGAAACCCGTAGTTCAGCGCGTCGGCCAGCCCTTCGCGGCCATAGCGCCTTTCATGAAAGCGAGATCTTGGTCGTGCTCGCGGAGTTCCGCGTCCCGCGCCTTGTCATCGTTCTGCATCTGCCCCTGATTGGCGCCAAGGCCGGCGATCGTCTCCCGCACCTGGCCAATTCGGAACGTGTCGTCCTGCTGACCATGCGCCGTCGAATTGATCTGGCTTACATAGGGACCACAGAAGGCCGCGACGACGATGCTGATTGCGGAAAGCATTCCGAAGGCCGCCATGAGAAGGCTGGTCCGCTCCTTCGACTTGCGCTCGGTCTCGTCGCGCATCTCAACCTTTACGGCCTGCGCTCGTTCAGCCGCTCTGCCATCCGTGCTCGACATACCCTCGACGAGCTTGTCGATCTTGCCGCCAATTGCACCGACATCGCCGCGTAGTTCATTGACGGACGTCTCCAACGACGTCTGTCGGTCCTCGATGTGTTGGCGCCATCCTTGATTAAACACCACCAAATACTCCTAGGTGTCCACTCGGATATGAAGAGGGAATGCGGTTCATTCCATCACCGCCTGGCGGATCAGTTCGCCATAGACCGAGTATTCGCGGACGAAGGGATGATTGGTGAAGTTGCCGGCCGAGAGATCGAGCGGATCGGCGCAAATGACCCCGATGTTGTCGTCGTTCGCGACGTAGAAGGTGGGGACGAAAGCGACGCCGCAATAGTCAGCCGCCCGCTCCACAGCGCGGTTGGTGAACTCCCATTGCGCCACGGTGCGACCGCTCAACGCGTTGGGCCGGGTCACGCCCATGACGATGATGCCCGCCGCACCCGCCGACTGGAAGGCTTGGATGATCGCGATCATCTCGTCACGCGTCTGTGTGCGGCCCATACCGTTCTGCCCGAAGCAGATGACGGCGAGGCCATTGACGGCGAGAGCGGTTGCCGCTGCCAGTCGGAGCGGGTGGCCGCCGTTCAGCACGCCATTGCCCTGGTCGGTCGTCTCCGTCGTCGTGGAGGCGATGCCCATATTCTGATAGCTGATTTGGGCGTTGGGATAGCGCTCTTTGAAGCCGGCGATCAGCTCCCAGTTCCAGCCGATCTTGGTATGGACTTGACCCGCACCGTCGTCGGGCATCCCAAGTTGCACCGCCGTGTAAAGGGTGATCCCAGCATTCGTGTCCGGATAACCTGGATAGCTCTGGAAGGGGCCAGCTGTGATCCGATCCCGCTCGGCGCCATTGGCCGTCGCATAGGGCGGAACGTCGCGCTGAACTGCGGTTTCGCTGTCGCCGTAGCCCACCTGATTGAAAGGAGTGCCAGCGCGCAGATAGCCGATGATCTTGCGCAGCGCCTTCTGGTTGAGCCGACGCCGCTCGGCGAGGTCGGCTGCGTATTTGCGGCGGATACCCCCTTCCACATCATGGACATCGATGATGCTTGTGATCGCGCCGCCAACGACACGCGCGTAGCAGAGGGGCAGCTGATTACCGGCATTCGGGACGGGCCGATATTCAATGACGTCCCGATCGCGCGGCGTGCCCTTCAATACACCAATCGTCAGTGCCTCGGGATCGAGATAGACCAGGTCGTATCGTACCTGCGTGTAATTGAAGGAAGCCGAGACGTTTCGCGCGGATCCGATCGCCGGCAGACCGATCGCGCCATGCTCGGTGTTGGCCAGATAGTCTGTGCCAAGCGCCAGGACGGCACTGGTCGATGCATCCTTCACGACGAGGTTGGTGAGGTGCGCCTTCGGCAGATAACCCGAGGCGTTCATCAGGGCGAAGGCCGTCGAAGAGGATCCCCCGAACCCCAAGGCGAGGGTTCCACCCGCGAAATTCGTCGTAACGTTGCTCGCCGACTGCACCGATACGGCATCAAGGGTCGCAGAGCCCGTGAAATTGAGGGGAGAATTGTCGCGGGTCAGGGCACCGGCAGCGGACACCGTGAGGCCAGCAAAGGTTGCCGTCAACGATGTGACCAGATCGCGCACGGATGCGGCTGGTCCGTTCATCGCCGGGATATATTGGATGTCGAATCCGATCTGCAGCTGAACGCCGGCATTGGGACTGCCGTTGTTGCGATCGGTGAAGGTCGATTGGAAACCGGCCGTCGAGCTGCTGTAGTAACCAGAGCCGTAGGCCGCGCCAGACAGGAACGACATGACGCCGCTGGATGGCGAAAAGCCGGGATAGAGGCCCGCAGCGCCCGCGATTGCCAGTGCGACGGTTTGCGCGCCTATCCCGCCGGGCACGAGGATCGTCGTTGTCGAGCCGACGAGCGTGAAATTGGCGCCAGATTTTGAAAATAGGCCGAAGGTGATCGATCCGGCGGTCGCCAGCGTGTTGAACACGCGCAGCTTGCCGATGGCGCCGGAGGTCGCGATCTGATCGGCCAACACATAGGTAACGCCCGAAGCTGCCCCCGCACCCGCAACGAGGGTCGCGGACGCCGGCGCGCCAATCGTCTGCGTCTGGGCCAGCGCAGAATTTAGGTTGGCGACGGACGACTCGACACCCTCAAGGCGCGGTTCGATGATGCCCTGCATGACCCCGTAGGTCAGCTGCATCGTCAGCAGCGCGCTACCGGCTGTCATGGAATAAGTCGTCCCGACGGCGACGCCCGATGAGGTCAGGCCGAGGCTGCTGCCGCCTGCATCGAAAGCGATCTGCGCGCCGCCGGCCGAAGACCAAAGGCCCTGGAACCATCCGGCTTTCACCCTAGCACCGTAGGGCAGAGCTATGCCTGGAAGCAGGGTGTTCGCACCGGCGGCTAGAGTAACCGGGAAGGCGATTGCAGGCGTAAAAGCGGTGCCCCCGGTAACAGGTCCTAGCAGGATCGTTGCCGTACCGCCGACAGACGCCTTAATGGCGATCGAGGTGAGAGGGCCATCAACGGAGACGGCCTGACCAGTGTTTACCCGGATTGACCCCGCGTTCGCCGGCTGGGCGCCGCCAGTCATAGGGTTACCGATGGTGGTGGCGAGATAGGCGGCAGTGCCAAGCTTGTCGGTCGCCTGATAGGCTTGAGCCGTTGCTCCGGACAGCAACGAACTTACAGCCGATGCCAAATACGTGCTGAACTGCTGACCGCCGAACATGACGGCGGTCAGCACGCCGCCAAGGTTTTGCCACGCGAGCGACTGCGTGGCATCGCTCGACGGTGCTGAAAAGTACCGACCATTGGCGATCACACTGACAGTTGCGGTCGGGGTCGTTGCACCAGTGAGACCAGGAACCGTCGGCATCACAAGGGTCGGCGCGGAGCCGTTCGCGCTGATTCCCCGCGTGTCGATGACAGGGATTGCCTTGCCGTCTGATCCGACAAAGATATGCCACGTGAAGCCTGGGAACCCGGAAACGGCACCAGCATAAGTACCAGGCGTGCCACCGGTGCCACCGCCGCCAGCGAGCGCACTCACCTCATAGGGTAGCGCGCCGCCAGCTGTGACGGACGTCGAGAGGGCGTTCTGAAAAGCTGCCGCAGCGATCGCCTGCGATGCGGCTGGCACCGCCTGGCTGGACGCAAGGATGGCTGCCGATACCTGTGCATCGAGGCCCGACAAATCGTAAAGCTGCAAGCTTTCGATCAACGGGAGACTATAAGCGCCATCAGCGCTGGTAATCGTGCAATCATATGCGCCATTCGGGGCCGCAAACCCGATCGCCCCGACCGCATCAGCCTGGAACGGGTTGGAAAGCGAGCTTCCGTCGGCGTTGCGCAACGTCGCGAGGGTGGACGTGCCAGAAAGGTATACCGTCGCCCACGCACGCGGGAGCACCGCCCCGGTGTCGGCCCGGGCGGCGACGAACTGGACGAATTGCATAAGCGTCTCCGCTAATAGGCCGTGTTTTGGCTTCTCGGCAGGCCGGAATATCCGCCGCCACCGCCGCCGCCTGCCCCCCCGCCCGAGGGCGTCGATCCGCCGCCGGTGCTCACGTGGAAGGTGATCTCGGACGAGAGGTTCAGAAACGCAGGGTCGGCTGACCACCCGTCAAACGCCGCGATGCGGCCATAATATGTGCCCGATGCGAGGCCGTAGAGTGGGATTGACGGAATGCCACAAGTGACGACGTAGCCTGCCGTGCTGGGATCGAATCCCGACGTGGAGGAATAGAACAGCGCGTAGCCGGCTAAGTCCGTGTCCGCGCTAGCGTCGCAGGTTGCCGTGACCGTGGTCGTCGCATCCGGGATCGCGGGCGTTGTCACCGCGTCGGGTGCATTGTTGGTGACCGTCAGCCAAGCCGAGGGCGAAGCGTCCCCGGCCGCATTGGAGGCGATCACCTCGATTGCATAGGCACGGCGGACGCCATCCTGCGCGGCGAGCGACGAGGTGTACGAGGCGCTGGGCGTCGTCGTGACGATCTCGCGCAAGAGCGTCGTCTCGTCCGTGTCAAAGAATCGGAACTTGTAGTTTTCCGCGCGCGCCGACGGATCACAGACCACGGCAAGCGTTGATCCGTTCCACGCGTGTGCGAGCGCGAGGCCCGTCACCTCATCAGGCAAAGCGGTCGCCGGCACCAAGCTGACCGTGTAGGCCGTGGCGGTCGAAAGATCCTCGGTCGCCCTCCCGTAGATGTTGAACGAAGGCAGTTTCACGTAGATCGTCGAGCCGACGTTCAGACCGGTATAGTCGAACTTGAAGATCGCATCGTCGAGGCGCACGAAGCGGTCACCGACGGCGTGCGCGCCGATGATGGTCCCGTACAGCCCACGGCGCAGCGGGCTCAGGTCATAGGTGTTTGCGCCAGTGAGGTCGGCATCCTGGTAGGCGACAAGCTCATCACCGACCAAACTGAGTGTCGCCGCGGCATTCATCTCGGCCACGGTGCCGCCCAGCAGCGCCCCTACCGATGCCGATAGGTCGATCGAGAGCGTATTCGTGCTGTCAGGATCGGCGTGGCTCGGAAGTGAGGCTGTCAACACGCCGTAGCGGGCTGGACCGTTGACCGTGCCGATCATCGAATAGCTGTCGCCGTCGACGCTGACCCAGACTTCGCAGCCGCCCCACGTCGGCGACGTCGAGGCGACAGCGCACCAGACTTCCGGGTTGGTCCCTGTCATGGACGACGGCGCATTGATCAGAAAGGGCGACGAGACCGAGCCTGGCGCCACATCCGTGTTGCCCTGGTAGCCACCGCTGCTGTGGGCGGCGTAGAGCGCTGCGGACGATGTTCCGACGATCACCTCCTCGGCCGTGAAGGTGAGGAGGCCATCTTCGTCTTCGTCGATCTCAAGGATGCGGACCAGCTGGCGGTTCAGTTTCAGCTGGTCGCTGCGCGTGGTCAGCGTGACCAGATCGGTCGGCTCCAGCAAAACGAAATCCCAAGGAAGGCGGAAAACAAACTGGCGGCGGATGTAGAGCGTCCGCTGGCAGAGCAATTGAGAGGCGATCGCAGCCACCGAAGCGTCGCAGATGCTGTGCCAGCTCGTCGGATCCTGCACCCGCCGGCCGTAGGTGATGATGTTGTCGAGATCGGACGAAGGCTGGATCGCCGTGTTGTACTGGTTCGCCCGGTCTAGAAATTCGACCTGGACCACGTTGTAGGCGTTGGTCTGGTCCATGATGTTGAGGGTGACCGGCGGTTCGCCTTCCTCGGGCGAGAAGTCGTCCTCATCGAGATCATAGATCGGCGTCAGGTTCGGCGTCCACGTGATACCGTTGCCGGTGACTGGACCGTCGCCTCGCGGCCTGATCTTCAGCACACCCTCCGACCAGAATGGATCGGAATTCGAAGCGTCGGTGATCTCGGTGAGGAAGTCGGACGCGGTACGCTGGCTGTCGAGGATCGGCGACAGCAGTAGGTTGGAGGCCCGGCAATAGAGCGAGTAATCGCTCAGATCGGCCAGCAGCGACGACGACCAGCCGGGAATGCCGAGCGTGGGGTTCGTCAGGAAATCGGTGACAATGTCTTTCGGATCGGCGTCGTCCAAGCCGGCCATTTTGACGGGGAAAACGATCTCGAACCCGTGGTTCGCGATGCTGCCACTATCGCCAAGATCGTAGTCCGCCGCATAGGCGTAGGTCAGCCCTGAGTAGGACAGCGCCTGCGACGGGAACTTGGAGGTCAGGTAGCCCCAGACCGGCTGGTCGACCGCGCCCGTCGCGAGGCTCAGGCCGGCCTGCGCGATCGCCGACGTCGAGCCGTTGGTGAACACGGCCTGGTCCTTGTAGACCGTGCGGATGCTGGTGATCTGGCCGTCGGCGATGAACAGGATGAGGCTGGCGGTATAGGTGTAGGTCGTGTTCTTCGACTTGCCGCCGAGCCCCTTCCCCGACTTGGTCGTCGTCGTGTGCGGGATCGCGGTGAAGGCCCCGGTCCAGCCCAGGTTGCAGCTTCCGCGCGCGGTCCCCCATCCTCGCGGGACGACCGATCCCAAGACGGAGGACTGGATCGAGATACCATCGAGCTTGGTCGCGGTCGTGGATGTCGTTTTGCCGCCCATCCACGCCTCCGGAGATCAGTCGAAAAGCGTGAAGAACTTCACAGGGCGGCTTGCGAGATCGACGTCACGATCGAGGTCGGCCCGGACGACGCCCCCGCCACGGATCACCGCGTGCAGGACCACCGGCAGATCGATGATGATTGCCCCATGGCTGTAGCAGCGGCCAAATTTCCAGATGGCGAAATCGCCCGGCAGGACGTGGTCGCGGTCGATCTCGCGCCCATATTCCCGGACAATCTGCAGGAACCGCTCCTCGTCGCGGTGCATCATCCAGTCGGATGCATAGGCCGGATTGATCGCCGGGATCATGCCGACTGCGGCAAAAGTCGCGATCGGCAACTGGGCGCAGTCGACCCCCACCCCCTTCACGCGCCCGCGCGGATGATATGGCGTTCCCTCCCAGCTGAGCGCCTCAGCAACGACGTCGGCGCGCGCAACCATCAGAGCGTCGTCTGCGGAATCGGCACGAACGGCGTGGCCTTGAGGTGACCGAGATTGTTGAACCGGTCATGGCAGGTCGCCATCGTCAGATCGCAGCCCTGATAGGCGCGGAACGTGTCGCCGGCTGCCGGGACGGCCGGAAGCGGTTCGATCAGCGCAACGCCCCCCGCGCCGTCGAAGGTCTTCACCGACCGCGACACGCCTGCATTGGCGCCCGTCAGGAAGGCGATCCGGCCCTGGCTATAGATGCCGGCACCTCCGCCCAAATTCGACCCGAAACCTAGCGCGCTGCCTCCGGACGCGATGATGCCGGTGGCAGCGAAATCTTCCGGATCGAGCCCGCAGCCGGCGTCATAGACGCTGTGCAGGCACGGGACCTGATAAAGTTCGGTCGGGACGTTGATGTTGAGCAGGATCAGATGCGATGACACCGTGATCTCTGCGTGCGTCCCGACGATGTTCCCGATCGAGGTCACGCGGCCTGAGAAGCGGATGACCGTGCCAGTGGTCGGATCCGCCCAGGTCGGCTTGAATGCGCGCTCCAGCCTCACCAACGCGCCATCCAGCCCGCGATTGGCGATGAACTGGATGATCGGAGTGTCATTGATCAGATCGTCGTCGCCAGCGTCGAGGTTCACGACCATCGTGGCGACCTCGAAGCCGACCTTCTCGCTGATGGCGCTACGGTCGATCGCCGGGCCCAGAGCGAAGGTCTGGCCATACGCGGTGACGGCTCGGTCTGCGCTGGTCCAGCGGATGACCGTTCCGCCGTTGAGGGTGATCGTCCAGATATCGGCCCAGACGTAGTTTCCGGTCGCCAGGAGCGCGCGGAGCTGAGGTGTCGAAGCTTTCACGGCTTGATGCTCAGAAGTTCGACGCCCTGGCTGGTCCAGCCATTGGCTAGGATTTGGGCGGTATCGAGCGTGTCCGCCGTGAAGCGAACTCGGAACATGAATTGCCCCGACCATGTGATGCTGACGCCCGCTGCGGGCGCTGTTTCGAAGGTCACCTTGCCCAAAGCGCCGAGCGTGAAGGCGGTCGTCGCGACGCCGTTGACAAGAATCGCAGGCATGCCGCTGATCGAGAACACTGGCTCCGAAAAGCTGATATCCCCCGAGCCCATGGTTCGCGAGAGCTGGAACGTCGTCGTCGCGCCGTCGCCGACACCGAAGGGGGCGTTGGCCGCCTGAAAGTCCGTCGCATCGCGCAGAGAGAATTCGCCAGCCTGCGCCGCATGGCTGTTGAAGAAAGCCCAGAGCTTCTGCACCTCCGGGCTATCCGCCTGGGCCCGCAGAACCTCGTACGGTATTTTAAACTGCCAGCGTGGATAGCTCCACAGCTGGAGCCGGCGCTCGCGGCCCGACGATGCCGTCGCGATCTTGGTGGACCATACCGGCGTCTTCAGCGCGAAGAAGCCCGCCGCCAGCGCGTCCGGATAGACGCTCGGATCATCGACCGCATCGACGGTGGCGAGCGTCCAGCGCGCCGGCAGGAAGGGCTGCACCATGCATACCTCCCGGACACGCGGACGGATCGCGCCTCAGGCGCTCAGAGCTGGACCTATGGGAGATCGCGGGCGCATTGCGCGACGCTATGGATTCGGTACTGGTTTTGCCGGTTTAGGGCAAGCGGCCTATTCAGCCGACACCCGTTGCCGTTCCTTTTCCAATATTGTGTTATCCGGTCGCTGCAGCCGATCCGTGAAATAATAAAGACCGATTAGCGTCGATATGAACATATGGGTCAGCCAAAATCCATATGGCAGCAGAAAAGCTGCAGAGATGGGCGACCGCCAGGCTGGCGCGACAAGTGGCTTGAGGCCCGGCGCTATTAGCATGGCAACCATGCCGATTGCGTAGAGACTGAAAGCAGAGAATGCCAAGTATCCGAAGAGCAGGCAAAGGAAGCGCTTCCGGCTCAGAGGGCCATCGATGCCCCGCAATGTGGCAGCTGGCCATCCAGCGAGCGGGGCTTTCAGCACGGGGCTGTCTGAGGTGCTGAGCAGCGTCAGTGCGGCAACGAAGAATCCCCCGAGGATGGCAAAAAGGCTCTGGAGGTTATGCAGGAACCCTTCGGAGCCGAAAATTGAAGCATGGCCAGGCCAGACGATCAGTAGGCCGGTGAGCGACAAGGCTCCCGCCGATGGAATGACCAGATCGTACCGTCGCTTCATAGGCTGCTTCACGCGCAGATATATGAGCGGCGCGAGCAACGTTGCCACAAGCATCTCCGATTCTGCATACCCTTCTACGCGAAAATCGAAATCATAGCGCTAAGCAAATCAGGCCGAATTGTCGGATCGCATTCAGTGAGCGCCCGGGTGACACGAACGGTCTCTCGCTTGACGTAGAGCGCTTCGCCAATGTCGCGCAATGCCGTCGGAAGCAGCGCGCTTTCGAGGCGCTTGTCCGCCCCTTCGCGCCATCTCACGCGCATATGGTCGTAACCAGCGCGAGCGGCGATGCCCTGGAGCCGCTCAAGCGCTGCCCGCATAGCCTCGCCGGGTTGGGGGGTTATCTTAACGGTCAGATGGCGGCTCTTGACCTTCACGCCCGGCGCCTCGTCCATCCCCGTCTGAACGAGCCGCGTGTCGATCAACTCGACTGGACTGAACTGACCACCACCCAAGGCTCGATCAAATTGCTCCGACTTTCGACCCGAAAGAAAGGAGTATGGCCTGGCCTTTATATCGTTTTTCGCGCCCTCACGCCGAAAGTGGAGTCCTTTCTCTTCCGCGATGGCGGCGAACTCGCTGTTGAGCAGGCGCTCCAAGATCGTTCGGCCTACACTCGGAACCTCTTCGATAAGAGCCCCATATCGAGTTGGCCGATCGTCGTATGGCTGAAGTCGAAACAAAATGTGTGCAGAATAGCCCTTGGCCTCACCGTCTCCCCGTGCAATCGGGCGAACGCCGCCGGTGGCGAAATTAACAAACGCCGGATCCGCACCCCGACGATCACCGAAAGTAACCACTAACGCAAGAGCGGGGCTGCCATCCTTCAGAACTTCACGCTTTGCGTCAGAAACGCGCGCTATCTTTTGAACTTTATCGACAAGCTTAAACGCTAAGCCAGCTTTACTGCGAGCAATAATGTCGTCAGCGAACCGGGCAAATTCCATCAAACCGCCATCCCGCGGCGATGTGAGCACCTCGAAGTCGTAGAACAAACACGACCTGTCGAACTGATCAAGCAAGAACGCCTCCCCTGTTAGAGAGGTGCTATCGTTTCTTGATTGCCCTGTCGAATCTATAGATGAAGCGTCAGCTCTACGGCCTCACCTTCACCTGTCCGGCTCCGATAATCCCGAACGCAGACGCCGTAGGCGCAGCGACCGCCGCGATCATGTCGGCAGGCGCCATCGCCTTGATCGGGATGCCGTTGACGCTTTCGATCACCTCGCCGGGCCTGAGACCAGCCATCTCGGCGATCGATCCGGGCTCGACCGTCGCGATCATCGCTCCATAGGGCGTTGGCTGGAAGCGGATGCCGAGCGGGCCGGGCGCGGGCACGGCCGTCGAAGCGACGGCTGACGGCGCCGGCGACAAGGTCCCCTGCTTGACGAGACCAGGGCATGTGGCCGAGGCCGCCGATACCTGATCGGCATTCCCGATATCGAGGCTGACCAGTTGGCCATCGCGCAGCATGATCAGGAACCACTGGTCGCCGGTGTAGCCGCCCATCCGGTTCCGAGCGTTGACGAAGCCACACGTGTAGAAGCCATACTGGGTCTTGCTGAATAGCGGCTTCAGCGAACCACCCACGAAATTGTAGGGCCAGCGGATCTTCGCTGAGTCGGGGTCCACCAGCGAGGCTTTGATCGCGGCTTCGCCTGCGGCAACGGCCTGATCGAACGACGGCGCGGGGCCGATTTGGTCAGCCGTCGGCGGCGCCGACGCTCCCAGCAGCGCCAAAGCCCCAACGATCATAAATCCGCGCACAAATGCCTCCCCTGCCCCGCGGCGAACCTACAGCGCGGGCGCTGGCTGTCTAGAGACCGTTGCGGCCAGACGGACTGCTCAGGAATTTCGTGAAGGCGCCTTCCCGGTGCGCCTGACGCCAAGCCTTCGCGAAGATGCTGCGTTTGGCCATGATATCGGCATCCGTGAGGCGTCCGCTGTGGTCGTGATAGTGGAAGTCGCCACCGGGGCCGGCGATCGCACTCGGCATGTTTGCTGTCGCGGGCAGACCGCCGCCTGTCAGCATCGAGCGCAAAGGCGTCGCAAGGTTCGCCGGGAGCACCATCTCCTCCTTGTGAAGCTCGGTGATCGCGCCATCGAACGGAACCTCGCCCCAGCCGCGCGAGGCCGAAGCCATCGGCGCGAACGACATTGCGCCGGCCATGGCGGTCGCAGCAGCCGCCGGCGCAAGTTCGGGCCCGACGATCGGGATCGCCGCCGTCGCGGCATAAGCGGCCGACGCGGCAACTGCTGCGTTCGACGTGACGGACGCGATGCCGTCGGCCGATTGGGTCGTTCGCTTGAGGAGGAGCGCGGCGAGCTGCTGCTCGACCCATTTCTCGATGATCTTCTCCAGCGCCGAGGCGACGACGTCGACCATGCCCGTATAGAGGCCGCGCACGGTCGTCATGAAACCCTGCTGCAGGGTCAACATCTTCGAGATTTGCTGGCCCCAGACGCTGCCGGTCTGGGTGATCGCGTTCCTCTCGATCATCGTCCGCTGCAGGGCTGACTGCTGATCGATCTGTGTCAGGCGCTGCTGATGCTGGCGTTCGAGGTCCTGGATCTGGTCGCAGACCTGCCGAAATTTGAGGGGATCGTGGAGCGGATCGACAAGGCTCTTCTGCTGCAGGAGAGCCTGCTCCTGGATCTGGAATCGCTGGGCCTCGAACAGGCGCTCCTGCTGGAGCATTTGCGCGTCCGTCTCGACACCCATCTGCACCCGGAACTTGGCGGCGCTCTCCTGGGCCGCGATACCGTCGTTCGCGATCCTATTGATCTCGTCCGACGTTTCCTTCGCCAGTGCGATCCGCTGGGACGAGACGCGCTCGGCGATCGCCGCAATCTGGGCCTGCGCCTGCGCGTATTCGGTGCTTTCGGCACCGTACTTCTGCTTGATGAAATCCGCCTCCTTCGTGGCGATATCCATCTGCTGATCGGCATTGTTCTTGTACGCCGCGAGCTGCCCCTTGAAGCCGTCGACGACCTTCTCGATGTCCTGTTTGACGAGCTCCCCGTGCGCCTGGAGGTAATTCTGCTCGATCGCGAGGCGGTCCTTGACCGTCAGATCCTGCCGGCTCAGCGCGTCCTTCCAGAATTCCGCCTCGCTCGCGAGGCTGTACTGCTGGGCGCCGTCCTGGGCGTCCTGCTCCATCGACCACGCGAGCTTCTTTTCGGTCAGTTCCTCTTGGAGACGCTGGACCAGATCGTCCTTCGGCTTCTTCTCCTTTGGCTCGGCACCGAGCTTCGGATTGAAGTCGCCGCCGGCGCCCTCCCCTTCCTTGATGCCGCCCTCACCGGCCGGCAACGCTTCGCCATGCATCGCCGCCGAGATGGCCGCCCCAGCCTCCGACATCGCGTTCTGGATGCGCTTGGCGGCGTCCTCGACATCCTTCGCCATCCGATCGCAGCCGACCTTCCAGTCGTTGTCGATCTTATCCCATTGGAGCGTCAAAGCGTCATGGGCGGCGTTCGCGAACATGCGGACATAGTCGATCAGCACCATCAGCGAGCCACGGATGATCTCGCACGCGACGATGACCGCGTCCTTCAGGACCGTGATCGTGTCCTTGAAAATGTTCAGCGCGACGTCGCCGCGCGTGACTGATCCGGGGATCGTGACGCCAAAAAGATCGGCGACCGTGCTGGCGATCTCGCCCAGCACCTCGGAGACGACGCTCCAGAGTTCGGAAAAGATCGCCGCTAAGCCGTTAATGACGGCGCCGACCTCCTCGACGGTGATCTTGATGACCTCAAACACCGTGGCGACGATGCCGCCCTCGTTGTAGCTCTCGATCATCGCGGCGATTAGGCCGTCGATGCTGTCGACGATCTCCTTCAGCGTCGGCGCAAAGGCATCGCCGAGGATGTTGGTCAGCCCCTGCCAGGCGAGCTTGCCCTCGTTGATGCTTTCAGCGAGCGCCGCGCCCCTTTCCTGCGCCGACGCCGACACCTCGGTCTGCGCGACGTCATATTCCTTTGCCTTCGCCGCGATTTGCTCGAGCCCCTCGGACCCCATGTTGAGGACCGGGATCAGCTGCGCGCCGGACCGGCCGAGCAACTCCATGGCAAGCGCGACCTTCTTCGGGCCGTCATCCATCTCCTTGAATTTGTCGGCGATGGTCATCAGACGCTGCCACTGCGTCGAGCCGTCGTTCGCCGCGATGCCGACCGCCTTGAAGGCCGTGGCGACAGCCGAGTTGCCCTCTGCCGCCTGAACGGCGTTCTTATCCAGTACCTGCATGCCCCGGGTGATCGTGTCGAGGCTGATCCCCGTCGTGATCGCGACGGCGTTCAGCTGCTGGATCTGGGTCGTCGTCATGCCGAAGGTCTGTGCCAGATGTTCGACATGCTCGGCCGCCTCGGCGAATTCCTTCGCCCAATCGGCAATTTCCTCGATCGCGAAGGCCGCGATGAACACCTCGGCAAACTCGGCCGCGGCGGCCTTCATCCCCTCGATGCCCTCCGCACCCTCCTTGGCCATGAGCGCCAATTCCTTGAGAGAGAGAGCCTCCTGCTCCGTCTCCTCCTCAAGGATCTTCATCTCCTCGGCCATCTCGGCGACTTCCGCCGTGCTGGTCGCCATCGATTCCTTGATCGTGGCTGCCAGTTCGGCGAACTGCGCGTTCAGCTGCTGGAGATAGGGCGCGAGGCCGCTCAGATCCTCTTTGGCGGTGTCGACGCCAGGCTGGACGCCAGTGGCATCGGCCGTGATTTTGACCTTTGCCTCGTTGTCGTCAGCCATCGACACCTCCTGGGAAATTGCCGGCCGCCATGGCTTCAAGGATCACGCGGGAAGCCTCGGCGGTGTCCCCGCCAGGAACCACGCGCGCGAGCGCGGCCAACTGCTCGATCGTCGGCGCGCCAGCGGGGACGGCCGCCTCCTCGGAGGGCCGTTCCTCTGCTGGGCGACGCAGATCGTTGCCAAGCGCTGCCGCGATGATCGCGACCGCTATGTGTGTGGGAGGACCGTGATCGGCCCAATGCTCGCGAATGCCAGCGACATCGAAGAGGTCCCAATCCTCCTCGATGCGCCGGATCGAGCCGCCCTCTACTCCGGCTGCGACGAGCTCATAGATGAGGGCGCGGAGCTGCTGTTCGAGGCCGCCTCGGCTTCCGCCTGCGCCGAGGGGGCCGGAGCTTCCCCCGATTTCAGGCCGGAATTGCCAAGCACCGCCTTCATGACGCTGGTGAGCGCCGTGTAGGCCTCCACGGTGTTGTCGACATCCTCGAGCATCGCGTCGAGCGTGACCGATGGATCAATCTTCGACACGCCGATATGGAGCACCGCGACCGTGTCGGAGATGCCCTCGAAAAGCTCGACCATCGTTCGGGTCTCGCCGGGCTTGCTGACCGGCACGCCCTGGCTGACCAAGGCCGCCTCGCGCTTGCCGATCGCCTCTTCGCGCGACTTTTGCGCGTCGATAAAGGGCGCCGCCTTAATCATGCTGCCGAGCTTGTAGCGCGGGAGATCGAATGAGCGATCGAGGATGTTGAGGGTTGCCATCGGCCTTACTCCGCCGTTCCCCAGGTGCCGAGCCGGCCGAGGCTGTCGCAGATCGCGGAGCCGTCGAGTTCGGGGATCATGAAATCGTCCTGCTTGGACGCGAGCGACAGCTTGCTGGACGCGCAGCTGAAGAGGCTGAGCGACAGGCCCTTCTGGGCATAGCTGTGGAAGAGGTCGAGCCGGAAGACCGGCGGCTGGTCCATGTTCACGTTCATGATCGTCGACTTCTGGGCGACGGTCGAGGTGGCCGTGTACTGGAACGAGATGAACACCGTCGCGCCCTGGTCGGCCGCGGCAAAGGTGTAGACGCCGTTCGCGACCGTGTACTGGCCGGCAGCCGGGCTCGCGGCGACGCACACGAAGGGAACGCCCGTGATCGAGCGGACGCCGAGATCGTTGATCCAGGTGCCGGTGCCGGGAATGGTCGGCGTGATGGTGTAGGGCGTCGACGCCGGGATCGCAGTGCCGGTCTCATCCAGATAGTCGGCGAACAGGCCGGCGGAGACCGCCTGCCCGAAGAACAGCTGCGCGATAGCGCGACCGCTGACTTGAGCAAACTTCGACTTCCAGTCGACCTTGCCCTTGCCGCGACCGCGCGCGACCGCGAAGTTCTTGCGGCCATAGAGGAGCTTCTCGTCGAAGCTGATGTCGACCGAGATGTCCTGCATGACGCCGCACAGGATCGGCGTCGGGTTGGCGATCGAGGCGCCATAGGCGTCGGTCAGCGGGGTGCCCCAAACGGCACCGGCACCGAAAACGTGCTGCATGTTGGTTACTCCAGGAGAACCGGCCAGCGCCGGGGGTCAGGGAAAAAATCAGACGGCGAGCATCCGGACCGGGATAATCGCGACCTCGTCTGGGCCGAGCGTGCCCTCGGATGTTTCGATGGTACCCTCGATGCGGGCCCACTGGACGAGGCCGCCGAGGCGTTGCGGTGTTCCGGCCGGCGACTGCACAAGCTTACGCTCGATCGTGTCTTTGATCGGGTTCAGAATCTCGCCCGGCGACCGAACGCCATCGGTCGTGACATAGACGTAGATCAAGCCCTCAAGCTGCCATCGGGTCGGCAGGCCATTCGCAGCCCACGCCAAGGGCGCTTCCTTGCCTTGGGCGAGGAAGAGTGATGGTCGCTCTTCGGGCGGAACGTCGCTCCAATGCTTCAGGATGCGCGCCGTCGCCTTGTCGTTCCGAAACGTTGCGTCATCCCAGATCAACTCGAACAGCGCCGCCCAAATCGGCTCCCGAGTGATCATTTCACAGCCCTCGCGAGTGCGGCGTCGATTTCGGTCTGGATGACGCCGGACGCCTGCAGGTCGGCCAGCGCGGTGCGGAGGAAGCTGTGAGCCGGATAATCGACCTTCCGGCTATGCTGCTGGACGGTCACCTGACGCGGCGCGATCGGGATGCCGAACGCCTGCTTGATCTCGCGCAGATGCTCGCGGACCGTCTCGGTGCCCTTGAAGCCATATTCCTGGCGCGGCGCGTAAACGACCGGGGTCGACACGACGCCGCTCACGCTGGTGGTCGATTCTTCGATAGCGTCCGTGATCGAGCGCCGGAGCCTGCCGGTCCTGACCTTCAGGACTTGGCCGGAGAGCTTGTCCTGCTGGACAGCGCGAACAAGCTTCAGCGCCGAGCGGCCAATGCCGATCTTGAGCTCCGATCGAACCCGATCCGGCAGGGCGTCGAGCTTGGCAACGGCGCGATCGCCATTGACCAGTTCGAGATTGATCACAGCGCGGCGACCCGTTGATAGTTGGAGATCGTCAGCTTGACCCAATCCGGCATCGCCTTCTGGACCAGCGAGACAGATTCGCCTGCTAGCACCTTCGAAGACCACTCCAGCTTGTCGCGCAGGCGATACCGCAGGGTGACGATCTCGTTGACCGCAGCGACGACATCCGCCGGCGGTTCGGCAAAGCCAGCGGTGAACTGGATGTGGATGTTCGACACGCCGCGCGTGAACATGTGGCCGACCAGCGCGACCTGCTCGTCATCGAAGTAATAGCCGGGCGTACCCCACGATTGCTGCAGCGAGATTGCGCGACCATCGATCTCGAGCAAGGCGACCGCGGTGATCGGGTATTGCGGCAGCTGAAGCGCGAAGGTGCCACGGCCCGACCGACGGATATCATAGTCGTTCGACGTGATGTCGCGGTTCGCCTGACCTCGAAAGAATGCCGAGAATGCGGTGATCATCTCGGAAAGCATGGGATCGGTTGCGCTGGTAGCGATGGTCGCATACGCCTTCACGGCGTCGAGGGTCGTAAGGTCCACCAGCGGCATCGATCAGGCCTCGTCGGTCTGGAGCGGCTTCGAAGGCAGGTCGATCGGCGCGGTGACCGGCTTCACCGGGTCGGGCTTGCCAGGCGCAGCAACGGCCGGCGCGGGCCTGAAGCCCTGATGCACCAGCTGGGCCCGATCTCCGTCACCGAGGTCGTCCGGCGTCTCGGCGACGCCTTCGACGACAGTGATCAGCCCCAGGCTGAGCGTGATGGCCGAGGTGTCGGCCGGCGCCGTCCACCGCATTTCAGGCGTCCACCTGGAAGCCGTGGGCCGTCATGGTCTCGACCATGTCGCTCGGCACGAGGAGCTTCCCGTCAATCTCTTCGAAGAGGTCGCAGGCGCCACCATCGGGATGGGTCATCGGAACGAGGCCGCCGAACACATCGGCGTCATCATTCTCGACCATCTCGGCCTCCTGGGCGGGCGCGACATAGCCGCGCTTCGCGAGTTCGGCGCTGAGCAGCACGTCGCGATCGGCGTCGACGAGGTCGTTCCAGGCATCTTCGGCCATGCCGGACGCTTCGAACGCAGCGGACACGATAGTGCCCAACTGCACGGTCTCTCGGCCGATCTCGAAGGTCGCCGGCAGCACGCTCGATCCGTAAAGGATCAGCTGGCGCGGCTCGACGGGAATCTCAGGCTCGATCGTCGGCGTTGGAGTCTCCGCAGACGCGACAGGCGTGGTTGCTACCACCGCCGACTCCGGAGCGGACTGCTCGGCATTATCGGCCGGCACCGCGAACGGATCATCATTCTCGACCATCTCGGCCTCCTGAAAAGGAGACGGCGCCAGTCATGGGACCAGCGCCGCCAGTTTGCACGCGCAAGGGAGAGGACGCGTGGATCAGATGGTCGGGGCGATGTTGTTGATGACGCCCAGGCAGAACGGGGCGTAGACCGCCGGCGCCTCCTGGCAGTACGTGCCGTAGAACTGGCGGCGCGACGTGCGCGGCCATTTCTCGACATAATAGTCCTGCCGGATCAGCATCTCCGCGACCGTCGGCGTCTCGTTGGACATATAGGTCGCTGGTAGCACCTCGGCGTATCCGAAGATCGTACCGGGGGCCATGTTGGGGTGGATGATGATCGGGATGAAGCGACCACCGTCCGCCGTGTAGGGGTTGAAATACCAGCCTACGACGGAGCCTGCGGTTACCTTCACCGGAGCGGGTTCGCCGTCCGTGGTGTTGGTGTTTACGCGAAGCAGCGGCGAGGAGCCGGCGGTGAGCACCAGCTTGGTCAGCGAGGTCAGTTCCTGCGCCGAGACGTAGATCTTCGTCACGCCGACCCGATACTGGTCCCACATGGCCCGCAGCATGTTGCGGATTTCCAGCACCTCGCCGTTACCGACGGCAGTGAGCTGGGTGCCGACGCCAGCGGTGCCGGCGGACAGCGTGTTGATGTAGGCGACGCCGTTGTTCTTGAAGGCCTGAGTAAGCAGGCCGTCGAACGCCTTGGACTCGGTGGAAAAGTCCGCGGTGATCGCAGTCGCCGCCTGACGCGAACCAGTGAGCGGCGCCTGGAACACGGCCGAGTTGATCGTGGTGATCGCCTGCAGCGTCTCGTTGCCGGCCGTGCCGACGTACCAGGCGTAGCCCGCCGCGCCGTTGATGTACGGCACGGTCGCCGACAGCGCCTGACCCAGGGTGATCGCCTGGGTCGCCGAGGCCGACTTGTTCGAGCAGCCGCCATTGATCGTGTAGGCACCCTGACCGTCATTGGAGGTCACGGACACCTGCGTCACGACGCCGTTGGCGAGGGACGCTTGCAGGAGGCCGATATGCGTCAGTGCGACGACGATGACCGAGTAGGTCGCCGACGGCAGCGTGGCGTTGGCGACGGTCGCCGCGGCAAGGGTGGCCGCCGTCGGGGTGCCGAGCGCGACGCTGGCATTGCCGTGGAGGATCGAAACCTCCTCGACCTGCATCAGCTTGTAGAGGCTGCGCATCTGGACCAGCGCTTCCTCGTCCTCGAAACCGTCGGCCGCGAACTTGGCTTCGTCCGTCAGATCGTCCTCGGTGCCCATCGAGGCGTAGGACTGGCTGGCGTTGCTCATCGAATAGGTGATGGAGGCGGCGCGGCGACCTTCGGGCACCCAAGCCATCAGATTCGGCGAGTTGAAGAGGCCGTTGATCGACTTCCAGTGCGCCGCATCGCCCGGGTGAGCACGCTTGGTGCGCTTGAGGCTGTTGCGGATCGGCGTGATGGTCGGCGAAAACAGCAGCGACGGCGCGCGGAGATCGTAATAGGTTGCGCCGGTCGCAAGCGTGACCGACTTCTCCATCGTCGATTCGATGCTCTTGGCGAGGTCCTCGCTGGGAGCCTTCATCGCAGCCTTGGTGAAATCGAGGACGCTCTGGGCGCGCTCGGCCGACATGCCATAGCGGAGTTCGTGGCCGGACGCCGACTTGACGGTGAGGAAGTCATCGCCGCCGTTCGCCATTTTGGCGAGCTCGAACGCGGCGCTCGAGACGATCATGTTCATGGGGAGGTCTCCAAAGAATAAGCCGCCCGGTCTGCGGACGGCTCGGAGCTGTGCGTTGTCGTTGCCCAGGCGACGGCGAGAGGCGGACCGGCCGAAGCCGGGATCTGGTTATCGGATGGTGTTGGCGGTCCGGCGCGCTTCGCGAACGAGAGCGTCGCCGGTGAGCGGGGCGGGCTTGTCATCAACGAGCGGGCCGCCTTCCTCGCCCTTTTCCAGGGTGCGGAGCACGCCCTTCGGGGGCATCGGCTGCGCCTTGAGCGTCTCGATCTCGCCGAGAGCCTTGGCCAGTTCGCCGCGGTCCTTTTCGCGATCAGCCATCACAGTTTCGAGCGTCGCAGCGAGCGCCTCGACTTTCGGGATGGCTGCGTCGAAGGCTTTGGCGAGACGGTCGCGATCGGCTTCCAGTGCTGAGAGCGCATCCTTGTTCGCATCGGCGTCGCAGTTGGCGCCGAGCGACACCGAATGATCATGCATGGTCTGGATCTTGGCCTGGTCGGCCTTGGAATTGCGTGCGCCAGCCTTCTCCATCAGACCGCTATCGGACTTGACGAGATCGACGATCGACTGCGCAAGCTCCATCGTGCCAGTGTCGTCGATGGGGGTCACTTCGACGTCACCGCCGGAAAGGGCGGCACACGCTTCCGCAACCTCTTCTTGGGCCATGCCGACCAGCAACTCGCCGATCGCCTTGACGATCTCGGCTGCCTTTGCGGGCTGCGCGGAGCCATCGCCTTCGAGGCCTGCCTCGATCGCAAGCGCGCCTTGGAGAGAGGCGAATTCCTCCATCAGGCGGGCGAGCCAGCCGATGGTATAGAGTCCCTTTGCGAGCGGCGCGTCGCTGGTCAGCAGCTTGAGTGCTGCCGCGGCCTTGGAGAAGTCCGAGAACTGTTCCGGCACATCGAGCGTGGCGACCTTCGACTTCGCGGCGACCGCCGCCTTCGCGAGGACCGCGTCCAGCTTGGCGACGGGGTCGGCTTTGGGCTCTTCCGCCATTTTGGCGAGTGCCTCGTCCGCATTCTCCGCGATCAGCTCGGCGCGCGCCTTGACAACGAAGTCCTTGGCAACACCGCCGGCCACCTTGGCGAGGGTCTCGGAGCGCTCGCGCGTCGCCTCGTTGCCGGGCTCATACGCCTTGGCGAGAACGAACTCACGGGTCTCTTCGGTGCCATCCGCCTTGACCATCGTGAAGATGGCGGACGGATTGCAGGGAACATCGACGATCGAAAGCTCGCGGACGTCGGGCGTGTAGCGCTTGTGCAAGCCGTCCTGCCAACGCTTGGCGTACTTTCCGCCCGGCGAGAAGCCAGTGTAGACGCCCTCGTCGACCTTTTTCCATTCGTTGTCGTCGACGATCTTGGCGACGAAGCCGATCTGCTTCGCCATGTCGTCGAACGTGATCTCGATCAGCTTACCGGCCGCGATGTTCGAGTGCTGGCCGCGGATATTGCCGAGCGACTTGCCGCCGGACGCCTTTTCCAGCGACGCCGACCACGCCTCGAAGGCCGGCTTGGCGGTCGCGTAATCGCAGACCTCACCGGCGCGATCGGGGGTCTCGTCGAAATAGCCGTAGACGAGACGCTGGGCAGCGTCCGCCTTGGCCAGCGGCACAAACATGGTCAGCGGGTCCATTGCGGTCTCCGTTCAATCGTCGTCGTCATCTGCGTCGGAATCGGCATCGGGCATGTCCTCCGGCAGGACCGGAAGCTCGTTGCACTCGCAATTCGGGTGGAGCGGCACGTCGGCGCCGTCGGGGAATTCCTCGTCGATCCCCACAATCGTGCCGTCGAGGGCCTGGCATTCGTCGCAGCAGCCATCCGATGTCTGCCATTCCCGTCCGGCGACGAGGCCGGATGCCTTCCAGCCGGCGCGGTGACCAGCGACATCCGCTTTCGCCGTCTCGGTGCGAGCGATCATCTGCGCCCGGGCCCTCGAGAAGGCGTCGCTTTCGCGGATTGCCGCAGCGAGGCCGTCATTGCTCTCGCCTTCCGCCATCGCCCTGGTGACTGCGGTCCGGACCATGTTGCGGGTCGCCGACGGGATCGACCAGCCGTCGTTATCGACGAGCTCGCCATCGACCAGCTTCCGGCCGACCATCTCGGCCGCGCGCGCATTCGCGTAATCCGTCGCGCGCGCCGTCATGGCCGACATGATCGACTTGTCGAACAGGCCGAGATCGTCGAGCGCGTCCTTGCCCGCAGCGGTCGCCAGAGCAGTGATGCTCGGCGTCAGCGATTTCGCGAGATCGGTCCAATCCCAATCGACGTCATCGAGGGCCTGCTCGATACGACCGCTCTGGTCGTCCATTGGCTCCGATTTGGCGAGGCCGAGCGAAGCCACGACCTGCGCCGCGACATCCTTACCCTTCTTCGCCAGATAGCGGGACAGCGCCAGTTGGAGACGCGCCTTGGCGGGAGCCGCCTTCATCAGGTTCGCGGCGTCAGCTTTTTCCTGCTCCACCTTCGGAGCGGCGCCGCCATTCGGATCTTGAGGCGGTGCGACGATCGTAGGCGGCGGTTCGGGCGGGTTCAGGACGTCCTTGAGAAGGATCGGCCCCGTGGCGGTATAGACCATCGGCTGGGCGCCCTCGCCATCCGGCAGAGGCTCTTCGCCATTGCGGTCGCGGACTTCGTCGAGCGTCAGCGAGCCGTTACGCAGGCGCTTGTCCTCGATATCCGCCTTGGTCTCTGGGTCGAATTCTCGATCCTCGATCCAGTCGAATTCAAGATCGGGTCGACCGAAATCCTCCGCGATGATGCGGTTCATCACACGCCGGATGTACGTCATGGTGTTGTTGACGCCCGCGGCCTCGGCCGCTGCGTGCTCGTTCTCTGCCGATCCCTTTCCGAGGCCGGTTTGCTTCAGGAACGGCTGTGGCGACACGGAGAAGTTGAAACAAATGATCCGGATCAGCCACTCGTCGAAAGCGTCCTGCAGGGGCGGCTGGCCGATAGCGTTCCACTTGAAGCCGGCGGGCAGGAACTGGTTGACGCGCCGATTCTCGACGACGCCTTGGCCGAGCAGGTTATTCCACATTGTCTCAACTTGGCGGACCTGGTCGGGCTGCACGCCAGTCGGCGCTTCGAAGAAGCCGTCGCTGAGGTTGCCGTGCGTGAAAAACGCCTTCTGGCTCTTCATGCGCTCGATCGAGATCTCAGCCGTCTCGATAATCTTCTCGACGCGGCTATAGCCGTAGACCGACTCGACGCGAACGTTCTGCGGATAGTAGAGCAGCTCGTCTGTCGTGTAGTTGACGGCCGGCAGGCCCTTGAGTGCCTGCTGATACGATGCGGACGGTGCGATCGGCTGACGCCCGCTGCCGTCGATCAACGGCTTTATCGTGGCGCCGTCGACGATCTCGAACGCCCAAGGTCGGCCGCCCCGATCCTTCCGCCGATAAATTGACAGCGCGTCGAGCACATAGAGCTGGTCCGCGACCATGCGAAGCCACTGCGCCCAGTCGTGGATGCGGTCAGGGTATTCAAGCGCGGTCTGGATCTCGGTCGCACCGGCATCCATCTTGCCGCGCTTGCCGCCGGGCAGTTCCTTGGGCTTGATGGCCCATTCCTGCGCTTCGAGCTTGTCCTTCTGGCTGTCCATGACCATGCGGACGAGTTCGGATTTGCCGATGGTCTTGAGCTTGTCGAAACCGATCCTCTCGGACGAGCGAGGCGTGAAATTGATGTTCGCGCCAACGGGATAATCCCACTGGCGACCCTTTACGTCGTCCGGGGCTTGCGGCGCCAACGGCGTCAGCGGCCCGAACCAGGTCATATCGCCCGAAAGCGTGTAGCGAACGGCAGCAAGCGCGCGGGCGAGCACGCCGGTGGGAGCTTCGGCCATTCGCGCTCCCCTCAGGCGGCCTGCTGCGGCGCCAGCTTCTCGGCCATGTAGGCGAACCAGCCGTCGAGGCCATGGCCGTCGGACAAATAGCTCAGCGCCTGCGTCGTGCTGTCGACGTCGTCGTCATGAGCGCCGTTCGGAAACCCGGACAGCGACGCTACGAAATCAGCCAGCCATGCCGCATCTTCATCAAGGAAGACGCGCCCAGACTGGATCAGCGGCGTGACGGCGTAAGCCCGCGAGACCTTGTCCGTATCAACCTTGACCGGGACGATCGGCAGCAGCGTGTCGCGCTGCAACTCCTGGACGAGCGACTGCCCAGACGCCTTGTCTTCGACCAGGATCGCACTGGCTTTCATTCCCGTCCACGTCTGCGCGGCCTTCGAGACGACCAGACGCTTCAATTCTGGGAACTCGACCTTCTGCTTCCAGACATCGAGCAAGTAGTAGCCGTTATCGCACTGTGCCCATGTCGTGCAGACGGAGAAATCGTTCGCGGTCTTCGTCTTGAAAGCCGTATCCCAGCTTTGCACGATACGCTTGATGATCGGCAACGATGCCGGCGTGTAATATTTCCACCATTCGGCCTTGAAGATGCCGCCACCGGCCGGAGATGGCCGCTGCTGCAGCTGGCCGGCGGTGCCATAGACACCCAGACTGGCTTCGAGCGATTGCAGCTCCGGTTCGCCGTTGCGAGCGGGCCAGAGCAATTCGCCCTCTTCCTTTCGCGGATCCCGCGCCCAGACGTGGGGATGATCCTTCTCATAACGCGCCGGCAAACAGAGGTGCGTCCACTCGTCGCCGCCCTTCGAGAGGATGTGGCCGATCAGGTCCCGCTCACTCAGCCGCTGCGCGATCACGGCGAACGCTCCCGTCTTCTGGTCGTTCAGACGGGTCGACATGACGTCGTCCCACCAGCTGATCACGCGGTCCTGCGCGGTCTTGCTGTTCGCCTCGCCAGCCGACATGGCGTCATCGACAAGAACGACATCGCCGCCCTCGCCCGTCGTGGTACCGTCGACGGACGTTGCGATCCGGTAGCCGTGGTGATCATTCTCGAACCGGATCTTGGTGTTTTGGTCGTCGGTCAGCGCGAACCGATCGCCCCAGTTTTCCTGGTACCAAGGGCTCTCGATCAGACGACGACACTTCACGCTGTCTCGGATTGAAAGCGTATGTGCGTAAGAGCTGGCGAGGAAGCGAACCTTTGGACCCGCCAGCGGCGCGTCGTCGTTATCCTGGATCCATGTCCACGCGGGCCACGCGACTGACACCGAGATCGACTTCATGTGCCTCGGCGGCACGTTGATGATCAGGCGCCGGATTTGACCTTTCGAGACCGCCTCGAGATGCTCACAGATCGCATCGATGTGCCAGTTGGTGATGTAATCAGCCGGGTCAATGTAGCGCCAACCGATCCGTATGAAGTCCGCGAGGCTGCGCTCAGCGAGCGCGCGCTGGATGTCAGTGAGCGGTGGGAGTGTCCGGGAGCTTTGCACGGATCGCCTCCAGCGTGCGCAACTCGTCGACAGTCAGGCCAGAGTAATCGCGGTTCTCGGTCTGAATCGGTTCGCCGTCGATGCCGCCAAGCTCGAGGACCTGCTTCGGCTTGCCCCAACCACGGTCGAGCAACGCCGTCGCGGCCGAGACCTGCGCTGGCTTGGGTGCCTTCTCATCGTTCAGGATTTTCACGAGCCGGTTGATCGCAGTGACGGTGTGGGCGCGGGCGATATCGCCGAGCGTCACTTTGCGTATCTCGCCGTCGACGAGGATTTCGATCGTGGTCTTGTGCTTACCGCCCGGATTGCCGGACTGCCCCTTCTGGAATTTCGACATGGCTCAGACCAAGAAGAGCACCGCGATCGCGGGAATGCAGCCGACGATCGCAAGGCCCATAAAAATCGCGCCGGCCAGCAGGAAATCCTTCACCCCGGCATCCTTTCGGCTTTGGCGGCACGGGTCAGGCGCTCGGCGATCCGGCGCATCAGTGCGTGCCCATCGATTGCGGCGTGGTACCGCTCTTCGAGTTGGCGGGACTGGGAGCCACGACGAAGATCGTCAGCGCCTTCCAGCAACTCGCCTGCGAGGTTGGTCAGAAGCTCGGCGTGACCGTCGGGGAGATCGCGGCGGAGGTAGTGGCCTCGGGCGGGCATCAGATGCCTCCGACGATCTCGCCATTTGTGATGAAGCCATGCCAGTTGCCAGCCGGGCTCCCGTCGAGAGATGGCGTCACAGTCATGGTCTCGAAATTTGCATCCTCGATGCCTCCGGAGATCCGCCAATGGCTGGCGGGTTTCATGCCCTGCACCATCAGTGCGAAACCCTTGCCGTTCCGATAGTCGTCAGGGAAAACGGAGCGAAACAGGGCCCATTGCTCACGCCGCTCGGGCGGATTCTCGAAGCACGCCATCCACATGTCGTCGCCAAGCGTCGGCGACTTGAAGACGAACCCGACGCGTCTGCCGTCGTGGAGCAGCCAGCGCGGATCGAGATCAACCAGGCGCATGGCGATCTCCAGATACGGAAAAGGGCGCCCTGTTGGACGCCCTTCGATGGTCGCATTACGCGACGTCAGCAATCTGATACGTTTTCTGCCGGCTGGGGTCAAGTAACCTCCGAATGCCTCCTGAGCTACCCGGCTAGCTTCCTCTCCATCGACAGCGACGATGAAACATGCACGATCAGACCAAACGAAAGGGGCGATTCTCGATGGGCGACAACGCAGAAGATGTATGGACTGTACCGCAGCATACGGCGTCGTTCGAGCTTTTAACCTCGACTGACGGACACCGAGAAATTTACGAGGAGATTGGCAAACTCGTTGTCGCACTGAGTTGCGTCCAAGGTCACATGAATGCGGCATACCGGTCTGTAGTAATGCATCACATGAGGCCCACAGACGTCTCGCTATTCACAAAACTTGAAGGATCTCGGGGAATATCTGAAATATCAAAGATGATTAGATCAATAATGCGCCTGCTATCCTACTCGCATGAAGCATTAGAAGATGTTGGCAAAATATTGCTGCACGTGCAATCCACAGCACAGTTACGAAACATGCTTGTGCACGATACAATATATAAGCACTACGGTGAAGCTTCTCCATGGTTTGGAGTACAGCGCCAAGGAAATCATTTTTTAAATTACTTCTTAATAGAAACAATCTCCAGCGCGGTCCATGATTTGAACACCATCGCCTACGAGTTCGATATTTTTCTCGATGACAAATCTAAATATGAGAAGAGGCGCCGAGAATTTTTGTTGAAACCATGGTTGCATACACCAGCATTGCTATTGAGTGGTGATCGTGCGTCGCTTCCAGGTCCGCAAGAGACCGCGCGCCTTCTTCAATCATTTGCACGTTCGGTTCCTGGAGTACCTTGATGACAGATACTACCGCCATCCTCCAATTATGGGCAGTCGGATAAGCGCAGCCGTCCGATTCCTCATGCCAGTCATAGCCGGCGGCGTTGCACGCTACTTGCGCAAGGTGTTCGAGCATGCGTTCAGGCATCAATCGCTCCCTCGGGATAGCTGTATCGCCTGATGATATTGTCCTCAACGTCTCCGACTTCGCACCAGTTGAAGTGCGAAGCGCGGACACATTCGACTGTGATCAAGCCGAAGGAATGATCAATTGCCGTGATACGCTGGCGATCGGTCCCGTCGCGCGTGATGACGTCGCCGACCTTCATCTTGGCGTCAGACATACGTCACACCAGCATCACGGTTTATCAATTCCGCTAACCGGCCTGCCAAGACGGCGGTGAAGCACGTGGCAATCACATTGCCTCCGTTATCCACTATCGGCCAGCGGCCAAGGTCATCTGGAATTCCGGTCGCACGCACCGGTACGAGGCAATGAGCCGGCATGCCCAAGCCAAAGAATGTTTGGTCAGCCACGCAAAACCTCCGTCCCAGTCCACTTCGCCTGATATACCGCGAACAAACCGATGCGCACCAACTCGTATCGACGGGTGATGTCGAATCCAGCTGGCCCGCCAGTGAGCCATGCTTCGACCGCCGCCCAACACGCCGCTTCGTCTGAAAACGCAGCGTGGTCGAACAGCATCCGCTCGTCACCGCGGTGCGCGATGAACTGGCGCGGGTTGCCCCAGGTGGTGAGGCGGGGTTTAGGCGACGTCACGCTCGACCTGCCGAAACACCTCTTCGACTCTAGCGGTGCCAATCAGCTTGAGCGTGTCGAGGCAGCCGTGAGTATGGCCGATCCGATATGCGCAGATGCCGCCAGCCGCTCCGACGACGACCAGAATTGTGTAGATCACTGCAGGATCCACGCCCAGACCCACGACGGCCGGCGCAGGATCACGAGCCCGGCATAGGTCTCCGGCGCCGCGTCTAGGTTCAGTTCGCGCACCAGCGCCGCCAGCACGTCCTCGGACATGAGGATCGTGGTCGCCTCAGGCTTGAGCGCGATCTCGGCGTCGATCCGATCAGTCGTTCGCACGCGAGGCGGGATCGGCAGCGCCACGACCGTAGCGAGCGGCGGCGCTGGCGCGGCAGCCGCGTCCGTGATGGGCAAGCGATGTCCGATCACGCCATGCACCAGGTTGGCGCAGAGCTTCACGATCGCACGCGTCTTGTGCTCGCGCTGGGAGCGGCCGAGCGCGGAGAAGCGCTCCCCAGCGACGGACGCAATCGATGCGTTGTGGCAGATGACCGCCTCGAAGACGGTTCGGTACTGATCCGGCACCGCCTTCGCCATGTAGGCGTAATCGTCGCGGGCATCGGCGATTTGGCGGTTGACCATGTGGGCGCGCGCGGTCGCGCCGACGTAGTTGCCGCCGCCCATGCCCTCGTAGTTGGCCGTGCAGCCGGTCGTGGCCCAGGCGAGCTCGGCCACGTCGGAATATTTCTCGCAGGCGTTCGCTTCATGCTGCTCCAGCACGCCCGCATTCCGCAACTTCTCGACGCGGGTAAGCTTCCGGACGGTTCGATCGGTTGGGCGGTTATGCCCATCGACGATCGCGGTCTTCTCGTCCCAACGGATGCCGTCGACGTCGCGCTGCGCCTCCGGTAGGCCGATCTTATCGGCGACGTCGTTCATGGCTTTCAGCCGACGCGCCGCGGCATTCTCGGCGACGCGCTCCGGCGTCATGTTCTTCAGCTTGGTGCTGGTCCGGCGACCCATACACATACCCCCGGCGCCGGAATGGCGTCATAGGCGGTGATGGGTCTTTCAGGATTCGCCGGCTAGTCCCAATTCCGTCACAACTTTGGAGACTATGTGAGCAAGGAAGCTTTACGGGACGACATGGTCCGGTATGCCGTTCAGGGCGGTGGCACCTCCATACGGTGGACCTTGGCAACTTTGGCGTTGGCAAACGGTGGTGCGCTTGCCACCCTCGTGAAGCAGCCAATCAACCCCGCTTTAGTCGACGCCGGATTTTGGTTTGTAGTCGGCCTCGTGCTCTCGATCACTTCAGGCCTGTTGCTGGCTTTCTCGCAATGGGGATTTCTCTGGTTCGCAGGCGACGACGACAAGACCACGATCCGCCCTCCAGATTTTATTGTGCTGCTCCTCGGATTAGCCTCCCTCCTCGTATTGATGGGCTCAATCGCCGCGTTCGTGGTAGGCGCCAGCAACACTGGATTAGCGCTGCTCGATGATTCATCGCCTAAACCTTGCGCAGTAAGTCCGACGCCCAGTCCGGCATCGCCAGCTCAACCGGCGTTGCCTCCCCAACAGCTGCCGCAGCAGGGGTCGGCATCTTCACCACCCATCCCCGCCCCAGTGCGGCCGAAAGCAGGTCTGCATCACTGATGTTCGCCCCCGGATCCGCCAGCATGATCGACCGCGCCTCACCCTTCTCGTAGGTCAGATACTCATCGCGCTGAAGCTCATCGAGATACCGCCCGACCCGCTGCTTCGGCACGCCGGCCCGCAGCCCGATCTCCGAGAAGCTCGGCGACATACCGGTCGCGCGGAAATACCAGCGCACGGCTTCGAGGACGCGCGCCCTGGTGCTGATGCGGGTGGGGTTGGCGTGGTAGCTCATTCGTCGATGTCGGCCGCGTTGTACTGGCTGGGTTCGTCCTGGTCGCTGCCCTTGGCGAAGACGACGACGTCACCGTCGGCGATCTCACGCTGGGCGCGGCGATCCCACCAGCGATGGATGAAGCTCGGACGGCCGAAGACACGCACCGCCCGGGCATATTCGTCGCCGCTGAAACCGACGAAGTGGACTGCAATTGCTTCGATCGCCCTCCCCATCAATCACCTCGCTGGGAGGAAGGAGCCGAGCGGATGGCATCCTGAGCGATGCGACGCGCCTCGAAGCCGTCGAAGTCAGCCTCGATGTCTGTCATGCCCGCGATCTTGCGGAGAGCCGCCCGCACCTGCTCCTCGCGGGAGAGGGCGGAAAGGGCATCCACGGCAGCATTGGCGACCCAATCACCGCGATAGGCCGCCCAATCCTGCGGGCGTTCTGGTTTAGTGTCAGTCTCAGGATCGAACCCGCGCGGCCATGTTGCCATCTCGCGCGTCAGCGCTTCCCAGAGCATCGCCCTCGCCTGCTCCTCGGGGGTCATGGGCGGACCCCGAGAAATTCACGGCATCGATCGGCATGGCGGGCAGCTATAATCCGCGCCTGAGTACGACCATGCCGAATCATCTGCTGCCAGTAGCCCAACTCCGCCTCCAACTCATCGCGTGGAAGAAGCTTGAATGGGCGGAACGTGAGCTGGATATGATTCTTCATCCTTGCTTCTCCTGGCGCTGTAAGACGGCGCGGACGGCGAGGCCGAGTTCGGTAAGCTCGAACGCTGAAGTTGTGGCAAGCATCCGAACGCCCAAGCCTTTTTCGATAAGGCATCGAGCCGTGTTCCGGCTTGATGGAAATGCACCCGGCTTCGCGCCCCACCACGATGGGCATGGCTTTCGAAGCAAGCCCTCCCGCTGCGCCTTCGTCAGCCCCCGCGCCACGGTTTGCGGGTCGCGATCGGTCATGGCTCACTCCGGTAGAACAGAGGCGCACCGCGATCGGTCGCCAGATGCTCCGGGATTTCGTTGCGCAGGCATCCCGGAAGCGCATCGGCGGCGATATGCCCGCAGGCGGTGCATCCGGCCCGACCATGGCAGTATGGCCGCTGCACAAAGCCATCTCGGCAGACCATCTCGCGCGGCTGATAGGACTGACACTCACGCATCGCCCAAGCCCTCCGCGCGAGGGGTGGCACGAAGAGCGGCGCCCCGGCCCAGCACTTCCTGATTGCGCGTCCTGACGAACGGCACGAAATCGGCGCCCTCGTACTTCATAGCGGATGACGATTGCGCTTCGACGATCTGGATCACATCCTCGTCGCCCGCATTGCGCAGGGCCTCCGTGATCGCCCGCTCTCGCGTCGAACATCCGCCAGCTAGTTCGTAGCAGTCGTCGCCGACGATCCCGGCCCACCATTCCCATGCGCTCGGCATCACTCTCCGCCCTCCGCGCTCTGGGGCTGATCGAGGGCGGCGCGAATGGCGACGCGAGGATCATCAGACCAGCCCTCGGCAACAATCCGCTCCACAGGATCAGCCATCCAATGGCCGACGACCTTCCACATCACGTCGTAATCATCTCCGCCGGTTGCGACACTCATGCACCGCAAGTCCCAGCACTCATCACGCAGCGCGTTGAGCAAGTCCGTATCGCTGCGCGCCGACCGCAGCCCATCGGACGCAGGGGAGGCGAGGGTTGCATTGCGATAGGAGCGGTGGTCGAAAAGCTCGGCCAGGATATCACGGAGCAGGCCAGCACGGACCATACTGCTGTACATCGGCCCATGCTTCTCGATCTCCTGATCGGTCAGCGTACTGAGCAAGCCGATATCGGCAGGCTTCACGCTCTCCCCGCTCCCCGCCACGGCCCCAGCGTCGGCGACCCCGGAACCCTCCCCCGCATCGGAGAGGGCGGCGCGGGCGATCTTCGCGCAGATACCATCGTGGATCACCCAACGGGTCTCCGGATTGTCGGGAGTCGCGGTCCATTCTCGTTGTTGATCAAGCCTGACGATCCGCTCCAGCGCGCTCCTCAACCTCTCTGCCGTGGGTGCGATAGCCTCGGAGGATGCTGGGGCGGTGGAGATGGCGCGCCGCATCTTGCCACGCAGCGTAAAGAGCGCGCCGTCAAGGCCGTCGCCAAGAGCAACCTGTGACGCGACACTGCCAAGAAAATCTATCGCTTCCTCCACGACATCCCGCACCCCCGCATCGGGTACGGAGAGCGCGGACGCACTACCGCTCCCCGGTGATGCGTCGGGGATGGCGGAGAGCGTATCTTCCGGACGCGGATATTTCTCGGACCTCACGAGCGCCCAACGGTAGCCCATCGGCTCAACGATCGACGGTTCAGCACCGCGCTTACCTGAAAGAAACTCCGACAGCTTAGCAGAGCTGATCCCGATCATTCGGGCATAGGTGTTGTGGCCGCAATTCGGCGCATCAACGACCGTGCGCACGGATTGCCGCAGTTCGTCAGCGGTCCATTCGTCGAGCGCCTCCCAAAGCTCCCCACCCTGCGCGGGCGGGGTGAGCGAGAGCAGCGTCTGGACGTTCTCTACCCGGCGCAGAAACTGGCGGGCTAACATACTCAGGTCGCTGTCAGGGTCTTGGTTGGGGTCGTCCAGAACGTGGCCGGCTAGCCTGAGCGCGTGCTCATACTCCCCGGTAGGATTGGCATAGAACGCTTCCATCTGCTCGCGGGCCGGCTGGGTCATTTCCTATTCCTCTTCGCAGCTTTGCGAGCGGCCTTCACCTTGGCGCGCTTGTTGGCCGGAACGCCCTGAGCCTTCCGCTGAACGGCTTTGCGGAAATGCCGGGCATAGACATCGGGCTGTACGTAATCACCGTGCATGCCGAGCAAAGCCGCTGCGGCTATGCCAAGACCGAGCCCCTTCACGCCCCACCTCCCTCGATCATCGCGATAATGGCGTCGGCCTTGGCGAGGGCGATTGCGGTTTGCTCGTCAGCTTTTGCCTTCGCGTCGCGGTACTCGTGGAAGCCTTCTGAGCCCGGTCGCGCTAATTCGTCAGCCAGTTGGAACGCCGTGGGGCTGATCACCCTCGCCATCGCCTCTCGGTCAGGCGTGTGGCGGAGACGGTGGCGGGCGAAGGCTTGGACGAGCGGATGAGAGTCATGCTTACCGTTCCGAATGGCTCGGATGTAGCTGTTCACATCGTTCAGCATGAAGCTTTCGTAGCTTGCAGCCGCCTCGCGATCCCCCTGCGTGACAACCTCGGGCGGGTTGGAATGGGTCATTTCACGTCCTTTCGACGGATTTCGCGGAAGAGGCGGCCGAGCGGCTTCGTGTCGTATTCCGACAGGCCGAGCCGACGCATGGAGGTTTCGGATATGCCCAGCGGGCGGAGCACATCTTCGGCGATCACATCCTCGCCATGCGTGTGCATGATCGTGGCGACCGCAACGAGATAGCCAGCGTTGAAGCTGTTCTTGTCCCAGGTCATTCGCCCTCTCCACGGGCGAGACGGGCGCGGGCAGAACCCAGAGGCGTGCGAGCGATAGCGTGAGCAACCTCCGGGCCATCAGGGTCGAAACCCATCTCCCCAGCCGTCTCGCGGATCAGTTCCGGAACGTCCGTCGCCGAGGCGTGCAGCTTGAACGCGATCACATGCTCGAACGGCATATCCTCGCCGCAGTCAGCGCATTCCGTCGCCTGCGCATGGTAGGTATGGTAATGGCAGCGGTCGCACTCCCACGACGTGCCGAGCTTCTCGCTCACGAAGTCGCGGATTTCCTCGAAGCGTGCCTCATGATTGATGACCCGGCAATGCGCGATCGCTAGCGCCTCCCGCATCTCCCCCACCCGCGCGGAGGCGGCGTCTCTCTCGGCGAGGAGGGATTCGAACTTGTTGCGCACCCGCCCAGCCGTTTCGTCGGATGCCGGCGGCAGTTCGAGGATCGTCGCGATCGTCTGGCACTGGCGATGCCAGCCATCAAGGAACCGCTGGGCCTCATCCCGTTCTGCAAGACATGCGGCCAGCCGCTTGCCCAGAGAGGGCAACAGGCTATCACCGCCCGTCCGACCCCAAGTGTCAGCATCGCCAGCCGTCTTGATATCTGCAACACCGGTCGTCGCGACATCGGCCGGACGCCATATGCACCCACAGGCATGGCACAGGTGCGATCGGTGGGGCGGGTTGTCCCAGCCTTCAGATGGCGCATCGATGTGCTGCTCGTTGCACTTCGGGCACCACAGCAGCATCGGGATCGGCGCATCACCCATTGAGGTTACTCCATTCGGTATCGCGACCATGCGCAGGACAATCGGGGTTCTCGCCGAACACCTCCATGCAGGTGCATCCGAGCAGCGCGACCGTGGCGATGCGCGATGCCTCGTCCATGTCCATTGAGATAGTGACCCATTCTTCGAGGTCGTCCTCGTCGAATACCTCTTTTTCCGCCTTCTCAATCAGACGAAGCGCAGTCGCATAGCGGTCCCGCTCCCCCTCCAACTCCGCAATCTTCGCGTGGAGGGCGTCGAGAGCGTTGAGGAGCGAGCGAATTTCGGTTGCCGCGTCGGTGCAAAGGTCGTCATCACGATCGTCCAGAAACCCGAGCATCTGTTCGGTCTCAGGATCCAGCCCCCGCAACCCGCTGATCTCCCCCGGCGTCATTGGGCTGACCGAGAGCGGAGGGTGGCATTCTTCGCGATCCAATCAACGCCGCACTTCTTCAGTGCTTCACGGGCTTCGAAGATGCTTAGCCGGTTATTGTAATAGCAGCCGCCTTCATGCGTGGAGCGCGACGCTATGCCGAGCAGTACCGCCCGCAGCATCTCGTTCTCGGCCGCCAATCCCACGAGGTTCTCGGACGGGGTCATGCTGCCGGCTCCGTATCCGCGGCGTCATAGGCCGGCGTGGACTCGTCGAGCGCGCGGTCAATGCGATCCTTCAGCGATTCCTCCCATTTGCCCGGAGGGATGCCGATCGCATCGCATAGCTCTTCCAGCGCCGCCTGGCCGTCCAGTTCGATGTGGTAGGACACGCTGACGACAGGCCGACCGTAGTCGTCCGCATCGCCGTCGAAATCCTCATCCCAGCGGCGAGCATCCGCAATCAGGTTGTAGAACGCATTGCGCGGCTCGTTCATGAGCGCTTCCAAGGCATCGGCGCAGCGACGGTTATAGTCGCGCATCTCCATGTTGCCCTGCGTGGATTCCTTGCGCCACAGATAGAGCTTGTCGGCGAGCAGTTCGCGCTGTTCTTTGGTCATCACAGCTTCCCCATTCCATAGAGGACCACTCCCGCCGCAACCGCCGGCACCAGGATCACGCCGAAGAGGAAGAGCAGGAGGCCGAGGGCGCAGGTCAACCTATGTGAAGGCATGGCTGCGGGAACGGTGCGATGATCCGTCCCGCCGAGGTGGAATCGGACAAGCCCCTGTCCCACCTCGGCCGACGTGAACTCCGCTGCACCTAGTGCCCTGGCCAGTGCTCCTTGCATCGGCCGGGGCGCTTTTTGTGTGGGGTCGATCCCGATCTTTAGGACCGGAACGCCCGTCTCAGAGCAGGCCGCAATCATCCCCCCGGTCGGGTAACCCGCGGGCCCGACCTCAAGGAGGCCCGCAGGGTATTCCCCCTTTAGGGGGAAGGACACAGCTACCCGCACTTTCCCGCAAAAATGGCCGGACCGTCCCACAATGAAATCAAGGACTTGAGTAACACTGTCCCGCAATAGGGAATTGACCTTCCCGCAACCTTCCCGCAGCATTTCCGCCATTTCTTGAAAGACCTTCCCGCACCTTCCCGCACGGTTTTGAACCGATGTGGTACGCATCAACGCTTCTCCTTGAGGGCGATGCCGATCACCGCATGACGATCCGGGCCGATCCAGAGCGCTTGGCCTGTCGCGATCACCTCGTCGCGGAACAGGCGCTCCATCGCCGATACGAACTGCTTCTTGGTCGCGCCCCTCGCCTCGGCCATCGTGGCCATGACCTTGGGCGCGAAGTTCCCGGCATTGAGAGAGTGGCTGACGTGCCGCTTCTCCCGGGTCAGCTGCTCCAGCAACTTGAGGAACAGCTGGTCGTCGTGGTGTTGGGCAGCGTTCTCGGCCAGGCGCTTTCGCTCGTCGTCGGACAACTCGTCCTCGAGGATGAAGGCGCCGCTGAACCAGTAGAAGCGGACTTCACTATCCCGCTTCGCGTAGTTGGCCTTCTCGTTGCGCAAGACACGAAGATCGGGATCTACGACGATCCCATCCTCGCCCTTGGGTGTCTCCATGAAGAGACGTGACCGGACCTGGTTCTCCCAGGCGGTCGAGCCGGAGTAACTGTCTCCGGCTTTGTTGGGGTGACCGACGATGACGACGGTCCCCTCAATCTCGCGCGCCATGCGGTTGCAGAGGTTTACGAAGCTTGCGACCTCATAGCGGTTGATCTCGTTGCCCGTGAAAAGGTGGGCGGTGTTGTCGAGTGTGACATGCTGGATGCCGCGGGCGCGGCAGGTCTCGACGATCTGCTCGAAGCGCTCGGTGACGACCATTTTGCCGTCTGCATCGAACGTGCACAGCGAGTTGCCCAGCTCGCCATAGAGGCTGAGCAGGAACACCACGCCCTCAGTTGCTTCGAGCGGGACGCGCATCATCGCGCAGATCGCGACCTGGCGGCGCTGGAGCTCGTCCGGGTCGTCCTCGCACGTGATGTAGAGCGCCGGGGATGGCAGCGTCTTCACGCCGAGGAACGGCATGCCCATCGCGATCGCGGTCGTCATCTGCTGATTGGCCAGCGATTTGCCGACGGCGCCGGCGCCGGTGAACAGGGTCGCCTGTCCCATCGGGATGAGGTCCTGGAGGCGCCACTCGCGAGGAGGGATCGGCTTGCCGGCCCATTGCGACGGCGAGATAAGCTGGAGCGCCGAGCGCTGGGGCTCGGGGCCGAAATCAGCCTCGTCGAGCGATCCGAGCTCGTCGCCCGCGAGACCGTCAGGCTCCGCGATATCGGGCTCGGCAGGCAGCTGCTGCTCCGGATCATCGAACGCGCGCAGGAACGTTTCGGAGACGTCGCCGATGCCGTATTCGGCTGCCTGGTCGTTGAAGTCGTCGCCACCGTTGGTGACGGCGCCCTGCATGTCGGGCATGACGTAGCGGCAGCCGAGGTTGCGCGCGGCCTTGATGGCAGCTTCGCGCCCTTCGTTGGGCTGGGGCTTTTCCTTGAGCTCCAGATGCCAGTCGTCATCGCCGGCCACCATGAATGTGCGGCCGGTCCAGCGGTGCCCCGCCCAGCGCGAGATCCGCACCATGTTGGACGCAGACAGGCAGACGACGACAAGCCAGCCGGTCGCCTCGTGAATCGTGGCACCGGTGGCAAAGCCCTCGCACAGCACGATGGTTGTCTGCCCGTCGTCCCGGCCGATCAGCGTATAGCCGCCTTCCGTGGTCGAGCCTGGCCAGAACCGGCGCTCGCCGTCCGCGCGGATCGCCTGGAGCGTCAGCGCCTTGTTGTCCGGCCCGCGGATGGGGACGATGACGCACGGCTGGTCGCTCAGGCCGAATGGCTTGCCCGATCCCTGTCGCGTCCCGTGCGGGGCGATCTTCTTGCGATCGAGGTAGGGGTGCGAGGCCCCGTTGATCGCCACGCATTCCTTCTGGAAGAAGGTCAGCGCCTTCGCTGCGGCCGCAGCATAACCGACACGGCGCTTCGCTTCCGATTCCTGCGCCAGCCGCTTGAATTCCGCGCGATCGACGGGGCCGGCATCCGCACCAAGCGTCCAGCGGAACTTCTCGCCCTGCTTGCGCCAATCCATGAACAGGCCGACCGGATGCTCGTCCATGTGCAGCAGGTACGCGCCAGGCGCCGACGACTTCGAGCGCGTGTCCTCGATGCGGAAGCGATGCCACTTGCCGTCGGCCGTGATCTTGGCCGGAGCGGTGCCGCAGAGGCCCTTGATGAACGCCCGGAACTCGTCGAGCTGCTTCTGTTCTGGCGTCACGGATCACAGTCGCCCGCTCTGATTGTGGACGGGACGGATCGGGCAGCCACGATCGCGCAGGTACGCAATGAGGGCCTCGGCCGTGCGGAAGACGCCACAGGCATGGCCCATGCGGAAATAACGATTGAGGCGGTCGCGCTGGGCGCGGCTCGGCATCTTCTGACCGTCTTTGAACTCGGGGAAGCACACGCCGCGATCGCCCTGGCACGTCGGCTCCCAAGTCACGACGAGATCAAGGGCACCGCGCCGCGCGCCTTCCTTCCAGCGCTGGATACGCTCCCAATCGGTCGACTTACCGGCGTTCGGGATCGCGACGATGTCGACGGACGGAGCCAGTGCCGCCATAATGTCGATGAACGTCTTCTGCCGCTGCAGTTCGGTGCCCGGCAGTTTGTCCTTGGGCTCGATGAACCAAGGCTCGTCGGGCCGATCGAAATCGTCGGCCGGGAAGATGTCGGTGAAGGCGTTCATGCCCGCGCTCCCGGCGCATCCATCCCGCGCCCATCCGCGTTGAAGCGGCGGAGGGAATGAGGATGAGCAGCAGCAAACAGACGAACACGAAGATGCCCGCGGCCGAGAAGAGCCGCCCAAAGCCACACGACGCCAAGGGCAGCGATTTCGTGCCGGGCGAGGACGACATGGAGGAGGAGCATCCTAAGCACCCCCCCTCGCCTTCCGGGCCTCGACGATGACCTGCTGCGCCTCACCGCGGCTGAGCGAATAGGGCGCGCGCATCAGCTGCTCGACGGACGGGATCTCGCGGGCATTGCAGGCGACAGCCGTAGCCATCGCTTTCTTGCTGATGCCGGTCTGCTTCTTGGTGCCGTAGCTCGGCTTGAGGATCGGACGCCGCATCAGTCGATCCCCATCGCTTCACGATAGATCATCATGATCTCGTCGTGCTCGGCGCGCTTGTCGGGATCGAGCTCCATCAGCTTAATGATGTTCTTGATGCCTTTGTCGCTGAGCCCGGCGGACTTTGCTTCCTGGAAGACCGTCTTGATGTCCTCCTGAAGGCCCTTCACCTCATCCTTCAGACGCACGATCCGCTCGACGAAGCCCTTGAGGACATCGTCCGCAGCGCCCTGGTTCGACCCACGGATCTCCAGCTTGACGATGATGTCGGAATAGCCGCCGGACTGCTCGATCTCGTCGTGCAGCTCGGCCTCGCGGATCTCCATCTCCGCAAGACTTGCAGCACCCGCGAGATCAGCGCCGGAGCGGCGGGCCTTGAGGAATATGCGGAGGCGTCGGTGTCCACGCATCAATATGCCTCCGCCAGCTGGCGCTGGTGTCGCGCCACTTGTTCGTCGGCGATCCGCTGAATGGCGTTTCGAGCGCCATCAGCACGATCACCCTCATCCTGCAGGATCAGTCGGCGGGCATCGGGAGCACCGAGTTTACGCGCGAGAGCGAGATACTCGTCGATCCGGTGGGGCGGGCACCAGCCAAGCCTCTGCTTCCGGATTTTTATCTTGCGTGCCGCAAGGGCCTCCGGGCTGTTCATCTTGGCGAGACGCACCATCGCGCGATCACGCTGGACCCGCTTTCCTTCGGGCGTCGCGCGCCACCTGTTGAGGTGGTCGACCGAGCGGACCGCGATCATAGCGCAGCGCCGGCAGTGCTTCCCCGGCGTTTTCGCCTGGCAGTCATCGCGGTTGAGGCAGTTGGGGCGCTCGCTCACAGTGCCCTCGTCTTCCGCCGCGACCAGCGCAGCTTCTGGTTATCCAGCGCCGGGATCAGCGAGTAGTGGCCATGCTCGATGCAGAGCGTACGCTCGCAGCCATGATCGAGGTTCATTCCCTCGGGCAGACGCGGTTCATCGATGATGCCGGCGGCCCAAGCAGCGGCGACATGGACGCGGACCGACCCGAAGCCCGGAATGCGGATCGAGCCATATGGGCCGGACTTCGGACGCTTGCCTCCCTTGGACTGGGCTCCAGTCCAGAGCTTGCAGGGCTTGGTTAGCCCGTTGCGGGCGCCGGACAGCACGCGCTCGCGCTGGGCGATGCGGGCGGCGACCAGGATGCGAACGCAGGCGGGAATCGCAGGGTGTGGCCCATCATTCCGCCCGGTGGCGACGTGTCCGGCGGCCGCGCCGGTCGAGAGGGGATCGAACGGCATCGCTCAGTGCCTGATGAAGGCGATCGTGCGATCGCTGTGCCAACAGAGAGCGCAGGTCGCGCAGCAGTCGGTTTTTTCGAGCTGGGCCGGACAGACGATGTGATCCGTCTGTTCGTCATGCTCGATGGTGATCGCGCCGCGCGTCCGTCCGGAATATCCGGAGAAGCGCATCGCGAAGCGGTGGGGATGTGCCTGGGCGAGCACAGCGATTGCCTCGCCGATCGGGTCACTTATGGGGTCCCGAGCGGTGAAGCCGAAGACCCGCAACGCCGGACATGTCGCCAGAGCATCGGCCCAGAGATCGACATACTCGGTCGAATAGAAATCGCCGAGAACGTGCAGGCGCACCGCAAAACCACGTGGGTGCTTGCGCTGGAGCTCGGCGAGTTCGTCGCGGAGCGCCATCTCCAGCGCCGGTCCCGCGACGATACGCTCTGCCGCCTGCATGTTGTTGCCGTAGCAGCGAGCCCATTCTTCGCATGACCTCGGGCAGGTCGCGCGCTCTTCGAGGGTCAGCGTGAAGATCGGGAACCCGCGCCAGTGGCCTTTGGTGACGGTCTTGCCGATCTTGCGGCTCTGGTGACCGGATTTCAGTACGCGCTGCACCTCGTCGGGATCGAACACGCGGCTGGAGAAGATCGAGCGCCCGGTGCGATAGGCCGGATGCAGGGCGCCGATCACGACGCCAGCACTGTGCGGAACGACGGTCGCGAACCGGCGGAGAGCCGAGACCTTCATGCCGCTTCTTCTTCAGATGCTTCCGTATAGGAGCGGACGAACACCGCTTCCCCGGACACATTGAGCGCAGCGCTACTGGAGGCCTTCTCGAGGAATATCTCGTCGACCCACTGCTTCTGCGGCGCACTACCGACGATATCGATCATCAGGTCCGGATCGAACGACCGTGAGGGCAGCAGTTGGGCATAGGCGCGAACAAGACCCGGAAAGATCGTGCCGGCGTACTGGAGTACCTGGCCCGCATAGGCGGTCGACAACGCGACGAGCGCAGCAGACGTGGCGTCTCTGCCCTGCACCTTGAAGGCGGTGCGGATCCCGGCGATGTTCGAGATCTGTCCGGGCTTCCAGGCAGTCGGGTTGCTGTGCGGAGCCAGCGAGAGGCCGGCGGCCGAGATCACGGCCATGACGCGCATTGCCTCCATGTCGCCGGCCGCGAGCGCCGCCTTGAACAAGTCCATCGCGCCGAGCGGGCGGCGTTGAGCATTCATCGCTACGAACGATGCTGCTTCGTCGGCAGCCGATGCGTATGGCGAGACCACGCAAGGCAGATCGGTGATATCGGCCCGCATCCTGGCGGCGGTCAGGCGATGCTGACCATCGACGACGAACAGCGATCCATCGGGACGGCGAGAAACGGCCAGTGGCTGGAACAGGCTCCAATCCCAGAACACCGCGATGCGCCGGATAAGCGTCTGGCTCGACCCATTGTCGATCGAACGCTGATATTCTGGATCGACGTTCAGGCTCTCGAGCCGATGGTTCTCCAGGCTCGGGCGCAGACCGATCGGCGGATTGACCTTGAGGCGGTCGGTGGCGGGGCGGCTCATTTCACGTCCTCCGGCTCTGACCACTCGGCGCAGGTCCGGTGACCACGGAATGGATATCGATCGGTGACGGCGGTAGGCCGCCCGTTTCGGGCGGGGGACGACTGGCGGCCGGCCACGGGGATGAAGCGGACCTTCTCCATCAAAGCCTCATCGGCATGAGGACGGCGCGCATGCCCTCGCCCGTCGGATCGACGATCAGGGCGGGTGCCGACTGGTCACGAAGGAGGAAGACGACTTCGTCGGTGTGCATCGCGTCGAGGACTGCGAGCAGGTAGTGACCGTTAAATCCCATCTCGAGATGGCCAGTCGTCTTGGCCTCGATCGAGTATTCGGCGTCTACGCCGTCGATCGCGAACTTCGCGCCGATCCGGAGCTTTCCGTCGCCAAGCGAAAGACGGATTGCCGGCGATTTCTCAGTCGCGCCGAAAGCGAGCGCTCGGATCGCGCGGCGCAAGTCGGCAGTCGCGGCTCGAAAGCTGCAGGTCGACCCGCCTGCATCCGGAATTACGCGGCTGATATCCGGGAACGTACCGTCGATCAGCTTGGTCTTGAGGACGGTGGCGCCGAACTGAAGCTTGGCGGACGGAGCGCCAGAGCCGGCCCAGTCGATGAAATTGTTCGTGGCCGCGGCAGCGTGCGCCGACAGTCGCACCGGCTGATCAGACTTGCGATCGCGGTAGCGCGCCATCTTCTCGACAGCGTGGCGCGGGATGATGATGCCGCCGTTCGGCAGCTTCTGCTCTCCGGGCCATTCGACGTCGGCGAAGTAGAGCCGGTGCCCATCCGTCGCCGAGATGCGGTAGGTCCAGTCGCGCAGATGGCCGATGTGGAGGCCGTTCAGATAGTACCGCGTCTCTTCCCGAGACATGGCACCCGACACGCGGATCATCAGATCAAGCACAGACGCCGGGATGTCGGTTGCCCAGCCCTCCGGGCCTTGGCTGATGCGCGGGAAGTCAATCGCCGGGAGGGTCGAGATCTTGGCGGTGAAATCCTGCCCAGACATGGCGATCTTGCCGCCGTCGGTCGGCAGCAGCGAGACATGATCGCCGGTCATGCCCTTGAGTAACCCTGCGACGGCATGCGGGCTCATCAGGCAATGGCTGATCGCCCCGCGCTGCGGCGCCTCGCCGAGGTCGAGCGTCACCTCCTGGTCCAGGTTGGTGGCACGAGCGACGATCCGGTCGTCCTGGATGGTGATCAGCACCGTCTCCAGGACCGGGATCGTGTTGCGCCGCTCGATTACCGTGCAGGCGCCGAGGATCGCGCGGATCAGGTCCGCACGCTGGAACACCTGCGACCTGACTTTCGCAGGACGCACTTCGTCATCCGCTGCGACGTCGATCGCAGCGCCCATCGGCATATCCATGATCTACTCCCCCGCGTTAGGCGGTCAGTTCAGCTTTCAATTTCGGGTTCGGGATGAAGCGACCGGCACCAGGCTGGCCCTTCGGAATGCGGATGAGTTTCGGCTCGGGATTGGCTAAGCCGTTTGCGACGCGCAGCTGGTCGGTCAGGCTGAGCACATCCGACGCAGCAACCTCGTAAGATTTTTGCCAGCTCTCCGAGATGGCGTGCGACAGACGAGCCTCGCGCTTGGCGGCGGTCGCTTCCGATTGCGACTTGGTAGCCTTGCTGCGCCAGTCGAACGCCAGCGTCGTGGCGATGACGGTCCCGAGGATACCGCTGCCGGCGATCACGCCGAGCCCGTAGACCATGATGTCCTGATCGATCATTTTGCGTGCCCCAATGAAGAGAGCGGCGTCAGGATGAGGATCGCGTCGTCTGCGGCCTTCTCCAGCTGGCGCTCGTGCGTGTGATTCCAGGCGCCGTTGACACCGCATCCCGCGATCTGCGCGAGATCGCGGGTCAGGTGCGCCATGACGACGCCGGGCGAGCCTTCCTCGGCTTCGAGGCTGCGACCGCCCTGCCCGATCGGGCTGAGCAGCTTGTCCGTGAACGCCACGCCGAAGAACTGCTGCAGCGTCAGGAGATGCCAGCCTTTCGGGCGCCGGCGATCTTCCGGCCCCGATGCCACGAACCCATAGAGAGTGCGTGCCGGAATGCTGGTGCCGATCGCCACGTCCTCGACGCTGAATTTCCGGCCATCGCCCATGAATAGGCTGAGCGCGCGGTAAATCGCGGCGTCTGCCAGTTCCGGCGTGATGATGGCGCCGCCCGTCACTGATGCACCTCCGAAACGATGCGATCAGCACCGGCATGAACTTGCAGCGCTTCACCGTCGGCGAGCACGCGCCCCGATCCGCCGGCGGTGGAGACCCAGCGGTATCCGATGCCCCGTATGTTCTCGATGCGACAGGCGTCGCCGAGCTTCTCGCGGACGCGGCGGACCATGACCTCGACGACATTGCCGTCTGCCCGACTGTCCATACGCTCGTGCAGGGCGGCACCACTTATCGCCATGCCGTTGGCCTTCATCAGCGACGAAAGAATGATCCGCTCGGACGGCGTCAGCCGCACCGGAGCACCGTTGACGAGAACGTCACCGCGCGGCTCCAAACGGATGCCGTCGCGCTCGATCACCTCGTCTTGGGCGAGATCGTAGCCGCAGCAGGGGCAGAGGGCGGTCATCTATGCAGCCCTCCATGCCCGCGCGATCCGGCGATGCAGCCAGACGAACGCGATCGCGATGACGAGCGGCCAGGCAAGAAGCGTGCGAATGCGCATGTCAGCGCCCTTCCGGGGAGGGCTGTGCGCGCCCTCCCCTTCCGGCTACCCTGCGGTTGTCGAGACCTGCAGGGAAAGTTGAAATGGACCCGAAGCTTGCGGGGCTGCTCATCGCAGTCCAGGCGCTTGGAACTGTTGTGGCCGAGTGCGATCCACAAATCGCGCGGCGCCTCAAGGAGATCGCTGACCGGTACGATTCGGAGGCTGACACAGCTCCCAAGCGGGAAGGAGCGGAATACGCTGCCGACATCTTGCGATCGATGCTCACGGCCGAGACGCCTTGATCTGACCGCGCGCCCAAGCGTTCCACTCGCCAACGGTCGTCGGCTTCGGCCGGGAACGCAGATTGCGCTGCTCTACTGCCTTGCTGATGTTGCGCGCCTGTCGCGCACCGTAGATCGTGATCAGCGGCGTGACGACGGCAGCGATCGCGGCACCGAAATTGTGCACGATCGTCGAGGCGGTTTCGAGGTCCAGGCTCATGCTGCGCTCGCTTGGCTTGAGGTGCGGCCAGGCACGTTTCCGTCGACTACGGGCCAGCGGGCCACCTTGCCGGCGGCGCTGGCGGCGAGCTTCAAATGAGCCAGTCGGGACGCGGAGATACCGATCTCGCGCCAGCTGTGCACCGTCGATATGGGCGCATGGATGAGCGCCGCGGTCGCGGAGGTGCCACCCAAATCGTCGATGATCGTGTCGGCCGTGATGTCCATGCCGACTTACTTCCGATATTCAGAAGATCGTTGCAAGCGATTTCTTCCGATGATCGGAATTGCGATAATCGGAATGAACGTCTTGAAGGAGATATGGATGAGCGGGATCTCAGAGGTCGCCTGAAGGCAGCGGGCATCAAGCAGGTCGAGGCCGCCAAGCGCTTGGGCATCAGCGAGGGTAAGCTAAGCACTTCGCTGAGTGGCGGTCGGCGCTTCACGGTCGCCGAGATGGATACTCTTCGCGAGATGCTTCGCGAGCGTGAAGGGGATGAGGGCGGCATACCCCTGGATAGCCTCCCCGTCATCGGTCAGGTGGCTGCCGGCAACTGGCGACACGCGGTGCAACAGCCGATCGGTTCATTTCCGCGGCTGGACCCGTCAATGCCACCCAAGGCCTTCGCCCTGCGCGTGAAGGGCGATTCGATGGACCTCGAGGTTGATGATGGCGGAACGGTTGTCGTCGATCCGGACGATCGGGCCTTATTTCCCGGGCGCTTTTACGTGGTTCTCAACGACGAGGGCGAGACGACCTTCAAGAAATTTGCGGCTGAACCAGCTCGCCTGGTCCCTTGCTCATCGAACGATCAGCACAAGGAAATCATCCTCGGGTCCGGCGAGCGATTCGAGGTCGTGGGGCGGGTGATCTGGAAGGCGGCGAGGATGTAGGGCTGGGCAGAATTCTGTCCGCTGACACCTGAAATTTCCGCTGCTGGATATCGCCCGGAACTGTGGCGTAGAACCATCCGCCTTCTGAAAATTCCCCAAGATCCTGCTCCACGGCGTCCCGTTGCGCGCTGAGCAATTCGATGCGCCAGGGTCCCCTGGGCTCACCGAAGCAGACCACCCGATACAGCGTCACTGTCCTCATTGCCCGCCAACGTCCCCACGATTCGCAGGCTGCATATTCGAACAAATCGGGAACACACGACAAGCCAGATTCGCCATCTTCCGATAGTCGTAACTTTCCGCTTGACGCCTACTTCTGATTATCGGAAGTAAGCATCACCGCACCTGATCAGCCCGCCGGGCTCGAAGACGGAGCGGATGGAGATGACCGATGGGTTTCCACTTCCGGAGCCTGCACCGCGAGCCCGCTTCCGCTGCCATCCTGACCGCGCATATTCGTGCTGCGGCAGCTGACGGCGCCGCCGGCCGATCGTTTCAGACGCCGCGTCAAACGCCCTTCCGCAGCCGCATCTCGGCACAGGAAGATGCCTATATCGCCTGGGCCGATGCCCGCGAGAGCTTCATCCAGCGCCGCATCGCCATGGCGAAGGACGCGCTGCAGATGGTCGCCCTCGACCGTGCGATCGACGCGCAGCCGCACGCTTTCAGTGAATTCCCCGGCCATTGCCCCTCCCCCTCCCCGGCCGGGGACGAGGCCGCGACGCCTTTCCCCCTCTCGGGTGTCGCGGCCTCGGAAGGGTACTTCTGATGCGCCGGCCCCTGCCCCTCGCCGCGCTCCAGCGCGAGTGCGACCAGTTCAACGAGCGCTTCCCGGTCGGCCAGCGGGTCACAGTCCACCTCGACTGCGGGGACAGCGTCTCCACCCAGACCCGATCAAAGGCGGAGGTCCTCTCTGGCCACTCCGCCGTCATCTGGCTTGACGGGATCGCCGGTTGCTACCTGCTCGATCGCGTCACGCCGATCACCGGCGAGGTGGCGTGATGTCTGACACCATCGACGACTTCCGCCTGATGAAGCTCGTCCGGGACGAGCGCCGCAAGATCTACGGCATCCCCTGTCCGACCTGCCTGCAGGAGCGGCCGCGGGGCTGCCCGACGCTCCTCCTGCCGCAGCAGCGGTGCCGGGTGGACAGATATCGCGATCCGCGTCCGAGAATCGCCGAGGAGCAGGAGCAGGCCCTCTTCGACGCCATACTGGCCCAGGTGCCTTCGTGAACCCCGACCCCGCCCAGGAAGCCTTCAAGGCTCAAGTCCGCCGCTGGCACGACGCCGCCTACCGCTGGTCGTTTGCCGCTCTTCTCATCCTGGCCGCCGTCGAGTTCGGCGCGCTCATCTACGCGAGGTATTTCTGATGGCGGCGCAACTGCGCGAAGTCGAAGCGACCGGTACGGAGATCGTGCCCGCGTTCGCCTCCACCAACGGCATCGTCCGCTTCGACGAGGATGCATTCGAGGCATGGCTCCGGTCGAAGCGCGACAAGGCGCCGGCCGATCTGGATATGTCGCGGGCCAAGGATCGATCTGCTCTCTCGTCCTACGTCGACAAGCTGCGGACCGAGCGCGCCAATTTCAAGCGCGACAAGCTGGCGCTGACCGAGGGCTGGCGCGAGCAAACCAAGCTGGTCAACGACGCCTGGAACAAGGGCGATGCTTTGATCGCAGCAACGATCGACGAGATCGCGGCGCCTGTGGTCGCGTGGAAGGAGGCCGAGAAGGCGCGCGTCGCCGAGTGCGAGGCCGTGATCCAGACGATCCGCGACGCCGCGACCGTGACGATCGAAGACACCTTCGCCAGCGTCCAGGCGCGAGGTTCGTCCGTACACCAAACCGCGATCGATCTCGACCGGTTCGGCCCGCTCGCCGAGCAGGCGCTCGACGCCAAGAAAGCGACGATCGGCATCCTCATGGAGGCGATGAAGCGTCTCAAGAAGGAAGAGGCCGATCGGGCCGAGCTGGAGCAGCTGCGCGCGGCGCAGGCGGAACGGGATGCGCGGGAAGCTGCTGAGCGCGAGGCTCGCGAGCGCATCGAGGCCAAGCAGAAATACGCCCGCCAGATCATGGCGTACATCACCGACGAGGTCGGCAACGGCACGATCGGCGGTAAGGCCTATCCCTACCCGATCCTCATCCGAGAGCTCGAAGAAAAGATCGAGACCGGCGAGCATCATTTTGGTGACCTAGCTCAGGACGTCGAGCGCGTCCGCTTCATGACGCTGCAGGCGCTTAACGCCGCGTTCGATAAGAGCCAGACCGAAGCGCGCGAGAAAGCTGTTGAGGAGGCTGCGCGCGCCGCGCGGGATGATGAGGCACGAAAGGCCAAGGTCGAGCAGGATCGCAAGGACGCTGAGGCGCAGGCGAAGATCGACGAGGCCAACCGCCGGGCTGCCGCTGCCGAGCAGGAGGCGGATGCGGAGAAGGCGCGCATCGCCGCCAAGGAAGAGGTCGATCGCAAGGAAGCTGCGCGCGTAGCCGAGGAGCAGCGCAAGCGTGAGGCCGACCAGCAGCATCGCGCCAACGTGAAGTCTGCCGCCAAGGTTGCTCTGATGACCTGCGGCGCCGACGAGGAGACCGCTCGCAAGATCGTGGTCGCCATCATCGCGGGGGAAATCCCGGCGGTGCGGCTGGAGTTCTGAACGTGCCGTTCCCGTTCGATCCCATGCTGATCGAGGAGGCGGCACGCATCGATCAGATGCACGGCCGGACAGCCGACGCCCTCGCGCTCTCGCAGGCCATTAGCCTCAAGCGGATCGCCGACGCGCTGACCGGCGAGACCGCCAACATCTTCACTGCGTCGATCAACTCCTACGGTGAGGGGATCGGCGACGCCATCCAAGGTCAGATGATCCGCGGCGCGCGCGGCATCGACCAATACGAAGGACGCTGATCATGACCGGCACCCGCCAGTTCGTCGCGTGCAAGTTCCGCGAGGGCGACAAGCGCACCTACACCTATCATCACGATGGCGAGCCCCTCGACATCGGCGATCGGGTGATCGTCACCACCAACCGCGGGCCGTCGACCGTCATCGTTGCGGCGATCTCCGACGACCAGCCGGATTTCGAGACGAAGCCGATCGTGGGCAAGGAGCGCCCGATCGCGGAGCCCAAGCCAACCGTTGCTGCCCTGCAGCCGCCTGCCAACTGCAAGTTCTGCTGCCACGTCATGGCCGACTGCGACTGCCTGCCCTTCTGATCGGAGCCTGAGCCATGATGGACCGTGACCCCTTCCTCAACTTCGACGACGCCGAAGAGACGTCGGCGCCCTCCGATATCCCCAGCGCCGCCGGCGCCAACGCAGGAGGCAACGATGTAGACGGCAGCGCGAGCGCGCAGCATAGCTCCCTGGAGGACCGGCAGCAGTGCTCCAACGAGGCTGCCGGTCCGACTACCGGCATTACCCGCCTGCCGAGCGCCAAGTATCATGCCGACCCGGCGCCGAAGCCCAGCCTGTCGACGACGCTGGCGAAGCTGTTGCTGACCAAGTCGCCGAAGCACGCCTGGTGCGCGAGCCGACGGCTCAACCCTGACTATGTGTCGGTCGACAAGAAGACCTTCGACATCGGCCGCGCCGCTCACCGTGCCGTCCTCGGGTTCGGCGATGACTACGTCGCCATCCCGGAGCATGTGCTGGCAAAGAATGGTGCGGCGAGCACGGATGCCGCCAAGGCTTTCATCGCCAGCTGCCGCGAGCAGGGTCGTGTCCCGCTCAAGGACGAAGAAGTCGACAAGATCGAGCAGATGCGCCGCGTCGCGCACGCCCGGCTGGCGGAGCACGGCGTCACTCTCGACCCGGATCGGTCTGAGTTGTGCGCCTTCGCAGAGATCGATGGCGTCTGGTGCAGGGCCATGTTCGACAACGTGCCGGTCGACCCGACGGCGCCGATTTACGACTTCAAGACCTGCGAGGACGCCAGTCCAGAGGCCTGCCTGAAGTCGATCATCAACTACTGGTACGATGTCCAGGCGGTCCACTACCGCGATGTCTGGCGCACCGTCACCGGCGAGCTGCGCGACTTCGTCTTCATCTTTCAGGAGAAAAGCGAGCCGCACGAGGTCACGCTGGTGAAGCTATCGGGCTCCTTTCACGATTTGGCCGAGCGCCGCGTCGCGCGTGCCCGTCGACTCTGGGGCAAGTGCGTCACCGCCAACCTGTGGCCTGGCTACCCGATCGGAATGCACGAGGTCGACCCGCCCGCATGGCTGGTCGAGCGCTCACTTGCGGAGGCAATGTAATGGGAATTCGGTTCATCCCCGTCACCGAGATCAACGACCCGTTGAACCTCGCCATCGGCCTTTCGGGCGGAAGTGGCACTGGAAAGACCTTCACCGCCCTGCTGATGGCCCGCGGCATCGCCCAAGTCATGACGGGCAAGGCCGGCGCGCCGATCGGCTACGTCGACACCGAGAACAAGCGCGCGCTCCACTACAAGGCCGCCTTCCCGGAGATGGCGCACTTCGACTTCACCGCCATCAACGATGCGGGCGAAATGGTTGGCTTCGGCCCGGAGCGCTGGATTGAGGTTATCGACGCCGCAGAGGCGGCCGGCCTCCCGGTCCTCGTGATCGACAGTTTCTCCCATGCATGGGAAGGGGTCGGCGGCGTCCTCGACCTTCACGCCCAGGTGTTGGACCGCCTGGTCCGCGAGGCCGAGGCGCGCAACCAGCGCTACAATAACTCGTCGCCCGTCGATCCGGGGAAATACAGCCAGCTCGCATGGGCCGAGGTGAAGCCGCGGTACCGGCGCCTGATCGACCGGATCGTCCGCGCCAAGACGAACGTGATCATCTGCACCCGCGCCAAGCCCGTGATGCAGTCAGGCTTCGGCGAGAAGGCGAAGAACGCCCGCAAGACCAAGACGCGGCGCGAGGACGTGCCGTGGGATCCTGCGAGCGACGGCGATCTGATGTTCGAGATGACCACCATGGTCATCCTCGATCCGATCGCGCCTGGCTGCCCGGTCCACCAGATCAAGGTCGCCGACCAGTTCAAGAACCTGCTCGACAAGCGCCGGCCCATGTCCGTGGAGACGGGCATGGCCATGGCCGAGTGGGCCAAGGGTCAGGGCGGCGCGCAGAAGCAGAAGGAGCTGATGGACCTCGCTCGCGACAAGGCACGCGCCGGGACCGCCACCTTCAAGGACTGGTGGATGAGCGATGAGGGCAAGGCGGCCCGCCCAGTCGTCCGGCCGATCATGGCGGAGATCGAGACCATGTGCGCCGATGCCGACAAGGCCGCCACCGAGACCGATGACGAGCCGTTCGCTTCGGCATCGCCCGATGAACCGCAGACGCCGGCGAACAGCGATGATCCGTTCCTCGCGACCGCCGCCGAATAACACCCGAGATCAGGGAGAAGACTATGTCAGACGGCAACGTCGCGGCCGACCAGCTGCGCCTCTTCATCGAACGCATCGAGCGCCTTGAGGAAGAGGTCAAGGGCATGCAGGACGACGTGAAGGACGTTTACCTGGAGGCCAAGTCACAGGGCTACGACCCCAAGACCATGCGCGCCATCGTCCGGCTCCGTAAGATGGAGAAGAACGCCCGCGACGAGGCGGAAGCGCTGCTGGAGACGTATAAAGCTGCGTTGGGGCTCAGCTGATGGACCCGACGCCGTTTCAGGAGATGCTCGCCGCGATCCGCACGGCGAAGGCGGCCCATGCCGTCGCCTATCGTGCGCTGGTCGAAGCCCAGGCGAACGCGGACGCGGCGTGGGATCGGCTCGCCAAGGCTCAGCGTGCCGTCGGAGAGTATGTCGATCGGCTGACCGATGAGCCGGCACGGTTCAAGCCGAGGGTCATTCGCGGGTCCACGGCAGCCGAGGCCATGGCTCGCGAAATCCCCGGCGTGAAGTCGGGAGCGGCGCAATGATCGTCGTCCGCGTGGAGCTTTGGTCGGCCCGCACTGGCGAGAAGACCGAACTCGCCCAGATGTGGATCGACAACATCGGCGGGACCGAAACGCGCGGCGACTATCGTGCGAGGACGTTGCGCGGTCGATCGGCAGAGGCGTTCGCCAAGCATCCGCCGGCGTTCCAGCGCGAAGGTCGCGTGATCGGCCATGCCCGGCTCAAAGAGCACGTCTGGAATCTGGTGGCGAAAGCCTTGAGCGGCGTGGGGTACGGCGATGCCGCCGACCGCATCCAGGGTGAGCAGGCAGGTGCCTGATGCTGCGCGGCGATCCCAAGACCCAGCTGGAGATCGGCACGCGCGACCGGCGCTGCTGGAACTGCGGGCATTGGGAGGACGACGAGTTCCCCGCCGCCGGTGCGCAGCCGATGGGTTACTGCCGCCACGTTCGCTGGCTGGTGCCAGGCGAGCCGATCAAATGCACGAAGGGACCGTCGGAACCTCGCATGGTCGAGCAGCTAACCCACGCGGACGACGTCTGCGCCAAGTTCGAGGCATCGCACGGTCATTCGCCGATCGAGGCCGAGGACTGGGCGCAACAGGCGGGGTTGGGCTGATGTCAGTCGATTACGTCAGGACCGGTAATGGCGAGGGGGATCTCAAACTCCCCTTCCATGGCGATGATCTTACGCGACGCAGCTTGCTCGAGCCTTTCCCGAGCCTCGTTGAACGCGGCCTCCAGACCAGTGCCGTCTTCGAGCGGCCCACGCGCGGCCTCAATCGCCGAGCGAAAAAAGCGGACCTGGAAAGGATTCTTCCACATCCACTCCGGGATCGAGCGTCCAGCGCTCAGGGAAATTTCCCAGTCAATAAAATCGTCAGCCATGCTTCCTCTCACATGAATCACTGGGACCCAAACGCTCCAGGCTTTTGGAGGTGTCCATGATCAGCGATAGCAGCATGGTCCGCCTTTACCTGCGAGGCTCAGACAACGCCTGTGCGGCTATTCCGCGTGCACAGGGCGAGGCAGCGATGCAGACACCCCCGTTCAACAATGGGATGTGGGGCCTTATCCCTCTTCCGGGATGCGCGTGCTGCGGATCGATCGAAGTCGTTCGCCATGCCAATGGGTTCAAGAGCCCCTTTCGATGCGCGAAGCACGCCGATCGGAATCCGTGCCTCATCGAGGGCTGCACGCGTACGGCGTCCGCCAAAGCTGATGACGGCACAATCCGGCTAGCGAACAATCAGATTATCTGCGGCTCGCACTGGCGCCGTTACGTTCCGGCCGGGTCTCGGATGCGCCGAGCATATCGCGCGCACTTCCGCCGGGCGAAACGCTTGGGGCGGAATGCCGGTAGGATCGAAGCCTTTTGGCGCTTCTGGGAACTGATGGCCCGGGCCGTCCGGCGCCGATCTGAGGAAGGTCATCTCGACGAAACGGAAATCAACCGCATCATGGGATGGGAGCAGGAAGCATGATCACCGACACCACGCACCGCGCGTTGATCGCGATCACAAACCTCAAGACGGCCGGCCGGATCGATGACACGACGCGAGCGCTGGTTGATCGCATCGAGGAATTGGAACGCGAGCTGGACGATCAGGACGTGGTCGTTGCTCGGCTGCAGCGTATCGCAGATGTTGCCTATCGAGCAGCTGACGTCAGCAGCAGGATCGGGCCCGACCCATCATTGAGCAGAATCCAGAGCGGCCTCGATGCCCTCTACGCGGTTGAGGAGGTCATTGACCGGATCAACGAAGAAAAGCGGGAGGCATCCAGAGGTGACTGACATCGTCGACCTTGCCCGCCGAATGGCGCGCGCCATCGAGGTCGGCCGCGGCGCCCGCTTCGAGGCCGACGATCTTGACCTATTCGCCCTGCACGGCGCCTATGAGGCGATCCAGCGGGCAGCTGACGACGTGTTGAAGGAACGGGCGAGATGCCGAGACGGGCAAAGACGAAGGGCATCTATCAGCGCGGTCATTTCTGGCTCGACTGGGACCGAAACGTCGATGGCTCCCTTCGAAGCCCCTACCTCGCCATCTTCTGGTACGATCCCGAACGCAGACGCATCCGAAGCACTTCTGCACGCTCTGCAGATGTCGGCTCCGCAAAGGCGGCCCTCGATCGCCACTACCTCCAGAACACGGAAGGCGCGGCGATCTGCCCAACCTGCGGCCAGCGGCGAGCCGGAAACACCGGCTTTCTCGTAGCCCAGGCGATATCAGACTATCTGGCCTCACACCACGACCTGGCGTCGATCGATGCGGTGCGCCCGCGCCTCAATCATGTCGTGCGCTACATCGCAACACTTCGCGATCCGAACATCCGGTGTGAGCAGGTCAATGAAGACTGGATAAAGGGCTTCCGGAAATGGCTGGGTGATCTGCCGCGAGTCTCTTCGGCCGGCAACCCGCTCGCTGGCAAGCGGACTGCGAGCACCGTCGAAAACAGCGTCCTCCAGCTCGCAGCGGCTATCAACGCCGCCCATGATCGCGGCGACACCTCTCGCCCGGCCCAATTCAAGCCAATCGCAACCAAGGAATTGAACCGGACGCCACAGCATCGAGCTGACCTCGACCAGCTGGTGACCATGTTCCGGTACGCGGCCGCGCCGACGCATCCGGTTAAGCGCGCAGCCCTGCACCGATTCCTGATCGTATCAGTCGCCACCCTTTGCCGTCCCGACGCAGCGCACGACCTGTCGTTGGCCATCGAGAAGGACCAGTGGAACAGCGATCGGCGTGTTCTAAAGCTCAACCCGCGAGACCGACGCCAGACGCGAAAATACCGCGCGACCGTCCGTATCCCCTACCAGGTCGCGCCTTGGTTTGACCGGGCTGCTGAGTTGGTCAGGGGCGAGCCGCATGCTGGCACGTTCGTCGATGCCAAGAGCGTGCGATCTGCTTGGGATACGATGGCGGAGGAGATCGGCCTTCCTGCCGATGGTGAGGCGGGCATGAAGCTGATTCGCCGGTCCATGGCGCAGATGCTTCGCGATAGAGGTGTAGGCGACGAGCAGATCGAGATGCAGCTCGGGCATCGCAAGCTGGACAGTGTCAGCGAACTCTACGCCCCGTTCAAACCGGACTATCTGAAGGATGCTTTGACCGCGATCGAGGCAGTGATCGACGACATCGAAGCCCACGTCCCCGGCGCATTTCACCGGACCGACACCGGAGAGATTGCGAATATCATTCCGCTGCGGGCATAAAAAAGGCCGCTAACCTCCCGGTATAGCGGCCTTTTTCTGGTGGGCGTGGCAAGGATTGAACTTGCGACCCCTGCGATGTCAACACAGTGCTCTACCACTGAGCTACACGCCCGTGGGGGGTGCCTCTAGCCACGCGCTTCCGCGAAGGCAAGCGGCTTTCCCGTCTTTTTTACAGGTCGCCCTCGGCGATGCTGCCGAGCCCGAAGATGCGATCCACCTCCAGCACCAGATCGCGCAGGTGGAAAGGCTTGGAGAGGACCTTGGCATTGGGGTGCGTGATACCGCCCTTCAGCGCCACGGCCGCGAAACCGGTGATGAACATCACCCGCATGTCGGGCGCGATGCGGCCGGCGCGCTGGGCAAGCTCGATGCCGTCCATCTCGGGCATCACGATATCGGTCAGCAGCAGATCGAACGGCTCGCTTTCCAGCAGCGGCAACGCCGCCGTGCCGCAATCGACCGCGGTGACGTCATAGCCGACCTTCTCCAGCGCGCGCGCCAGATATTCGCGCATCGAAGTGTCGTCCTCGGCCAGCAGAATCCTGATCATCGTCCGTCCAAACGCCCCCGCCAGCTATTGCGATCCCTTGGCGGGTCACCCCGCTCCTGCGCGTCGATCGTTAAGATTCGGCGAGTGCCGAACGCTTGCCCGATGCGCACTTGATCCCTAGCAGATTAGCATGGCCGCGCATCCACCGGAACCGACCGCCTATGCCAGGTTGGGACAGGCCGGCGCACGTTCGCCGCTCGTCATCGCGGTGCCGCATGCCGGGCGCCACTATCCGCCCGCGATGATGGCGGCCGCGCGATTGCCGCAACCGGCGCTGGAGACGATCGAGGACCGCCATGCCGACCTGCTCGTCACCGAAGCCGTCCAGGCGGGCGCGGTGGCGATCGTGGCGCGGGTGGCGCGCGCCTATGTCGATCTCAATCGCGACGAGCGCGAGATCGATCCGGTTTTGCTCGGCGAGCGCCCGCCGCCGGGCGCCTGGCTCACCTCCCCGAAGGTCGTCGGCGGGCTGGGCGCCATTCCGAGCCGGATCGCGGCCGGCGGCGCGGTCTGGGCGCATCCGCTGGGCGCGGACGAGATCGAGGCGCGGATGGCGGCGGTGCACCGGCCCTATCATGCGGCGATCGGGCAGGCCATGGACGAGGCCGCCGCGACTCACGGGATCGCGATCCTGATCGACTGCCACTCCATGCCGCCGCTCGCCGGCCGGGGCGCGGCACGCCTGGTGATCGGCGACCGGCATGGCCGCTCCACCGAATCGCGCTTCGTGGCGGCCGCGATCGACGCGGCGAAGCGCGAAGGCGTCACCGTCGCGCGTAACCATCCTTATGCCGGCGGCCATACGCTCGATCGCCACGGCATGCCGCGCGCCGGCCGCCATGCCCTCCAGCTGGAACTGGATCGCGGCCTCTATCTCGACGCCGCGCTGCGTACCCCCACCGAAGGTCTCGTCCGCGCCCGCCGGCTGATCGCCGCGATCGCGACGGCGCTGGAGGACGAAGCGCGCGGCTATCTGCTGGCCGCCGAGTGACATGACCGCCGGATTAAAAAAACCGCCCCGCGTTTTCACGCGGAGCGGCCAAGGTTCAGGGAGGAACGCGCCCGAGGGCGCGTCATGCGCGATCACGAAGGGGGGCATGACCGCGCACCACCAAAATAGGCGAGCCT
>Ga0105240_10000693_pt1 | contig 61858 bp, 52 predicted proteins | sample KBSC54metaG_FD_80426 | JGI IMG/M metagenome (GOLD analysis project Ga0105240, IMG submission 80426) | Corn rhizosphere microbial communities from Kellogg Biological Station, Michigan, USA - KBS C5-4 metaG | ecosystem: Host-associated > Plants > Roots > Rhizosphere > Soil | place: Michigan, USA... | reverse complement strand
TATAAAACCATACTGATGCAGTTGAACTTCTTCCAAACTTTGTCATCATATCAAACCCCTCAATAAAAAATTGTTTGATTGTGATTTGGTCAGGAATAGTAAAAGAAGTATCTTCTGCTGAATTAACTATTGGTTTGAATACTATTTCTCCGGCCTTGTCTTTTTCACCCGCATCAACAACCAGTGTTACTGTCTTTTTTCCTACATCAACATTCACGCGATGTATTTTGTGATTTATTAATGCCTGTTGCCAACCATATTGCACCAAAGTATTGAACCGCGCTATAAACAGTTCTCGTTCATAGCGCGGAGTTGTTTGCTGAAAGTTTGGCATAAGGACTGCTCCTAAAATGCCCATGATTGCTATTACGATCAGCAATTCTAAAAGTGAAAAGCCATATTTTTTATATGCTTTCATTCTTGCTTTCTTATAACGGGGCCCCCATTAGAAATGCAATGTAAAATGGGGTTATGTTAATCCCAAACACTAACCCACTCTTCTTTTGGAGAACCTTTGCCATTAGGACCATAAGAAATAAGTTCATATGGATGTTTAGCAGGTGGTGGAGTTACTTTATAATGGAACTTATTATTCCATGCATCTTCAGGCACTTCTTCTATTCCCTCATCACCAACATATGGACCATCCCATTTCTTGGTTACTCGCTCATCACCTGATTTTGGTTTACTGATGAGATTTTTTAATGTTTCTGGATACTGACCAATTTCATTTTTATATTGGTTAATTCCTTTTTTGAGAGTAGACATTGTTGCTACAGTTGTGTTCTTTTTTGCTTTTTTCAAAGCATTGTTAAGTGCAGGTGCCAAAACTCCGCCCAAAAGACCAATGATCATAATAACGATCATCAACTCCATTAACGAAAATCCAGCACGAGCATTTCTTACGGTAATCGCCATAGATACTCCTTTAGATAAATAAATTACACTAACCCATATTTTGCATTTGATCCATCATTGGCATTGCAACTGCAAGCACAATAAAACCAACAACAGCGGCCATCACAACTAACATTATTGGAGAAATAAGCCCTGTTAATGTATCAATCAACTCAACATAATCTTTTTCATAATTATCAGCAACCGCAAGCAACATCTTATCAAGCTGACCTGTTTGCTCACCTGTTTTGATCAAATAAATAGCAATCGGTGGAAACATTTTTGTGCGTTGCAAATATTCGGCAATTTTACCTTCTTTAACAATGTTATCACGTGCAGTGCGCAATGCAGTTGCCAGAACTTTGTTATCAATAATATTCACCACAATATCAAGCGCTTCGGCGATATTAACACCACCCTCAAGCAATAACCCCAGGGTGTAACTGAATTGTACTACCGCATTCATTTGTGAAAGATTTTTAATTACGGGAAGACGTAATTTTAACTGATCGTACTGTCTCCCACCGGTAGCGGTCGATTTCCAAAACTTGAACAATCCAACCACAGAAATTACTGCAACCAAAATAAGAATATAGTGGTCTATAAAAAAATCGGACATTGAAAGAACAAATTCTGTAGGCCAGGGAAGCTCTTGTTTTTGGGAGGTAAAGTTTTTAGCCATATCAGGCACAACTTTTACCACCAAAACGCCCACAACACCCATCGCAACAACTAACTGCATAATTGGCTGCTGCAGCGCACCTTTTACTTTTCTGCTAATTGTTTCTCGACGCTCCAAAAAGACCGTCAAGCGATCAAGAATTACATCTAATTTACCGGTCGCTTCACCTGCGCGCACCAACTGAATATATATTTTTTCAAATACTTTTGGATATTTATTGAGGGCATCTGCTAACGCAATACCTTCTTTAACTTCATCTTTTATGCGCACGAGCATATTTCTCATGCCACCTTCAAATTGCTCAATCAATAGTTCAATGGCTTGTAAAATAGGAACGCCTGATTTTAAAAGAATGGCAAGCTGTTTGGTGAAAAGAATTTTATCTTTAATTGTTATGCTTGGTTCAAATAATCGTTTAAAAAAACCAGCAGTTGATGTTCCGCCGGTCAGCTCAATTTTGATAGGAAACAAACCTTGTCGCGCTAATTGTTCTTTTAAGGATTCTGCTGATGACGCGTCTATAACGCCATGCACTTTTTTACCTTCTTTGGAAAACGCCTCGTACGAATATAACGCCATACAAAAATTCCTATCACTTGCAACGTTCCATCTAATTCTTTACCGGGGTCCCCATACGTCATGCAATAGAGGATGGGGTTTAATTTTTCTATCTTTTCTATTGTTCAACTTATTATCTTTGTGATACCATTGAACCTAATTGCAGTCTCTACCATTTTATACGGAGTTAAAACCATGATGCATCGTTTTATAACATTGTTAATAGTCTACACTCTTTCCATTCATAGTATAAATGCACAGTCTTTACAAGAAAAAGATACAGCACTGCACAATCAAACCGATCTTATCGCATCGTTGCAAAAAACGCTCAAAAAACCGCAATACAGAAGAGAAATTTTGCCCAACGATTTTTCAGCTCTCTCTCATTTTATCACGTTTGGCACGAACAACAACCTGTCTGCCCCCTATCTGCGTTCAGTAGTAAAACTTTTTTCTAATATGCTCAAAAGCTCCCAGTACGTAAATGCATCTGCATTCTCACAACTACTAGAAGATTTGCCAGCACAACTACTACCATATTTTGCACTGCCCGCATCACGCGCGTACATAACCAATTCAGCTTTATACGATGCAACATTTGTTGATCGTTTCAATGCAACAGTCAATAACATGTTATTTTCAAAATTCAGTACAGAATACGCATCATTTAGACAAGACCCAAATGCTTTCTTGCAAAACATCAGTACCAACATCGTCACCATTGCGCAAGAAGAAATTACCCAAGAACAACTCCGTCAGGGAATTATCAGATTTTGCGAAATTGCTCTCAATAAGTTAGTGTGGGATCCAACTACTCATGCACAAACATGGGACTCAACCAAAAAAATAGCTGAACAACTCGCTATGCTTCTTGAACACAATATTCTTGATGACGCAAACGACTTGGATGATCTCTATTGGACGCTTCTTAATCGCTACTGCTATTTTATAGAACTGACCGCAACTGATATGCCTGAATCTTTTTACGCAAGCGTCAGAGATGATTTACGATCAAGCAACATTGTTCTTTTTGCACTCAAAGAACAAGACTTTATGGTTGAGCCAAAACTATCGTACATGCAACGTACACTCATAGAAGCTGAAACTGCTGCCTATCGCCACAAAGCAGGGTTGCCACGCATATAAAATAAAAGAGATATAATGGATGCGCCAGTTACCAAAAAACCAAAAACAGAAATTGTTTATTCCGGCCGTAAAAGAACAACCTCATTGCCCACAAAACCGGATGATTTCTCCCAAAAACTAGAAGCTTGTAAAAACACCATGGATGTTTCAAGTGATATTATAGCACAGCTGGAAGCAAATATTGCAGAACGGGAAAGAGTACAGCAGAAAAATAATGAGACAAAAAAAGTAGTAGAGAAATTAGCATCGGCTATTGCAGCCCTGCGAGAAGATGTAAGCTCATTACAAGAATCTGCCTCATCAGTTGCGGAACGTGATGCACAACTAAGAAAAGAAATTAAGTCAATTGTAAGCCAACAGCAAACGCAAACAACTTTATATGCCGGAGCATCTGATAGACTCACAAAGATCAATACAGAATATCTCGAACTAATACCACACGTAAAAAATCTTGACGCTCAAACTAAGCAATTAATCGATCTATGTACACAACTGGAAGCACAGACAAAATCGCTGGAAGAAGAAAAAAGCAAAGTTACTCAGTTACAGCAAGATTATATAGTACAACAATCCCGCATGAAATTCTTTGGCACAATCAGTATCATGAGCCTCTTGGGCTTAGTAGCTGCATTTTGGATATGGATTGATACGCATAAAGCAGAGCTATTACGATAGAACCTCAGCTTTGTTAAGTTCTTGGATCTTTTTAAGCTCGGAATCTATTTATTCTGTATAGAGCATCCATGCCGGATAGCTAGCAAGTAAACCTATTGCCGTTACTTTTTAAATAAGAAAGATAAGAAAAACTACTGTGTTGATTCGTTTTTTGATTGCGTAAGCGATAATCGATGTTTTTCCACTTCACTACACACTTTTTCTAATGCGGCAAACTGCTCAAACTTCAAAAGTTTATGGGCAAGCTCTTCAAAATGATTATCGGCTCCTTGTGGATGAAAGGTCAATTTCTTAAAATGCCCACTATTTTGCTGCAGCACGACATTGCCATGAGAATTAAACTGAGAATAAAATCCTCTTGCCATCTGACCTAATAATCTTCCGTTAAGATCAGTGTACCAACAAGAACTAAAATCGTCTTTCTGCATTATTGTCTCTTGGGCATTCATAAAAATACCCATATCACTACTTATTATCGTATCTTGCTGAATACCACGATAATAGCCCTTTTCATCATGCAATAGACGAGAGATAGCCATGTTACCATTACTCTTTCTTTGAAAAATGTGTTTGGGGTTGCGTGTTGAGTTGGACGAATGCCAGACCTCTTGAAATGTGTAACGAATATGGCCTGTACCATCCATGATCATCAATTTTTTTTTCATATCATCGGCAATCAATACATCTTTGAACATACCCCACATCCGATAATCAGCGTAAAAAGATTTCTTTAAAGAGACAGATCCCTCATTATTTTTTTCTACTTTTATTGACTGAATATATGATGGGCTACGTATAACTGAAAATACGATATATTCATTATTATGGGTAAACTGTATCTCACTCAATCCCCATACCACAGCATCACAAACAGCCTCTTGAGTTAGACCATGATTATTAATTGTCCATAAACCAACCGTTTGGCTTTTTAGCGAACAAGCAAAATAACTATCATCAGAACTGAACGTAACGGCCTCTATAGTTTCATCACCAATATCAAAAGGATATCGTTTTATATCATCAAGAGATGTAATATCTAAGACACAGTAACTATCCTGATCACGCACACATACATAGCGTTCATTTTCACTAACCCAAAACTTACCATTGCAGCTAAGAGCAAAAATATCTCTGTAACAATATTCTTTGTCTTTTTCAATATCATACAATAGAAGTTCTTCGTCGCGGACAAAAACTATTACATTTTTCTTGAGCAATAGTTCGATTTGCAGGAGATTACAGCGTGGATAATTATCACACTGTAACTCAATCGTTTTCTTATTTGCTCTATCATAAATCTTTATCGCATTATTCCTCTGTGGGATCTCATCATATATATAGTACCTGCCATCTTTTGTAGCTTTAGTGAAAACAGGAAATTTCCACTCTTTTTCTTTGCAGCTGAGGATACTACAACAACCTAATAGTTTTCTAAAAAACTGATCTTGTGGCGTACTAAAAGATCGAGGATTGTTTAACAGAAATAAAAAGCGCGCTATTTTTTGCTTTGTTTCTTGAGGTAATTCTTCGCCAAAAAAAGTATAGGTTTCATAATCTTTGCGCACCATCTGCCACAAGTCATTTAAACTCTTTCCTGGAAATGGAAACAACAGCTTGCGTTGCTTAGCAGGCTTATCCATGCCATGCATTGCTGAGAAAAATAATAATGTGGAAAATAAGATTTGTTTTTTCATAGTTGTTTCAGACGAAGATTAAAGTGAGAACATTTTTCTATTTGTTATGTAGCTCGCCTACCATACTAGTAAGTTCCCTTACCGCTGTTCGCAGTAAATCACCTTCTGTTTTTTTTACGTCATTACAAACTTTTTGCAGCGCAATACGTAGCTCGGCTACAGCACTATTAAGTTCGCTTACTCTTACTCGCAATAAATCATCTTTTGCTTTTTTTATTTCATTACAGACATTTTGCAATGCAAAATATTGGGGCATACTCAAAGCGCCATTAGCAACTCGCTTAAAATGTTCATCTGCACCTTTTGGATACATAGTATATTTTTTTTTAGTACCATCCTCGCATTCACACAAGAGAACATGACCCTTTGGGTGAAATGCAACCTTTTTGGCGCTGATTGATGTGAGCATGCTTCCATAAAAATCAAGACAGCCATATGTCTCTTTGTCTTTGGCAAGAGGAGCCGCAAATAATGTATTCTGGTCATTAAACGAATACGCATATGGGAGAGCATCTATTTCTTTAATTTCTTTGAGTTCAAAATGTGTTCCATTGCCATAATTATCACGCGCTATATATGCCATTATGGGGATACGTCCGCGGGATTGGTAGGTTTGATAAAATATATGCTCTCCGCTTAGTATCGCACTTGTGGTCATAACTTCATTATTCTTGATACCTTTTCCAGAATAACTTCTAATCGCTAGTCTGAAAGGCTCGTCTTCACTAACAAGAACAGCTTCTTTGCCAACCACAGAACATACATAATTCGGCACGTAAAAAGCCTTTTCTAAAGCAACTGTACCATCATCATGTTTTTCTATCTTTATACCAAGAGATGCTATTGACCCAAGAATAAGATATTCACTACCATCATAATCCACCAAGCGAGACCTACCACTTTGCAATAAACCGTCAGAATCGTACCGAGCCAACTCTTTTAATCCTTCATGCCCAATGGTCCACAATACAACAGTCCCATCACCTGGCCCGAACAAGATATGATCATCGCAAGTAAATTCTACAAAGCTGCGACTTCGATCAACACACGGGATCCTATAGCAGGCTATTGCATCTACATCGGCAACATTCACCAAATAAAGATATTTTTCATCGTATCCTGCTACATATTGACTGCAATGAGTAAACCAAAAACCCCATTGCCCCAGTTGATGCCATTGATCTTTTGCAATATTATAAAGGGAATAGTTGTACGTATTTTCAATAGCACCCTCACGCTCTCTGCAACCAATAAGATTCCCCTGTTTGCATATCCAGAACGATTCTTTTTTTTCAATTGATTTGATACATTCTTTTGTTTTTGCATCATAAATGTTAAGGGTACCTCTTAAGTATCCCACAAGATACTTGCCATCATGTGTTATAGAAAGATAGATAGGTAATTTCCATTCTTTTTGTTTAACACCAAAGGTAAAGCAATAACCTAATAATTTTCTAAAAAATTGATCTTGCGGTGCACTAAAAGATCGAGGATTGTTTAACAGCAACAAAAAGCGTGCTATGTTTTGCTTTGTTTCTTGAGGTAATTCTTCGCCAAAAAAAGTATAGGTTTCATAATCCTTGCGCACCATCTGCCACAAGTCATCAACTGTTTTGCCTGGAAATGGAAACCATAGTTTTTCCCGTTTAGTCGGCTCATCCATACCCTGCATTGCTGAGAAAAATAATAATGTGGAAAATATGATTTGTTTTTTCATGCTGATTTTTCGCGAAGATTAAGATGTGTTGAGCTATTTTTGCACTACGATTGTAGAGGGAATTCGCATAAAAAACAATTAAACAATTGTTATGTTTAGCCAAAATAACTAATTGTTTGTATAATAAAAACATGTTTATTCGCGTCAGACTTTTAAATGGATTACCAGAACCGTTATGGTACGCAGTACCTGCAGAACATATGCAACACAGCTTATCAGGCCTGGTTGTACAAGTGCCGGTACGTAATCGTATTGTTCCTGCACTGGTTATTGATGAATACCGTACAAAGCCACACAATCTTACATTTGAACTGAAAAACATTCACGGCATCGAACCCCTACCAGCAGATGAGCACTATCTGCCGTTTCTTAAAAATCTTGGTGAATATTATCAGATTGAGCCACTGCATTTTATAAAACGCATTCATCACTTTTTGGTCAATAAAAAAGAAGATGCATTACTCATTGATAACGCTGCAAGCATTACTCATTCCACGCACAGCGATGTCATTTTGACCGATGAGCAAAAAAAGGTCTGCGATTTTATTGTGCCCCACATTGGTAAAAACTATACCCCAACATTACTGCACGGCGTTACTGGTTCTGGCAAAACCGAAAGTTACAAACATATTTTTTTACATGCACTCAGCCAAAACCAAACAAGTTTATTGTTGCTACCAGAAGTAACACTCGCCATTGCCTTTGAAAATCGCCTTAAGGCAGAATTGCCTAACATGCCTATTTATGGTTTTCATTCAGGTAAAACGCCAAAAGAAAAAACTGCAATCTGGAACAACTTAAGCAATAAAACTGCAATGATTTTGATTGGCGTGCATTTGCCAGTGCTACTACCCATTCCAAACCTTGGCGTTATTGTGGTGGATGAAGAACATGAAGTTGGCTATCAAGAAAAAAAACATCCAAAAATAAACAGCAAAGAAGCTGCTATTATGCGTGCACAACAAGCAGGCATTCCTATTGTATTGGGATCGGCAACGCCATCAATAAGCACATTACACAACGTTAAAACAAAAAAATGGGCATTCTTTCAACTCAAAAAAAGATTCTCTGGCACGCTACCCGCTGTGCAGGTAGTATCATTAACTGAAAAAATAAACAGAAAGCAGTTTTGGGTCAGCAAAGAACTTGAATCAGCAATAAAAGAACGGTTAGCAAACCGCGAGCAGACAATTATTTTTATTAACCGTCGTGGTTTTAGTTTTTTTGTACAATGCAAAAGCTGTACCTTTATATTCTCTTGCACCAGCTGCTCAGTGAGCTTAACGCTGCACGAAGATTGTCGCCTGATGTGCCACTACTGCGGATTAGCACACATGCTGCCCAAAAATTGCCCCGACTGCAAAGCGAGCGATGACAAGTTCTTAAAAAAAGGAATTGGTACACAAAAGGTAGTTACTATTTTAGAAAAAATGTTCCCTCAGGCAACTATCGCGCGTGCCGATATGGATACCACAACAAAGAAAAAGGTCTGGCAACAAACAATTGCTGATATGACTTCTGGCAAGATTGATATATTAGTTGGCACCCAAACAATTACCAAAGGTTTTCATTTTCCTAACGTTACCCTTGTTGGCGTATTGTGGGCAGATTTACACTTGGGATTTCCTGTGTATAACGCCGCTGAAACTGCGCTGCAACAATTGATCCAAGTTGCTGGCCGTGCGGGCAGAAACCATCAACATGGTAGGGTTATTATCCAAACCATGGCAGACCATGAACTGTTTAATCATTTAAATGAAATTGATTACTTACAGTTTTATGCAACCGAAATGAGCATACGTACCGAATTGCAATACCCACCTGCTGCACGCTTTGCAGAGCTAGAAATTAAGCATTCCAATGAAAAAAGATTGGAAACAGATACAAACAATCTGATTGATCAATTGTATGCCTATGCAAAAAGAGAAAATTTGGAGGTGACTATTTTGGGACCTGCAAAGCCACCTGTATCAAAAATAAAAGAGATACATAGTCGCAAGATCTATATTAAAGGAAGAGATTTTGCGCATATTGCTCAGTTGTATGGAGCGATATTTAAAAAGAACTATTCCAGCTCAATTTATTTTACGCCTAATCCGCTTGCATAAGTGAGCCCGCGACATATTGAGCTAGAAGTTCCCGATTGCGCTCTTTTTTTTCAGCCTTCTCTTTAGCAACATATTCAAGCCATTTATTAGCTCTGGCAATATCTTTATTTTTATTAATTACTCCAATTGCTGATCCAATCTTTTGCATTGCACAATATTGTGCAATATTCATCTCTGCTGTCTTATCTTTCCAACAACAATCCGCCCCAACAGGATACAGTTCATGCATTGTGTTTTTATAAATGACGCCATTACCCTGATGATGAAAATTAACTTCTCTAAAAGCAATGTGATATCCTGAAACAGGATCATCGAAATTATCGCCAAAACGCCAATTTTCTGGAGATCCACCAAGAACCTTCACCGTGACTCCATTAAAATCTGTTATAAATATCTTGGACCAATTATCCTCAGATCCACTTTGTGCCATTAAAGAGCTTTGCGGATTAAATTTGGTCCAGTATGGGTGATGAGTTGAATCAGCAGAAACTGGTTGTTGTGATAAAAAATGTGGCCCATCTGATAAATGCAATAATATATTTTTATGATCATTGTTATCACAAGCAAGAGAAATATGTTTTTCATCCTCACTCAACGCGCACCGAAATAAAGATCCTTTTATTTGATGTAAGACATCTCCGGCAACAGTAGTAATTGTTACTACAGGATCATAAGCTTGATTATCAGGATCAGCATTACGTTGCTCATATATGAAGATCTTATCACCTATTTTTTTACCACTTCCAGAGGCTCGTTGATGCCAATACGCAGCATATTTACCGGAATTAAAAGACTTTTTCATAGTAACTTCACCATTACAATATTGCGTAATTTGTAAATTCAAACACATTTGCAAACCTCGCGAAGAATGGGTAGCCATCAAACAGGTGTTATTATTAAGAAATCGTATATCACAACAGCCTAAATCATCACCTTGATAAGCAGCCACTTCGTGTAATGTTCCATCAAATTTTAATAACCGTATTCCATCCGATGTATTTACAGCATATAACGCGTTGTCATCACTCAATGCTATATCTAAAATAGATTCATATTGAGCCTCAACTTTATGAATGTTCTTTAAGTCGTGAATGTCACACAAAAATATATTTGTGCCACTACAACCAAAGATATAGTTCCCATCTCTACTTACTTTCAATTTTTTGAATTTGTAATCTATATCCAAATATGGTACACAAATATCGTTTTCAATATCATAAAAACGAATCTCTTTTCGCTCTTGTATGTATTTTTCTCCACGGTAACACACTACAATATTTCTATCTTTAAGAAGAATAAATCTATTATTGCCAACAATTTCTTTAATTATCTCTTTTGTTGCAACATCATAAATAGATACGCTGCTTTCACCCTTTACAACATAATATTTTTTATCGTTTGTAAACTGTCCTTTAGCTGGCAATAGCAATCGTGTTTGATTGTTATGCAGATAGATAGTGTAATTGAGTAAACTACTGGCAAATTCTTCTCGAGGGCTACGAAATGAGCTGGGGTTATTTATACACATCAAAAATGATGCTATGCGCCTTTGTACTTCGCCTGGAAGATTGAAGCTTGGTTGATTGAATAAAAGATAATGCGCCATATATTCTTCTCGCAAGCATTGCCACAATTCTGCTACCATTTTTTTTTCTGCATTTACATCTTCTTCATGCTGCATTCCAAGAAATTGCGAGAAACATGTTAAAAAAGTTCTCTCTTGCTCACCAGTCTTTGGAGTTAGATCTATTTTGTTTTCATAGCGAGTGAGCACACGCTCCAAGCCATGGCCAACGCTATCAGCATGATGCTCCAGTTCTATAGTTTTTACAGGAGTTGGAGGAACATTTTTAATTCTTTTGTTAGTATTCGGTAGTATGTATGTATACAAGAAGTAGAGACCCAGACTTGCTGCGCTGCACAACGAGACAGAAAGAAGTGGATGCTCTTTCAAAAAAGATTTGATGCCAGGTATGACCGGAGCAAAATCCATACCATTAACAGATGATGACAAAAATAGCGTTAATAATAAAAATGATTTTATTGATCGTCGCATTAATTTACTCTTTTTATGACTTATTGTATTTATAACAAAATTATCATAAACAGCTTCTATTGTCTAATGCTTCAATTTTCAGAAATAATATTTTACTCTTGCTCAACAAAAAAATACTTACGAAAATGTTTTAATTCGGCAATAGATTCATAGACATCACTGAGAGCACGATGCCGATCAGATTTTTTAAATTCAATATTCCTGTCTTGAGGATACCATCGCTTTACTAATTCCTTAATACTGGTTACATCAACAATACGATAGTGCAGATAATTAGTGATACTTGGCATATATTTATCTAAAAAAACACGATCTTGCCAAACGGAATTGCCTGCAAGAACCGCTGTGTGAATTGGACAATGCTGTTTAACAAACGCAATTGTTTCCAATTCCGCTTGTTCCAAAGTGGTTGTTGATTGGCGGACGGCATCAGTCAATCCTGTTTTACCATGATGGTCTTGACACCACTTACCCATAGCAGCAAGTGTTTCTTCTGGTTGATTAATAATAAATGATGGTCCTTCTGCTATCACATTCAGGTTGCCATCGGTGATGACACATGCAATTTCTAAAATAACATCGTTGACAATGTTCAATCCGGTCATTTCAAGATCAAGCCAAACGAGATTTCCCATAACATCATTCTTTGCCACAATAAGTACCTCTCATATTTATAAAAAGACCAGATACAAAATAGCATACCAGCCGACGACTATCTTGCCAATAAACAAGCTTCTCATTTTGACAAAACAAATTTTTCCACATTATAATACGTCTGAATTTATAGTATTAACTGAATCAATTCACTAAGGAGAATAATGAAGTCATTGTTACGCCAACAACTCATTCTTTTGTTCACTGTTTTTACCGCCGACAGCTATTGTGAACAACATCGAACAAACATATACAACCCTACGGAATTTGTCACTATAGCAATTCTAGCCAAAGACAAAGCACATACACTTCCGATGTATTTGCAATGCATCGAAAACCAAACATGGCCCGCACAACAAACTTATCTGTATATCAGAACCAACAATAATAATGATGAAACGGTAGAAGTGTTGCGTGATTGGATTGCACGAGTGGGAGACAGATACGCAAAAATATATTTTGATGATTCTGATGTTAATTTGCCTGTTGAAATGTTTAGACAACATGAGTGGAATGCTATGCGTTTTTCAGTACTAGGTAAAATTAGACAAGCATCGGTTGATTGGGCACACCAAAATAACTCGCATTATTTTGTGGCAGACTGTGATAATATTATTTACCCTGACACCATTGAAAGTATGTTCACCACCAATTTACCTATTGTAGCTCCATTGTTGCGTTGCGCATCTCAGCAATATTACTCAAATTATCATGATGTTGTTGATAGCAATGGTTACTATATACCATCAGTATTCTACTATGAAATACTTGAACAAAGAGTTGTTGGAATTATTGAAGTTCCGGTTGTTCATTGTACGTATTTTATTCGCAAAGAAATACTTGATAAAATCTGCTACGATGACGGCTCTGCTCGTTATGAATACGTTATTTTTAGCGATTGCGCACGTCAAAAAGATATTCCGCAATATCTTGATAACAGATTGGTGTATGGATATATTTCATTTGCTGAGAATAAAGAAGAGTTTGATCAAGAACCGTTCCTGAGTAATTTTTTGTTACCTCAGTAAAGTAAAGATTTAAAAATAAGAATTAAGAAAAGATTAATGCACAACATTGGTTGGGCATTAGTCTTTTTCTTCTTCTTAAACCCTCACCCCCAATCAAAAAAATCACTCCCACCTTTACCACCTTCCCTCAAAACGGTACGATAATAACGCAGTTTGAGATTTGTGCAAAATATGAACTGCGATTGACGACCATTTTAATTTTAGATCACAACATCGAGGTTTTTAATTTATGCAAAAATTACGCGTTGGCGTCCTAATGGGCGGCAAATCAATTGAGAAAGAAGTATCTTTTAATTCGGGTAGAACAATTTGCGATCACTTAGACACTGCACGATATTCTATCATTCCTCTCTTTCAAACAAGCACCAAACTATACATACTTCCATGGCACTTTTTACATCGCGGCAAAACAACTGATTTTGAACACAGACTTGCCGATGAAGCTGAACTTATTGCATGGGATGATCTGAAAAATCTCATTGATTTTGTCTATATTGCACAACACGGACGTTACGCCGAAGACGGTATACTACAAGGCTTTCTTGAAATCTTAAAAATTCCTTATTTGGGTTCAGGAGTTCTTGCAAGTGCATTTCGCATGGATAAAATTGCACATAAAGCACCGCTTACTCATGCAGGTATTGCAACTCCACGATATATTATCATTGAGCCACATGAAATAGATAATTTTGAGAAACACAAAGATGCTATTGTGCAAAAACTGCAACACGCACACATTCATAATCACTACGTAATTAAACCATCTAATGAAGGTTCAAGCCTAGGCGTTTCGATAATAAACTCTACTCATGAACTAGAATCCGCGCTCAAAAAGGCATGTTACGTCGAACAAGGCAAAAAGAAACGTGTACTCATTGAAGAAAAAATTAATGGAATGGAATTCACCTGCATTACGCTCCATAACTCAGTGACTAATGAATATCTTTCATTGCCACCAACAGAAATTGTCCCTGAACCAGGAACAACATTTTTTGATTACGAACAAAAGTACATGCCAGGACGCGGTATAAAACGTACACCAGCATCTTGCAGTGCAGAAACAACCACGCTCATCCAAAAAACATGCGTTGCAACCATGTGCGCACTTGGATTTACCACAATGAGCCGTATTGACGGGTTTGTAACACCAGATAACAAAGTTATTATCATTGATCCTAATACACTTTCTGGTATGGCACCATCAAGTTTTATTTTTAATCAAGCGGCAGAACATAACATGACCCCTTCCCGTATTATTAATCACATCATTGAAATAGAACTGCAACAATACAACATGCTTGATGCTATTGTTGCTCAAGAAAAAATGGAACAAACAACTATGCATTCTGAAAAAATCCGCGTTGCAGTGCTGCTTGGCGGTTCATCAAATGAAAAAGAAACATCGCTTGATTCTGGCCGTAATGTATTTTACAAACTCTCACTGCAAAAATATGAGCCCATTGCTGTTTTTGTCAGTAGCTCTTTAGAATTATACACCCTCACGCAATCACAGCTTGTGCGTAATTCCACTAAAGAAATTGTGGAACTACTAACTCCTGCACAAAAAATAAAATGGAACGATCTGCCAACAATTGCTGATTTTGCATTTAATGCTTTACATGGTGGGCAAGGCGAAAATGGATCAGTACAGGGCGCATTAGAAATGCTTAATTTGCCATATAACGGTTCATCAGTATTGGCCAGCGCACTGTGCATGAATAAATATAAAACAAACCAACTTCTTGCGTTGTATGGCTTTGATGTTCCACAAAATATGTACGTTACAAAAGATGAATGGGAACCCTTTTCTAAGCTCAGTTCTCTCTGCGCTCATCCTGAACTTGTTGAAGGATCAAGCGCTCTTATCCTTCAACAAGTTCAGGATGAGCGCAATAAAAAACAAAATCACAATAGTAGTGTATCTGACCTTACCCTCCCTCTCATTGTCAAACCACACGATGATGGTTGCAGTGTAATGGTGCAAAAAGTAAGCAATAATAATGAACTTATTATCGCAATTGAAAGTGTGTTAGAGCAAAAAGAAGCAGTTCTCATTGAAGAATGTATTACCGGAATGGAATTGACCGTTGGTGTTATTGGTAATGATCATGCACGTGCATTACCACCAAGCCAAGCAGTAAGTGCGCACGGTATTCTTTCTATAGAAGAAAAATTTTTACCAGGCGCTGGTGAAAATCAAACCCCCGCTCCACTCCCACAAGAAGCATTGCGTTTTGTACAAGATGTTATGGAAAAAGTATACACAACACTACAATGCAAAGGATACGTACGTATTGATTGTTTCTACCAGAATGCACAACAAAGCCCTACCGGCAAAGAACGCGTCGTAATTTTAGAAATTAATACATTACCAGGACTAACTCCTGCAACATGCTTATTCCATCAAGCAGCAGAAATTGGTTTAAAGCCAATGGATTTTCTTGATACACTAATCACGTTGGGTTTTGAAGAGCATCAACCTAAAAATGCCTCTACTACTCAACTCGTTGCACATCAAGAACTGTAATATTAAAAAAAGAGCAGGAATTGCATTAAAACCAACTCCTGCTCTTTAAAGCATTTTACTGCTTCTATTGATTTGTAATTGTCAGCAACAATAAAAATGCTGCACTCAAATCTATCGCCAATTCATTATCAAAAAATGACTTTATTTGATAGCTATCCTTTTGAGCAGAACACACTTGAGCAACATTTATCAAAGCTGCTTGTTGCTGTTTTGCTTCCACAAATTCCACCTTATATTGCAAAACCAAACCCTTTTGCCCATCTTTATATATTGTATGCTTAATGGGATGACCACTTTCTTGAGCCTTTTTTACCCGCTCAATAAATGATCCCGAAACATACTTGGGAAATGTATATATTCCTACTGATTCGAATTTCTTCTTCTTAGACAGATCTTGCTGAATCATCTGTGGAATATTTTTTACTAAATCTTTTCTCACCTCTACGCACTCAACATTATCAAGACAATCATTATACAAGGCTGATGTAACACAAAAATATGTACCAAACGGCTCAGCTTTTTTCATGCCAAATCGACCATATTTTTCTAAATCGTAACAATCCACATCAGTTCTACGAAAAGATTTATCACCTTTAACCTGAATAGAAACATCTAAAATCTGCTCTTGCGCAGCAACCATCACTATGCCAACACTAAAACACATTAAACCCATTATGAGGCGTACATTTTTCATGAGAAATCCTAATTTTGTATATGTAAAATAGAGCTATATACAAATAGGATAGCAAGTAGATGTAAACTATCAATTTTAAGCACTCAACAAACCAACCGTTTTAACCTTATTTACTATTATGCCTGCGATAATAAAGCAACTTTACTGTTTCATTAGTAATAAAATAGGCAAGTGTGATTGAACAAATGATAAGCATATTATAGGCCGTTGGGCATTTGAAAAGAAATATTTTTTGACCAAGTGCCGTGAATGGCAAACCAATAACAATAAGAGCTGATCCAAGACACAACATTGTAAGCGCGAATGATGGAGGATGTGCTCGCCAAAATGGCAATTTTGTCCGTAGTGAAAAAATAAGAATCAACTGCATCAAGGCATTTGCAATAAACCAGCTTGTTTGCAATGTTGCAGCATCAGATTTAAAAAAGAGAAAAGTCATAAAATCAAATGGAGAACTGATCAGACCAAACAGAAATATTACAAAACCTATATCTCTCATAGAATACTGTAATGGTTTTTTCAGCTCTTGGTGAGTTACGGAATCAGTTGAGATTGCAATTAACGGAAAATCGGTAATGAGGTCTGAAAACAATAACTGCAATGGTAGCATGGGTAAGTAGTTGATAATCAATGATGAAAAAGCAAGAGAATAAACATTACCAACATTTGATGCAATAGTAATTTTTATGTATTTCAATGTGTTGATAATTATTCTTCTTCCTTCTTCTATGCCAAGCACAATATTTAATAAACTTTTTTCCAACAATATAACTTCTGCCGCTTCACGTGCTACTGGAGCAGCATCATTCACCGCAATACCAACATGAGCGATTTTGAGTGCCGGTGCATCATTAATGCCATCACCAATATAGCCAACTAGCTGCTTCAGCTGTAAAGAAGAAATAATCTGATATTTTTGTTCGGGCGTTACTCGTGCAAAAACAGTACGATTATATGCAAGAGACATCTTTTGCTCTTGAGTGCTTTTTTCAAAATCAGCTCCCAGCACAACATTGTTTATATCTGTTTCTAATCCCAATTGCTGAGCAATGGTAAAGCAGACATATTTACTGTCTCCACTGAGTATTTTAATTTGTACACCCAAAGCCTCTGCTTTTTTAATTGCCGTAATAGCCGTTGATTTTAATGGATCAACAAATGATAATAACCCTGCTGAATCGTAGGTTGTTTTTTCATCATTAAACATTTTCTCAGCAATCTCCAAACGAGCAACTGCTTTTATTGCTACCGCAAGCACACGGTTAGTTTGTGATTCATTTTCTTCCATCCACCTGTTCAATTGCACAACCTCTGCTTTTGGCAAAGCAGGACACAAAGGAAGAATATATTCAACCGAACCTTTTGTAATGAGCACATAACTATCACCTTTTTTTGCAAGCGTAATAGTACGATGCCGTTCATACGTAAATGGCAACTCTTTAACAACAGTATACTGTGCAACAGCATGCGATTGATCCGGCGTTAATTTTTGCCTAATGGCTGCATCAAAACTATTCGACATAATAGTCTTATCAGCAGTAAGGGCTGCATAGACCAAAACATCATCACCTCCTGCTGTATATACATCTTTAACACTCAAGCTGTTTTCCGTTAACGTTCCCGTTTTATCAGTACAAAAAACGTCAATAGCTCCCAGATCTTCTATGGCTGATAGTCGCTTTACGATCATTTTATGTTTATGCAATGCCATTGCCCCTTGCGTCAGACAGAAAGTAATAACAATAGGCAATGCAGTAGGAATAGCAGTAATAGATAAAGCTGCTGCAAAAAAAAGCATGCTCATGAAAGATATTTGTTCAGCTCTAACAAACACATTAATAAAGACAACAAAAATAAGACTCAATACCACCAATACCGATACAAGCTTTGCCAATTGCATAGTCCCTTTTGACAAGTTGCTTTTGGTAATAGTACGTGTTGACAATAATGCAATAGAGCCCATCATAGAATGTAAGCCAGTGGCAAATACCACACCAACTCCATCGCCATCCACAACAACTGTACCTGCAAAACAACACGTTTTTGCTTGCCATAATGCAGTGATTTGCTCATTGTGCAATTCATTTGTTTTATTCACCGGAACAGATTCTCCCGTTAAACTTGCCTCATCAACCGTTAAGTTATGACTTTCTATAATGCGACAATCTGCGGGTATAATATCACCTGCACCAAACGTAACAATATCACCAGGAACGAGCGCGCTCACATCAATTGTGCTTGGACTACCTACACGCTTGACGCTGGTTGTAACATGCAAATAGGATTGCAGCAATGCCATTGCTTTATTGCTGTGGTACTCCTGATAAAAACCAATAACCGTATTGATAATCATAATAATGATAAGAATAATACTCTCGGTATATTGCTGGGTAAAAAAATAGATAGCCGCAATTGCCACAAACATAAAAATAAACGGATTTTTGAGCTGATTGATAAGAATATTCCAACCTGTTGTTACTGTTTGTTGTAACTGGTTGGGACCATACATGGCAAGACGCTTTTGTGCCTCACTTGCTGATAAACCTGCAGCAGATGTTTGCAACTCTGTAAACAATTTTTCTGCAGTTATATTTGCATAAAATAAGTAATCTTTATTTTCCATTTTTTCTATTTTTAAAGTAGTAATAAGTCAGCTTAACCATTTCAGCGATCACCATATTAAACATAATCACACCTATCAACCATGGCGCATGTTCCCATTGAGGTGTAGTAAACATAAATATTTTATGACCAATCGAGGTAAACGGTAATATAATTGCCGTAGCAACAACAAATAAAGAAAGCCCTATCAGTAAATTAGATGGGCGATGTGCCCTGAAAAATAACATTGGCGCACGGAATAAGAATATAAAAACAACTTCAGAAATAGTACTGGTTATAAACCAGCTTGTTTGTAACGTTTCAGGAAAATGAGATCTAAATACCAAAAATATAGTAATGTCAGCAATGAACATGATGGTACCAAATAACACAATTAAAATTGCTGCATCAGTCATATCATACGTCAGTGGTCTTTGCACTTCTTCATCACTCACGTTATCAGTAGAAATTGCAATCATGGGTAAATCCGTCAGCAAGTTTAAAAATAACAATTGCATTGGAAGCATTGGTGGATAACTCACCAATAATGATGCAACTGCAAGTGCATAAAAATGTCCAAAGCTAGGCGCATTAGTCATTTTGGTATATTTGAGCGTATTAACAATAGTACGTCTGCCTTCTTCAATCCCTAAAATTACTGAGCTTAAACTTTTGCGCAATAATATAATTTCAGCCGCTTCACGCGCAACCGATGCTGCATCATTAACGGCAAAACTGACGTGAGCAATTTTTAGAGCAGGAGCATCGTTGATACCGTCTCCCATATAACCAACGGAATATTTTTCTTTTAAGTGCTTAATAATTGCATATTTTTGTTCAGGATTTACCCGCGCAAAAACAGACCTGTTGTGCGCTAAAAATATTTTTTCTTCTTCTGTGGCTTTTTCAAAATCTTCCCCAAGCACCACATTATCTATGCTATCTTCCAAACCTAATTGTTTTGCTATGGTAAAACAGACATTTTTACTATCACCACTTAATATTTTTATCTGAATACCCAATGATTCTGCTTTTTTTACCGTTGTCAGCGCAGTGCTTTTGAGAGGATCTTGGAATGCAATCAGACCAATCGTTTCATAATCATGATCGTCAGATGCAATGTCGTATGAATCAGCAGTATATGAAGCTATATTTTTTGTAGCAACTGCCAAGATTCTATTCCCTTTTGATTCTTCTGCATCAACCCATGATGCTATTGTTGCTTTATCTTGTTCATTTAAAAACGGACATTTTTGTATAACGATTTCAGGCGAACCTTTAAGAATCAAAGTGTGCACGCCTTCTTTCTGTACAAGCGCCATACTTTGTCTTGTTTGTGGCGTGAATGGTGATTCTTTTACCAGTGTATGTTTTTCAATATGGGCATTGTGTTCGGGTGTTAATTTTTTTTGTAACGCCAAATCAAAACCCTTGGTAGTGCTTTCCTTTGTTGCCGTTTGCACAGGAGAAGAAAGCACTGCATACATAAGCGTTGCATCAGTATCTGCACCATAGATATTTTCAACACTCAGTGCATTTTCTGTTAACGTTCCTGTTTTATCAGTACAAAAAACTTCGATAGAACCTAAGTCCCCAATTGCTGATAACCGCTTTACAATCACATTGTTTTTTTTGAGCGATGAAGCTCCTTGGGATAGGCAAAAGGTAATAACCATCGGCAAGCCTTCGGGGATTGCCGTAATGGTGAGCGCTGCAGCAAAGAGAAAAAAATCCACAAAATTAAGCTCGCCTTTGTGCATCACAATGTGTATAAACGCCATCAATAACAAACTGAAAAAAATAAGATAAATGGTAAACCGTGCGATAGAAACAGAACCTTTTTCCAAACTACTCTTTGAGCTTACCTTATTAGTAAGCGTTGCAAGCGTGCCCAGAGCCGTAGCAGAACCGGTGCTGATAACAACTCCAATACCTTTACCCTGTGTTATAACAGTACCAGTAAACCCAATGTTTTCTGCCTTGTACATATCAGTTGCAGCTTCTTGCATCGCCTGCGCACTTTTTGCAACTGCAACTGATTCGCCAGTCAAACTTGATTCATCAACTGCTAAGTTATGCACTTCTATAAATCTGCAATCTGCGGGAATAACATCACCCGCATATAAAATCATAATATCCCCAGGCACAAGCTGGTTAATATCAACGTTGTTTTCACTGTTATCGCGCTTTACCGTGACTTGTGACATAAGACATTTTTTAAGCGCCTGCATTGCCGTGTTACTACGATATTCTTGATAAAATCCAATACCAACGTTAACCCCAATGATCACAAAAATAATAATACATTCAGCAACTTTACCGGTAAGTAAATACGCAAGACCTATCACAAAAAAAATACACATAAACGGACTGAGCAATTGCCCTTTTAATATTTCAAACCAGGTAACATCAACTTCTTTTATTTCATTAAGACCATATATCGCAAGACGCTTGCTCACTTCTGCTTGTGTTAAACCAGATGCCGATGCGTGTAAATCTGCAAGTGCATCTTCAGCTGAAAGCGTGGTATAAAAAGAAAATTTTTTATTTTCCATTTTGTTCCTTTTTTATTGCCAGCGTATGGAATCTGAGAGTATTAATGCAATCATTTGCATAGAGACTATTACCAGATAAACAATTGGCGCAAAAAATTATTTACTATTAAACTGTAGTGAATTTATTTTTTAATAAAACGATTGGAAAAACTGCCATGAAGCATTCATCAATAGCTGTTTTGATAAAATATATTCCTACCATTGTCTGTTCGCTTATGGTTACTTCTAGCACGTTTACTGCAATGAATAATCAAGCGACTGATCTGATAACAACAATTCAACAGAATCGTCAAGAAGCATTTCAAAAAAATCTCTCCCGAAACTGTAGCGCTATCAACCAGATCTTACATCTACCCCTTCCCGGAGCTCCTACAGGCACACCTCTACAATATGCATGCTGGTTGAATAAATATAGCGGCCGCTTGAAAATAATCGAAGCGCTTCTGGCTCACCCAAAGATCTGTATAAAAAAAGAAAGCCCAGAATTGCCTCCAGTTCTGCATATAGCAGCTCAAAACGGGCAATTGGACTTAGTACGTCTTATTGTAACTAAACAACCCGATAGCCATAAACACCGTGATAAAAATGGACAAAGACCTCTTCACCATGCTGCAGCACATAATCACTCAAAAGTGATCCTTTTTTTACTTTCTCACGGCAGTTATGTCAATGCCAAAGATGAGCAAGGAAACACTCCATTAAACCTTGCAGCACAATGCATTTGGCATAATCCAATTAAATCTCTTCTTGATAACCAAGCAAACACTACTCTACGCAATAAAGAAGGTTTAAGTCCATTTACCGCTTTTATTACAACAATAAAGACTCTTGCGTATGGAGAAAACACTATCCAAGCTTTTTTAGATTCACCCAAAAGACAGATTCTTTATTGTGCATTTACAAATGCTCTTATTGAATCACACTCCTGTCCAACAGATGTAATAGATCTGATATTGCAGCTCTACTATGAGGTAAAGAAAGAACAACTAGTAAAAATAGCAGCAATAAAGAATGTAGACAAAAATAGATTAGAACGCTTTTGCCATCCCCAATATATTGATCTTATTTAATTAAAAATAAATTTTTATTCCTCAAAAATCGTATCGTCAAGCAAGTAAGACGAATCACAAAAATTGGAAAAACCATCATGAAGCATGTATCGCGAGATCTTTTGATAAAATATATTCCTACCATTGTCTGTTCGCTTACATTTACCTCTAGCACTTTTACTGCAATGAATAATCAAGCTGTTGAACTGTTTAAAATACTACCACTCAACAATCCTCAACAAGTCAGAAAATTGCTCGCATCCAGTAATTTTGATATTAACACCATTTTACCATTACAATCTTTTGGTAATCATTGTACAGGAACAGCTTTACAATACGCATGCCTATTGAATACTCAAAATAACTATTTAGGAGTCATAGAAACACTTCTTAACCTCCCAGATATCAGTGTAAAAAAAGAAAGCCCAGAAATATCTCCTCCCCTGCATATAGCAGCTCACAGCGGGCAAGTAAGATTAGCGCGTCTTATTTTAGCCAAAGAACCCAACAGCTCTCAGTTCCAAGACAAATTTGGACGAACAGCGCTCCATTGTGCTGCAGCAAATGATCACACAAAAATGATGCGATTACTAATCTCTCGTGGCAGTGACATCAATGCCAGAACTCAACAGGAAAAAACCCCATTACATTTTGCAGCACAACGCCCTTGGTATAGTCCAATTAAGTTTCTTATAGATAAAAAAGCAGATATCAGCCTACGCGATAACAGCAACGAAACCCCTTTTGAGATCTTTGTTGCACAAATAGCTAACACTTGCTTTCGACATCAAATTGCCAATAGTTTTTTACAAGCAACTCCACAACGCATACCCTATCACGCATTTAAAAAAACTCTTTGGATCTCCCACGATTGTCCTTCGGAAGTAATAGATTTGATATTGCAGTTTTACTATCGACTAGCTGAAGAAAAAATATTAGAAATAGCAAAAATGAATGGAATTCATCACCTCTTCATAAAAGATCTTTGTCATCCTAAATATGTTGACCTTATTTAGTGGATTGACTCCAGGAGCTCTTGGTCTTGGAGCAATTGCATCGTTTGTGTATTATTTAACGCATAAATAATTTCATTATATTTTTATCGCTTTTGTTATGTATTTTCAGTAATAGCGCTACCAAATAAGTAGCGCTATTTTTTTACGCAGCCATTGTGCCGAAACCAAAAAAATTTATTATCTAATTGCTTGAAATAACACGACTAGCTGATGCATACTCAAGAAAAATCAAAAAACAAGGGTAAGAGGGTAATGATCAAAAAAATAATTGCGATAACGGCGCTACTCATTGGTCTCGGTTTTATGCTCATCCCTTACGATGCACTGCTACTTTATAAATCAAAACGTAATTTTGCTATTTCTCCAGAACCAAAAGGAGATTCAATGCCGACCAAACTATCCTCCTCCGCCAAGGCTTCGGCGGACAAGTCCAAAAACATATTCGTCATACAAAAACATGATGCAACCAATTTACACTACGACTTTCGCCTAGAAATTGATGGCGTACTCAAATCATGGGCAGTGCCGAAAGGCCCTTCAACTGACCCACATGACAAACGCCTTGCGATGGAAACAGAAGATCACCCCATGGATTATGCAACATTTGAAGGAGTTATCCCAGAAGGCAGCTATGGCGCAGGCCCGGTGATTGTATGGGATACGGGAACTTTTGACAATATAAAAGAAAAAGATGGTAAAAAAATTCCACTCAAACAATGCTACAAAAATGGTCAGATTGAAGTTGACCTGCATGGTAAAAAATTACAAGGCTGCTATGCACTTATCCGCACTGCACCAGAAGATGCAAAAAAATGGTTGCTCATTAAAATGCGCGATGAACATGCTGATGCACGCCGCAACCCAGTCAGCTCACAACCAGAATCAGTACTTTCGGGCAAAACTATAGAAGAACTGCAAACAACCAAAAAAAAAACAAAAAAATGAAACCTAAAGCTGGCCGTTATTCAGTAGAAATAACACATCCTGATAAAATTTTATTTGGCAAATCAGGCTTGACCAAACTTGATCTCATTAACTATTACCAAGTAGTTGCACCGATTATGATGCCATATGTTGATGATCGCCCTATTTCTATGCAACGGTTTCCCAACGGCATTGCTGATGAAGGCTTTTATCAAAAAGATGCGAGTGATTATTTCCCCAAATGGGTTACCCGCATACCTATTGCAAAAACAGAAGGTGGCGCTGTTGATTACGTAGTGATTGATAAACCTGCAACGCTCATCTATCTAGCAAACCAAAATTGTATTACTCCACATGTATGGTTAAGTAAAAAAGATAATCTCAATAAACCTGATCGAATGATTTTTGACCTTGACCCGGCTGAAAAATTACCATTCAGTGCTACTCAAGATGTGGCACAAAAATTAAAAATTGTACTTGATGATTTGGGGCTACCAACATTTTGCATGCTCACTGGTTCGCGTGGTGCACATATTATTGTGCCATTAAAGCGCACCCAGAGCTTTGATGAAACACGAAAATTTGCACATGATGTTGCAACGTTGCTCGCACAAACATTTCCAAAACTTATCACCGTTAATGTTCACAAAACAAAACGTGGCAACCGGGTTTTTATTGATTGGTTGCGTAACGGATTTGGTTCCACTGCCGTGGCACCGTATGCAGTCCGTGCACGTGAAAATGCGCCTATTGCAATGCCGGTCACGTGGAAGGAATTATTAGCACCAAAAATGATTTCGCAAAAATATACTATTAAAAATGCTGACAAACGTATCAACAAAGTTGGTGATATTTGGCATGATATGCAAAAGAGTGCGGTATCGCTGACAAAGGCAAGAAAAAAATTAGATCAAATAATTAAAGGAGCGTAATATGATACTACTTATTCTCGCAACAATCGGCCTACTTATTTCTATCTATGGGATCACAGTAGAGCGGAAATTACAACAAGATGCACAATATAAAGCAGCATGTGATATTTCTGATACAATTTCATGTACTCGCCTGTTCCTAAGTCCGTACGGAAAAATGTTAGGAATTTCTAATATTTGGGCATCTGCAGGTTATTACGTTATGATTATTGCGGCGATACTTCTTAATCAACCTCAACTGGTAATGCTCATTACCGCAAGTGGACTGCTTGTAACTATTGTATTTGCATACATTTTATATTTTAAAGTTAAATCACTCTGCTTAATCTGCACTTCGCTGTATGTTGTTAACATCGCGTTGTTTGTCATATGTTATTTTTCTTGATACCATAAAATGTACAATTAATCTTTTAACCATACATTTTTTAAATCTTGTAGTTACCGGAAAATTACACAACAATGAAGAACAGAATTCTATTTATCCTTAGTTTTTTTGGCCTATTGAACCAATCTTTGTTACTGTTTGCAAGTGATAATAAACAGGTTGCCACTCGAGCTAGGCAACCTCTTCCAACACAACCAAATTCTTTCGACAGGTTGTTAACGACATATGACAAATTGGATCAAGATACTAAAATTCGAACAGAAAAAGTTCTACAAGTAAAGAAACCTGCTGACTTAGCTGATGAATTATCAAATCCTACTCCAACCCAGCAGAACAATCCTATTAAACCACTTGCTCAAATAGAAGAAGATGCAAAAAAATTGTCTGCTGAAGACTTCCACATCTTGGCACAATCAATTACTCAAGACAAAAAATTACTCGAACAAAAAAAATCTGAACTACAAGCACAGCGATTACAAGAGCAACTATTGCTTGAGCAAAATCCCTTTGAACCAACTCCTGCGACAGTAGTTGTTACAGAAAATAAACCTGTATCATCATTCTTTAATCAAAACGCTGTTAAGTGGGGAATTTTTATAAGTACCATAGCAGGACTGTGTGTTGCTTCATTCGTATGGAAAGATCAGATGAGTAATCATATGAATGAAATTAAAGAGCAGATTATCGAACTATGGATAAAATTTGTTGCCAATCTTCCAATAGAAAAAACTGATATTGCCGTGGAACAACCTAGTTTAGAAGTAGCCCCTTAACAGAGCAGTTGCAGCCATGTGTTATATTTATTTATTTTCGTATTCATCTATAGTATCGTGAGTAAAAAAACTACAAAGGACATGTATGAACAAAATAGTTAGATTATATCTCGTCGCAAGCATTGTGCTCGCTATGCCAACACTAACATTAAGCATGGATGAACCAGACATTTTCAATTTTGAAGAAGCGACTGCACTATCATCAAAAACACCCATTCCTTTTGGAACATCTGAGGAAACAGAACTAGGAACGGCTTTAAGCGAAAGCGCAAAAGCAAAACAGCGTGAGCAAATTACAAAAAATTGTGCCCATATTAAAGATCAACGTAAAGAAGCAGACGCAGCACAAATAGCACTGCTATTCTTGCATAATTCAGGCAGCGGTTCTACTTCACCAGCGGGAAGTGGACAAAATACACCAGAGGCTCTTTCCCCACGCACCTCTGATGAAATTTCACCGCCACGGCGTCCTCGCAGTCTTTCTGAAGAAAGTTATTTTGTTAAAAAGAAAAAACAGGAAGTTGCAGGCATCCTATCTGATTCTTCTGACAACATCAGTAGGCTAACATCGCAAGCAACAGTACAAATAACATGCCCTGATGGAACACTATTACCAAATGAAACCAGACGATTTGATACGCCAAACCCATCACCATCTAGTTCTCAAAAAAGACTTCAACAATCATCAGCCAGTGGCGCTATTCAAACTGATGTAAAAAAAACAGACAGAGCAATCACTCCACCAGATACACTCTCAAAAGTAGTCTCTAACGCTCAAAGCCCTGCCCGACAATCATCAGGTAGTACTACTGCAAAAAAAACAGCACAACCTCAACCCAAAATAACAAGTATGGAGCAACCCCATAGTTTAGAAACAGCACTTTCTTCTGACAAAGCACAAAATGAACCTTCTTTGTGGATCGAGCTAACAAAAGCAGGTATCAGTATTACTGCTTTCGTGGCATTCCTCTATTACATGAAATGGTTGCCTGATAACGCCATTCAAACATTTGACACCTACTTATCCAAACTTAGTAATCTTGTTTTTCTTGATACTTCTGTAACAGATCAGTAATCTTTTAAACATGAGAATTTTTTTAGATACTGCAAACACAGAGCTCATTAAACAATGGGCTCATACCGGCCTTGTTGATGGCGTTACCACCAACCCAACACATTTAAGTGTATACGGTAACAACCCAACAGAAACTGTTCTTACCATTTGCGATATGCTACCGCTTGGCGTTATCAGCGTTGAGGTGGTAGAAACAGATCCTGAATCAGTCTATTTGCAAGCACGTAAAATTGCGTCATTATCAGATAATATTGCAGTAAAAATTCCTTGTCATCCAAACTATTATTCAGTTATCAGAAAACTTGTTGAAGAAGGCATTACGCTCAATATCACCTTGGTTTTTTCTCTTGCACAAGGATTGATGATGGCAAAATTAGGAGTTGATTATATCTCTCCTTTTGTGGGAAGACTTGATGACAAGGGACAAGATGGTATTGAACTGGTTAAGCAACTGCGCCACATGCTTGACTGGTATGGGTTTGAAACACAATTACTTGCAGCATCAATTCGCGATACACAGCATTTTGAACGCGCTATTATGGCGGGTGCTGATATTGCAACAGTACCAGTAAATGTGTTTGAAAAATTACTGACTCATCCTTTAACAGATACTGGTATGGAACAATTTGCAACAGACTGGAAAAAGCTTAACATCACAAAGTTTCCATAATTTCTCATTCAGCTAATCTTTATGCGGGGTCCCCATGTAAAGAGAATCGTAACATGGGGTTTATAATCTATGCTAATTTTTTTTGTCACCAACAATTATACTCCTTATTCGGGTGGAGTTACTCAATCAATTACTGCTATGACAAATGCTTTACGCACGCAAGGACATGAAGTTTTTGTTATAACACTCAATTTTTTAGAAGAAAACCATACCGATCCTGATTATGTTATTCGCATTACTTGCCCCATCAAGTTTGTTTACAAAAACAACCACATGGCAATCCCTTGGCGCCCAACAAACACAATTGAAGAACTAATTAAACAACACAAACCTGACATTGTTCACGTACACCATCCTTTTCTGCTCGGAGTGAGTGCTTTACGAGCAGCACGTAAATGCAATATTCCATGCATATTTACCTATCATACATTATATGAACAATACGCACATTATGTACCGCTACCCCGCATGTGCTTACAACCAATTATACGTTCTGCAGTTGGAAAATTCTGCAACAAGGTTGATGCTATCATTGCTCCGAGCAACTGTGTCAAAAACTATTTATTATCGCAAAAAATAATGACTCCGATGACTGTCATCCCAAGCCCGCTACGAGAGAGTTTTAACCCCATATTGCACGGCGTTCATCCTGACACTTCGACAAGCTCCGCCTTCGCCAAGGCTTCTGCGGACACGTCAACAGTAAACACAAGTCCAGAGTTTAATCTGTTACTCGTAACGCGATTTGCATTAGAAAAAAATATCCCTTTTGTTTTTGAAGTGATGCAACTATTGCCAGACAACTTCAGGCTAACCCTAGCCGGCTATGGCACTGACTATGAAAAAATGCAAGTGTTAGCGTTTGATACATTCAAACATTGTCCAACACGTATATGCTTTATCCACAAACCAACAGAAAAAAAATTAGTAGAACTATACCGCGCCGCAGATGTATTTATTTTTCCTTCTCAAACAGATACGCAAGGAATTGTTTTGGCAGAAAGCATGTCGCAAGGAGTTCCTGTTGTTGCTGTGGATGGACCAGGACAACGCGATATTATCGTTAATGAAGTAAACGGATTTATTGTAAAAGACGCGGCTGATGCGGCAGAAAAAATAAGCATCATTGCGCACAATCCTGCAGTGCTCCAACAACTTATTGCTGGAGCACAAACAACAGCACAAAAATATCACGCGGATTGCGTTGTACAACAACTGCTTACTGCATACCGCAATACAATGCAAGCTTATAAACAATCGCCCATTTCTTAATCAAGAATTTCATCATCACCACAAAAATTGTCAAACTTCCCTACATGAGCAAGCACTTTTGCTTTAAGCTCGGCATCTCGATATTCCTCATAAGCCTTGGGGCCTAATATAGCCTTAAGAGCGAGTGTTCCACACATTGTTTCAAAATTAGCATATCCAATAATCTTAAGGAGCTCTAATGTGCCATACTTCTGTTCATAATTACGTAAAAAAGTTCTATTTTTCCCATTACATGCCAATAATAATGATACTTTTACTATGCATTCACGGGATACAACGCCTTCTTCATAATCTTCAGGTGAAGATATGGTAAACCCCTCTGATACATTGCAATAAGCATCCCACATTTTTTTTGCAAGAGAATTATTTTCTCGCAAAACAGGATATTCTTTCAACACAAAGAGAACTTTGTCATCATATCCACATCGCAAGTGATCTTTAAATAATCTCTGGCTTTTTGTAAGAAAACTCTCCTCTTCAATTTTGAAAGAAGGTTGCTGCGAGCCTGCCTGATTTTCCAGCTGTGCAAAGACCGAGGCATCTCGTGAAAGACGTTTAGCAGTAAGACGTTTAGCAGGAAGTGGAGTCTTAAAATCATTGTCAAAAACATTTAAAGCAATTATTGAAGAATCCTCGCTTTTTGGACGCTGATCCATAGCAACCAAAAAAATAGGCATACAAATAGATAATGTCGTCAAACTAATACAACGCATACCAATCTCCTCTTTTTACTTCATTTATACATTCGATATTTTGTGTACGCTTAAAAATATACACTAAAAAATTCCTGATACAACAACAAAGGAAACCCTTTGCAAAAGGCTTCCTTTTGTTTATAAAACTTTAATAATTTATGTAAATAAAAGGAGTCTCTTTATGAAAAAACGAATAGCATCACACATTGTTTTTATGGTAACACTTGGCAGCTGCAATTACTTTTGTGCAATGGATACAAAACAAACTCCCATTTTTACTATAAACCGCGTTATAGAAATAGAACCAGATGACTACGTTCTTGATCCACGAAAACCGACCATCAAAGACATATCATTTATCACGACAGAACAAAATCTTCATCTCTATCAAGCCATACAACAAAGAAGAAATACAGAATTCGTAATACAACTGCAATCAGCAGTTAAACTAAATGTGCAAGATTGGCAGAAAAATAGATCTCCTCTATTTCTGGATGTGTACAACCAGAGCACTAGTGAACAGATGTTTTTTAAATACATTTCTTCATCAGTGGAATCTGTATCAAATCAGACAATCCCTCCAATTTATACAAGAATAGAACGGTCATCGAACGGCACAGTCACTTTTATAAAAACATATCCTGTTGCCACAGAAGAACAAAGCAAACCTCCAAAAACTACTCGGCCATATGTTGCTGTTGATACGCCAGAAGATTCAGATTCTATTCTGGGAAAAGAATCTGATGATGATTTTCTTGACCAATTGGCTGCTCAGCAAAAAAGCCAAAAAAAAAACACTCCACTCGTAACTATTGAGCAAGTTCCAGAAACGGACAATCCCAAAGCTACTCGTAGTTTTTTTACTCCGCTTATAGTAAGTGGCGCTGGGCTTATTGCATTTATGATAATGCTGTATAAATCAGATCGTTTACCAGAAAGGTTTACACAATTTTTCAATACATTATTAGCTAGGTTCTGTTGAGTTTTTGAAAAGCAATAACACATAGTAATAAAGACGCTCTAAAAAAACCCCCTGCTACAAACAACAGAGGGTTTTTGTTTACACATGTAAGATATCAAAAAACAAAAGCTTATTTCCTAGATATCATCATCATCTTGGTTATCTTGCCATTTTTTTGGCTCTCTTTTATTGTATTTATCATGCAAATCTTCAAGAGCTGCAACCCCATGATTCTTAAATTCATTCTGAATTGCAGGATGAACTTCCTCAGGATGTTGGCCTTGTAATAACTGATTGTATGTATGTACGAATTTTAGATTATTGCCTGCCACTGCTAAGTCACCAATAACATGGTTAAGCGCAACAACATTTTCATCACTACGGCCAGATAAATCAAACCTGCGTGGATCATGACGTTTATTTTGTGCAACATATGTCAATTCGCGAGCTAAAGGGTATTTTTTACCCAAGGCTCCATCGTCTTGCTTTAACAGCAATACTACTTGAGTAGATTTTTTGTCTGCAATTGCTTTCTCGAATTCACGTTCTTTTTGGCTCAAAGAATTTCCCTGAGTTGACTTATCCATTGCGTTTAACGAAAGCACACTTAATAGCCCGGCCATGAATGTTACTAATAATTTATTTTTCATTGTTCCCCCATACTTATATAGTAAATCAATCTATTTTCTATTTCTATATGCGTCTAAAAAGCCTATGTTGCAAGTTCTTTTTGCAAGCTTTACCGCAACAGCTTCAAATGATTCAAGCGACATGCCTTGCACCTCTATGGGATCTATATAAAAACCAGTGGTATTTTTGTGCGTATATACATCATGCAATAAACTTGCTGGACGGTACTTTTTTCTGAGTGTCTCATTTTCGAGCAATACAGAAATAATAGTATTCACATCTCGCTTTTTTACCAAATCATCAAAAACAAATTTCTCATAAACAGGAGAATCGTCTCTGGTGCTCAATGAAAATACAACTTTTTGGCCTCGTGATCTTTCTTCATTCGCAACAAACTGAGATAGCTTTTTTTCTTCTATCCTTTTAGATACTTCTTTGCTTTCTGCTTGCCAGTCTTTTCTTCTTGTTGTTACGTTGGACTGATTACCACGAATACCCTTAGGTTCATTGTTTTGTTGCATACGAGCTACGCGCTCCTTGGAACGAGGAGAAATATAATCGCCCGCGTCAGACTTTGCTCTAAATTCTGGTCGTGGCTCTAACTCTCTATGCTCAGAAGGCCATGGCACAGAAGTCAAACGACCATAATTTTTTGGCTTCTTATCTGCTTTTTTTATTAAGGCTCTATCCATTGCTACTGCACACAAGTTAATCAAAACCGATAGGATGGCCGTTACCAATAATTTATTTTTCATTCTTCCCCGTATAATTAAAAAAATAAAAACAGCCATTCCCTTTTTAAACAAAACAGGAACGGCTGTTTTTCATGAGCAATAATAAAAATTATTTCTTACTGTTGTCTTTCTTCGGCTCAATACCCAATAGCTTCTGAGTTGGTTTATCAATCAACTGAGCTGTATATTGTGGATTCTTTGTCATAGCATCATTTCTTTGGGCTATTCGCAAGTTAGACTCCGAATTGTTTCTTGTCGCAGCAGGTCTTTTTGCTGAAAAATCTGAAGACGCTTGTGCGGCTTTTGTTGCTGGTGTGTGTGGAGCAGTTATCGGACTCGCTGATACATAATTATCAAAAGAATAATTATTACTATCAACGTCCATAAAAGTAGGTGTAGTATTTTGTGTTATAGGCGTATGAGATACATGCCTACTTCTTGATCTTTGAGTTGCTTTAGGTTTTACAACTTCCTCTTCTAACTGAAAGTCATCAGCTGAGGTAACTTCGACTTGACGCACTGCTAATCGAACGGCCGTTCTCTCGTCTCTTATTGCTTGTGCTGATTGTGCTCTCGCTAAGCTTTCAGCTTTTTTTTCTTCTTTTTGCAACCTTGTAATACCTTCTGTATCGACAATTTTTCTAGAAACGAAAGTGTCTCTCTGTGTTGCAGGTTTAACACTAGAAGAAGGAAATTCTTGGGCAGGTTCAAAACTAAAAGGAATAGATGCTTGTTCTGGGTTTCTTTCTGCACGTCTAACTATTGCTTGCGGATGAGTTAAGTTCGGCTGACCCATCGCTTGTGCTTGTGCTACTGTCTCTTTTAACTCAGGAATAAACTTTGAGTCATTTCTGAGAATTACTGTTGTAGTTTTATTCTCTTTAGTCGGTTTTCTATCCATTGCGCTTGAAAACGTCGCACAACCACTCAGACCAATAACACATAAAACATTGAGCATCGTCATTTTTTTTCCGTAATTCATGAGATTCCTCTTTCTAAGAAATATATTGATATATCTATCACTTATTGCCAAATTAAAACTAGTCCATATAAATAAAGTATCTCTCAAATCATAAATAATGTCAATAAGAAAATATATAAACAAAAAATGCTCTAAAAAGAACGACTCAGACGCTATTCTAACGCACACAGGTTTTTCGCCCAACCCCAATTGACAAATTGAATTTTTATGATACACTATAAACAAATAAGTAGAGGGAATTTTATGGAAACTCCCCCTTTTTTAATTAAAAAGAAAAAAGAGCAGTCCTTTGCGCAAAAGGACTGCTCTTTTTAATAAAAACTTGTTTCAAGGATTAAAACTATTTATAACCCAATTCTCTACCTTGCAAAGCTTTAAAAATATTCTTTTTAGGGAAGTTATCCTCAAGAGTCATTTTTCTTATATCAGGAAAGTTTTGCCCAGGCGCTCTGTTTAGATCACAGTGAGCACAGGTATTACCAAATCCCACAAAATTAGGTTGATCATCTCTCGTGCTAAACGAAATAATTCCTGATGCAATCAACATCTCTTCTGTTGCCTCTATTTTATCACGTGCCTTAGTCATTACGGATATGCACAAGCGCTGTGCCTTAAGATCTTCTCCATCAGCCTCAAGTCGTCTCATTTTTTTTATTGTTAAAACATCAAATGGTATTACCATGCTCGGACTTTGATTAAATGCGTCTATTTTAGCAAACAAATCTTCACGACCACACGTTAAGGCTACATCACAAAAACCAAAAATTTTTGAAAAATGTATTGTTCCAGAACGCTGAAGAAATAACATAACTGGTAATATGGACGGAAATGTGCAATTTTTAATATTGTTTTTGGCTTCTTGCTCTCCATATTTCATAGCAATCTCTCTACCTGAGGCCTCGCCTATGGATTCTTTTGTATTTTTTTTCCAACATTCTTCTATTGTAGCGTCTTCTTTTCTTATTGCTGCATCGATATGATTTAAAGCATGCTGGAATACAAGCTTTGGTGCCCCTTCTACCCAATCAGAATAAGTATCTTCTTCACCTGGATCTACCTTTGGATTTTTAACAAAAATGCTGTTAATTGCTACAACAGGTGTATTTTCGTCAGCCTGAATACCAATCCTGTTAAGATATTCAATATCTTCTTTACTACAAAAACTAACCGGACAGCCAGACAATAATTCTATTATCCCTTGAATCTTCATTGAAGGAAAATTACATATATTTTGCTTTACCTTGATAAAGTATTCTGGAAGCTCTTTATATTCTTCAGCTCTATCCATACTGACAACCATGCCACTTGTCAGCAAAAACAACAGAGTAAACAAACCGGTAATTTTTGCAGTGTTTTTCACTTTAGTCCCTTTAATGATAACAATCGATACCTAATCTATACGTACACATGCGTTCATTTCTAACCACAACAAAACACTATATCAAAAATAAAAAATAATGCCAATAATAAAATATGGCAATCAAAAAAGGGCCCTAAAAACAACAATATCTTATATATTTCAGGTCAATGCATCCACATCTCTCCCTGTAGCCACATTGACAGATTGAATATTTATGTTACACTATAACCAAATAAATTGAGGGAAATTTTATGTCTTTATTCAAACTTCATACACCGTTCCAACCAGCTGGTAGCCAACCAGAAGCAATAAAACAACTTTTGCAAGGGCGCCCTGGCATCTCTACACTGTTAGGTGTTACCGGATCTGGCAAAACCTACACAATCGCTAATGTTATTGCTCAACAAAACAAACCCGTTTTGATCTTGGCACCAAACAAAACCTTGGCAGCGCAATTGTATGAAGAATTTTCTCAATTTTTCCCAGAAAACAAAATCAGCTATTTTGTCAGCTATTATGATTATTATCAGCCCGAATCATATATGCCTGCGCAAGATATTTATATTCCTAAAGAAACCAAAGTTAATAGCGAAATTGAACGTCTGCGCGTAGAAGCAACAGCTTCACTTATCAATCGTAGTGATACCATTGTTATTGCATCAGTTTCTTGCATTTATTCCCTTGGTAACCCAAGTGATTATCGCGATTTAGCTTTATCTCTTTCAGTGGGACAAAAAATATCACGCGCTGAATTATTACGCCAACTTATCTTTATTCAATACACACGCAATGATATTGAACCAGCTTCGGGAAGATTCACGGTAATTGGCAACACGGTAGAAGTGCATTTACCCTATCAAAAAGATAAATTACGCATTGAGTTATTTGGCGATGAAATTGAAGGGTTATTATGGGTAAGCAAACATAATAATACGGTGATGCGCGAACTTGACAACACGGTTATTTTTCCCGCACGTCATTTTGTCACTACACAAGCAATGAAAGATGCAGCATTGCATAGCATCCAAACAGAGCTTGATCTATGGATACCACAAGTTGCAAATCCTCTGTATCGTGAACGGATTAGGCAACGCGTATCGCATGATCTTGAAATGATCCAGCAAACGGGCTACTGCTCTGGTATTGAAAATTACTCTGCACACTTTGATGGCCGCAAAAAAGATGGTCACCCTTATTCATTATTCGACTTTTTCCCTGATGACTTCTTGCTGATAATTGATGAATCACACATGGCGATACCACAACTGCGTGGCATGTATGCTGGCGACCAGGCTCGTAAAAAATCTCTTGTTGAGTTTGGATTCCGGCTACCTAGCGCCAAAGAAAACAGACCACTCCAATTTAAAGAAATTGAAAAATACTTTAATGATGTCATCTTTGTCTCTGCAACACCAGGCGAGTATGAATTGCAAAGCTCCGATCAGTTTGTTGAACAAATCATTCGCCCAACAGGCTTAGTTGACCCAGTGATTGAAATTCATGGCAGATCTGGACAAATCACTCATTTAATTGATTCTATCCAAAAAACAACCGCTGCCGGATACCGCTCTCTGGTTATGGTAATGACCAAAAAACTTGCTGAAGAATTGGCCCGCTACCTGGAAGAACAACATATCAAAGTCTGTTATTTACATAGCGACCTCAAAACTCCAGAACGAACAGAACTGCTGCAAAAATTGCGCCTTGGCACATTTGATTGTCTTGTTGGGGTAAACTTACTGCGCGAAGGTATTGATCTCCCTGAAGTTGCCTTAGTTGCAATTATGGATGCTGATCTAGAAAGCTTCTTGCGAGATAAACGCTCACTCATACAAATTATTGGCCGTGCCGCACGTAATACTGATGCAAAGGTCATCTTATTTGCCGACAAAGTAACTGGTTCAATGGCGAGCGCAATTGACGAAACTAATCGCAGAAGAACATTACAACAAAATTACAATACTCAACATGGCATTACGCCACAAACAGTAAAACGTGATGTTCTCAAAAGTATTGTTAATATTCAAGAATTGATTGCGCAAGCTTCTAAGTCAAAGAAAGATAAGAAAAAAGAAGCAGCCAACGTTGCGCAAGTTGGCAATATTGCAGAACGCATTCTACAACTAGAAGAGCAAATGCAACAAGCCGCTGAGCGACTTGATTTTGAAACGGCAATTGCACTGCGAGCTGAATGGCAACAACTAAAAAACAAAGTTTAACAATTATATTATAAACTCATGTACTATAAATCCTTAAAACCCAAATTTTTCGCCTTGACCCTGTTTACTCTATTTTTTATACAGCAAATACACGCTATGAATTTAGATGAGCAAAATCAACGGAAAATCCCTCGCCTTTCTGATCTTGCGTTCATTGCTGCTAAGCCACAGCTCAATAAAGAGATCACTGCGATTGCAAACAGCGATAAGTCCAGGGTAAAAAAACTGCAAGAATTGCGTCCATTTATGGATGCTGAAAAGCAGATTGCGCATTATGCGCAAAATCATCCACAAATTCGCATGCTCATTGATAAACAAGCAGAACAACATTGTCTCAATTTGACATCTGCTAAACCTATCGCAACCCCAAGCATACCCCATTTTGATAAACAAATAAGCGCCTCCTCTCAGAGCTATTTTTTAAGAAATCATTATGAGAGCTTACCCTCTCCGCATAATCAAGGGTCATGTGTCTACGCTGCTTGCTTACTCAATAATGGCTTTTTATTTGGACCAGCGGACCGTCTACTGCAAACATTATTGCATACAACAGGTGCTGTAGACATTGCAACGATTCATCGCCTCAATTACCAATTAGTATTACTGTCTAATGCTGGGAAATTCGCACTTATCCAGCGCATTGAAGCAGACATTGAAGATCAACGCCGAAAACAACTTGGCATTATCCGCACCAATTATCCCAGTCACACTAATCTGCTTTTTTCAGACATTCCTACGTACACCATTCATCACAAGCCATCCACTATTGCATATGATCACAAGCAAACTACTTCCTATGCTGAAATAAATAAAGCGCTAGCAGCCTTAGAATGTATCATGCAATCCTCGTTGACCCAACACTTTGATACAGTATATTCACCAGACAGAAAAAAGGTTGCGGTGAGCAGCCCTGAGAGCACGATAATATATTGCCTGGATACCAGTAATCCTACTCCAGCCATTACAATACACCGCAATGACATAAAGAAAATGTGTTTTTCTCAAGATGGGAATTTTTTCTTCGTAACATGTGGAAAATCCCTAAGCATATATGATCTTGTGCGACTAGAACCAATAGACCGATATAGTTTTGGCGACACAGAGACAATACAAGCTCTTTGCTCAACAAGCCCGAGTGAAATAACCATCATAAAGTCGAATGCCGCTACAAATTCTTTCAGCTTTTGTTCATTTGACCTGCAAAAGCAAACGTGGAGCAATAATTATGTAATGCCATTAGATGAAACTGATACCTCTGTTACAGCAGCTAGTTTTTCTCATAATGGCGAATTGATGGCGGTGGGATGTAGTAACGGAAAATTATTACTCATTGATAGATCAACAGAAACAACACTTTGGACACTGTACCATTCTAGTCCAATGCCTATTAACAAAATTATATTTTCTGCTGACAATTCAATCATTACAACACTTGTTAATGGGAGCACTGCGTGCATTTGGCACACAGCTTCTGGCAAATGTATTAAACAATTTAGTCTTGCAATAACACAAAAGATGACGGGAACAGCTAATGACCCAATAACCATCTCCACAAAAGAGTACTCAAATTTTTATGCTTATGATAACCCGATCATCGGTGGAAATATCACTACCCATAGTGGGGCGCAGATAGACCACCATATGCCAATTGTATTGCTCAACATCCCTGTTGATCAAGAGTGCCTTGATCTTTCCCAACTGGATACTTCCAATACTATTGTGTGGAAAAAAACAATTAGCGCTAACAAGCTGATGCTCCAAAAAAAATTGGACAATTGCGGAACTGTTTCAGACTTACTACAATTTCAACAATACCTTGCTGCAAGTAAAAATTTTTCACCTTATTTACAACAATCGTATAGTCAAAAAATTACCGACAAAATAGATGTTTTATTGCCACAGGAAATAGAACATAGAGCAAAGTGTGATCGAGCTGCTCGTGCATTTTTATTATACTTGCCCAATTGGACACTCAACCATGCATTTAGAACTTTTGGCAAATTACATAACGATACCAAAGCTCTTGTTTTGCAAAAAGCATGTGAGACTCAAAATCTATTTGCTCTGTTTTTTACACGACCAAAAGATATTTTCATCGCAACATTGCAAAAGATTATTCCTCAATATGAGTTAAAATCAAAAGTTGTAAAAAGTGATTCTCAATTTACTGAATATAAGAACGGTTACCCTGAACATAAACGCGCCGTTTTGGGACCCGCACCAGCACAAAGTGCCCCTCAACAAAGAAAATTGGTATCAACCCATGCAGCCCAGCAAGAGCTGTTTAAAAAAAATAGCGTAGAAGCATTCTGCACTCTTTCTGAATACGGAGAGCAAAAACTCATCACTATAGACGATTTGGTCGAAGATCCTTCTCATAAAGACTCCTGCTATGGAAGTGACTTTGGCTATTATCATGATGATGGAGATTTGAACAGAAGTTATGGTCTTTCTTTGAATGACTATATCAAAACAACTGTTGATCAACGAGCATTGTTGCAAAAAATTGCGGATGGCCACAATGCTGGAAAATACGGCGACGTTGATAAACGCTATAAAATGACACAGCAAGACATAGAGCTCCTTATGCCTATCAAAGATATCATTGATAACAACGATCTGTATAAATATCTCCAAATTGGAGCTGATTTTGCACCAAAGACAACATATGAGAAGGTAAAAGATACGCTGCTCTTAGCAATTCCTTTATCTATTGCACAAGGAATTATTCCCCAGATTATACATAACAATGTGAATGGAAACATGCAGGGAGTTCTTGGTGGCATAGCCAGTTATGGAAGCGGCTTTGTAATAGGAAAATGGATTTTTCCATTTTTTGATGCATTCAACTCCAATGCACTTAAAATACGCACATGGTTTGGCAGCTCTAATAAAACTACTGTTCAAAAATCAGAATCATTTGCAGCGTTGGGCTTATTTCACTCAATAATGCACGCAATTGCTGAAAAGTTTTTAAGCTGGCAAACCTTACCATATCAAGCATTAGGATACACAATGCACGGCGTACGATTATTATCATCAGCATGTAACATTGTTGATATCAGATCATATGTGAAGAAAAATAGCTTCTTACATAACTTTGCAAGCATATTTCATTTGAAAAAATATGAACACCCTTTGCACCGCAGAAACAAAGATGACAAGTCTTACACCTTGGGAGATTTGTTGAATGCACAGGCAACAGATCAATAAAAAAAGACAAATAGCTTCTGCTCAAATACATAGATTAATTAGATCTATTGATAATAACAAAAAGGTTATGAGATAATTTCTCGTAACCTTTTTTAATAAAACACTCCCTGTCCCTTTGTATTGGCAAAAAATGAAATTTGTGTCAGGATTACTCATTATAAACAACCTCCAAAAGAGCACAGAACTAATGAAAAAATTAATTTTATTCAGCGCATTAAACATCTGTAATATCGCCCTGTCAATGGATACTGCTACCCAAATCGGCTCGGCAGAACATATCTCCCAGATAGCTCAAAAACAGTCCATTGACCTGAAAAAGGCAACAGCAACTGCACTCGTTGGCAAAAAGAATCCAGAGCAAATCGACTTTATTTTATTAACCCAGGAGATGCAACTTTCTGATCGCGATAGACAAGATCTAAGTAATGCTATTGCAAAAGATGTAGCACCCGCAAAATTATAAATGTCACAAAAAAACCATAAAAAGTAGATACGTATGAAAAACAAAACCATTCAATTATTCTTTTGCAGCATGATTGTTGTATTTTTAGCAACACTCAGCTATTGCGCAAAAACAACACGTCAGGATATCAAAATGATCAATAAAGCGTTTCAAACAACAGACATTATTTCTCTTTTTGCCCTCACACCGCATGATATTGCCACAAATACTCCTGTTTATATTGCTCAAGCAAAACAGATAATTGATGATATTATCGCCGTACCAAATGATCAACGCACCTATGCAAACACCGCACGCCCTCTTGATGAAGTCTTTTCACTTTCTAACCTTGCTATTGCACACCGCGTATACGAAGCTCTTGAATTATTGCACCCGGATCAAGCAGTTCGCAATGCAGCACACGATGCCTATATCAGCATCCAAGGATTCTGGGTTGATTATGCCATGAGCAACAAAGCTCTGTACAACGCATTTATGGCATATGCATCTGCACAAATAGAAAACGAAGGCCTTTCTGCGCAACAGCGGTATTTTGTTAACGACACGATCGATTCATTCAAGCGAGAAGGCTTATCTCTGCCAGATGAAACATTAGCGCAAGTAAATGTACTGCGCAAAGAATTAGCACAGTTATCAGCAGATTTTGATCGTAATATTGCGCAAGATAATAGCTCGATTACTGCAACGCGTGATGAACTTGAAGGCTTGGGTGATGATTTTATTGCAACGCTCAACTCCACAGAAGATGGCCTTTATAAACTTGGCGTGGATTACCCTACTTATTTCAGGGTAATGGAAAATTGTTCCGTAGCGCAAACCCGTAAAAAACATTATATCGCGTTTAGCAATCGCGCCTATCCTATAAATGAAGAGCTTCTCAAAACCATTATTGTAAAGCGTGATGAACTTGCACGCCTGCTTGGGTATGTTGATTACGCACATTGCGACATTGATAGCCAAATGGCAGCAACCCCGCAAAGAGCTCAAGCCTTTATTGATGATCTTGGTAAAAAAGCGTTATTAAAAACAGAAGAAGAAGTTGCAATGCTCACGGCAAACTTGCCTACTTCTGTTACATTGACCAGGAACGGTAAAGTTCAACCATGGGATATTTCGTACCTACAAAACAACTATAAAAAAACAAACTACAATCTTGATGAACAAAAAATAGCTGAATACTTCCCAATGCAAAAAACCGTTGATGAGCTGCTTGATATTTATCATCAGTTTTTTAGCATTGATTTTCAAGAAGTCCCTGCAAGCGGTTTGTGGCACGAAGATGTAACCGTTGTGCGAGTACTGAAAGATGGTGAGCTGATTGGTACCCTGATGCTTGATATGTATCCACGCCCAAATAAATATAGCCATGCTGCACATACCACCATTGTGCCTGCAACATACAAACCTGATGGAACACTGATTCCTGATGTTTCTATTGTGATTGCTAACTTTTCAAAAGCTACTGCAACACAACCATCATTACTCAAACGTTCTGAAGTAGAAACATTCTTCCACGAATTTGGACACGCGCTGCATGCTATTTTGGGGGCAACAGAAATCGCATCGCTATCGGGAACTCATACCAAAACTGATTTTGTTGAATTACCATCACAAATGCTCGAAGAATGGTTAATAGATAAAGATATTTTGAAAAAAGTGAGTGGTCATTATATTACCGGCCAACCACTGCCTGACGATATCATAGACACAATCATTGAACTCAAGAACTTAACAAGTGGTTATTTTCTAACTCGCCAAGTGTATCTTGCAAGCCTTGCTTTGTCATATTTTGGATCTGGAGAGAACAAAGATCCGCATACTATCATGCAACAACTATACACCAGAATACTTCCGCACATGTCGTTCTCGGAAGATAATCACTTTTACACCTCTTTTGGCCATTTGACTGGATATGGTGCTAAATATTATGGCTATTTATGGTCAAAAGTATTTGCTCTCGATATTTTTGCAACCATCAAAAAACATGGTCTGTTGAACCCAGAAATTGGTCAAAAATATATCAAAGAGGTAATTGGCAAAGGTGGCGCGCAAGACCCGAATGAGTTGCTGTATAACTTCTTGGGCAGAGAGCCCAATACACAGGCATTCTTTGAAGAAATGGGGTTATAAGAACTTCCCTATGAGTTTTTTTGCAAAAGCCCTTGATATACAATAATGCTTTTTCTTACATTAAATACAGCTAGACGTAACCAATCAGGATTATTATGAAAACGAAAAGTATGTTATTTGCAGCACTACTCGTGGTTGTAGCATTAAGCAATTCAATATGCTTTGCCCCCGGGCCACCAATACCACCGGGCAGTGTAATAGGGGCATTCCTTATAGCACCCATCACCGGTATAACCGGTCTCGTATTAGGAGCGATAAAAGGATGGACTCTATTCGAGCAATATGGCACAACAATCGGTATTGAACTAGGGGGACCGATCGGAACTCCTCTTGGCAGAATCATTGGAGCAGTTAGCGTGGGGGGAGTTGGGGGTGCTGTTGGAACCATAGCAGGAGGAGCTGTGGCATATGCAGTATTCGAGGCATTAGGTGGACTTCAGAATAAGATAAGGCGTTATCAAGCTGAGCAAGAATATCAACGCTATCAAGCTGAGCAAAAATATCAAGCCGAGATGCGTCAACGTGCTCAAAAACTAAAAGACCAAAACTCTATTCAAGAAACAAACGAAGAAAAATCGTAATATTTCTCGCCTTGAACAACTCTTACAACATTAAAAAGCAATGTCTACGGCATTGCTTTTTGCATAATAATCCACTTATCTTTTGATCTCAACAATTATCTCCAAAATTACTCAAACAACGCTTTTAGAGGCCCCTTTGACAAAACCAATCGTTTCAATTAGAATTATATAAAGACTAAAATAGCCTCAAAATCAACGATTTATGGAGTATAATATGAATAAGAATAATGTGCTTTTAACCGCATTAATTACCATTTTCAGTATCAATACCGTACTTCCAAACGCGGTGCATACTCAACAAGCTATAGAACCACAAACTGCCCTCATTATTTCTGATGTGGATAACAAAAAACCACAATGGGCTAAGTTGTGCCAAACCTATGCATCATCATTGCTTTCTGGTGGATTAATTGGCTCTATGACCGGTGGGCTTTCGGCATATGCCGCTATTGCGGCAACAAAAACATTGCTCAAGGAAGCCAATTCTCCGGGGGCTTTCCTTGTAACTTTCATCGCAATTTTATGCGCAGAACATAACTTACGAAACAGGCTCGTTAAAGGTATAAATGATAGCTTTACAGACAATGCCATACCACACAAAAAACAGTTAACAGATGATACTGCATGGATTGCTTCGTGGGTTGGTTTCTTGATCCTATAACTTCTCATTACAAAATAAGCGCACCTTCAAATATAACTAAAGGAATTCACGATGAATAAAAAAATAATCTTATTCTCGGCTCTTATGATCACTGCAACGCAGAGCATCCTAACTCATTGCGAAAATCAAACAACCCAAATTATGAGTCAAGAGCAAGATGGATCTCTAAAAAACTCAAAGCAAGTTGAACCTGCACAATGTCATCACCAAGTTGATCCTATGGCTATAATTGCAAGTCGTTTATCAACCACTCCTTTTGGCGTGACAAAACAAGATCTTTTTGATCAAATGTTAAGTGAGTGCAATTACACTCCAGACTGTATTAAAAATATCAGAACTACATTTCATGATGAATTACCAGCCATTAATGAAGTTCTTGAGCAGGAGTATATGAGACAATACCGTAGAGCGACAACTCACATGACTCGCGAAGAGCAAATCAAAACTCTTAACAACTTAGAGCTTTGCCTTATACTCAGTCCTTCTGCTATCGCACGAGGACAAGAAGGACCTGCCCTGAAGCAAACAGACGATGGTTCAGATAGAGGTGGATTAGGCCTTCGGATGCAAGCGCTATTAAAAGTAAAAAAAGAAATTGAATCTGCACAACAATAAATCAATTAGATCAAAATAATAAAAAAGGTCCTGTTTTTTACAGGACCTTTTTTATTTCCATTAAAGTGGCCGACAAAACTGTATAAAAACCTCTTAAGTGGGGTCCCCATGTGTAATGAAATGGAATATGGGGTATATTTATTTATATTCTGGATCAAAAAGCTCCGGCAATATCTCACACGTTGACGCTGATGGTTTTGGAACATTGAGTACCTCTGCAAGAGTATTTGCTAGCTGCAAAGTAGTCACGCGCTGACGCACATAACGCCGTTCAAACTTTCCTGGATAGAAAATAATGAGAGGTACATGAGTATCATAATTATATGGAGTTTTATGCGCGGCTCCTTCCTTCCAGTGAGTTATTACGGTGTATGGATATGGTTGAATAACAATAGAACCACTTCTGCCAGGGAAAATCTGTTTTTTTATGTTGTCTTCTAATGTATTTGGTTGCGTAAACAGATTGGTAAGATCCTGCACTGTCCATGCATTTTTTATACCTGCGTTTTTTAACACGCATGCTTTTATATCACTCGTCATTGTACGTTGTTGTTCATCACTGAATTTGTCCATTTCTGATGTATTAAGAACCAGCTCCTGACCTTTGTAGCTGGTAACAATATCGTTACATGAATGGTTTTGCTTGAGCTCATCATTAATATTTTTAATAAACTCAACCCGATCAATTCTTTGTGCCGTTGTAAATCCTTCTTTATCAAGCAGTTCAGGTATTGGCATTATGCCATGATCAGCGGTGAGGGCAAAGATAAGTTCATGTTTACCAATCACTCGCAATGTTTTGCGGATAAAACGTTGTATCTGCTTATCAAGATGATAAATCATATCGATTGCTTCCATGCTGTTGGGTCCATACTGATGCGCAACCTTATCAAGCGGGCTGAGGCAGACCCATAATACTAAGCGATCTCTCGTTTTTCTACTCACATGGTTTTTGATACATTCAAGTGAACAATCAAGAATATATCTATTTGCATAGGGTGTTTTTTCGAACCAATGGTACGGATTATTAGGATTTTCTAAATCAGGTACTGCCAACGGTGTATCCAGCATTGTTTTTTTAGCACGAGTGTATTCATAGTTATTAATATTAAAAAACTGGTATGCATACGGACTTTTTTGATACATACGCTGCCATTTAATAGAACCTAATGTGTCAACAGCTTGATCATCGTTAAACTTCTCTACCCATTCTGGTAACTCATCAAAATAAGCTTTACTTGAAGTAAAACGTCCTGTTTTGCAGTCAAACCACAGCGCTTTTCCAACTCTACCTGCAGTAGAAATTGCTGACCGGCTTTTACCGGAAATACTATATGCTGCGAATGTGCTGCTTGGTTCCGATTGCAAAACACACTGGTCAGATAGCGTATCAACCATAAGACGATGTGATGATTTACCATAGTCATATACACCATCAGGCGAAATAACCCGTGAATCTTGTGAATCATCATCGTCACATGCAACCTTTTCACCATCCTGGTACCATGTATTACTTACAAAGCCATGATCTTTTGCATACGTTCCTGTGCTCAGCGCAGCATGACCAGTTGCAGTGCCGGGTTGACCGTGTGGCATATGCGCATTGGTAAAATAAACTCCATGATCAATGAGATATTTAAGACCATGCTTAAAGTGAGGATATAACTTATCAATATAGTGATGCGCAAACTGATCTACTACAAAAATAACTGTTAAACGTGGCGGTCGAGTATTACGCGCTACAATGTTTTGTGTACAAAAAATACCCAATACTACAAGATATAGCCATCCTAAAATATACTTATTCATACTAACCCCCTAATATTCTAATAAGAAAAAACAATGATTGTTTTTTTTCATAAATTCAACTTAGCATATTTTTTAGCAGCAAAAAAAGATATTCATGTTTTTTGACATCAACGCTAGCGTGATCTTTTCTTGTGCGATAAGATTATAGTTCTCACACTCTAGAAATTTCGCGAGCACTTGATTATCCCCAATTGCGGTAAAATCTTTATTGGGGTCCCCGTGTGACGCGTCCTTCGTAGCTTTATGCGAAGTAGGAAGAGAATCTGAGCATGGGGTTAATAGGATTATGTATATACATGAGGAGCATAAGAGTGTTTTTGGATTCTGTGGGTATTATTTTAAAAAAAAATGAAACATCGCCATATAAAGTAATGATTCTTGATAAAATTCAAGGAAAAATTGAATGCGTTACAACCGATACTTCTTTTTCTACCGGAGCACTCATTACCTACAATATACGGCAAAAGGGATCGCTGCACTTCATTAGAGACACAAGCCTTGTGTACGTTCCTCTTTCACTGGCCAGCGCTGATATGCTTTTTTTTCATCATGTTCTTGAATTGATTTATCACTTTACTCATATAGGCAATTGTGCAAAAGAAGTATTTGATCTTCTTGCATTTTTATACTCAACTGAACATAGCACAATGACAATGCAATCTAAAAAGTTTTTTTTATTAAAATTACTCACGTGCATGGGAAGCGTTCCAGAGATTACGCAAGTGCGGACAGAGCTTGTTGCACAATTGAGCACAATTACCATAAAACAACTCTCCACAACGATAATCACTGCAACACACGAGAAAGAATTAGACCGATGGCTATGGTGTTGCGTTTGGCAACATCCATATGTTAATGAATTTAAGACGGTTCATTTTTTAGCAAAAAATAGGGCACTATGAAAATGGTACAAAAAATATTTACCCCATGCTCCAATGCTTTTCACATGGGGACCCCGGTAAAGAAGTTAGTAAAAAGATTTTTATGGAATACAAAAGTGGGTTATATATACCTTCTATGTATTTCGATAAATCCCTCTCTTTATTGTGGAGATTTTTTAAAGCAATTGGTGAAACCAGACACCAATCAAAAATTTTTTATTGGTGTAGTAGAAGAAAAGCAAAAGTTATTAGACGAATTTACCAAAGAACAACAAGAGCTTTCGGCTACTAATAAAGGTTTTTCTGAAAAAATTGCTCGTCAAATAGATGAAGTTAAAACTCTACAAGCCAACGTAGAAAGCGAATTACAAAAGAATTCTGAAGACGACTTCTTTATTAAGCAACAAGTTATACTCAAAGAATCAGAACAGGTGCTCAAGGATACCCAACGAACTCAAGATGATATCAATACGCTCATTACCGATACAATTGTCCTATTACAAGGTTTTATAGAAGATCCACAGTTTGAAGCTTTCAAAAAAAAGAACAAGCTCAGCGAACGTTTACACTACTCTTTTGATTATGATCTGCAGCTGCTACATGATCATATTTCTAATGAAGAACAGCGAGTTGCTCAATTAACCGATCAAGAAAAAAGCTTGCGAGTAGAAAAAGAAAGCAGAAAAAGAATCGTGGTAAACCTTCTCGAAGAATATGATAAACGGCAGCAAGATATAAAAGCGTTTAATGATGCAGTTGCTGCAAACAGTAGTCTGAGTGGAGAGTCTGAGCATGAAAAAGAAATTATCAAGATAGAAGACCATCTATATAAGTATAAAAAACAACTTGCTGATCTACGATTGAAAGAAATTACCTATCAGATTAAATCGATGGAATTTCAATTGTTTTTAGCTAAATCACATCTTGATTTGTTCAAAAAACAGTTACGTATTGTAAAATCAGCTATTCACGTGAGTGAAGCAGACGTAACACTTGCTGAAGAAGATCTAGCAAAAGAACAAAAAGTGTACTTTTCCCACAAAGATTCATTGCGCCACGATCGTGAAAAAATTGTTCTTGCTCAAAAAAATAAAGATAAAGAGCTCAGCGAACTGAGTAAACAACTTTCTATTCCCTTGGGTAGTGAAGTTGATGAATGGACTAAAAAACCAAAACAAACTTCTGATTCTTATCTTGGACTTGTCCATATTGGAGCGCTCAACACGGAATACCTCTTATATGGCAAAGAAAAAGACCTTCTTGACGCACATATAGCACTCGAAGAAGAGAAGTTTAATCATAAAAAAATAAAAACCGAGGCAAAAAAGACCTATCATAAAATCTCAACTCGAGGCTTTTTAACAGAAGATGATATTGCCAAGGAACATACTGAATACCAAACTAAAAAGAAAGACGCTGAAGAAAACATTAAGCTCTATCAAACAAAAATCAATGCCGTTGCTAACGCTCTTAATAAAATTAAAAAAATTCTTGATAGACTCAATACTTTCCGAGAAGAAGCAGAAAAACAAGCCGATATTATCTTTAAAAATAAAATTAAAGAATATAACCAGTTCACTACGTATTTATTCCGCGCCGATAGGGCTCTAAAAAAGGAAGTTGATATTCTGGGCAAACTCACCGGTACTTATTCAGGAATAATATCAGAAATCAACAGCACAATTAGATTAATAGACTTTATCAGCAATGAACTACAAGCAAGTACCATCTGGTACCGCCCAGCCTATGCTATTACTCTTGATGGTGTCAAAAACATTATTTCTGATACAAAAGCATTCTTTAATGACATTCGTATCTATATAGCAAAATTTAGCAGCAAAGTGTTCTTGATTCATGTAAAAGAGGGCTTCTCTGGACCTCTTGATGTCTTATTCTTACTCTTGATGCTCTTGAGTATTATCGGCTCGCTCTTGTTCATCAAAAAATATCACGAGCAATTAACCAATTTTTTACTCATACGCTCCAGTGATTACGGACTTTTGGCTGGTATAGGAGGATTCATTCTTGGAACACTGGTAACATTTATCCGTATATTCAGCCGAAGTATTTTTGCCTGGAGTGCATTGTGGCTACTCTGCATCATGATCCCTGATAACTATTTTTCAATACTTTTTTACCTGTTTTCTATTCCATACTTACTGTATCTATCGCATCGTTTTATAAAATTGCTGATGTATATGAACAGTCAGTACAAACACGTTCTGCTGTCTGAAGACTTTCAACGTCGGTTTGAGCTGGTTTTTTCTACATTAATTTACTTATCTATCATCATTTTCTTCTTCCGCCAAGCATTTATGCTCTCCCCTATTTATTTACGGTCAGAGCTATCCAATATTTTACTTGCGGTAAATTTTATTATTTTACAAATTTCACTCATTCTCTTGATCACCAAAGAACAAATAATGGGTATTATTCCCGATTATTCTGACTTCTGGCGGTGGGTACAGGCACAGGTTGATCATTATTATTACCTGATCCTATTCTTTGTCGTAGCGATCATTATCATGAGCAATCCGTATGTTGGATTTGGAAGATTGGTACTTTATTTGCTTTCTGGCTCTGTTTACATGCTTATTCTTATTAAAGTACTCTCTTTACTCCATGATTGTGTAAAAACCGCAACATCCATGCTCTTTTTTACTCAGGAAGATGCAATTGTACGTGAACGGTTTTCGTACGCAAAAACCTGCTTTGGATTGGTTATTATTGCATCTTTTGTGATATTAGGTTTCATTGCATTTATTGGTGCGGCTAAAATATGGGGTTTTGATGTTGCCATTACTGACTTTCGCCAATGGCTCAAAACACCACTGCTACTTGAAGGCACCACTCACCCTATTACCACTATGTCTCTGCTTAAAATTATTGCGTTTATTTTAGGTGGTTTTGCCGTTGCATATTCATTAAAACAATATGTCCTTGCACGTATTTTTGATCTGTTGTTGGTTGAATCTGGTGTACAACACACCGTCACAAGCATTATTCAATATATTGTTATTATTATCGCAATATTTTTTGCATTCAATAGCGTTGGCCTTGGATCATTAATTGGAAACGTCTTTATTGCGTTAGCATTAAGTATTGGTTTGTATCTCAAAGACCCGATTAGTGATTTTATTTCTTACTTTATTATTTTGGTTCAACGCCCGATCAAAATTGGCGACTACGTACAAATTGATCCTGAAACCTTAGGAGTTGTTCGTAAAATTACTCCACGATCAGTCATATTGCGCAGAAAAAATAGCACAACAATAATTGTGCCTAACTCCTATGTAGTGAGCAAGTCTATTGAAAACTGGAACTATGTACGTAATTTTATTGCCCTCCATGACATTATGCTCTTTGTGTACTACAAAGAAGACCCTGCCAAAGTAAAAGCTATTTTGCATGCAGCTATTGATGAACATCCCAATGTTTTGAAAAATCCACGCTCTATTGTACGGCTCATGAACTTTAGTGAATATGGTTACGAGTTTATGGTCCGCTGCTTTGTCAGTTCTGCATATACACTTGAAATGTGGGACTTATCGAGCGATGTTCGCTTACTGATCTCAAAAGCATTCAAAGAAAACAGTATTGAATTTGCAGTACCTATTTATAAAGTTGACGAGTACGGCCACAATTATCATGAAACAAAGATTAAAAAAGATGATAGATCAAGCACTCCTCATGATGGCCCAAGTCCATTGCATGATGGGCCGTTTGGCAAAAATATAAAAGAATAAACCAACATAAACCCCCTAAAAAAACTCAGGGGGTTTATATACACCTTAACCAGTAATGCGGGTCCATATTGCACTCAGAATAGATCTGCATTGTTCCAAATAACCTGTTTGATATGACCTAATCAAAGGAGTAAATGCGCATAGCACAAGCATCCTCATCGATGGCATATTCCAGTTATATACTGCTGTTGCCCTTTTTTTGTCAGGATCCTCTAACTGCACAGAAGAAGTCTTTTCATTACGATTAACAATTGTCTGAACTATGCGTATACAACAAGCAGGATCATGCTCTTTTTCATATTCACCTTTTCCAAAAGCACACAAATAAAAAACGTTCGATTTTGTGGCGATTTCATCTAAGTGACTTTGATCAATAGGCATGGATTCCCATCTTTTTTCCTGAGGTATTTTATCTCCACCACCCTTATAACAATACTTAACATCGTACTGATTATCAGTAATGGTGAATATTGCATTGTAATGAGTAAGAGAGTTAAACATATTTTTATCAAAAATTTTAACTTCAAAATCATTAAGCCCATCTGCTAAAATATATCTTAGTTTTTCCCCTTGATGATCAGTTTTTTCTGAAAGCGCAAGATCCATACCAAAAATTCCGCTGAAAAAGCTCAATACAATACTTACTATTAATCGTTTATTCATACCACAGCCTCAATTTACATACGAAAACATAATGTATCAGTAAATAACTGTAAGTTTTAAACAAAAAAAAGAAAGATTTGCTGCTTAAGCAAACCTTTCTTTTTTTAAAAAATTATGTGTTATCTTTTGTTACGATGCATTAAAGCAGATACTTTTTCACCAAGTCCACTTTTGCCATAACCAAGAGTCATTAAGAATAGACCCCCTATAATCACCGCAAAATTGATACCTTTTTGAACAAGGCCCAATGCATAAAGAACTATGATTAACCCTGCCGCCATATACAACAAACCTTGTAATGTATTCGGTAAACGATCTATGAACATAGTCATCCTTTTTTTAAAAATTCATTTACCTTTCAACCATATATTTTTAGATTTAAAACAGTCAAGCAAAAATGATGTTTTTAATCAGAAATTATGTTGGTTAAGTGATGCTTCAAAATTTGTCTTCGTAATCAAGTAATAACCAACTTCCCTATATTCACGGAATGAAAATATAAAATTTCCCTTAATATCAAGAGAGTTAAGCCGAGCTTTTATAATAGCTATCCCCGTTTTATCAAAAGCAAACACCTTTTCTGGTAACGTGCATCTTGCTTTGATATGCACAACTTGAAGTTCAGGTTTTTTCAAAGGAACAGAAAATATCAGACTTCGTATGCCATCTAAATTTCCAACACTTTCTAATGATAATATAGAACAATAATGTGCTTGATCCTCATCAATAAGAATCTCTTTTTTCATTCCCCACAATTGACTGCAACCGCTAAAAAAAAATAGAATCATCCCAATCATTTTTCTATTCAACATGTCCGTTATCCTTATGTACAAAAAGATAGTATCAACACAATGCCAAGCATACCTGCTCCGCATAAGAGATTACCAACACACAATTCAAACCCTTCCAACTCTTTGTGAACGAATTCCATATCCCTGGGACTAAACATAGTAAATTCACAGGATTCTCCTGGCTCACGATATTCTGGTGGAAAATCTAAAGATAAGGTAGGAATCTCGGGAGATTTATAGGTTAGAAGAATTGGAAGCTTTTTTTTCTTTTTTTTAATTTTAACAGGTACAAAATCAGGTAACTTTCTAGAAAATAAATCTGCTTCTTTTTTGAAAGCACCATACACAGTAGCCACATTTATTATATAATCATTAACGTGCAGTACAGGAATCATACCATTACGCATACCATGATAAATTATCAGTTGCTTATCCATCCCATTGCTACAAGAAAAGTATAATGCGGCAGTAAAAGCAGTTATTCGTATTATATTATTCATACTCTATCCTTTCTTACCGCCAGCATAAAAAATATTTAGTTAAATCTCCAACCTGTGTAAATAGAAGCATTCACTCTTGTTTTGAATTGGTCACCAAAAACATGTTCCGATATAACAGGAGCTATTCCTGCTTCTAGAAGAAACCGATCAGTCGAAAACCATAAAGCAGGCCCCATTATAACAGTATTGGAACCAGAATTGGGATCTTTAATACCATTTACTTTGGTCTTTTGGTTATATATGCCACTGAGCTCCAACATCCACATCAATGTCCATTTTTCAGCACGATAGGCAATATTTTTCCCTACTCCTGCCTGATAAATAATATGATTTCCGGGTTTTACGTTATCAGATTTGGTAGGAAACAATACCCCAAACGATGTATAGCCATACCACTCTGTTGCAAGATGTACACCAACTGCTCCTAGAAAAAAGCTCAACGAGCCAAAGCCTGTTGCAGGTTGCTTACATTCATTACCGGTGGGGAAAATCATTGACCCTACAAATGATATCTGATTTGTTTCTGTGGGCTTGTGTTGAGAATATGGCGCATATTCCAACTGCACTATAGTATCGAGGGATCCTGATGAATGATGCCCATCATACTTAAAACTCACTGCGGTAGGAAATGCTAAAATAAGAGAAAGGTCATCGCGAACGCCGTATAAAACTTCTGGCGCAATATCAATAAAGTGCTGACGCTCACCAAAAATCATTATAGGATATACAACAGCAAGGGTATCAAATTGATCAATAATATTTTGCCCAAACCCTAACAATGGGCCAGGTTGCATTGATCCTGGCACTGCAAAATTACCAACCCTGAGTTGATGTACTTCTTCATCACTTTCACGTGCAACGATACTTGTGCAGATAATAATGGATACATACAATGTTTTTGTTACGAATGATACAATTTTTTTATACAATACACTTTGTTTTGGCAACATGATTAACTAAAAACTCCTTTTTTTAAGTACGGTATAGATCAGATTTTTATTATATATACTGTATATACTGTCAAGCGTGGGTACGATTTGCAACAAACTTGAATACACGAATCCTTACGCAAAAAAACAACTTACCGGCTCATAATCCTCAACTTTTTTTGGAGTACAGATAAATCAAATATGCAATAAGACCACAAACTGGCACAATAACAATTGCTGGGTATCGAAAGAAAAAACTTTCTGAGGAAGTATGTTCAACAGCAGGCTCTTCAAAGCTATTAACTAGAAGATTTATAACATCGCCTTTGTTTAAAGAAACAAGCTCCAATATAAAAGGCTTTTGTTTTTTAAGATAATTCATTATCTTTTTCTTACGTACTGGGCTTAACAGAGCTCCCCATAAAGCGCCTTCAGAATTGCCCTCTATGTTAATTGAAAAAAGATGATTAAACTCCCTACTCTCTCCATCAATATTGTGACCACAATATTCTATCTGCCCCTGCAGGAGATTATCTTTATCTTTCTTTTTAGAGTCATGTAATTTACAATCCCGTATATAATAACTCTTACCTAAGATAAACTCATCTACCTTATTTTGATTCCTTATATTTTCTATACCCATTTCTAGCAACCAAGTTGTATTACCATCCCATAAAGAAACATTTAGCATGCTTTCCTGGCCGCCTACCTCTTCAAATTTCTTTTGAATGTCTTCTAATATACAGGGCCTGCAAAAACCAACCAGCCCTCCTTTGTCTCGTCGTGTAATGTGTACAACGTTTGTATAATTATCGCGTAAAATGGTTACAGGAGTTCCTTTTTTTTTGCTTGCGAAAGTTAGTGATTGCAGCTGAAAATTATTTATTACACCAGCATCATAACCATACGTATTGCGAAAAATGGATTCTTTTGAAGAGTCATCCATTGCAAATGTTTGCAGAACACATAAAAACAGAGAACATACTATTTTATTTGTCATAATCATTCCTATGTAACAAATGTATTAAATCCATGAACTGGCCATGGCAGAGAAAAATCAAGATGAGCATCTTGCAATGGCTGATGTTGCACTAAAAATTGCACATGAGATATTGCTATACCATTTCCGGCAATTGTTTTGAGTAGACCTTCAATCAACATCCACTTTTTAAAAATAGTCTCTTCTTTACCCATTATATTGTGATCAAAAGAAAGATAAACACAGCCAGATGTGGTAACCAAAGCAGACTGTAGTGTTGTTTTTTTTGCCGTGATATGTTCTTCATCAAGCAGTACAAGCCATGCATTCACCAGATGAAAAATATTTTTCTCTATGCTATCTTGCCACAGCATTTCCTGCTTTTCCGTTTTCCATTTATTTGCGTGGAAATAATATTGTGTAATTTGCTTTTTTTGTATGATTGCTGATGGCGCCAGTTCATTACTATTGCCCAACGGTACACGAAAAATGATCCATTGATTGTAGATAGCAAAAAAAAGAAGGGCTGCAACAAAAGCAGCGCTCGAAATGATGATGTATTGGCGATGCGTATTATCCATTCACCACCTCAATAATCCCCCGCGCAATTGGTTCACAATAATTAATCCATAATTCTTTATTCTTCAACCCTGCTTCAATCGTAACACTTGGCGCAACAATACCAATTAACGGCTTTATCGGCAATGTATACACACCCTCAACAGCAAACAGTGTTTGATATTTTGGTTGCAGCAAAAAACGCTTCATACTGTGCACCATTTCATCAGTTACTGTTTTATTAATGCGATATGCTTGATCATAGGTGTTTAAGGCGAGCCCTTGATCACAACATGCAAAATCAGCTCCATACGAAAATTGGTACAAGAATACCGTTGGCTTTGTTTCTTGGGAATGATAAAAATTGAGATTAATATACAGATCAGCTTCCATACGATTGGCAAGTGAAGCATTTTGTAAATCATAGACAACATCACCTGGCATGCGCGTAATGATGACCTTAATATGCGGTGCAGCCAACTCAATCATTTCTTTTATTTTTTCTGCACACTGCAATGTTAAGCCCCGCTCAAAGCTATCTCCAATACGTCTGCCGGTTCGCTTTGCATCACCCGCAGGATCAATAATGACAATACGTTGCCCATAATGCTGATCGTATATAGATTGTATACATACAGTATTAAAGAAAAAAAATAGAAAAATATATTTTTTTATCTGCACGCTAGATCACTCGTTAAAAATTCTCGTAAAAACGTGATACGTTCAACGCTTTTATTATTTTTTATGCCCATAGCGACCGCACGCGATTGCCCAATAATAATGCATAATTTTTTTGCACGTGTAACAGCGGTATAAATTAAGTTGCGTTGCAGCATCATAAAATGTTGCATAAAAAGCGGAATAATAACGGCAGAAAATTCTGAACCTTGGCTTTTATGAATAGATATTGCATACGCATGCACCAGCTCGTTTAAATCTGAAGCCTCATACTCAACAAGATTCTCAAGAAATCGTACGCTTACAATTTTATCTTCTGTATTAATTACTTCAATCACACCAATATCGCCATTAAACACATGTTTATCATAATTATTGCGTAGCTGCATTACCCTGTCCCCAATCTGATATTGCGCACCTGCATAGGTTGTCATAGGGCCAGTATTATCACCATTAAGCATCTGCCGTAAATCATGGTTCAATTTTTGCGTTCCCGCAACGCCACGGTGCATTGGCGTGAGTACAATCGTATCATCCTTGTGAATACCATAGTGGCGCAATGCTTTTGAATAAATCATTTCAAGATGTTGAGGGATATTTTCTGCGTTATCCTCTTTGATGAATATAAAATCTTTCTTAGCATTTTCATGCTGTGTTGTGGGAAATTCGCCATTGTTAATCTTGTGAGCATTGATGACAATTAAACTATCTTGCGCTTGCCTAAAAATATGTTGCAATTTTATTGTTACAATTTTTTCACTTGCAATCATATCATTCAAAAAATTACCCGCGCCAACTGATGGTAATTGATCAATATCACCAATTAAAACCAGATGCGCTGAAAATGGCAATGCTTTCAGTAGTGAATGCGCAAGAAAGACATCAATCATAGATGCTTCATCAACAATAAGATAATCGGTGGCAAGAGCATTGTTTTCATTATGTCTAAAACCCATAGTGCTCACATCAAAATCAAGCAAACGATGCAACGTTGAAGCAGGTCTGCCGGTTCCTTCAGTGATTCTTTTGGCAGCTCTGCCAGTGGGAGCAGCCAGATGATATTTAACGCGTTGCGTATCAAGAACAGTTAATAATTTTTTAATAAGCGTTGTTTTACCCGTTCCAGGACCACCGGTGATGATGGTAACTTTGTGTTGCAAGCACGCCAAAACTCCCAATTGTTGCTGCTCATTGAGTGCAACCGAATTAGTTGTATCGCGTTGCAAAAATTGAGTTATTTGCTGGATTTCAAATGTATGATGTTGCGGATACGTCATCAATTTATCAAGTTTATATGCAATGCCTTTCTCGGCAAAATAAAATGATGGCAAGGTAATATAGTGAATATCATCATGCGTCAGAAGTTTTATTTTATCTGCATTGTACAGATCATGCAGGCCACATTTAATAGTTGGTTGAATTTCTTCTAGTTCCAGCTCAAGCAGTTCTGCTGTTTCTTTTTTAAGATCTTCAAGCTGTATGTACAAATTACCATCGGATGCGGTTGTTTGAATGGTATGCAACATAGCTGCAACAATACGACGCTTACAATCGGGAGCTATACCACTTTTTTGTGCTATCTGATCTGCCATCTTAAAACCAATACCCCAAATATCTTGCGCAAGGCGATAGGGGTTTTCTTCAATAACAGCTATTGATTGATCTTTGTATTGTTTATAAATCTTTACGGCATATGTAGCAGATATGCCTTTGTTTTGGAGAAAAACCATAATATTGGAAATCTCTTTTTGATCTTTCCATGCGGTAATAATTTTTTCAATGCGTTTGGCACCAATACCAGGGACGCAAGCAAGACGCTCAGGATATTTATCAATAACTTCAAGAACTTTTTCACCAAATGCCGCGACCAGTTTATCGCCATATACAGGGCCAATACCCTTGATAAGACCAGATCCCAAATATTTCTTAAGACCAAGAATAGAAGTAGGCGCCTGCTTTTCACACGAACGTGCATCAAATTGTTTTCCAAATTTTTGATGCATATTCCAGACGCCACTCAGTACTACTTGTTCGCCAGCGTTAATGGTAGGAACGTGTCCCTTAACGGTGACACTATTTTTTGCACTAACTTGGACCACAAAAACGGCAAAGCCATTTTCTTGGTTTTGATAAATAACGCGATCAACAATACCTTGGAGAATTTCAGTTTCAAGCATGTGTATAAGCCCCACGTACCGCCAGCGGCCTTCGTAGCTTTACGCGAAGTAGGCTTTGCTTAACGCGGGGACCCCTGATTTGTATGTTTTATATATTCTGTTAATAATGGCGCAATAACCTGTGGCGTAATTTCATTAATCAAAATTGAATCCAAATACCGCTCTTTGAGATATTTCAGAAATTCAATCTCATTAACATAATCTCCTTTAACATGCGCTTTTTTAAAGACGAGCGGTAATATCGCTTTCACGGCACTCCACTTAGCAACACGATCTTTAAATTGGCCTTCTGCCTTGGGACAACTATGAATAAGGTCTAATAAAAAATTTACCAGATCTGTCAGAAAATGATAATAATCGTTAAAGCTCTTAACTTGCCGCTCAAACATTGTTGACTCTTGACCTTCTTTTGTCTTAGCCCACTCGAGGAGTAAACTGTCAAGACGGTTACGCTTCTGGCAGTACTCTTGAATCAATACAATCATAATGTTTTTGGCTCCACGGCCACTTTCTATAAATTCATTGGACTGAACAATAAAATCAGCTTTTGCATGAGTTAAAAGTTCTGTAAGCGCTGATTGAGTTTCGAGCTCTTTTTTGGTTACACCCTTATTGACTTCACATTCAATGCGAGCAAGAGACTCTATACTATGAAGCTTACCAAATAAATTATATTTTCCTTTGCGCTGATTATTAGGCAACAGCTCTCCCAAGATAAACTCAAGAAGTTTGCGTCGAAATTTTCTGATAAACTCTATTTTATCAGCGTTGATAAAGCTCCCATCTGCAATCACAATCACCGGCGATGTCAAAATTATTTCCTCAGCATGCATCATGAAAGCTGCAATACATAGCGGTAATAAGAATAGTATCTTTTTCAATTGACTCTCCCTTGCAATAGTGAACCCAATACATTACTACTTCTTACACTTATCATATTACATACCAATTTTAAAAGCTTGACTCAAAATTAAGAGCAACGGAATAATCCTGACCAAGACCTTTAGTGTTGAGTGATGCATCGGCATTGAGCGAAAAGAACCATGTAGCTCTATCTGTTTTTTGCTTAAGAAGAATTGCTCCAAAAATTTTACTTTGCTGCGCAACTGGCTGCTTTGCTTTGGGAACATCAATTTCTGCAAGCGCTTTTGGCGATGCGCTTATTGATGAAAGATGTGCTTTATTCTGCAACCAAAAATCAGTTCCCAAATTAAATCCAAACATCTCACCCTTATAGTACATTCCACTCGACCACCGGAAAATAACACCCGGAGTAACACGAGTACTAAATGCACGCAAAAAGAGTCGTGAAATGGCTTGCTCTTTAAGAAACTGCACATTCTGTGCTGCCATATCATTATCTTTAAAATTACGATTGGCAAAACCAGCTTCATCGATTTTGTTTATATAAAATCGCTTCTCACGAGCAGGAACAAAAAATTCTAACGATATTCGATTGGCAAGTTTTATTTTTTCAGCAAAAGAAGTGTTCATGTAGGCACTTAATGGCGTTTTACCCCGCATATACACACCAAGTCCAAGATGTCTGTTGTTGCCAAGAGGCACATCAATCAAATCAGCTGCGAGCCTATCAAAAGCATCCAAAAGAAAATCATTCAAAATTCTCAACGCTTCTTGCTCAGATTCTGTTCCAGGATTTTCTATCGCATTAAAAATAGGATCCAACTCAAACATTGGCAATGTTGATGGTTTGGCAAAAGATGACCCCAAAAATCCACTCCCCCAAGTAAATGCTGTCGGAATGGTTGCAAGACCTCCACAACGTAACTTAAATGATGGTCGCTTAAGGATTGTATGGTCAACTTCAAGTCGCGTATCACCACACCCTATTTTGTCACTTATAAAATGCGCTTTTCTGAATCTTTTTTCCTCTTCAGGATCCATAGACCCCAGTACCCTTGCTACTTCATCTTGTTCTTCTTTAGTCAAAGAAAAATTGCTTTCAAGATAGTAGACAGGCATCATAATGCGCAACGTTGTAGACCGCCAACGCTTCATTCCATGAATCATAAAACCAACTTGCCGCTCTTCTATTGTCATATTTTCAAACAAAGAAAATATCTTGGCAATTTCAATTTCAAGACCAGGAGAAAGGAGGTTTGCATTATCAATGGTTCTTTCCAGCTTAGCAATCAATGATGATTGCGAAATGGCAAGATACGATTCTAGCTTGTCGCTACCTCGGGTAAAATTGGAACGAGTTGTTTTGCGCGCAAAAGCACTCGTACCCACAACCCATAGCCCGGGGAACTCTGCACGGTCCGGCTCAAATATGGGTTGATCAAGCAAGCTTCTTTTATTAAGAATATTAGTGTGTAGAAAAAGAGGTTCTTGCAAAATTGCAGGGACCTCTAAAAGATTGAGAATTTGCATAACATCAACAGGATTGATAGCCCGCGATATATGGTCCATACCAGTGGTATCGAGGTATTCGTTCATAAACTGGTAATCATCTTCTTCGTCAAAAGAAACGCTATCAAAATCAAAATCCCTTGTATCCCCCACCGATGGGATATTTGCTGAAGTTGAATGAAGCTCTTGATGCGGTAAAATAACTGAATAGGTGGCGCACAACACAAAAGCTGCGCATAGTGATTGTAATAGATAAAACATCATAATTATTTATATTTCTTTGATTAAGTTTGCGGATTTTTTTTAAAAATAACAGATAAATCATGCCATTATATCGATGAATATAGTAACAATTATTACAAAATTCTGGCAAAAAGGATACATACTGCTTTTTTCAAGCAAGAACAATCCCCCTTTTTAACAACATTCTGCTTGTGAAAACATAAAAAACTGAGTTACAATAGAATTTAAGGATAAATAGCAAAAATCTACAGACTAAGGGGCCATCATGGATGGAATTTTTTATGCAAAAGCAGCGGCATTTCTTGGCGCAGCAATAACTATGGGTTTTGGAAGTCTTGGACCAGCAATTGGTCAAGGAATAATTGGCATGAAAGCCTGTGAAAACATTGGCAAGTACCCAGAAAGCGCGGATAAAATCCGTACCGCAATGATCCTGGCGTTGGCAGTTGTAGAATCCTCTGCAATATATTGTCTTCTGATTTCTGGAGCATTAGTCCTATTTGGTTCACGCATTGGATAGCTTCCATGAATATAAATGCAACCGTTGTAATCCAAGCTTTGAACTTTTTTATTGTCTATTGGATGTTGCGGCTTTTTCT
>Ga0105240_10000689_pt1 | contig 62139 bp, 55 predicted proteins | sample KBSC54metaG_FD_80426 | JGI IMG/M metagenome (GOLD analysis project Ga0105240, IMG submission 80426) | Corn rhizosphere microbial communities from Kellogg Biological Station, Michigan, USA - KBS C5-4 metaG | ecosystem: Host-associated > Plants > Roots > Rhizosphere > Soil | place: Michigan, USA... | reverse complement strand
CTGTCAGGATGGTTTCGCGACGGGCGGCTCCGGCGGGATGAGCTGAGGAGCTTTTCTCTACGACCGAACACCCGAACGCTAATCGCACCGCGAACCGTTTACACGGATTCGCTCACACCGCCCAGCGCAGCCAAGCACGCCTCCCCCATATCCGATATAGAACCTGCCAATCGTGGGAGTCAGCGTGCCATCAGGGCCATCGGTAACGCCTCCAAACCGCGCAGCTGTCGCAAGGGATAAGAGACCGGCGATCATCATGCATCCACGAATGCCGCCATGCCTAATTTGAAGGCCAGCGCCTCGTGTTGTCAGGGCTATGATCGTCCCCGCGGCAAAGAACACAAACGCTACAGGAGTATCGGACCAGAGTGTCCAGCCTCTTCCGGAGAAGACCCACAGCCAAGTACCCGCGGAAATGACGAAGAGGACAGAAGCGACTAACGCGAGCGTTCTTCCTCCGAATTTGACAATCGGTGGCCAAAGCAGGTAGAACTGCTCTTCGATCGATATACTCCAGAGGGGCGCCAGCATTCCTAACTGCGTTATAGGAACCCAGTTCGCCACAAATACGGACAGGGCAACGCGTCCGGATGGGGAAACCAGGAAGCGTCTTGGCAGGGGCAGACCATTAGCCGTCGCGACGGGAAGAAACACAATGGCGACTGCAAGCGCGGCATAATATAGCGGCCAGATCCGCAGCGCCCGGCGAGTGAAGAAATGTGGCCACGAAATTGTCCCTGTTTGCGTGCGCTCCCGAAGCAGAAGCTCTGTTATGAGGTATGCACTCAGGACGAAAAACAACGACACGCCGAAACCGCCGGCGCTTCTCACGACGCCGGGAAAACCATGCGGATTGGGCCCGTGGTGTATCAGGACGGCTAAAAATGCGAAAAATCTGAGCGCGTCCAATTCTGGCCGGTAATAAGGCTGTGTGTCGCGTTTTGTGACCGCGCCGGCGACGGCGTTGTGGGCGATTGCTGAAGTTGTCATAGCTTCAGTTCGGAGATATCAACGCGACGGCCAGTTCCGCCACCCCGGCCGAGGAAACAATGGATGGAGCCCAGTGCGCCTGAAACACGTACAAAACTATTGCTGGGAATTCTGGTCGATACAGGCTTCTACTGCGTCACGGCGAGAAAGTGACTCCCTGACCACTGTATTTGGATGTTTTCGGGGATCAAGATCGATTGCGTTTCGGAAACCGGTAACGACGTTACTTGAGAGGATATGTCGTCCCACGCTGGGAATAGCCCGGGAGCTCACATAGATACCGGCGGCTCCTGACCCAGTCACCGTGTTGCAGGAGACAATAGAGCTGTCTGGACTAATAGTATTGAGGACTATTCCTGTACCGTTGCGAACGGATAGCACGTTGTTCGTTATCCGCACAGCCTGAGGAAGCGGGCTTTCTACTAGGACTACCTGACCGATTCCGGTGGCATCAAACCGATTGTTACTGACGACCGTGTCGGCGGCCACGATCCTCAGGCAATTGGATCTTTTCAACTCGCAGTTGACCACATTGTTGAGTATTCTGATTTGGCCCATGTAATGAACATTACTGTCAAGCCCCAGGTAGTCCGTCATTAGCGACATGGTGGCTGCCGTCGTGCCGGTTACAACATTGTTGCTGAAAACGACGTCGAGGGCGCCAATCGAAAGGCCGGCTCCTCCCGCGAAAAACTCCGGATGAAGATCGAATATATTTCCGGTAACAATCCAGTGCGCGCCGAACTCGCCCGTGCCCGCCGCCGCAACATGGAACGTATTTGAGTCGAGTGTCACGTGCTGACTGTTGCGCTGCGAAAGCTCCTGAACGTACGGCGGACCGGTTTCCGTGACCGTGTTGCTGCTGAACACAATCTCCTGAGTATTGTTCATATTAAGGCCGTACGTATTGCCCAGTCCAATTGTTGTTTCGGAGATGAACGTGTTTCCGGTGGCGGTGAATCCGAACAACTCGTTTGTCGCGATCGGCTCGGTGCCCTGCACGATCAGATTGTTTACGCCGGCATTAACGGTCGCGAGCGAAGTGACTTTGGCAATCACCGGTGAACTGAAGCCCCTGGCAAGCTTGTACTTCAGGCCGAGCACACCTGTCTGGCTCACCGACAGGACTTGCGTGCTCTCGCTTGGAATAACGTCGTCGCCAATGGCCGAGTAAATGGCCACGTAGTCACCATCTTTGAATGCGGCGGCATCGGCACTTTTCGCCAGCACCACCGATTGATCGTTGGCCTTCGTAGCCTGCAGGGCATAGAAGCCCCCGTTGTAAGTTGGATCCTGAAACGTATTCGTGACGTAGTTGGCGGAACCGAATACAAGGACGGTATTTCGCACTTCCGAGGCGCCGGCCGGCATGACTGCGCGCCCGCCCGGCCCCTGCAAAAATGTTGCGCCCGGACTCGCCTGAATCATTATGTTGGAACCGACACGAAGATTGTAGAAATACCAGGGATGAGGACTTGCACTGTAAGAGTTCAGTAAATAGGTGCCCGGCGGAACAAGGAGAGTGCCTCCATGCTGTAGTGTGAGGGCGTTGATCGCGGCCTGAATTGCAGCCGTATCGTCATGCTGGCCGTCCCCAATAGCGCCAAAGCTAGTGACGTCGGCACTGGATTCGCCGGGTTCCGCCGCGGTGCTTCGCACGCAAGTGGCGACCACCATTAGAAAAATAGTGACCAGGCAGGCCCGCACCTTAGTTCTCCTCGGAATCCTTAGTGGGTATGGCAAGCAAATCTCCGTCCGTCGGAATCGGGTGGACACGCACGAATCAGCTTCAGCTCTTTCGGATTGTGAAGCGTCCGGAGTCCCAATATCCAGCCGTCGCAAGGGCACTTGGCTATCAGCGCATCCACGCTCCGCCCATTTGTTCCCTGCTGGCGGTACGCCACTCCATAGACCCGAACGAAGAATGGAATTACGATAGTTCAGCCGTCCGGGGAAGTCAAGAGGTACAAATGGGCCTTGCAAGCTCAAAAACACAAAGCCCGACGCCCCGCCAAGTTGTACGCGCTCCCGCACAGGCCAGGCCGTTTGAGGCAAAGGCGAGATATTGGTTGCGGCGTAGGTCCTCCATCTATTCGGAACCGGTCGCTCCTGCACTCTGAATTCAACACCGGTCTCGAGTAATCTTTTGCACTCTTCCCCCTCACGCTCGCCTGAACGCCTAAAAAATGGCGCGGCAGATGCGGCTCAAAACCAAGCGAATGAGCGAAGAAGAACCCAACCTTAACGGATCGGACTCACCTTCCACCACACCCACAAAAAATTCGAAAAGCGCACTTGTCCGTGAACTCGGCTTGGGTCTCATTACTGGCGCCGCTGATGACGATCCTTCGGCGATAGGCACTTATGCCAGTGCCGGTGCCGTCTTCGGGCCAGCGTTCCTCTGGATGGCCCCGGTCACCGTCCCCATGATGTTCGCAGCTGTCTATCTATCCGGAAAACTTGGTCAGGTCGCGGGCCAGGGGCTTTTTGCGGTGCTTCGAAAACACTACCCCCATTGGGTGGTGTGGCCCACGCTCGTGGCTGTGGCGATCGGCAATATCATCGAAGCCGGGGCGGATCTTGGAGGAATCGCGGCAGCCATCAACCTGCTGATTCCCGTGCCGGTCAGAGCGCTCGTAGTCGCGATTGCCGGTGTGATCCTGGCGCTTCAAATATGGAGCTCCTACGCACTGATGCGAAATTTGTTCCGCCTTCTCGCATTAGCGCTTCTGGCCTATATTCCCGCAGCCATTTTTGCCAAACCGGATATCCCTGCGCTCATTAAGGGCACACTCGTCCCCGCAATTCATTTCAATAAGGAATTTCTCTCAATGCTCGTCGCGATAGTTGGCACGTCGCTCTCGGCGTACCTCTATACCTGGCAATCGAATGAAGAAGTCGAGGAAGAGATCCAGAAGGGTCGTGTGCTGCTTAGCCAGAGAAGGGGCGCAACTGATGTCGAACTGCGCCAGACCAGAAATGATGTGTGGTTTGGCATGATCTTCTCAAATCTTGCAATGTACTTCATCATGCTCGCCACGTCCGCAACATTGTTTAAGGCGGGAAACACAGACCTGAACAGCGCGGCAGACGCAGCTCAAGCCCTTAACCCGATAGCAGGCAATGCGGCGGGTACTCTGTTTGCGCTTGGAGTTATTGGAGTGGGGTTTCTGGCGGTTCCCGTAATGACCGCCGGCGCCGCCTACGATGTTTGCCAGACAATTGGATGGAACTACGGATTGAACAAACGCCCGATGCAAGCCAGAAAATTCTATATCGCTATCTGCATCTTCACCGCGCTGGGCGTCGCAATCAATTTCCTGAATTTTAATCCGATGAAAGCGCTGGTATTCGCGGGAATCGTCCAGGGGTTCTCCACGCCGCCGCTCATGTTACTCATCATGTTGATGACGAATAATCCGGCGATTATGGGCGAGCGCGTAAATGGACGAGCGATCAACATCTTAGGCGGGATTACCACAGCGGCTGTCTTTGCCGCGTCTGTTGGCCTGGTGCTTGCCAATCTCGCTTGACGACAGTCCATGACATGTTTGTCAGCATCGCGGCCTGTCCCTCTTTTCCACAATGTAAGTAACTGAATATGGGAGGAAAACACGTCGCCAGAGTGCAACTTATTAACCTCCCGCCGCATCGATATAAGCAGGGAAAAAGAACATGAAAATCGAAGGGTTTGCAAGGTTTTCACTTCTGCTCGCGCTGGCCGCGGGCGCGCTGGCGGCCCGGACTCCCGCCCCTGCTATCGGCTCGCCGGGCACGGTGAATTACATAGAAGGCAGTGTCTCCATCAACAATCACCAGCTCAGCCCTGGTCAGCCTGGCCAGGCGGTACTCGGCCAAAATCAAACGCTTTCAACAAGCAAGGGCAAAGCGGAAATACTGATGTCGCCGGGAGTGTTTCTTCGCGTCGGCGACAACTCCGCCGTTCGGATGATCGCGCCCGAATTGGTGAATCCTCAGGTGGAGGTTCTCCGCGGTATCGCCATGCTGGAAGTTGACAACAAACCTAAAGACGCGACCATCACAGTTCTGGAACACGGAGCCACCGTCTCGGTGCTGAAACAAGGACTTTACCGTTTCGACAGCGGTCGCCCGAGCGTGGCCGTTATAGGCGGCAAGTTGAATGTATCTGAAAACGGCGCCTCGAAGCAGATTGGCAAAGGCAAACAGATCGTACTTGACGACAATCGGAAACTGACAGCGGTGAACTTCGATCGCAATGCGAAGGACGATCTTTACGTCTGGAGCGAAGTGCGATCGTCGGCCCTCGCAGCCGCCAATGCATCCACGGCGCAGTATGTTTATGCCGGTTATGCGCCGTTTTATGGAAGCGGCTGGTACTGGAATCCGGCGTTCGGAATGTATTCATGGCTGCCGGGAAATGGATTCTTTTACAGCCCCTTCGGCTACCCGTTTTACTCTGTCGGAGTCTTCCCGGTCTACCGCGGATATTACGGCGTGCATCGCGGCTTCATTGCGCGTCCGCATATCGGCGCTGGTTTTGTACGGCATGGTTTTGTGAATCCTGGTTTCCGGGTCGCCCCACATAATAGCGCCCACCGCCGCTAATCGGAAATGCTGTCGAGACTCGCAACGGTTTCGGCGGGAAGGTTCAGCCTCGCCGCACTAAGATTCTCCCGAAGGTGCTCCAGCGAAGAAGTGCCGGGGATCAACAGAATGTTCGGTGAGCGCCGCAGCAGCCACGCCAGTGCCACCTGCATCGGCGTGGCTGCCAGGGCCTTCGCGGCGGCATCGAGCTTTGCCGACTGCAATGGGCTGAAGCCTCCAAGCGGAAAGAACGGCACATACGCTATTCTCAGGCGCGCAAGTTCATCAATGAATCCATCGTCATTGCGGTGGGCAACGTTGTACATGTTCTGCACACAGACAATCTCAGCGATGCCCTGAGCCTGCGCCAACTGAGCGGGACTGACGTTGCTAAGACCCACGTGACGGACCAGCCCCTGACGCTTCATCTCCGCGAGCACCGTCACCTGCTCCTCAATCGAACCCTCTGTGGGAGCCATCATCCCGCCCACCCGAAGGTTCACCACGTCGAGGGTATCGAGCGACAGATTGCGCAGGTTATCGTGAACGGCATCGATCAGTTCCTGACGCGAAAGCGCCGGAACCCACGATTTGTCCTGCGGCCGGCGGGCACCCACTTTCGTGACGATAGTCAAGCCATCCGGATAGGGATAAAGCGCCTGCCTGATGATTCGATTCGTTACGTGAGGACCGTAAAAGTCGCTCGTATCGATGTGGTTTACCCCAGCTGCAACCGCCTCCCGCACCACGGCAATCGCGGCATCGATATCGCGAGGCGGCCCCCAGATGTGAGGGCCGGTAAGCTGCATGGCCCCGTAGCCCATTCGGTTCAAAGTGATGGAAGTGCCTGGAAGCTTAAAGCGCCCGCCGAGTTCTGCTGAATTTGGCATGGAGTATGTCTGTCTTTACTATGATGAAGCCACTATGATGAGGGAAGGTGACGTATGAAAGCTTTCGCCACGTTCTTTGTATTTGCCCTGACATTCGCTTCATTCGCGCAATCGCCGGAGCCTGACCGTCCCGCCGTAAAGCAGAAGCAGACCAGGCAAAAAAAGAACAAGGGGGCGGCGGCCGAGGTGGGCAGCGGAGTGGGCACCGCGGCGGGCGGCGTCGCTAAAGGAGCGGGAGCGGCGGCCTCGGGAGCGGGCAAGGGCGCGGTGGATCTCGCGACCCTTCATCCGGTGGACGCGGGCGTTGCGGCTGGGAGCGGTGCGGTGAAGGCGGGCAAAGACGTCGGCGTCGGTTCGGCCAGGGGCGCTGGCAAAATCGGTAAAGGAATTGGCCGCGCGCTAAAAAAGATTTTATAAATATTGGTCTGGAGATTGCATTGTTGGTTGCAGAGGTGAGCTTTTATGGCGCTTCCAGCCAAAATGTACATTGCAATGGCGCTCATGACCATTTGCGCGGGAGCAACAGCATTCGCTCAGGAACATTACCCCGATAGAGATCGCAATTACCGCGACAGGGTGGCGCGTCTCGAACCGGGGACTGCTATTCCGGTGCGCGTGACGGAACCGATCGACGTCACAAAAGGCGATAACCGGGTCTACACAGGGGTGGTGGACCAAGACGTTCGCGGCGAGAACGGTCGCTTGGTTATTCCGCGCGGGTCCACTGTCGAGATGATGGTTCGATATGCGCCCGACAACGATTTGAACCTCGATCTGGAATCGGTCTATATCGAGGGACAGCGCTATGCGGTTCGGTCCGACAACAAACACATAGAATCCCAACCCGATCTTGTCGGGGTGATCGTAGGCGCTGTACAGGGTGGCCAGATCCGTGGTCGGGCGGTGCGGGTTCCCCGCGATGCGGTGGTTACGTTCCGATTGTCGCGACCGCTGGAGGTGGGTGTCGAAGATAGAGGCATCACACGGGACGGCTACCACTACCACGATTGGTACAGGCGCGATCAACGTTAGAGGACGGCGGTCGTTGGAAGGCGAATTGCACCCCAGCCCGTCTATGAAGTGTCCCGAATGCGGTTCCGGTTCCCTCACGCGCAGCCATCGTCGTAAGTGGTTCGAATGGCTGGGCGGGTTGATCACGTGGCGCAAAAAATTTCGCTGCTGGAACTGCGATCACCGGTTCTGGATGTGAACTAATCGGCTACACCAAAATTCCCCGAACGTAAAATTGACCAGGCAGCAAAGCCGGCTCAGTGCGATTTCTGTCGTCAGGCTGCGCCAAAGAGGGGCTCGGGATTCAATCCGAAGTGTCGCCTGAGGGTGGTTTGCCACTCCGTTTCAGAGCGCAGAGTTCGTGTACGCCTGAGCCTGTTGCGCGTGACGGTCAGATTACGATCTCTCAGGGTGATTCGGCCGGTGGGCGTAGCCATTGAGCAGATTCGCTGATGTGTGAAGTATGACTCCGGCGAGGTCTGATGGAAGCCGCACATCTCCGCGAAATCGAGCAGTTGCCGGGGCTGAAGCGTGAAAAGATATTCAGTTTTCCAGGAAGCGTCCGGCTGCTGTTTCTCCAGTTGCAACGATGACCCTGCCTGTGCGATTCGAAACCTCCCATTCGCTTGCGTTTGTTCAACGCCCGCTTCGAGCAGCAGCGGTTCCAGAAAGCAATCGCCAAATCCGACGTCGACAAGCCAGGGTTGTCTAATACAGGGCATTTCAGAGTCAACGCGCAAAGCAAGGTGCGCGAACTCCGCTCCGGCAACTCCGTCCTCGCGTGCCACCCGCGCCGCGAGCAGCGTTACGCGGAAGCCGATCTCGGTCAGCAGTCGGGCGAAAGCGCCGTTGAGTTCGTAGCAAAATCCCCCGCGACTTTGTTCCACGATCTTGTGAACGAAGGCATCGCTGTCCATCACGATCGGGCGGCCCAGCGCAATGTCGAGGTTTTCAAAAGGCACCGTGTAGAGGTGATGCAAATGAAGAAGACGCAGAGTTTCCCCGGAAGGGGTCAGAGGCCCCTTATATCCGATGCGATTGAGGTAAGCGGGCACATCCAACCGGTGAGGCATGGATTCGATTCCAGTATGACGCGAATCGGCCGGGTGCGTCCGGTTTTTCTCTGCGGTCACAAATAAATGACGCCCATTCGCACGCCTTGCGTAACTGCCTCCGTCCGCGTGCCGGCATTAAGCTTCGAAAGGATGGAGGCGACATGAAATTTCACCGTGTGATCGGAAATGCCGAGCTTGTGCGCGATGATTTTATTGCTCGCGCCGTCGGCAAGAAGTCTTAGAACGTCAATCTCACGGGGCGTCAACGGCGCGACAGGTTTCGTGTGAACGTCGAGCGTGGTGTCGCCAGGAGCCCAGGAGCTGAACGTGCCGCTCTCCATCAGCACGGCGTCCACAGACAGCGATTCGAACAGCGCGGAGGATCCCGCGAGATTCGTGCTGCCTGCAATTTCAAACCGATCCGTTTGGGAGATGGCGGCTTCAAGACCTGCCCTGACAAGGGGCGATTCGCCCACAATCAGCACGCGAACTCTCTCGTCAGACATTCCGTTCAAACCGCCGTTCCTCTTTCGTATGCTCAAGCGGCAAGCGGGGCTCGGGCAACCCGTATCACGGCCTCGCGGTGCTTCGTATCTCCGCCGCGCAGGAACTGAAGGGTGAGATGTTCGCCTGTTGCGCCGTCGAGCGCATCCCGAAGGTCGTCTATACTCGCGAAGCGTTTTCCTCCCGAGCCGATTAAACTATCCCCGACGCGCAGCGATGCGTATTCCGCTGCGCTTCCCTCTGCGATCTCAAGCACTAATAATGCGATGCCGGGCGCGGGCCCGTGGATTCGAACAGGCCGCAGGCTTACACCCAGTTCAAACGGTTGAGGGCTCGCCAGCAGCCGATGAACCGCGTTCGAAGGCACCGCGAGACCCAGACCACCGGAGATTATCATGCTGTTAATTCCGATCACGCGGCCGGCGGAATCGGCGAGCGGCCCCCCGGAATTACCAGGCGCGAGACGGGCCGTGGTTTGGATGAAGTTTTGCGCGCCCATTCCCACAATTGGCCCGGTCCCATGTACAACCCCGGTGCTGAGAGCGCCCGTGAAGCCGAGCGGATTTCCCACCGCGATGACGATTCGCCGACGCGGAGACGACTGGAATCGCCAGGCGTGGCGGGGTAAGTCGCCGGCGTTCTCTCCACGCGCAATATCGCGAGATCCCGGCGTACATCGCGCTTTTCAAGGCGCGCGCTGAGTGTTCGGCCGTCCCAAAGTTCAACGGTCAGATTGCCCTTGCCCGCCGAACGGATAACGTGCGCATTCGTTACGATCAGGCCTGGCGCGTTGTCAGCCTTGGGCCACACGATTCCGGAACCGCCTGAGTTCGCTCCATTGCGGACTTGCACTGTGCAGCGCCGGAGTCTTTCCCCGGTCTCTCCGATTGTCATTCCGTTAGTTCCTCCCTTTCAGCCTTTCCTTTCAACTGCGATGAGAGATCACATCAACCCTGAACTCCGCGCGTTCGCCGCCGCGGAAAACCACCACGGGCAAAGCCTTCCCAATTGCCCCGTGGAGCGCGGATTGAATGTCATCCGTATCTTCGACAGGTTGTCCGTCCATCTCGACGACCACGTCACCCACCAGAATGCCGGCTTTCTCCGCGGGCCCGTCCGGAACCACGCTCAGCACGATAGCCGCGGCGCGCTGTTCGCGATTCAGTGCCTTCGCGTATGTGGGCGGAAGCGGTATCGGCTGCAAGCCGACGCCGAGAAAACCCCGCTCGACAGCGCCGTGCTCCGAGAGTTCAGTGGCCACCCGGTCTATAGTTGCGATCGGAATTGCCACAGGCGCCGTGCGCGTCAACCCGCCGGTGAGCATACCGGCAATACGGCCCTGTGTATCGATGATGATGCTGCCGGAGGAACGCGGGTAGGCGCCGATGTCGAGGCGGAGCAGGGAATCGAGCTGACCTCCGCGCCAGGTCTTCCAGGCTGGCCCCGATGTGCTCACAATGCCCATGGCTGCGAGCACGCCCGGCTCGTGGCGACCCACCGAAAGGACGATTTCGCCGGTGCGGAGTGCGGGCGCGGACGTGAGTTCAGGCGCCGGGGCAGAGTTGACGCGGAGTACCGCGATATCCGTTCCGGGGTCCCGGCCGGCCAACTCGGCAGTGGCGCGGTTACCATCGGGAAGAATAACGGGGATGCTGTCGTCGCGCCGGATCGCGTGGGCGGCGGTGACAATAATGCCGGCTCTCCAGAGGAAGCCGCTTGAACCCATGCGGGGACGTGCATCAACGGCTATAACGGAATGCGAGACGCGTTCTACCAGGTCGGCCAGGCTGTTGGAGAAAGTGTTGAGGGGTTGTTCCATGCTTCGATAATGCGCCCGCAACCAGAGTTCGCGCATCGGGCGAACGGGTGGGTTCGGCCCTGGTAATTCGGGTGGCTGGCACTATCTGGCAGCGCCAAATTTTCACTTACACCGATTCGCCCCTCACGGCAACGATTTGCCTGCGAGATGATCCCGTTCGGCGCGCGATCTCGAATGGTCCAACCACCCTGGGTGCCCAAAAATCCCAACAAGTATCGTTTAAGTTAACGCTTTCGCGCGGGCCAGAGTTCCTGCTATGATCTACCTACCCTGCCACAAACGGGGAGTAAGGGGGGGATTATGAAAAGAGCTTTTTCCATACTGGCTGTCGCGCTTTTAGCGAGCCAGTTCATCAACGCTCAGGTAATTACGGGTAGTCTCACCGGTAACGTGGTCGATCCTTCAGGCGGCAGTGTGCCTGGCGCGACCGTCACGGCAACCAGCGACGCCACCAAAGAAGTTCATTCCGCCACGGCTAATGCCGCGGGCACATTCAGCTTCTCCGCCGTCCAGCCAGGCAGTTACACGGTGAAGGTGCAGCATACGGGTTTCAAGGCAGCGGAATTGAAGAATGTTAACGTTGCGGCAACCGACCACGTCGCTCTTGGCGATATCGCCCTCCAGGTAGGAGCGGTCAGCGACACAATCGTCGTTCACGAACAGGCAACCCAGGTGGCCAGCGACAGTTCACAAGTCAGCGCCGGTATCAATCAGGACCAGCTTCTAAACCTCACAGCGCGCGGTCGCGAAGTGGTCTCTCTGCTCCGCATCATCCCGGGCGTTACCTATCAGGCTGACCCCGATTCCGCCGGCGGCACCTTCGGTCAGGGTACATCGAGCATCCTGGGAGCCAGTGCCAACGTCAACCACATCGCTATCGACGGCGTGACCAGCAACGATCAGGGCAGCCCGAACGTTTTTTCGAGCGTCACCTCGCTTGACGCTATCGGCGAAGTCAAGGTCCTTCTGAACAGTTATCAGGCGGAATATGCGGGCAATGGCGGAGCCGTCGTGCAGGTCGTTACGAAATCGGGCGGGCAGTCCTTCCACGGCAGCGCGTATGAATTCCTTCGCAACGAAGATTTCAACGCCAACAGCTTTTTCAATAACCGCACCGGCGTGCCGCTGGCGCGATACCGCTACAACACCCCGGGTGGCACTCTCGGCGGCCCAATCTATATTCCCGGCCACTGGAACACCAATAAAGACAAGCTCTTCGGCTTCTACAATATCGATATCCAGAAGATCGCTTCGCCTGGGTCTCTGACGAACTACACGATGCCCAGCGCGCTTGAACGCAAGGGTGACTTTTCGCAAACCCTCGACCTAAACGGCGCCGTGATTCCCATCAAGGATCCGAAGAACGGCGGTACGCAATTTCCTGGGAATATGATTCCCACCTCGCGATTGAACCCTAACGCTCTGGCGCTCATCAACATTCTGCCGCTGCCGAATTACACCAACCGGGCGGTTTCTCTGGGCAACTATAACTACCAGATACAGGAAACGATTCTGACTCCGAAGCGGAGCCAGCTTTTCAAGATTGATTACGTACCCACGGATAAAGATCGCTTCTATGTCCGCGGCAAAACCTACTTGTCCGAAAACAAGGGCTATTCGGTTTCGGGTGGTTCAACGCCGATCGGTTTCTTCGGTCAATGTTATTGCTTTACCGAGTCCGGCCTCGCAGTGGTGGGTACTCACGTCTTTAGTCCTACAGTCGTGCTCGAATACAACACAGGGGTGCGTCACAATCATGAGGCGTGGCATCCATTCGGAGAGAATGGCCGGACCGACGATCAGGAACTTGAAAGGGTCAACCGATCCAAGGTCGGCTATAACTTGGGTCAGTGGTTTCCGAACTCGAATCCGGAGAACATCATTCCTCGCTTTTCGTTCGGTAACCTCACCAACCCGCCCAACCTTAGTTATGACAGTCGCTTCCTGAAAGGCGGTACCGATTTCGAGTTCAATCTCGACGGTGCGGTCTCCATCACCCGCGGCAACCATTTGATCAAAACGGGCGCCAGTTTCCTTCGGGAACGCGAGTACGAGGGTGAAACCAGCACCTTCAGCGGAACCTTTGATTTTGGCAAGAACACATCCAATCCATTGGATACGAACTACGCCTTCTCAAACGCGGCCCTTGGGTACTTCAACAGTTATCAGGAATCGAACAATCGCTACGGCTCGAATCTGCGCCAATCGACGTTTGAGTTCTACCTGCAGGACACATGGAGAGTCACGAAACGCCTCACCATCAATGCCGGTTTGCGTATGAGCTTTGCCCAGCAGGCCTATCCGCGCTACCCGGACCAGGTCGCGCAATTCAGCTTTGCGCGATATGACCCGACTCAGGCGCCGCCTCTTTATCGTCCCGTGCTTGCCAATGGCGTACGTCAGGCTCAGAACCCAATCACGGGAGCGCTCGTGCCCGCGGCCTATATCGGCCTTTTCGTGCCGGACGTAGGAAACCCGGGGACAGGCGGAGTGCTCGGCAGCGACAAGAATTTCCCGCGCGGCTTCATCAATCAATGGGGTATTCTCCCCGGACCCCGCCTCGGCTTCTCATGGGACCCCTTCGGCAAAGGTAAAACCGCCGTTCGCGGCGGCGCAGCCATCCTTTATACACTTCGTGTTACCAAGTGGAACAATTTCGTCAACAGACCGCCCGCGATTTACACGCCCATCACGAACTTTGGCGACATGACCACGTTCCTGCAAACAGCCGGTTTGCTATCGCCGGGTTCCACTTTTGGCTACGGAACCAACGATAAAGCGCCCGATAACTACAGCCTCAGCTTCGGCGTTCAGCAGGAGTTGCCTAAATCGTTTCTGCTCGACATCTCATACGCGGGCACCATGGGACAACATATCCCGCAGACCATCTCTTACAACACGCTTCCGCTGGGTGCTCGCTTCCTTCCGCGGAATGCCGACCCGTCGAATGGAAACAAGCCGCTGCCGGACCAGTTTTTCCGCCCGTACCCTGGCTACAGCAGCATTACCATCAGCAACGACGCGTACACTTCCAACTACCACTCCATGCTGCTGACTCTGAACCGAAGATTCACCAGCGGCCTGAGACTGGGCGTTACATACACGCTCTCTAAATATCTGGATTACAGCGGCATCCCAAGATACAACGACTTACGAAGCTGGTCATACGGCTATAACGGATCGGATCAGCGAAACAATGTTGTCTTTAACTATTCGTACGACGTTCCGAGGCTGTCCAGATACAGGAATACGGCCTTCGTTCGGCTGATCGGCGATGGTTGGTCTCTTAGTGGCATCAGCCAGTTTGTAAGTGGGACTCCGGCTACAATCAGCTTTTCAACGGTTCAGGGTACGGATGTTACAGGTGGGGGAGACGGACAGCGCGTCAATGTAGTGGGCGACCCCAACGCGAACGGATCCACCTTTAACGCGTGGTTCAATCCGGCCGCATTTGCGTTGCCGGTGGGCAATTCAAACGGCAATGCCAGCAAGACCAGCGTTCGCAATCCTGGTGTCAATAACAATGATCTTGTGGCCGCGAAACGGTTTTCCTTGAAGAGCGAGCAGCGTTATTTTCAGTTCCGCTGGGAAGCGTACAACGTCTTCAACCATACTCAGTATTCATCCATCAACACATCGGCGAAATACGATTTGGTCACGGGCGCACAGACCAATGCGGCGTTTGGGAACGTGAATGGCACCCGCACGCCTCGCGTAATGCAGGGAGTCCTGCGCTTCGTATTCTGATCGAAGACGAGTGGCGATCTTAAAAAGCCCTCCCGGTGTTTGGCCCAACAGCCGAGCACCCGGGAGGGCTTCCGCTTTGGACAGGCAAATGCTGATTCATAATCCCGGAAGGACTCTCTATGAAAGTAAAAAGCCTTACGGTTCCTGAAATCATTTTGGTCAGCGGAACTCGCGTTGCCCTCGGCGTGGGACTCGGGTTATTGATTGCGGGCAAGCTCAGCCGCGATGCGCGAAAGGGCGCAGGCTCCGCTCTGCTGGCACTCGGAGCGTTGACGACGATTCCCCTCGCGATAGAAGTAATGGGGAAGCCCGATCAGGTTGCGGCGCACGCCTGACACCGAATCAATTCCTGAGCAACGCACAAGGCCTCTTCAGTGGGAATTACATAGGCGTGCAATTGGGCGCCTGCTGAGCTGATGCGGGCTTCGCGATTGATCGTCCCGTCGTTTTCGGAGCGATCGAGTTGCAGCCCGCACCATCGGAATGCATCGCATATGCGCGCGCGAATCCACGGGGAATCTTCGCCGATCCCGCCGCCGAATACGACGGCGTCCGCGCCCCCAAGCACCGCTAAATACGCTCCGATGTATTTCACCGCGCGGTGGCAAAATACATCCAGCGCAAGGCGTACCTGCTCGTTTTCGAAATGTTTCATAAGCTCGCGGGTGTCGTGAGATACGCCGGAGAGTCCAAGCAGCCCTGAATGCTTGTTCGGCAGATCGTCAATCTGATCCAAAGAGCGTTGCTCCTTTCGTGAAAGAAAGCCCACCAGAGCGGGATCAATATCGCCCGACCGTGTTCCCATCACGAGTCCTTCCAGCGGCGTAAATCCCATCGATGTCTCGATGGATCGCCCGTTCTGAATCGCGCACACGGAACAGCCGCTTTCGAGATGCGTGGTGACGATAGTCGCTTTCTCCAAAGGTGTGCCGGTGATCTCCGCATAACGTTCAAGCAGATATTGGTGTGACGGGCCGTGAAACCCATATCGCCGAATCCGGTACCGTGTAGAAAGTTCGGGAGGGATCGCGTACGTATGCGCGGGCGGCGGAATGTTGCGGTGAAACACCGTGTCGAAAACCGCCACCATGTGCTTTTGCGGCCCAAGCATCTCGCGCGCGATTCGAATCACGCTCACTGCCGGGGCATTGTGAAGCGGCGCAATGTCTTCCAGCTTCTCAATGTCTGCAATCACCTCATCGTCGATCGCAACGGGCCCGGTAAATCGATCGGCGCCATGCACTACACGGTGACCCACCAGGTCGATCTCAGAAAGTCCCGGCCATGTTTTTCCCGGCGTGGTCTCCAGGTATGCAAGCACTTGCTTCGCAGCCTGAGCGTAGTCGCTTGCCGAGATGGTTTCCCGATGAATTACATCCTTTCCCTGCAGAAGAGAAATTGCGCCGACATCTCCAATGCCTTCCAGAATTCCACTCACCAATTTCTTCCCGCTCGAGGCTGATGTGGAATTCCGATCCATGTCGATAATGTCGAATTTCAGGGAAGCGCTTCCGGCGTTAAGTACAAGAACATGCATAGCGGCAAGGGCCACAGTTTTACTTCCATTCCCGCGCGCAAGTGGTCAGTTGGTTGCAGAATAAGTTCCTGACTGGCAAGGCTGCGGCATAACTCCCGAACTACCGCTTTCTTACGCGCGGCACTCACGGGCAGGGCCGCAATCGGAGAAGCGGTTTCGCCTCAGCCTTCCAGCGGGAAGTGAGTTATGAGCTCACCGCGCGATAAGCGAGTTTCCCTTCCTTTCAGAGACAGATACGAGGCCGGTAAGTTGCTCGCCGCAAGACTGGGCGTATACCAAAACCGAGCTGACGTGCTGGTTCTCGCTTTGCCGCGGGGCGGAGTGCCGGTGGGTTTCGAAGTAGCGCAGTCACTAAACACTCCCCTCGAAGTGTTCGTCGTTCGGAAACTGGGAGTGCCCGGCCAGGAAGAACTGGCGTTTGGCGCGATTGCCTCGGGTGGCGTGCGGGTTCTTAACCGCATCATCGTCCGGGAACTCGGCATGAGCCAGGCGATGATCGACGGGGTGGCGGCGCGCGAACTGAGGGAACTGGAGCGCAGGGAACAACTCTATCGCGATAATCGACCGTTCCCCGATGTAACGGGCAAGGCGGTAATTCTGGTCGACGATGGCCTCGCCACCGGCTCTACTATGCTCGCGGGCGTAAGCGCACTGCGCCAAAAGAAGCCGCGCCAAATTGTAGTCGCTGTTCCGGTCGCGGCGCAGAGCACTTGCGAAGACTTGGGGAAGGAAGCGGACGAAATCGTCTGCCTTGCGACACCCGAACCTTTTTATGCGGTGGGACGCTGGTATATAGATTTTTCCCAAACCACGGACGATCAGGTCCGTGAACTGCTGCAGCGCGCCGCCACCCAAAAGGTCTGACGATGCAGGGCAATTCAGATTCAGACACGGTCGAGGCGATCCGGGCTGCCGCTCACCCCTTGACCGGCAGAACAGTGGACCTCGATCCATTGCTCGATGCCGTCGGCGATGCCTCGTTCGTGCTACTCGGCGAAGCGTCTCACGGAACCCACGACTTCTATTTCACGCGGGCGGAGATCACGAAGCGGCTGATTCGCGAGAAGGCGTTCCAGGCTGTCGCCGCTGAAGCCGATTGGCCCGATGCGGACCGTGTGAACCGGTTTGTGCAAGGCCGCGGCCGCGACGCCACGGCGGACGAAGCGCTCAGCGGGTTCAGCCGTTTCCCCATTTGGATGTGGCGCAACCGCGAGGTGGAACACTTCGTTAGCTGGCTGCGCGATTACAACGAAAGCCGGCCGCTCGGCGCCCCCGTTGCCGGCTTCTACGGCTTGGATCTCTACAGCATGAATACGTCGCGTCAGGAGGTGATCCGCTACCTCGAAAAAGTAGATCCCCCGGCGGCTCAACGGGCGCGCTTTCGATACTCGTGCTTCGACCACTACGGTGAGGACGAACAGGCGTACGGTTACGCTGCGGGCTTTAACCTCTCGCGTTCCTGCGAGCAGGAAGTGCTTCAGCAGCTTGTCGAATTGCAGCGTCGCTCTTATGAGTACATGCACCGCGACGGGCATCTGGCCGAAGATGAGTTTTTTTCGGCTGAGTTGAATGCGCGGCTGGTGCGGAATGCGGAGGAATACTACCGGTCCATGTTTGGCGGCCGGGTTTCTTCCTGGAATTTGCGCGACCGGCACATGGCCGAAACACTCCAGGCGCTCTCGGCCCATTTTGAAAGGCGCTACGGCCGAAGCAAGATTGTGGTGTGGGAACACAACTTGCATTTGGGCGATGCCCGGGCCACGGAAATGAGCCGTCGGGGGGAATGGAACGTGGGCCAACTCGTCCGTGAGCGCTACGGTGATGACTCACGCCTGATCGGCTTCACAACTTACACCGGAACCGTGATGGCTGCTTCCGATTGGGGCGGCAAGCATGAAGCGAAGCGCGTGAGACCCGGTATGCCGGGCAGCTACGAAGCGCTCTTTCATGAGGTGGACATGCCATCCTTCTTTCTGAATCTGCGGGGCTCCTCGATGGGTGCGGAGATAGGCGCGGAACTCCGTTCAACGCGTCTCGAGCGCGCGATCGGGGTCATTTACCGGCCCGAGACTGAGCGAGTCAGTCACTATTTCCGCGCCCGGCTCGCCGATCAGTTCGATGCCGTGCTGCATTTCGACACAACCCGCGCCGTTGAACCACTTGGTCCGCGGATCGGGCCGCATCCGATGGAGGTACCGGAGACCTATCCAACGGGAGTGTAAGTGATGAAGACAGAAAATATTATCGCAGTCGAGATACCGCCTGTAGGGCTCTTTGGCGACCTGGTCATCCCCCTTGGTGCGACATCGCTCGTGGTGTTCGCACATGGCAGCGGCAGCAGTCGTCACAGTTCGCGCAATCGCTTCGTCGCCGAGGTCCTGCAGCAGGGCGGCCTGGCGACGCTCCTGATGGATTTGCTGACGCGCGCGGAAGAGCAGGTGGATAACCGCACGGCTCATCTTCGCTTCGATATTCCACTGCTGGCCGGGCGGTTGGTGAACGCCACAGACTGGCTGTTGCGGAACCCCGAAACCAGCGCGCTTCGGCAAGGTTATTTCGGCGCGAGCACCGGAGCCGCGGCTGCGCTGGTGGCTGCGGCTGAGCGACAGGACGCCATCGGAGCCGTGGTATCGCGAGGCGGACGCCCGGATCTCGCCGGCCCCGCATTGGCGCGAGTGATGGCGCCCACTCTGTTAATCGTCGGCTCGCGCGATGAGCAGGTAATTGAACTGAACCAAAACGCGCAGGCACGGCTTCGTAATCAGAACCGCCTGGAAATTGTGCCGGGCGCGACGCATCTTTTTGAGGAGCCCGGAACGCTGGAAAAAGTAGCCGAATTGGCGCTGGCCTGGTTCGCCCGCCATCTGGGAGTCGCGAGTGGCCGAACGACCTAAATCAGGTGTAGATTTTTTAATACTCTGGCAAGGATTTTGCTCGGTTAGTGAGGATGAAAATTATGCGCAAAAGCGTGGGTACATTAGGTGCATTAGGTTTGGGCGCGAGCGCTGCTTATCTTCTCGATCCTGAGAGGGGAAGGCGCCGTCGCGCTCTGATTGGCGAAAAGGCGAAACACTTCTGGCGAATCACAACCCGATCCGCCGATAAGAAAACCCGCGATCTGAGTAATCGGGCCAAAGGCGTTATGGCCCAGGTGAAGAGAACCGGCAAAGACGAGGTGTCCGATGATGTGCTGGTGGATCGCGTGCGGTCCGAGATGGGTCACGTCGTGACTCATCCCGGCTTTATCGACGTGACCGCCAACCAGGGAACCGTGACCCTCATTGGATCTGTGCCCAAAAACGAACTTCCGCAGCTGCTGGCGCGTGTCTCTGCCGTCCGCGGCGTTACTGATGTGCGGAACCGTTTGAGCGTTCGGGAACCTGCTAAAGCGGAATCCGCCGGACATTCCGGCTGGTTCAAGCCGCTCCTTTGGAGCTTCGCGGGCACCGCGCTCGCGGCCTACGGTGGAAAACGCATGCGCAGACACAACACAGGAAGAATGTTGGGTACCTAGATATCTTGGGGCCGCTCCCCATCGCGTATTCATGGGGATCGGCTCGTCACATACAAACAGCAACAAGGAGAAAAAATGCTATGGCGGATGTAAACGTAGAGAAAAGGCGTTCTGACGAGCAGGAGAAACGCGGATCGCAGAGCCTTCAACGGCGACAGCAGGGTCAGGACATCGCCACCCGTGATTTCGGACGCGGGTTGTGGCGTGATCCTTTGGATTTTTTTACAGCGAACCCCTTCACACTGATGCGACGGTTCACTGAGGAACTGGATCGGGCATTTTCCGGTGGCGGACTTGGCTTTGGTTCGGAGCGCATATGGTCGCCCGCCATTGAGGTGAGCGAACGCGAAGGAAAGATGATTGTCCGGGCCGATTTGCCGGGGTTGAATAAGGACGACGTAAAAATCGAGTGTACCGACGACGGCCTTACCATCCAGGGCGAGCGCAAGCGTGAACACGAAGAGGAGTCGGGAGGTTTTCGGCGTTCTGAACGGAGTTACGGAAGTTTTTACCGATACATTCCGCTCCCCGAGGGCGCCAACACCGAGCAGGCTCAGGCGAACTTTGAAAACGGTGTTCTGGAGGTTTCCATTCCCGTGCCCGGGATGCAGAAGAACCGGCGGGAAATTCCTGTCCAAAGCGGAACGGGCGAGAAAAAGCAGGTGGGATCGCAAAGTTCGTCTCAGCAGGGACGCGAGTCGAAGGCTGGCTAGGAATTTGAGTTGGAGAGGAGGTACATATGAAACTATCTTCGCTAAACGACCTTTATATGATTGAACTTCGCGATCTCTACGACGGCGAGCACCAGATTCTGAAGGCGCTCCCCAAAATGAGAGATGCGGCTACCGCGCCGGAGCTGCGCAGCGCCTTTGAGCAACACCTTGAACAAACCAGAGGACACGTAAAGCGGTTGGAAGATATCTTTGAAATGCATGGCGCGCCAGTGAAAGGCGAGAAGTGCGAAGGAATCGAGGGCATCATCAAAGAGGGTAAAGATCTGATGGGCAAAGACGCGGAGCCGATGGTCCGCGACGCTGCTCTCATCTCGGCCGCGCAGCGCGTGGAACACTACGAGATCGCGGGTTACGGCTGCGTTCGCACTTACGCGGAGCAACTCGGTTTCGACCGCGCCGCCCGGCTACTCGAAACCACTTTGCAGGAGGAGGAGGAAACCGACAAGAGGCTTACCTCCATAGCCAAATCCAGAGTGAACGTGGAAGCGGGCCGAACGGCGGGCGGCCACTAACGCACTGAGTATTTGACTGTATTCAGGTAAAGAGAGAAAAGGAATGACAACGATCCTGGCAGGGACATGGTGGGCGCTTGCGCTGCGCGGGGTCGTTGCCATTCTCTTTGGTCTCTTCACATTTGCAGTGCCACAGGTAACAGTGGCCGCGCTGGCACTGTTGTTTGCAGCCTACGCCTTTGTGGATGGAGTCTTCAATTTGATTCTGGCCGTGCGCGGAGGCGCTGGCCGCGAACGCTGGTGGGTGCTGCTGTTCGAAGGCATCATCGGCATAGCGGTCGCCGCCTTCACCGTCGCATGGCCGGTAATCACCGTGCTGGTTTTGCTCTATATTGTGGCCGCCTGGGCAGTGATAACGGGCATTCTGGAACTCGCGGCGGCGATTCGCCTCAGGAAACAGATTGAAGGTGAGTGGCTGCTGGCCTTGGCTGGCATTGCCTCGCTGATTTTCGGCGTGCTGCTGTTTCTGTCGCCGGGCATTGGCGCCATTGTAATCGCATGGTGGATCGGCGCGTATGTCTTCGTTTTCGGAATTCTGATGCTGGCGCTGGCCTTCCGGGTCCGGGCGTGGGGAAGAACTTCGTTCGAGCCCGATCGGCATTTAACCTAAATCGCGATATAGATTGGGCGAAGCGCTTCGAAGCGTTCTCGCGATCCGGTCGGGCAACCCGTCGAATTGTCGGCCCAGACCCATCGAGCAGGAGGTACGAAGCCCGGTAATCTCCGTCATCTACGGGCACATCCACCGGCCATCCACCGAGTAATAACGACCCCCGGATGGGAGTGAAATCATCGTCGCAAACACCGGATGTGTAAGGCATCGCTTGGCTCAGGCCCCGGAGAACTCGACGCACTCATCGGGCTCGCATGAACCAATGCAATCGGGCTATTGATTCGCATGCACGGCAGGGCTTCCAAGCCGTGCAATCCTCTCTTCTCCCAAGAGTTCCCGGGTCGCCGCCATCATGTTTTGAACCGCGGTCCAGACTGAAGCGGGTGCCGAGGAGTTCCGGGCGAATTCTTCTAAAGCGTTCGGCATCGCAAGGGCTTCCTCTCTGTTCCCCATTACGCCTTGCCAACCGAGATCGCGGATGCAGTCTACAATCTTTACCGGATTTGTCCGGCATCCGCCAAATCCCGCCGCGCGGTATCAGGTCGGGCGACGTTTGGCGAAGGCCGTTCAGGACTGCTTCGAACGCTGTGCGATTACCGTGAATGCCGGTTACGATTGCGATTCGCATTTACTCAGGTCTGAACTGGTGCGTGATATTCTCATCCGCAAGGAGTTAACCAGATGGAGCCTGCCAGACCTAAGCTGCCTCGCGCGGCTATTGACCTCTACAATCTTTTCATTCACGGCGATATCGACCGGCGTGCTTTCATGGATGGCGTTCAGCGGTTTGCCACCGGGGGGCTTGCCGTTGCCACCATACTCGATGCGCTAATGCCGAACTATGCCCTGGGCCAGCAGGTCTCGAAGACTGACGATCGAATCAGGGCCAGCTACGAAACCGTTCCGTCTCCACAAGGCAATGGCAGCATCAAAGGCTATTTCGTTCGCCCTGTCAGTGCCGATTCACGCGATGCCAAACCCGCGAAGCTGCCCGGCATTCTCGTGGTTCACGAGAATCGCGGATTGAATCCTCATATCGAAGACATCGCGCGCCGGTTCGCGCTGGCGAACTTCATGGCGTTCGCGCCCGACGGCCTAACCTCTCTTGGCGGCTTTCCCGGCGATGACTATAAGGGCGGTCAGATGTTCAGCAAGGTCGATGGCAAGAAGATGGCCGAAGATATGGTTGCGTCGGCACTTTGGCTCAAATCGCGCGAGGATTGCACGGGCAAAATCGGCGTAACCGGGTTCTGCTACGGGGGCGGTGTCTCGAACACTCTCGCCGTACGCCTGGGCGCCGATCTGGCTGCCGCCGCGCCCTTCTACGGCGGGCCTCCCACAAAGAAAGAAGACATTGTGAAAATCAAGGCCGCGATCTTGGTTCACCATGGCGAAAAAGACACGCGCCTGGCCGGGACATGGCCCGCCTACGATGCGGCTTTGAAAGAAGCAAATGTTCCGCACGAAGGGTACATCTATCCGGGTGCTGTGCATGGCTTCAACTGCGATGCCACGCCCGAACGCTATAACAAAGCGGCAGCCGATCTAGCCTGGCAGCGCACCATAGACTGGTTCAATAAGTACGTTCGCGGCTGATTTTCAGTTTTGCGCGGGCCGCCAATGGCTTCAAATCCAGCGGCGGCTCAGCGTAGTAGCTTAAAAAAGCAACTCCCTCCTGCGCTTTTCCGTCCACCCCGTATACCGCAATGCGACGTTTTCTGCGTTTATCCTGTCAACCCGACCCCAACAGGTTGTGTGCTTCCGCTCTGCGACGCTGTATCCGGTATGCCTCCCACTTTACTTTTGTCAGGATCAACGTTAGTATGGTGAAGCTCTCCCCCGAGCTTTCTGTGTACGAGGTGTCGTTTTGCTGAAGCTGAAGAAGGTCGAACTCCAGGGCTTTAAGTCCTTCTGCGACCGAACCGAGCTGCGTTTCAATGGGGGTGGCATCGCTGCCGTGGTGGGTCCTAACGGTTGCGGTAAGTCCAATCTGAGTGACGCCATTAGCTGGGTTCTGGGCGAGCAGTCCGCGCGCAGTTTACGCGGCGTGCGCATGGAAGACGTCATTTTTGCGGGTACCAAGTCTCGCAAGCCGGTCGGAATGGCCTCGGTAACCATGGTGTTAGTCGATCCGATTGCCCAGCAGGCTCCGCTGCTTGCCGCCGCCCAGGCCGAATCCATCGCGGTGGAACCCACCGAAGTGCCGGTAGTCGTGGAAGGTGAAGCCACTGCGGTCGAAACTGAAATCGCCACTGAAGCCACCAAGGTTCAGGAAATCCACCCGCCTCACACCTCCGGTCACGGCGGGATTCAAGCGCACCAGCACGCCGGCTCTAAGCCCGGCGAAATCACCATCACCCGCCGCCTGTTCCGTTCGGGCGAGTCCGAATACCTGATCGACGGACGGCAGGCGCGCCTTCGCGACATTCAGGACATCTTTATGGGCTCAGGTCTCGGGCCCGAGAGCTACGCGATCATCGAGCAAGGCCGAATCGGCCAGATCCTGTCATCGAAGCCGCAGGACCGTCGCGCCGTGCTCGAAGAAGCCGCGGGTATAACGAAATATAAGAGCCGCCGCCGCCTCGCCGAAGCGAAGCTCGAAAGCTCCAAGCAGAACCTTTCGCGCGTGTTCGACATCCTCGAAGAGGTTACGCGGCAGGTGAACTCGCTCAAGCGTCAGGCGGCCAAAGCTAAGCGTTATCAGGAACTGAAGGGCGAGTTGGAAGGGCAGTTGCGAACCGTGCTTGCCGGGCGCTTCGTTACCCTGAAGTCCGAGGCGGAGAAAGCCGCTGGTCTGCTCGAAGTCGCCTCCGCCGAATTGAAGGACGCGACTGTTCAGGCTGCCGATAAAGACGCCGGGCGCCAGAAAACCCAGGAGGTTTTCTACGCTCTCGAAGGGCAGTTGACCGAGGCTCGCCAGCAGTTGTCGGCGATGAATGTCGAGGCCGAGCGCACGAAAGGGCGTTTGGAATCGCAGGTCCGCGAAGCCGCCAACATCGAGCAGCGCATGGCGCGCGCCGAGCAGGAAACCGGCGATCTCGAAACGCGCATACGGCAGAATCAGACTGAGCGCGCCGCTCTCACCGAAAGCGTTGCCGCTCTTGATGCGGACATGCGGGAAGTCCGCGCGGGCCTGATGGAGAAGAACAGAGTTCGCGATCAGATCCAACAGCGCGTCCGCGAGGCAGAGCGCACCATTGAAGCGTCACGGTCCGTAATTCTCCGGCTGCTGGGCGAAGCCTCCACCATCAAGAACCAACTTGCGCAATCCGAAACGTATCTTGCCGGTATCGAGCGGGAACGCACTCGTGTGCAGCGCGATGAAGAGATCGCCAATACGGAGATTGCGCGACTCAGCGGCGTAAAGCGGGAACTCGGCGAAAAAATCTCCCGGCGTCAGCTTGAGATCCAGGAAGTTGCGACGGAGCGAAAATACACGGAAGAGGGCCTTGCCGATAAGCGCCGCGAGACGCAGGAAATTCGCCAGCGTCTGGATGTGCTTCGCGCCGATTGCTCGCGTTTGCGCGCCAAGCGCGAATCCCTCGAGAACATTCTGTCGCACCACAGCTACACAACTGAATCGACAAAAAAGCTGCTCGCCGCTATTGAAACGGGGCGCGCCGGTCAGTTCCGCCCCGAGGGCGTCCTCGCCGATTTTGTGGAAGTCGACCCGAAGTGGGAGCGCGCCGTTGAAGAGTTCCTCACCGACGAACTGGAATACGTCGTCGTGAAGCAATGGAACGAGGCTGAGAATAGCCTCAATCTGCTGAGGGCCGAACTCGAAGGACGCGCCACGTTTTTGGTGGAAGGGGGCCAGGCCGCGGAACAAACCGCCGCGGCCGCCGTCGATCTTCCGCGCCTCACGGAGTTCGTCACTTTCAACAATGGTCTCTCGGGGCAGACGGCGAATATTCCGCGGCTGTCGAACTGCTATCTCGCGACGGATCGCGAGCAGGCGCGCACGCTTGCGGATGCCAACCCCAACAGCTACTTCCTGCTGCCCGATGGCGAAAGCTATCACGGTCGCATGCTTACCGGCGGACGCAAGAAGTCCTCCGGTCCGCTGGTTCTGAAGCGCGAACTCCGCGACTATGAATCGCAGCTTCGTACACAGGAAAAGATTCTGGCGGAGAAGACGGCCGAGCAGGAGACAATTCAGCACCAGACCGCCGCGCTCGAATCGAATCTCGAACGACTGCGGCAGTTACAGCAGTCGCGCGAGAAGGATGCCGTGTCTCTCGACCACGACCTGCGCCGGGCTTCCGAAGAGATCAATCGCGCGAACTCCCGCGTGGGTATTTCACGTCAGGAACTCGAGCGGTTGAAACGCGAAGAAGAGCGCGCGCATGAGAACCGCGCCCGCAACCAGCAACTGGTCGAATTCAAAGATGCGGAGAGGGGCGACCGTGAAGCCGCGCTTGAAACCCTGCGCGAACAATTGGAAGTTGCCCAAACCGAGTTTCAGGGGATGGGCGAGGAGCATGCCGCGCTTCGCGCTAAGCTGGCAGGTCTCGAAGAACGGCATCGCGGCGAACGCGCCGGCATGGCGCGGCTCGAACAGCAGTTTCGCGAAATGTCGAACCGCGCCCAGCAGATCACATCTGAGATGCAGCGCTCCGGCGAGAATCGCGCCCGCATCCTCAACGAGAACATCGAGCTCGACCGGAAGCTGACCGGGCTCACAGAGCAGATTGTTGCAGCCGAACGTGCTGTGCTCGAAATGGCCCAGCAGGATTCCGGCTTTCGTGAAACGCTCGCCGCCGCCGATGAGATTCTGCGCGAACTGCGTGTGCGCATTGAAACGGGTCACAATCACCGTTCGGAGATTGAGATCGAGCTCACGCGTCGGCAGTCGGAACTTCAGTTCCTCGATGAAACCAGCCGCAAAGAACTGAACCTTGCGGTCGCCGAACTGGAAATCCCGGAAGACATTTCCGCCGAAGTTTTGCAGGTGGCCGAGCAGTCTTATCAGGAAACGAAGACGAAGATCGAAAACCTGGGCGCGGTGAATCCCACTGCATACGAAGAGTTCCAGGAAGCACAACAGCGCTTCGATTTCCTGAGCGCTCAGCGGCAGGATCTGCTCGATTCCATCCGAGATACCGAAAAGGCGATTCACGAAATCGATGAGTTCTCGAAGACTCGGTTCTCCGAGGCGTTCAAGACAATCAACGAGAACTTCAAGCAGTGCTTCCAAACGCTCTTCGGAGGCGGCACAGGCGAAATGCGCCTTACAGACGAGGAGAACATCAATGAGTGCGGTATCGATATCATCGCGTCGCCTCCCGGCAAGAAGCTGCAGAACGTTCTGCTGCTCTCAGGCGGAGAAAAAGCGCTCACCGCGCTCAGCCTGCTGATGGCCATCTTCAAGTACCAGCCGAGCCCGTTCTGCGTGCTTGACGAAGTCGATGCGCCGCTCGATGAGGCGAATATCGGACGGCTCACGCGTCTGCTTGCGGAGATGGCTGTGGATACGCAGTTCATCGTGATCACGCACTCCAAGAAGACCATGGAATCCGCTCAATCCATGTATGGCGTAACCATGCAGGAGGCCGGTGTCTCCAAGCTGGTCAGTGTGCGCTTCCATCACAACGAACACGCGGCCGCTTAGCTTAAACGCCTCACGCGCAATGAGGTCCCATTGCCAAATGTTCAGTCTGGCGCATGGGTAACACAAATACGGGGCCGCCAATCCCGGCGGCGGAGTGGCTTTCAGCCGCTCCAGCCGATGGCGGTCCGGCCAGCCGCCCGAAGGTCAGCCGAATACACGATCCAGCCTCGACTTAGCCCTGGGCAACGCTCCGCGACCACGATTTGACGGCAGAATTTGCCGGCCGCCCGTTCTGCCCCCAGGCAATCGTCGTTCAGCAAAAGGCGTCAATCCCAACCTTGGCGGCGCCTTTGACCAAAGCCTCGTAAGTGCCGTCCGGAATCGGAATACCGGATTTCAATCGCTCCTGTTCCGTTCGCAGCTCCGGTTCGTTTGCAACCAGCACTTCCTCGAAGCCGCTCGCCGGCGAAGTGTATTTCACCTGATCGATCAGCCAATCCATTCGCTCACGGAATTCCGGCTGCATTCGCAGCACGTCGATCGCGATAAAAGTCTGGCTCGCGCGAAATTTCTTGCCGCGCACCCGCAGACCGCCCAATTGCGTGCTCATGGCGCCCCCGCTGATCACGCCGCAAAGGATCTCCACCATCATGGCCAACCCGGAGCCCTTATAGCCCCCCAGAGGCATCAGCAGGCCCTGGTAGGCGACCGGGGTACTCGTGGTCGCGATACCGTCCTTATCCATCGCCCATCCGGCGGGAATCGACGGCTCATGGTTCGTGTATGCCTTGAATATTCGATTGGCGGCAACGGTTGTAGTCGCCATGTCGAGCAGCCAGGGGTCGCGCTTGCCCACGGGAACCGCCATGCAGATGGGATTCGTCCCAAAGCGGCCCTCTTTGCCCTGCCACGGCGCGACGATCGGTGACGCATTACAGAAAACCAGGCCGATCTGTCCCTGCGCCGCCATTTTCATCGCCCACCACGCGGCAGTCCCGAAATGATTGGATTCCCGCGCCGTCACCATCCCAAGCCCAAATTGTCTTGCGAGACGAATCGCGTGGCCGCAGCAGATCTCGGAAACCACCTGGCCAAGACCGTTCATCCCGTCATAAACCATACATCCGCCCGATTCGGATGCGATTTCCCCGCATCCCAGCGGATCGACATCGCCGGCGGCAATCTGGTCGAGATAGTGGGGCAGCAGGTGAATACCGTGCGAATCCACACCTCGCAGGCTGGCCGCTACCAGCGATTCCGCGACAAGCGCCGCTTCGCGCTCGCGAACTCCGGCGGCAATCAGGACATTCTGCGACCACGCGCGCAGATTTTCTGCAGTTACGACAGGCATCGCACTTCCTTGCGCTTCATTCCGGGCACCGGCGCACTCGGCGCCCTTGCGGGCAAGCCAACACTAAGTACGCAATTCCGCGGCGACCTCGGCGGCGATTCTGCGCGCTTCATCCACCTGCCCGGGCTCCAGACTAATCGCGCCCACCCGGGCGTGCCCACCGCCGCCATAGCGCTCACAAATGGAGGCCAGATTCTGCGTCGGCTCCACCGGCGCCCACGGATTCGATCCAACCGAGATCTTAGTCCGAAAACTCGAAGGGCTCACCGCGACCGTATAAATCCCCTGCGGATGAATGTAGTACGGGATGAACTTGTTGTAACCTTCCAGATCGTAACCGGTCAGGTCGAACGTAATCACTCCGCCGGCCTCGTCCGCCTTCTCGCGAATGATCTGCAAAGATTTCAAATGGCGCTCATAAAGAGGCTTGTAAACCTCCTGAATCTCGCGCTTCGCGACAATTGCCGCGAGCGGCTCATGCTGCATGTAACGAATAATCTTCTGCACCAGATCCGAGCCTTTCGAGCCCTCAATCACAAGCGTAAGCTTCATGGCGGGGGCGCCCAGCTCTACGGCCGTCTTCGGATCGGCGTACTGAGCGCCGTCGATGATGTTCGCCCAGTGAACAAGCTCATCCAGATCCGGCGCGGTAAAACCCCAAATTTCCTGCGCCTTCGTCCGGATGTACTTCGTGCATGACTTGAACGAGGTATCGAACATTTTCTTCGGCGAGGGATGCGTTTGAAAATGCAGGGCGTCTTCCGGTGAGAGGAAGGCGCTCTGATGATGATCGAACCACCACGTCAGTTTCTCGTTATTCGAGTACTTGAAGTCGACGATCGCGTTCTCATCGCCATCAAACAGGCTGTCCTCGAAAATCTGGCTGGCGCGATGTGCCATGCCCGTGTAATGGAACTCCGCATCGGGGTAAAAAGCGCCCCGAATGAATCGGCTGAACCAGGCCGCGGAAGCCGCGCCGTCAAAGCAATGGTCGTGATAGAGGACTCTTAGCCGCATTCGTTATTGGGAGAGGGTGGAAAACTTTCCATCGTGCCTGAATACGCGCGAAAATGCAACTATCTGGCGGAAATATTTTTGAGGGTACGCCCCCGGCGACTCGAAAGCAGGCGCACGGTACCATCGGAACAGATGGCACGCGGCGTCACCGCCAACACCTTGCGGGCCCTCAGGCACCGAAATTTCCAGCTGTTTTTCACCGGACAGGTGATTTCGCTCACCGGAACCTGGATGGAATCGGTCGCCCAGGCGTGGCTGGTTTACCGGCTTACAGGATCGTCCGTGCTTCTGGGCATGGTGAGTTTTGCCAACCAGATTCCCGTATTCCTGATCTCCCCAATGGGGGGCTATTTGGCGGATCGGTTGAACCGCCACCGGATCATCGTCGCCACCCAGGCCGCGTCCATGACCATTGCGCTGACGCTGGCGTGGCTAACTCTTTCCAATCGCATTCAGATCTGGCAATTGTTTGTCCTTGCGACCCTTCTCGGTATCGTGAACGCCTTTGACGTTCCCGCCAGGCAATCGTTCCTGGTGGAAATGGTGGGCAAAGTGGACATGATCAATGCCATCGCGCTCAATTCCACCATGTTCAACGCCGCTCGTCTGGTCGGCCCGGCGATTGCCGGCGTATTGGTCGCGAAAATCGGAGAGGGTTGGTGCTTTTTCGCCAACGGCATCAGTTACGTCGCGGTCATATCCGGCTTGCTGGCGATGCGATTGGCGCCGTTCACCCCCAGGCCTGCCGCGACATCGGCGTGGGTGAATATCCGCGATGGCTTCGTTTTTGTGGCGCGCACGACGCCCATTCGGACTCTGCTCGGTATGCTCGCAGTGCTCAGTTTCTTCGGATTGCCTTTCACGGTACTGATGCCCATCTTCGCCGATGCCATTCTCCACCGCGGGGCGCGGGGATTTGGCGTGCTGATGAGTTCCGTTGGGTTCGGCGCAACCGCGGGCGCGCTGTTGCTCGCATCCCGGACGGAGATCAAAGGCCTGAGCCGGTGGCTGGTCGCCGCCGGCGCCGTGTTCAGCCTCTCTCTTTTCGGTTTCGCTTTCTCAACAAGCCTGCCCCTCTCCTGCGGACTGTTATTTGCCGGAGGCTTCGCCATGATGATTCACGTGGGCTCTACAAACACACTGATTCAGAGCATGGTCCCCGACCACTATCGGGGCCGCGTAATGAGCGTCTACTCGATGGTGCTGATCGGGATAAGCCCGCTCGGGGCGATGACGGCCGGCTTCGAAGCCAGCCATTTCGGCGCGCCCTTTACGATAGCGCTGGGCGCGGTCGTGTGTCTGCTTGCCGCGACAGTATTCTTTTTCCGGATGCAAACGTTCCGGCAGGGCGCACGGGAACTGCTCGCCCGGCTTTCCACAGCGTCCGTCAGTACGGAATGAAACTGGTGGGGAGCCGCTTCTGTCGGCCACGCAATTTACTGTGCTGAGTAAAGCTCGTTTTCCGAAAGTACGAACCCCGGTTCACGCCGGTGCCTGTCGCAGCGCGCGAGCCTTCGCGCCTGCCCGGATAGCTTCCCGGCGACGACTCAGAATTGCTTCGGCATCGGGCGCCCCCATAACGACCACCTCCATGTGCCGGCAAAATTCCGGCTCCGCACTCGCCCTTCGCAACTCCGCGAGATACGGCTGGATTTTGCTGAAGGTCCCAAAGATCTCGCCATGTGCAGCCCGGAAAGCGTCGGCATCAATGCCGCCGGTCGTGACCATCGAAGCCGCCATGTCCCAGTAGCCAAGCACCATCCGAAACGCGGCATTGCGTTCGCCACTCAGCGCGGCAACCAAATCCGCAAAACTGTCCGGATTGAATTCCAGCAGGAACCACGCCCGGGCTTCGCGCAGAACACCCTCACGGCGCAGGTCAAAAAGGTGAAGATTCAGCTGCGCGCTTTCGAAAGCAGTCGGCATGTGTACCCTCGCGATCTCAATTAGTGGTGCTTGATCTCATAATCCACATCCCTGAGCGCATCGTCCCGCCGCCCGGGATCTTCCAGGTCGCGTTCCAGTCTGCGCAGCGCGGTGCCAACCACATCCCGGTGATGCAGCTTCGATCCCAGTTCGCTTTGGCTCAGGCGGAGCCACAAATTATGCAGACGATCCACATCCTCCGGCCAAAGCCGCGGCGGATGCGGACCCAGATTTACGAAGAAAGAAGCCTTCTCGGGCTGCAGAATTTCGAGCGAAAAAGCATGGCGTGGTTCGGGCAACGCTTCCCATGCCAGGCCGATGCGCCGGGCCAGTTCGCCGGTATCCATGCGCAGCGATGCGCCCGTCACCACTCGCGAAGCCTGCAGTGTCTGTGCCGTCTGCACGATTGCCCCGAACGGATCCGAACTCGGGACTACCAGCAACTCCACAGTCTTACCTTCGTTTTCAGCCATCGTCACTACTTTGCTGAATAACTCCCGTTCGTAGTCGGTGAACAACTGGTGCTCGGCAAGGTGATAATCCGCCGTCCCCAGCGACGTTTGCCGCACAGTCATCACGACAATATCATGCCGCCGCATGTTTGTTTTTTGCAGCACGGAGCGAAGGTGGCTCAGGTTCGTGACATCGCGAACCGCCACCAGAATCGAGCCAGGGCGCGCCCGTAAAGTAGTCGAGGCGACTTCCGGCTGCATGTCCAGATTGAACTCTTCAAGACCGTGCTTGCCACCTTTGCGCTTCCTCAGATTTACCTTTTCCGAGATGGTGAAAGTCAAAAAGAGAATTACAGTGAAGACCAGACCGTACTTGGTCGCAATCTGTTTTGAAAACATGTTCGCGACGGCCACAAAGCCCAGCACAGCCGTAGTAGAAACCAGACCGATGGGAATTTCGATTCCACCCAGCCGGATATTAAAGGGTACCTTGTATTCCTGATCGTGTCGCTTGTAACGCAGCACCAGCACACCGATGGCCTGCAGGAAGAAACTCCAGACCACGCCAAACGCATACGCCTCGCCAAGTGTGTAAACATTGCCGCGGCTCAGTGCGATAGTCGCGATCTGCAGCGCGCCCACGAAGTGGATCATTCGGGCCGTCGTTCCATAACGCGAATGGGGCTTGCGGAACCAGTCGACAAGCACGCCATCTTCGGCAATCCGGTTCATCACCCCGTTCCAGCCAATCATGGACGTGTTGACCGCGCCCGAAAGAATCAGCACCCCCACAATCACGACGAAGATGTGGAATGCCAGACGCAGCGGCTGCGGCCCCGAAAGATGCATCGCGAGCCCGCCCAGCAGGTTGTTCACATACGTGGGGCGAATGCTGTCCGGAATAATCATGCCGGCAAACAGCGTGATCAGTCCCGTTGACACCGCGGCATAAATACAAACGATGTTACCCGTGATCTTCAAATTCTTCAGCTTGGGATACGCGATTTCCCGATACACCTGCGCCAGCGTTTCAAAGCCGCTCATTGAAAGCAGCGAGTGCCCGAACGCGATCATGATTGCAACCGCCGGGATTGAAGGCCAGAAGGTCCCCTTGAACCAGCCCAGAGAATCGCCGCTGAAATGAATATTTGCGAGTGTGGGCGCGGGTGGAATTTGCGCCGGTCCCCCGCGCACCAGCAATGTGACCGGGCACCAAATTAAAAAGATCACCACCATTACGGTGGTGATCTGCATGATCCTGAGGGCCTTACCGCTCGATTCGTGCATCCCCTTAATGTTCAGCCACCAGAAATAGACAGTGACAATAATGGCGAATCCCGCGGAAAAAGTGTTAGGAGGAATCTGGGTTTTGATGTGAGCGAATCCCGCTATTTCGTTCAACAATCCGGAGAGATACTGGCCGGCGCTGACCACGCTGATGGGGCCGGTAAGAATGTAGTCGAAAAGCAGGGCGGAGACAGATATTCGGGCCATGAACGGCCCCATTGAGTCGCGGACGACAACGTAAACGCCGCCGCGCACGAACATACTGCTTCCTTCTATATAGACCGACCGGACGGCGAAGCTGAAAAGCATCACGCCGAGAACGAACCATGCGGCGCTGCGTCCAATGGCCAGTTCGGCAATGCCTCCGGCATAGAACGCGGATGACGCCAAATCGCTCAGTACAATGGCGGCGGCGCGCCAGAAGGAGATGAAAGCCAGTGCTACAGTCGTGGCGACAACAACCTTCGCGCCCGTCCTGTTGGCGGAAAGAGAATTCATATTTAAGTTGCGTTAATCAGTGTAGCGTGGTGCGTCTTGATACCTAATCGGAATCGTCACCTCCTGTGATCTTCTTAGGGCCGTGCGCCTTCACCGTGGCAGTCACTTCGCTCATAAGATCGCTGTTCTCCGCGCACTGCAAATCGCGTCGAAATCGCTCGAGCGCGACACTCACCACATCCCTGTGGCGCAGTTCGCTTCCGGCGCCTTTATCCACAAGATCGAGCCAAAGCCTGTGCGTCAGTTCCACATCCTCAGGCCAGAGTCGGGGCGGGTGCGGGCCCAGATTGAAGAACATCGACTGGTTCGGATCCGGCATCACAAGCTCAAGTGAAAGCGAGGGCTTGGGCTTTGGCAATTTTTCCCACGCGTTTCCCACCAGGCGGCCCTGTTCGGCCGGACTCAGAGTCGGGGAAAGGCCCATCACGATTCGCGCGGTCTCAAGCATCGCCGCCGTTTGCACCAACGCCGTCCATGGGTCGAGGCCCGGCACGGCAAGCAGCTCCACATGTTTGCCGGACTTCTCCGCCAGCGTTACCACACGTGAGAAAACGGAGTTTTCGCCATCCGCGAAAACCTGCTCGGGTTCCACGTCGCGTTCCCCGGAGCCGTCCTGATTCACTACCTTTACGGTCATCACCACGATATCCTGGCGACGGATATCCGTCTTCGCCAGGGCTTTTTCGAGATGCTCCAGATGATGCGGGTTGCGGACCGCTACCATCACATTACCCGGCCTCACGCGCAGCGATTCGCTTGTTACCTCATCCACTGTTTGCAGCCGGAATTCCTCGCGTACATGTTGAGTCGAATGAATCAGCGACGCATTGCGCTTCCTGTTATACCGCTCCGAAAGCGCGAACATCACGAAGAAGGCGGCGGTGAATGAGACGCCCGAGATCGTCGCGACTTTCTTGGTCAGCACGTTCACACAGGCCAGTGTGAACAACATCAGGGTAACCAGCGCCAGGCCCACCGGAATCTCTTTGCCGTTCACCACGAAATTCAGCGGCACTTTCCATTCACGTTTTTGCGGCCGCTTGTAGCGCAGCAGCAGCACGGAAAGTCCGTTCATCGCGAAACTCCAGGCCACGCCGAAAGCGTACGCCTCGCCCAGCATTTCGATGTTCCCCATACTCGCCGCAATCGTAGTGATCTGCATGATGCCGATCATGTTCACGATGCGGCTCGTGGTGCCGTATTTCGAATGTGGCTTGCGGAACCAGGGCGTGAGCACGCCGTCTTCCGCGACGCGATTCAGCACGCCGTTTGCTCCGATCAGCGACGTGTTTACCGCTCCGGATAAAATCAAGACGCCGACGAGCACAACGAAAGCATGAAACAGCAAACGCGCACCCAGCGGACCGGCAAGAAACATCGCGAGCCCACCGATAAGATTGTCCAGATACTTCTGCCGCTCCCCGTCGGGAATCAGCATCACGGCAAAAAACGAAACCAGAGACGTGAACAGCAGGCTGTACATGAAAATCACAAAGCCCGCCTTCTCCAGATTCTTCAGCTTGGGCGACGCGATTTCGCGATTCACCTGCGCCAGGCTCTCCTCTCCGCTCATCGCGAGAAGCGAATGGCCCATCCCGATCAGTATCGCCACTGCTGGTATTCCGGTGAGCCCCGAATTTTTTAGCCACCCCATCGCGCTTTGCGAAAGATGAACGGTGCTCGCGGTGGGGAAGGGAACCGGTTGATAACCGTTATGCAGAATTGTGAACACGCACCAAACGATCAGGCTCACCACCATCACCGTCGTGATCTGCATAATCCGCAGCGCCTTCTCGCTCGATTCATGCATACCCTGCAGGTTCTTGTGCCAGAAATAAAACGTCACCAGCACGGCGAATCCGGCAGCGAAATGCGGCGGCTCCACGTGCGCGTACGGAAGGTGAAAATAATCGATTCCCTCATTCAGCAATCCCGCCAGATAAAGGCCCGCGCTAACGCCGCTGATCGGACCCGTCAGCACATAATCGAACATCAGAGCCGAGACTGAGAACTTCGCGAGCGTCGGTCCCATGGCTTCGCTTACCACCCGGTAAACGCCGCCCCTCACGAACATGCTGCAGCTTTCTATATAGACCGCGCGCACCGCGTAAGAGAACAGCATGATGCCGAGGATGAACCACGGCGCCGATTTGCCGATTGCGGTCTCGGCGATTCCACCCACGTAATACGCCGACGAGGCCAGATCGCTCAGCACGATAGCCGCCGCGCGCCAGAAGGAAATAAACGACAGCATGACTGTCGTCGCAACTACGACTTTGGTCCCGGTTCTTCCCGATAAAATCGACCCCGGTGACTTTGATGCTTCCAATGAAACACTCCAGTTTCCACTCCCGTTGCGGGAGTTCGTGCTCTCAAATTCACCTGCGGGGTTAGCTGACGGGCTGGAGCTTGAAAGTACTCCGTCGCTTTATTGCGACTTAGCCCCCAATAAGTGGGTCCCCCGCTTCCACGTGAAGAGTTACACGTCGAACTCGGCGATTACAGATTAGCATGGAATTGTGACCTCTACGCTAACGGACGAATGCAGGCAGGGCGAATTGCTTGCGCAATCCTTGGTGCGGCGTTTGCGCGCGGCAGGTCACGTGGCGTACCTGGTGGGCGGGTGCGTGCGCGATCTTCTGCTCGGGAGATGTCCGAAAGATTTCGACGTCGCAACTTCAGCACAGCCCCGCGAACTGTTGAGCTTGTTTCCCGGATCGGGAGAAGTCGGCGCGCACTTTGGTGTCGTATTGGTCCACGAAGCCGGTGCAACCGTGGAAGTCGCCACTTTCCGGAGCGATCTCAATTACCAGGACGGGCGACATCCGGAAAACGTGGAATTCGAAACCGATCCGCGTAAAGACGCACAGCGCCGGGATTTCACCTTCAACGCGTTGTTTATGGATCCGGAGACCGGGCGGGTTCTCGATTTCGTCGGCGGACATGCGGACCTGAAATCGGGAATCGTCCGCGCGATCGGAGATCCGGAGCAGCGGTTTCGCGAAGACCACCTGCGCCTCGTCCGCGCGGTGCGCTTTGCCGCGCGTCTCGGCTTCACCATCGAGCCCCGCACGTATGAAGCGATCCGGCAGCTTGCGCCATTGATCCAAACCGTCTCCGCGGAACGGGTTCGCGATGAGATCGCCAGAATTCTCACGGAAGGCGGCGCGCGCCGCGGATTTGAAATGCTCGGCGCGACCGGGCTGCTGCATCAAATCCTGCCGGAGATCGAAGCCCTGAAAGGGGTCCAACAACCTCCGGAATATCATCCCGAAGGCGATGTCTGGACCCACACAATGATGATGCTGGAGGGTCTCCGTGAGCCCTCCCTGTCTCTCGCGCTGGGTGTTCTGCTGCACGACGCCGGCAAGCCCGCCACCTTCCGAATCGCGGAGCGAATTCGGTTCGACGGGCATGTGGAGAAGGGGATTGAAATCGCTCATGCCCTGCTCACCCGGCTGCGATTTTCGAATCAAACCATTGAAGCCGTCGAGGCTCTCATCGAAAACCACATGAAGTTCATGCACGTTTCGCAGATGCGCGACAGCAAGCTGAAGCGCTTTCTGCGAATGCCCGGCTTTGAAGATCACATGGCGCTTCACCGGCTCGATTGCCTGTCAAGCCACGGCGGCCTCGATAGCTACAACTTCGTACGGGAAAAGCAGCGGGAACTCCCGCCCGAAGATCTAAGGCCCAAACCCCTCATCACGGGCCGCGATCTGATTGCGGCTGGTCATCGGCCTGGCCCTGCTTTTGGCGTGGCTCTCACGACCGTGGAAGATGCGCAGCTCGAGGGCCGCATCTCCACTCGTGAGGAAGCTCTCGGCCTCGCGGAACAGTCTCTCAACGGAAATTGTTGAGTTATGCTGGTACCAGATGGCCCACACTCAATCTCCCGCTGTCCGCCGCAGCGCCTCGTTTCCAAAATCCTCGTTTCCTAAATCGATGGCCTGGCTGCCAGACGCCGGTGCCATCTCGTTTCGCGATTCGGCCGGCTCTCTCGAAGACCTTGCGCCGTTGCTCACCAGAATCATTGCCGCCCTGGGCACCAACGCGGCTGCCAGGTTGCTCGGTGCCGACCGCGGCCAGGTCTCACGATGGAATGCCGGAACCGAGCCCATCAGCTCCGAAATGGGCCGCCGCATGGTGGACCTGCATTTCGTGCTGACAAGGATTCTTCGCGTGTTGAGTCGCGAGGCCGCCGCCATGTGGCTGAGCTGTTCCGAACCCTTGCTCGGCGGCGCACGGCCAATCGATGTGTTAGCGTCCGAAGGGGCATCTCGGGTCATCAGAGCCATCGACGGCATTGAACAGGGCGCATTCGCCTGAAACTGCTCTATCGCGTCTTTCCCTGGTCGGATCACGGCGGGTCAGATCGTGATCCGGGCGGCCCGCTTCACATCCCGTCTCAGGGCGGGGGACGCCTCGACAATCCCGGTTCATACTCGGTTCTCTATCTCAGCGATTCGCCGTGCGGAGCCATTGCCGAAGCGTTTGGGCGCTTTCCCGAATGGAGCCCGGCGATACTGGAAAGTGGCTCCGCTTATCGCGAGCGCGTGAAGGCCGTAGGCATCTATTCCGTTCCCGACGATCACCCAATCTGCAATCTCGACGATCCTCAAACGCTCCTGGATTTGAATCTGCGTCCGTCCGGGGTTGTCACCCGGGATTACGAGCAAACCAGACGCTGGGCGCGCAGGATTTGGGAGCGGGAGAAATGGTGCGGGGTGAGCTGGTGGTCTTATCACGACCCGCGCTGGGCGAGCCTCGGGCTATGGAACATTGAGGGCGTCAGGGTGCAGTCCGTGAGGCAACTGCACCTTAACGATGCCGATCTGATCGAAGCCAGCCAGATCATTGTTCGGCCCATTGTTGTCGGCAAGCGCAAGCCGATCCGAAACCAATAGTGGCTATGGCTTCCGCGGCGTGTCGGGCCCATATCCGGGCGGAGGCGGGGGCGGTGGAGGCGGCGGAGCCTGCATCGTCACTTGCAGCATCATTTGCAATTGCGGGGCAGGGGCCTCAACGTTCAAAGTAGTGGCCGTCGGGGGGTGCGTTTTTCTGGTAGCGAGCGCCTGCTGCACAAATTCATCCGCTTTCGCCATGAATGCCTTCGATTGCTCCTCGGTTTCCGCCAGAATGCCCGCCTCCCTGTACAGCAGATTTAAATAAGCGAAGCCGCTCGAATCAGACGGTGAGATTTGCAGCATGGTCTGAATCATTCGAATACCCTCATCCACGGTCGCCTGATATTTAGCGCGGAGACTACTTCGGAGAGCAACGTCGGGGATTGCGCCTTGGACCGGCGCTCCGCCCGTTGCCTCTCGAATAGCCTTGAAGACCAGCTGCCAATCTATGACGCCGACCGTATAGTAAGCCAGCGCATTGCCAGGCTGATCCGCAATCAACGCCAGCAGACGGCCATGTGTTTGCTGCCAGCGCTCCGGACCGCCCAGCCTTGCGATTCCCAATATCGCGGTCGCGTTCTTTGGATCGCGAGCGAGAACCTCCTCGTACTGTTGCAGTGCCGGACCCATTGCCCCTTCGCTTCGAACGGGCTGCCTCAAGGCGTTGCTGACCAGAGCCTGTGCAAAGAAAAGCCGGGCATTTACGTTGTCCGGTTCAAGGCCGACAGCATTGCGGAAATGATCCGCTGCCGCTTGGTAATCGGCATGGTTGAAGGCCTCTCCGCCAAGCCTCAGCTCCGGCATGGCCGCACTCTGTGCGCGTGCGGATATAGCCGCCGCGGACCCGATTGCGATGCAAACCGCCAGCGTGCAAAGTCCCGCCGCCAACAGCAACCGCGCACGCCGAAAATTCGGAACGCGGTCTTCGAGCAAGCGCTTCACCCGTTCTTCGAGGATGTTTCCATCGAACACGCCCAGACTGTAACCCGGTCGGGAAACCCCAACCATGTCATGCGCGATTGTCACCATTGAGCGCGCGTAGTCGCTTGCACTCATTAACCGGCGCGTAACCAATTCATCGCAGGCTACTTCACGGGACCGGGTAATAGCGCGCCGAATCAGCAATGCCGCGGGCTGGAATGAAATCGGGACGCACAGCAACTCCGCCAGAATGTTGAGTTCGTAATCCCGCCGGCTGATGTGCGCCATTTCGTGGCCGATAGCCGTCGTGAGCACCGTTTCGTCGGTCTCGTGAAACAGCGCCTCGGGCAGAATGATGGTCTTGCGCCTGCCGCCGATCATCACAGGTCCGGGAATCGCGGAGCAGACACGCAATTCGGCATTACTGACCTGGAACGCCGCGGCCGCGCGCTTCCAGACGGTTGCCAGCAGCGATGACGGCGTGGCTTCGACAGACTTCCCGCGCAGCCGCATCGTTCGCCGATACACCGTGCCCAGTGCGATCAGTCGCCACAGGATAAACAGGAAATACGTCCCGAGCAAGCCTCTGGCCGTGACGTCCGCGAATGAGACATGCACCGGCGCCGCCACTGCGGGCGCGGCGTTCTTAGGAATCGCCGGCTCCAATAGCGGCGCTGAAGAAGCAATCGCGGATGGATCTATCGGCGTGACGCGCTCTGACGCAGCCCGATAAGACACGCGGACGCTGCTGAGCGGCAATACCAGCGCAGCCACAGCCGTAAGCATCCACACGCCATGCCGGTAGCTTGCCGGACTCCGCCGCAACAATGTCGAGGCAAGCCACCCCGCGGCGGCAACCAGCGGAACCTGCCAAAGCGAGTTCAGCAAAAACGTAAGCAGTGCGCTACTGAGGGTTTGTGTCATTGTTTCGCTCCCTTCGATTTCCTTTCCTGCGATTCTTCGATTAACCTGTGCAACTCGCCCAATTTTTCGGGCGTCAACTGATTCGCTTCCACCAGGCTCATCACCAGACTGTCCGCGGAACCCGCGAAGAACCGGTCAAGCATGTCTCCCAACGCCTGTCTCACAGCCGACTGGCGACTCAATACCGGGCTGTAGATATAAGCCCGATCCTTCAGTTTTCGCTTGACCTTGCCCTTCCGGTGCAGCACGTTCAGCATGGTTTGGATGGTTGTATACGCCAGATCGCGCGTGTGGAATCGCGACCGCACCGTCTGAACATTGGCGGGCCCCGTCTCCCACAGAACACTCATAATCTCCAGTTCGAGCGGAGTCAAAGGTTGGTCGGTACCGGCAGACTTGCGTGGTGGCAAAATCGATGGATCTCCTAAACACTTAGGAGTATGCGCCGGGCCGAACGGGTTGTCAACTAAAAGTTTAGGAGAACCGTATTCACGCAGACAACTGACGCAAACTTGTGGCCGGGATTTCCACCCACAACGCGTCCGGTCTCCCGGACCAAACTTCGCGTGGGACATCGACAATCAACTGATCTCCGAAGTCCGCCCGAATGGACTGCGGTCGTTCCGTCGCACGCACCAGATCAACGCGGATTCTGTTGTCGCCAGGCTTGGTCACCAGCTTCAATTCTTCAGGCCGCGCGCACAGCGTGACGCGGTCGCCGCGAAAGCACGCGCGCAAATGCGGACCGGTCATCTCACACCCCAACAGACGAATCCGGCTCGTCTGCCGCCCCGGATCGAGCGCCAGCACTTCGGCTTCATAGATGTTGAAATCGCCGAGCAAACGCGCCACCTCCGCCGTGCCCGGATTGCCAAGCAATTTGAGCGGCGCCCCGCGATGCGCGATCCTGCCACCTTCGTAAATCAAAACCTTGTCGGCCAGCGCGAAGCATTCTTCCAAATCGTGCGTCACCAAAAGTATGGGAATGCGCAGTGATTTCCTCAATTCCCGCACCACGCCGAACAAATCAGCCCGCAGTTGCGCATCGAGCCCTCGGGCGGGCTCATCGAGCAGCAATGCGGACGGTTCCGCGATCAGCGCTCGCGCAATGGACGCTCGCTGTTTCTGCCCTCCGGAAAGCTCCCGCGGATAACGCCCGGCCAAATCGTTAAGCCTGAAACGGTCGAGTAATTCCGCTATCCGCCGATGCCGCTCGAGGCGCGGCAGTTCATACGCCGCGAACGCCAGATTCTGCCGCACCGTCATGTGCGGAAAAAGCGCATAGTTCTGAAACACGTAACCGCACCGGCGCTCCTGCGGACGCAGATGAACGCCCGCACCGGAATCGAAAAGGATCCGCTCCCCCAACAGCACTCGCCCGGCATCCGGCTGCAAAAAACCCGCGATCGCGTCGAGCGTGAGCGTTTTCCCGGCGCCGCTCGGCCCGTATAAAACCGTAACGCCTGGCTCAGCCTCAAACTTCACATCCAGCGTGAACCCGGCGGACTCATCCCCCGCTGGAAATTTCTTCGAAATGCTCGCGCGAATCACGCCGGCTGCCTTCGCTGCTCCAACCGATTCGCAAGGAAAACAAACCCGGCCGTGACGATTGAAATCACGATCACGAGCGTTCGCGCAACAATTGTGTCGCCCGATTCCACGGCATCGAAGATAGCGATGGCAGCCGTCTGCGTGCGCCCCGGTATATCGCCCGCGATCATCAGAGTGGCGCCAAAATCTCCTAGTGAACGCGCGAATGCCAGCGCCGTTGCCGCCGCTATCGGGCGCCTCGCAAGAGGCAAACTCACTCGCCAAAAAATTCGCCACTCCGCCGCGCCCAGGCTGCGCGCCGCGCGCTCGCACGCATGGTCGACACTCTCAAGCGCCGCGCGCGAAGACTTCACCAGCAGCGGAATTGCGTGCAGCGTGGACGCGATTACAGCGGCGCGCCAGGTGAACACCAATGTTGTACCAGTGGTCGCTTCCCACGCGCGCCCGATCCAGCTATTGCGGCCAATCACAACCAGCAGATAGTATCCGAGCACTGTCGGGGGCAGCGCGAGCGGAAGCGTGGTGATGGCATCCAGCAAATCTTTGCCGGAAAATTGCCGGTTCGCCAACAGCCACGCAAGCCAGATTCCCAGCACCAGCGAAATTAACGTGGCCGCGAACGCCACCTCAAGGCTGAGCCAAAGCGGAAACCAGTCTATGGGTGTGTGAGGGGCCGCCATCTTAGATCGGCCTTTCATTTTCACACAGCCCGTACGAACTCAGCAAAGCCAATACAGAACTCAGAACCGTCCCGCGCCCGCCAGTTGTATTCGCCATATAGGGCCGCCTTCATACAGCGCGCCCTCCAGCTTCACAAAAGCCGGAGCTTCTCCCTCCAGAACCCATATATGTGTATCCGGCGGCTGCTTCCCCATTAAACCCGCAAAAATCCCCGCTATACCTCCGATTTCCACTTTCACCACGTAGTGCATGGCTTTGTACCGAAAGCTTCCAATGGTGAACGGCTCCTCACCACTCGGCAGAATGGCGAGTTTAACCAGCCGGGGCTTCGGTGTGGTTGCAACCATTGACACCGTTGTTCGCGGCACACTCGGTTTAATGTCTTTGATCAACGTGAAAAGCAAGCCGTTGGCCACGTCCCCCGGCATCGCGAGATGCTCGTCAATCACCTCCTCCTTGCCGTTCTCGCTGTAGCGGACCTTCACCTCGCCAGTGGACACATCGATGGTAGTGTCCATGGGTCGTTTGAACGAAGGGCCTTTTTGAACCAGGTGATCGCTTAAGAGCCGGAACGTTCCGCGCTGGGAGTACCAGGTCGTGTCCTCGTAAAGCGAGCCATCCTTGAAACGGAATATCAGGTGGGCCTTTACGCGAACACCCTGTACATCCTGGGTTAACTGACCGTCAGCGATGGACTTGCCGTCGAGTGTGCGAAGCACCAGGAATCCATGTGTCAGGCCTTCCGGATACCGAACGGGAACGGACTCTGCGAACACCGCGCCGAACGGAATCAATGCCGCGCAAGCCAGGCAAAATAGCCGCCACGCTGAAAGGCGCATACCTCGCATCCCAGCGAATCAGGATGCAATCAAAATGCCAGCGCGCGCCGCCTAATCGAGGTGTTCAGGCGTGAGTTCAATATTCGTCTCGCCCGCCAGCTTCTTTTCCCAATACTTCTTCAGCCACGCTTCCCAGCTTTTACCCGCCGCCGTATCCCGGCCCGTAAACGCCAAACCGGAAATCTCAGAGTACGGAATCGAGACCTTATTCGGATCGCTCTTAGGAAACAATCGAATCCACGAATCGGCAAGCGTGGAACCCACCCGGCGGTCGAAGATATAGCCCTCCACAGTAGTACCGTCCTTCCGGTGAATGGTCACATCGCCGCGATAGTCGAATGCCTTCTCAAGCCCCTCGCGCAATTCGTCTTCCGACTCAGCTTGCCAGACCCGCCCCTGAAGATTTTCATGTTTGAATCCCGGAACGATCTCCAGATCCTCAACGCTCCGCGGCGCATCGTGTGCGTGTACGCTCACCTAAGCCTCCACCTCTTCAGCGGCTTTCGATTTCATAGTGAGCTGAACCAGTCCCGCGGGCGCGTGAACCGGCTTTTCCGGCTCGGCCAGCATGCGCGCCGCTTCCGGATCGGGGTACTTCGCAAAGTTCGCGCGGACCATCGCGAAGAACCCGCGCCAACTCCCGAACTGCTCACTTACGGCCGACGCCTCGTAACCGCTGTGAACCATACAATTCGCGCACTTCGGGTTGCCGGATTCGGTCCCGTAGTTCTCCCACTGAGTGGACGCCATCAGTTCGGCAAACGTATCCGCATACCCATCCTGCAGCAGGTAACAAGGCTTCTGCCAGCCGAAGAGATTGTAAGTCGGCATACCCCAGGGCGTGCAGGTGAAGTGCCGCTTACCCATTAGAAATTCGAGGAACAAGGGCGACATGTTGAACTTCCACTTCTCACCGCGGTTCGAAAGAATGGACCGAAACATTCGCCGTGTCCGCGCCCGGCCGAGAAAGTGTTGTTGATCCGGCGCCTTGTCGTACGAATAACCGGGCGACAGCATCATGCCTTCCACGCCTAACTCCATCATCTCGTCGAAAAACTTCCGCACGCTGTTCGGGTCCGCCCCGTCAAAAAGTGTCGTATTCGTCGTGACCCGGAAGCCGCGTTTCACGGCCTCGCGCATCCCCTCAACCGCCAGTTCATACCCGCCTTCTTTGCAGACCGAGAAATCGTGATGTTCCTTCTGCCCATCCACATGCACGGAAAAGCTCAGGTACTTGCTCGGCTTAAAAAGGTGAAGCTTTTCTTTCAGCAGAATGGCGTTCGTGCAGAGATAAATGTACTTCCTGCGCGCCACCAGGCCTTCAACAATCTTGTCGATCTCCGGATGCATCAGCGGTTCTCCGCCCGGTATCGACACCATGGGTGCGCCGCACTCGTCCACCGCTTTGAAACACTGCTCCGGCGACAGGTTCATCTTCAGAACGTGAGCCGGATACTGAATCTTTCCGCAGCCCGCGCACGCCAAATTGCAGCGAAACAGCGGCTCCAGCATCAGCACGAACGGATATTGCTTCCGCCCCGCCATGCGCTGTTTCAGCACATACGAGACCACGGTCCACATCTGGGAGACAGGAACGCCCATTCCTGTATTCTCGCATTAGCGCCGCCGAGGGGCTTGAGGCAGAGCGAGAGCGAGCGATCCACACGCTTTATCGGGGCGTGACCTGCCGTCCCGGGCCCCTCGAAAGAAGAGGCAACGTAAAAATCTGGGTCACAAAGAAAGTCCCGTCGTGTCCCTTGGTCACGCCCAGACCCGTGAGCGTGTATTCGGGATTCAGCATATTTTCCTGGTGCCCGGGACTATACCACCAAAACACCACGGCGAAATGTACAGGATCGTCATACCCGCGCTCCTGAAAAACGTTTTCGCCGCACCGCGCCCACTGAATGCCCGCGGCATTAAGCCGTTCGGAAACACCGCCTCGCTCCGGATCGGTATGGCCCGGAAAGCGAAGCTGTTCCTTTCGAATGCTTTGCTCCAGAGCGCATCGCCCCAGATCCCGGGACCATATGAGGGCATTCACGCCACGGCTGACACGCAATTCGTTGATCCGCATGAATATCCGCTGTGCGAATTCATCGCAGGCGCGGTCCGCGCCCACAGTTGTGCCGGTAAACGCGAGCGCCGCACTCAACAATCCGCGCCGGGTCATACCGATGGGAATTGTGTGGTGATCTTCGGCTTGGGCTGCCCGTCGCGCCAAGGTGTCAAAACCACGCTGAGATCGAGTTCCGTTACCTTTTCCAGAAGCCGTACAATCAGTTTCTGTGCTTTCGAATTCTGAGCCTGAGAGCCCCCGCGAACCGGCGCGGTGTCGAATACGGCATGGCGCGGCGAGCGAATTTCCGCAGTCAGATTCCAGCCGTTGCGGTGCAGCGTCGCGGTTGGCCCGCTCAGTGAAATATCGGCCTCGGTAAGCATGCCCCAGATAATCTCTACGGGCATCTCACATTTCACCGTATCCTGAATCAGAACCGCCTGCCTCTGCGCCATGCCAACACGCCGGATCCATTGCTTTACTTTCGGGCTCGCCTTGGAAAGGTCAATTTGAGCCCAGCTCAGCTCCGGCGTCATGTCCTGTCGGGTTATTCGCGCCTCGGCCTTCGCGTCCTGGTTCTCACCGTCGATGAGCAGCGTGTTATGCGATTCGGTCCGAACGCGATACAGGTTGCTGCGCTGCGCGCCAGATGAACTGAATTCATCCGCCCCCAGGTCCACAGCCCAGCGGATACCGCCGGCATCCAGCACGAAAGAACCCAGGTCCGGATGCGTATGGGGATTCTTGTTGTCGCCACCTTTGGCCGCAACAAAAAGTGCATTCGGATCCTCCCAACTGCTGCGGAAAGTAGCCACCGCGACACTATGAAAAACCGCGTCCAGCGGCCACGCCGGCGGCTGCGGCGCCCTGGTCTCGCGATCGAACCAGACCAAATCGTACGGGTCCGGATGCATCCCTCGTTCCAGTTGCCTCTGCTCGGTCCATGCGAGGACGGGGCTGTTGTAGCGCTTCGCCATCCAAAGCAACTCCGGCGCGTCACTCATCTCATCGGGACCGTCGCCGAAATTGAATGGCCTGTTGGTGGGGCCTGTCGTGTAGACGCGGTAACGTCCCGCCCGGTCGAAGCCCCGCAGCGCGCTCAGGCCATAGTCATTGCCGAGCGCCGTCTCAGCCGAGGCGAAAAAGAGCGTCGCGTATCGTGCCGCCAATTCGCCGAAGAACGGCCCTTCGGGCCACCCGCCGTCACCCCCAAATGTGGAAAGGCCATGCGGAATCGATTCGAGCACGTCGCGATATACAGCGGATAGCTTGTCCCGCATCGTCTGGTCGGCGCTGGTTTCCGCGCTCGCGTCCGCGCTGTGATCCGCCGGCGCGCTGCGATCGGAAGCGTGCTCCGCAATCGCAAGGGTGGCCATCGCAATGGCGCTGTTACAAACGATGTTCCAGTTGAAGCGCTCGCGCGTCCACCATGTTTGCTTCTGGTAGTAGGGAAGTGCCTGGTCGATGCTCTTCCCCACAATGGCATCGCGAATCCACCCTCGTTCTTCCACTGAGAGCGCGTTGAACAGCCAGTCGTACCCGATGGCGAACGCGTGCGTCATCTCCGCGGTTTCCACAAAGCGGCTCGGGTTCCAGTCCTTAAAGCTCGATGCCGCATTGAGTTCCATAATGGCCCGGCGCAACCAGGGGTCGCGTCTCGTCAGCCGGTACATCAGGGAAAGCGTGAGCACGCGGTCAATGGCGCGCCGCGTCTGAACCTGCAGGCGGGGCCCCGCCAGCTTATATTCCACCGGCGGCGTCGAGAGCAGGCGATCGCACTCCTTTTCGAGGTCCACATAGATGCGGCGGGCCAGCGGGTTGTCGCGCACCACCAGGCGTAATCGTTCCAGATCCGAATCGAGCAGGATGAGCCGCGGATGCTCCGCGCGAAGCGAACGCAGCGGATCTTCCGGCATACCCGCAGGCACTCCTGGCGGCAATGTGGCAGGGGGTTGTGTGGCAGGGCCCTGCGACGGCACGGGAGCCTGCGCCCAGCCAGCCAAACATGCGAGTTGACCGAGCAACGCCCGGCGCGATACCAAGCCCCTCACTAGAGTTCAGTTTGCCATATCGGAAACCCGCGCCTGCTCCCGCGGTCAGCCGCGTTTGCCCGCGCCACATGTGAGAATACGAATTCGTGATTGAACGTCTGAGAACCCCCTCACGCTTACCGGTGCGCGCTGTCATGTTCGATTTCGATGGCACGGTAGGCATGGTGCGTGCCGGCTGGATGCCGCTAATGCTCGACATGATGATGGAAACTCTCAGCCCTCTTGGAGGCGATTCGGGGCATAACGACGCCGCGCTGCGGCATGAAGCCGAAACCTATGTCGCGCGATTCACCGGCAGAGATACGCTTCATCAGATGGAGCCCTTTGTCGACCACATTCGAAAACTGGGCGGAAACCCGGAAGTGCCCGCCGCCTACAAAGCTGAGATTATCGGGCGACTGGAACTGCTCCGTTCCGCGCGCCTGCGAGCAGTGGAACAGGGCGCCGCGCCGCCGGATTCGTTGCTCGTACCCGGCGTTCGGGCCTTTCTCGAATCACTTCAGGGCAGGGGCCTTGAAATCTACCTGGCAAGCGGCTCGGCACATCATGAAATCGTGCGCGAGTCGAAACTGCTGGATATCGGGCGGTATTTCACTGGCATCTACGGCTCAGCGCCCCAGAGCCCTAACAAGCGGGAATTGCTGGCTCGAATTGTGAATTCCGGGATTCCCGCGCCGGCGATTCTAACGTTTGGGGATGGCAGGGTGGAAATCGAGGAGACGAAGGCTATTGGCGGAGCGGCTGTGGGCGTGGCGTCGGACGAGCCGGGTTGCCTCCGCGTCGATACCAAGAAACGGGCGTGGCTGGCGGAGGCGGGTGCGGATTACATTGTTCCGAATTACCTGGATCGCGAACTCCTGAATCTGGTACTTGAAAGCGTCAAGCGGTAACCGCCGGAGGTCGGCTAAGCTGGGCCGATAGCGTTCCGTGCCAGAGTCCTACAATAGGAGTGGAGACAAATTGCATTCTCACAGCCACGGAAGTCACCATCACGCCACCGCATCAGGTAAAGTTCTGATTTGGTCCCTGATCGCGACCTCCGCATTTGTTGTCTTTGAACTGCTGTCCGGAATTCGGGCGCACAGTCTGGCCCTGATTTCCGACGCGGGACACAACGCAACGGACGCACTTGCACTACTGCTCGCGTGGTTTGCCGTCTATCTTCAGCGCAAGCCCGCGGATGAATCCCGTACTTTCGGATACCATCGCGCGGGTGTGCTCGCAGCGTTTCTTAACGCGCTGACGCTGATCCTGTTATCCGGTTGGATCTTCTACGAAAGCTGGCTCCGCTTGCTTGATCCGGCGCCTGTCAACGACTCGGCAATGTTGTGGGTTGCAGTCGGCGCCATGGCTTTGAACGGCGGTATTATGTTCGGCCTGCAACAGACGGGCGATAAGGACATCAACATCCGCGGTGCTTTTATCCACATGCTGGGCGACTTGCTTGGCGCCGCGGCCATCGTCGCAGGGGCGCTGATCATACACGGGACCGGCTGGACCCGAATCGACCCGATTCTGTCATTCCTCATTTCGGTGCTGGTGGTGTGGACAGCATGGGACATCACGCGGGAGTCACTGAACATATTGCTCGAAGGAATGCCGCGCGGGGTGAATCTTCGGGATGTGACGAAGGCGATGCGGGCCGTCAAGGGCGTGCTGGATGTTCACGATTTACATGTCTGGTGCCTGGGATCGAATTCGTCGGCGCTTAGCTGTCATGTGTTGATTGAAGACATGCCGCCTTCGCAGAGCGATCACATTCTGCACGCGTTGAATCACGTGCTGGGAGATCGGTTTCACGTGCATCATACGACCGTTCAGTTCGAGCATATGAGCTGCGCAATTTCCGGTACCGGATGTGTGATCCCGGTCGGCGCCGTCGCCCATCACCATCACGATCACGCGCATTAACAGGCTTCCGGTCAACACCATTCATCTCCGATAGAATAGGCGCATCGTGATGAAGCGTTTCATTCTGCCGTTTGTGGTGGCATGCGCTGCGGTGGCAGCGGAGACCGGCACGCCGGCGGAACAGTTCGAGCTTGCGGTCCGGCCGTTGCTGGCTTCGAAATGTTACTCGTGCCATACCGATATGAAGTCCGGCGGCTTGCAGCTCGATTCGCGGGAACATATTTTGGCCGGCGGAAAGTCCGGCCCGGCAATCATTCCTGGGGACCCCGGCGGCAGTTTACTGATCCAGGCGATTCGGCAGACGCATCCGCGGCTGAAGATGCCTCCGGGCGGCAAACTGAAGGACGATCAAATCGCTGCGGTCGCGGCATGGATTAAGGCCGGGGCAATTTGGCCGGCGGGTCCGGCAAAAGCTCCCAAATACGTCATCACGCCGGAGCAGCGCGGTTTCTGGTCATTCAGACCTGTGAAGATGCCGGAAATGCCGAAGGTGATGGACACGAAGTGGATCCACAACGATGTGGATCGCTTCATTCTGGCGAGACTCGAAGAGAAGTCGCTGACTCCGGTGCGACCCGCCGATCGCCGCACGCTGATTCGCCGGGCTTATCTCGATCTAACCGGGTTACAGCCCGCGCCTGAAGACGTCGACGCGTTTGTGCGCGACAAATCGCCGGACGCGTTTGCAAAAGTAGTCGACTCGTTGCTTGCATCCCCGCGTTATGGCGAGCGCTGGGGCCGGTACTGGCTCGATATAGCGCGGTACTCCGATGACAAGTTGAATTCGACTCAGGACGAACCCTATTCCAACTCGTTTCGATACCGTGACTGGGTGATCGCGGCTTTCAATTCCGATATGCCCTACGACATGTTTGTGAAGGCGCAGATCGCGGGAGATCAGCTGCCCCGGAACGAAAGCTATCTGGCGGGGCTGGGTTTCTACGCGCTCAGCCCTGAAATGCAGGACGATCGCGTGGACGCGACCACGCGCGGTTTTCTTGGCCTGACTGTAGCCTGTGCGCAGTGCCACGACCATAAGTTCGACCCCATTCCGCAAGCCGATTATTACTCGCTGCTGGGCGTGTTCGCCAACACCACGCTTGCCGAATCGCCGCTCGCCCCGAAGGAACAGGTAGACGCGTATCAGGCCGCGAAGAAGAAAGCGGACGAGAAGAAGAAGGAACTGGATGAGTTTGTCAGTCGTGAAGCCGGAAGCCTGGCGGATATCCTTGCGTCGAAGGCGGCGGCCTACATGCTGGGTGAGGGCTCGCCCGATGAAGAGGTGCTCGCAAAATGGAAGAAGTATTTGGCTTCACCCGAGAAAGATCATCCCTTCCTGAAGCCATGGTTTGCGGCAAAAGCTCCTGAGGAGAAGCGAAAAGCCGCGGTAGAGTTCGAGCAGATGTTGCTGGCGGTGAGCGCCGCAAAAAAAGAAGTGGATGACAAGAACCACATCATTTTGGGCGCGAATCCAAACCGCAATGACTTGAGCCAGGCGAATTTGGTCTCCATGGATCGTGATCGCTTCGTTCTTTGGGAGGCTTTCTTCGGAGAAAAGGGGCTTTTGCATTTTGGGGACGGCAAGATCGACCGCTTTCTGTCAGGGGCCTGGAAGGAACGCCTGACTGCCCTTCACGCCGAGCTGGACGCGCTGAAGAAGGCGATCCCGCCCGAGTATCCTTACCTCCAGGTGATCGAGGACAAGAAAAAAATCAGCGAGCAGAAAATCTGGATTCGCGGCGACCGGAATAACCTGGGCGACCCCGCGCCGCCGCATTTCGTTTCGGTTCTGAGCAACGGCGATCCGAAGCATTTCTCCGCAGGGGCCGGGCGTTTGGAACTGGCCGAGGCCGTTGCGGATGCCGCTAATCCACTTACCGCGCGAGTGATGGTGAACCGGATTTGGCAACATCACTTCGGGCAGGGAATGGTGCGGACGCCGAGTAACTTTGGCGCGCAGGGAGATCGTCCAACTCATCCGGAGTTACTGGACTATCTTGCGTCGAAGTTTGTGGAAGGCGGTTGGTCCGTCAAGAAGTTACAGCGAATGATTATGCTTTCGTCCACTTATCGGCTGAGTGCGGAGGAGAACGCGAAGGATATAGCGGCGGATCCGGATAACCGGCTGGTGTGGCGCTTCAATCGGCAGCGCCTGGATGCCGAAGCGCTGCGGGACGATCTGCTGCAGGTTTCGGGCAAGCTCGATCTGAAAGAGGGGGGCCTCGCGCAGAGGCTGGGAAAAGACAATGTTCGCCGAACGGTCTATAGCTTTGTGAGCCGGCGAAAGCTGGAAGCGGATCTGGCGCTCTTCGACTTTCCCAATCCGAACAACACGAGCGAGCAGAGAAATGCCACGAACGTTCCCCCGCAGCGGCTCTATTTCATGAACAACGAGTGGGTGATCGCGCAGGCGAAGGCCTTTACGGCACGATTGCGGGGCGATGACGCTTCGCGGATCGATCAGGCGTACCGCTTGCTCTTCCAGCGACTGCCAGGCGCCCAGGAGAAGAAGCTTGGTCTGGAATTTCTGCGCTCGGGTGCGTCGGGGAGCAACTGGCCAGAGTATGCGCAGGTTCTGCTGACTTCGAACGAATTTCAGTTTCTGGATTGAAAACAATGCTGACAAGACGCGACGCGCTTAAGCGATTCGGTACCGGGTTCGGGATGACGGCATTTGCTCAATTGGCGGGCGCCGCGGCCGTGAATAATGCGGTCGTGGAAATCAATCCATTGACCCCGAAAGCTCCGCATTTCCCGGCCAAAGCCAAGCGTGTCATTTTCCTGTTTCTGAACGGCGGGCCTTCGCAGGTAGATACCTTCGATCCTAAGCCCATGCTCGATAAGTATCACGGTAAGCCGATGCCGACGGCGAATCTGAAGACGGAGCGAAAGACCGGAAACTTACTCAAGAGCCCGTTTAGTTTTCAAAAATATGGGCAGAGCGGGATCGAGGTCAGTGAAATTTTTTCGAAGCTGGGATCGCGAATCGACGACTGCTGCGTGATTCGCTCGATGTACACGGACCGGCCGAACCACGAGCCATCGTTACTGCTGCTGAATACAGGCGATAAACAGGTTGGGCGGCCCTCAATGGGTTCGTGGTTGACATACGGGCTCGGTTCGGAAAATCAGAATCTGCCGGGATTTGTGGTGCTGTGCCCCGGGTTCCCTGTGATCGGGCCGCAGCTTTGGGCCTCAACGTTTCTGCCGGCGGTCTATCAGGGCACTTACATACCGAACAACGAAAAGACACCGGAGAAGCTGGTGCAGTATATTCGCAATCCGGATTTGTCACGGACGGAACAGCGCCGTCAACTGGACCTTCTCGAAAAACTGAACGGGCTTCACCTTCAGCGCGCGGGCCAGGATAAAGAGCTTGAGGCCAGCATTCAGGCGGCGGAGATTGCGTTTCGAATGCAGTCGGAAGCACCTGAGGTCTTTGATATTTCGAGAGAGCCGGAGAAGGTTCGGGCGCGTTATGGCGACAGCGATTTCGGGCGCGGATGCCTGATGTCACTGCGGCTGGTCGAAAAGGGCGTCCGAATGGTGCAGGTTTACTTCGGAAACTCGCAGCCCTGGGACAATCACGATGACATTCTGATTCACAAAAAACTCGCGCGCGATGCGGACGGGGCTATCGCGTCGCTCCTGGAGGACCTGAAATTGCGTGGGTTGCTGGACGAAACGCTGGTGATTATCAGCGGAGAATTCGGGCGCACGCCGGTGGTGGAAGTGAGTGGACTCGTAAAGGTTCAGAACGGGCGCGATCACAACAGCCACGGGTTTTCGACTGTGCTTGCGGGAGGCGGAGTCCGCCGCGGATACGTGCATGGGGCAACTGACGATTTCGGCTTCAAGGCAGTGGAGAAGCCTGTGCATATTCACGATCTGCACGCCACAATTCTGCACTTGATGGGGTTCGACCACACGAAGCTCACGTACCGGTACAGCGGACGCGATTTCCGCCTGACCGACGTGTCGGGGAATGTAGTGAATGAAATAGTCGCCTGAGCCGAATCTCTACTGGTTCGATTCCGCTTCGGCAGTCTTCAAACTCCGAATCTCTTCCGGAAGTTCAAAAACCGAATCGTCGATCGATGAGTTCAGTGAAACCTCATCCGCCGTAAACAGCATTTCCTGACCCGAAACCCGCATCTGTATCTGCACCGGCCATTTCAAGCCGTCCACAGTCCGCCACGCCTGATACGTGAGCACGGCGGGAACCTCACCCATATCGGTCGGATACGAAACACTTGTCCGATAGAGCAGTCCGGTCTTCCTGTCATACCAGCGAACAGCCTGTTTTGACGCATCGCGTCCGCGCACCAGCACACGATAACAATCGTGCCCGTCAATCGTCTCCCGAGCTTCCGTTCGAACCTCACCCACCAAATACCGCCATCCAATAACTTCGGCCGCATCGAGCGTCATTCCGAGCCCGGTCAAATTTCGGCGGGGCTTGGCGCGGGCGCCCAGCGCGGGAGAGCGCTCCCACGAAACATGCCCGTCACTCCCCTCTTCCTGACGACCGAGACCGGGGATATCGATGACCTGATAGAAGCGCCCGCCGCCGGATGCCGATGCCTCCGTGCGGGCCTGGATGTTACGTGTGATGAATTCCAGAGTCCCGGTGACGCGCTGCGACTTTAAGCGCTCCCATGCGGAGATGCCGCCCGATTCAAAGATATGCCGTTCAATGATCTCCTCGGCATTCGGCAGAGCCTTGCCCGCCCGTTCCGCATCGAGATAACCCTCCACCTGCGCGGGATATCGAATGTCCTCCGGATCGCGCAGTTCGTTATAAGTAAGGCTCAGCACGCGAAGGCGATACTTCAGGTCGCCGCGGCTCGCGAGCATGGCATCCGGCTGCTTCAGGCCGTCATGCACTTTCCACGATTCAACCGTGTAGCTTACCGGAATAGCGCCGTTCGAAGAGAGCGTAACCGAATCCCGCCGCGCGAGCAGACCCGTCGCGACATCGAACCATTCCGTCTTCTGTTCGGCGGAGGGAAGAAGTCGCAGCTTGTAGCAGAATGACCCGCCCACCTTTTCGATACCATCCACACGAGACTGCGGGTAAAGACGCCGCCAGTCTCCCTCTTCCAGCATATGGGCCGAATGAATCGCTTCATCGCGATCCGGTCCGCGCTTGATGCGGGGTCCGGAGAGCTTTGTCCAGGCCCATGCGATTCCGTTGTAAACACCTTCGCGGGCCTCTTCGGGAACGCGAATCTCGCTATGCGAATTTCCCTCGCGGGTCATAGCGACCGTGGCGCGCAACAGAACATGATTTCCGTCGAGCGAGCGCCCCTCTATGTCGTCCCGTTCCGTACGCTTGGAGTTCCAGGCCGACGCGCCCCCGGTCGCGGCGATATAACGGTCAAGCACGGATCTTGCGGAGGGCAGCGGCGCGGCTAAAAGGGGAAGCCCGGCAAACAGACTAACGACGCACAGCACCGGCATTCGGCTGTACGATCCAATTCTCCGCGGCTTCGATGACCAGATCATGTCCGTCGAGTAGCGCCCCCTGAGTCTGACGTACCTCCACGTCGGGAGTTACACCGTTCCCTTCAAGCACCCGCCCCTTGTTTGAAGTGTAACTTGCCTGAGCGTACTGAAAGCCGTCTCCATCGGGCAGCCGAACGATATCGGAGGGGAGCGCGGCGCCCGCGGTGCGGGTTCCGAACACGCGCGCACGCTGCAAATCCTGAAGCCCCTGAGCAAGTATTTCCGTAGTAGATGCGGAGCCCTCATCCACCAATATGGCCAGGCGGCCGCCGTAGGTTTCCGCCCGCGGAAAGATAACGAACTTGAGAGTGGTCTCGCGCATTTTCATTTCGCCCAGTTTCAGGCCAGGCTTATCCACGAAGAATCCCGCTATTCCCATTGCCATCACGCCGATTCCGCCTGGGTTTCCCCGCAAGTCGAGGATAATGCCCGGTGCGTCCGCAAATGCTTTCAGGGCGGCCTCGAACTCTGGCATGAGCGAGACGGGGTCCAGAAATTCGTTGAACCGGATATATCCCGCGCCGGAGGGCAGGCGCCGCGATTCGAATACGAGCCGCTGCTCCGGTAAATTTCCGAAGGTCACCAGTTTGCCTCTTGGTTCGGCGCGTTCCAGTTCCAGGTGTTTCACGGCGCCGGAGGGGTCGGCAACATCCAGTCGCAGCGGTTGCCCGGCGGGACCGTTCAGGCTGCGCGCTACAGAGCGCTGCACGAGCCTGCGCGCCTCATTATCTTTCAACTCGCCGGCCAGTTTCAGCGTGGATTCCACCTTCGCCCCGTCAATCGATTCGAGCACCATACCGGGCCGAATGCCCGCGCGCGCCGCGGGGGATTCCGGGTCCACGCTTCCCACCACCGCTTTGCCGTCGATAACTACCGGCGTGATTCCGGGAGAGGCCGTTCCGGCTCTGGAGTTGTTCATATCCACAGGTTTATAGACGTCTGCGGGGATAATCGCGTAGTGCGATGCGCTGAGCTTCGCGAGCATTCCAGTCAACACGCCCCGAACTTCATCCATGGACGAAGATTTCGCGATCAGTGGGCGCGTGGAATCGTGAATCGCCTGCCAGTTGAGACCGTTCAGCTTTGGGTCGGGATGGCGGTCTCGCACGGTGCGCCAGACCACCTCGAAAGACTCCAGCGCATCGGCACTCTGCTTCGGGGTGAGCTGCGCGCCGGCGTCTGTAACGAAGGAAAAAGTGGTCAACAGCACCACGACGAAATAAAAAATCGAACGGCGTTCCCGCACTCGGATTCACGGGCAGGATAGCATGTCTGCATGAGAGGCTTAACCTGGGATAACCCGGAAGACATCGGCCTGGCTCTTTACGAGAGCCATCCTGAACTTGATCCGCTGAAGATACGATTCACCGATCTGCATAAGTGGGTTACGCAGCTCGAACATTTTGAGGACGACCCGGGCGCGTCCACTGAAGGAAAGCTGGAGGCCATTCAGATGGCGTGGCACGAAGAGTACGAGGAGAATCAATAGCGCGAATGCGGCGGCGAGAGTTCCTGCAATCGAGTGCCGCGGCAATACCCGGCTTGCGGATGTCCGGACAGGCGCGGGGGGATCGCTGCATCCTGCTCAACCTGGTTGGCGGCCCGTCACAGGTGGATACCTGGGACATGAAACCGGGCGCGCCGAGCGATTACAGAGGTCCGTTCCGGCCGATCCGCACGAATGTTAGCGGGATTGAGATATCTGAGATTTTCCCGAGAATGGCAAAGCACGCGGATAAGTACGCGCTGGTGCGATCCGTGTGGAATGACGCGCCTCCGCTTCATGGCGCCGGTGAGAAGCAATTGCGCGGGGGAGATGCCGATATGTTCTCTGAACCGGAACGAGTGCGGGCGCGCTACGGCGAGAACCGGTTTGGGCGAAGCTGTTTAACGGCCCGTCGCCTGGTGGAATCGGGCACACGTTTCGTCACGGTCAATATGTTCGAAACGGTCTTCGACGAAACCACGTGGGACATTCACGGCTATTCGCCATTCAGCCCGATATCCTGCTACCGCGACCACGTCGGGCCGATGTTCGACGCCGCCTACAGCTCGCTGCTAGAAGACCTCAGCGACCGCGGCTTGCTCGCGAGCACGCTGGTGGTGGCAATGGGTGAATTCGGCAGGACACCCAGAATCAATCCGACTGGCGGGCGCGATCACTGGCCCGGCTGTTCGACTGTTGTTATGGCCGGGGGCGGAGTCCGGGGCGGACAGATTTACGGTAGTTCGGATAAGGTGGGCGCGGAGCCAAGGGATAACCCTGTATACGCGGGAAGGGTCGCGGCGACCATCCGCTATGCACTGGGCCTGCCCGGTGACGAGAACGCACACGAGCCGATACCGATATTTTCCTGAGCGAAGCGATTCCAGACCACTACCTCTCCGGAGGCCTGCGAAACCGGCAAACTGACGGGCGCGTTCGATGTCTGGGCAGACGTGGAAACGGAAGCCGCCAAGGCACTGGCGAAGTTGATTGAAACGGCGGCTGAGCAGGCGGAAACACTATCCGCGGGCAGCGCATGGAAAAAAGCAGCAGATCGCGTTACAGACCTGCTATATCCGCATTGAAGAAATAAAGAGTAATTACCAGCACGATCCACCACGCATTGAGGAAATGCGAGTAGAGCGCCGCTGCCAAAATGTCCCGTTTCTTCACATCGGCAGCCACGTAGCAGAACCATCCGACGCATGCGGTCGCGGCTAACCAATGCGTGCCGGTCAGCGCCAGGAACGTGGCTCCGAACGCGGTATGAGGCCCGAGGTGCTCCAGATAAACCAGCCGAACCCACTCGACAATCTCAAGGAACAGAAACAGGAACCAGCTCGATATCGCAATCGCCAGCCAGCGGACGGCCGGTTCGCTGCTCTGTTCCGTACGCGCCGCCCGGTCAGCGATGGCGGCGGTGACGCTGGCGCAGAGCGAGAACATAGTGAGAGCCGAAACCATTAGCAGCGAAGCGAAATGGAAGGGCGCCGGCCACTCTTCGGAGACCGCGCGCAGATAAAACATTGCGCCCAGCAGGGCCGCAAAAAAAGCAAAATTCGCGGCAATGAAAATCCCGGTCAGCCTGCGCGGTCGTGTGCCCCAATACTCGGAAATATGCATTTATGACCAGAACACAAACAACGCCATCAGGCCCAGCCAAAGCACATCCAGAAAGTGCCAGAAAATAGCGCTGACGTCCACCGCGGTGCGGCCCCGCGGCCCGAGCTCATAGCGCAGCGCCTTATAATCCACAAAACCCACCGCCCCCAACGCTCCCACGACGTGCGCCGCATGTGCCCACGTCAGCACGTAAAAAAAAGCGCTGCTCAAGCCGGCTGTGAGATGACCGCCCAGCTGATACCACGCGATCGCCTGACCCGCGAGAAATGCCGTCCCCAGCAAGGTGCCGACAGTCCACAGCCAGTTGAACCCGGAACGCTTACCCCGTTTCAGCACGCGCCGCGCGGCGTCGAGCGCCACACTTGAAAGCAGCAGCACAATCGTGTTCCAGTAAAGGATGTGGGGCAGGGAAATACGGTGCCAGTCTGTGCCGTTCAGCCCGCGCCGCACCACCATCGCGCTCACCAGCGCGGAGAACGTCATTACGCTGGCGCACATCAGCACGAAGATGCCAACTACCGCCGCGCTTCGCGCATTGCCGCGCTGAACTTCAGTCCCGACCATCTGATTTCAGTATGCTCCAGGCAACGTTCCAGAGGAACAAAATCTGCACCGCCGCCAGCGTGAATGCCGAATGAGTAATCCACTTCTGTATCGGCATTACCGGGCCCAGGAACTCAAATGTGGTGAAGTCGGCGAACCGCCTCGGGTTGCCCGCGAACCCGGCGAAATGCATGGGCACAAACGTCGTATAGGCAAGCACAAACGTGAGATAGAAATGAATCTTCCCCAGCGTCTCGTTGAGCTTTGTACCAAACATCAGGGGGAACCAGTAGAACGTCGCGGCGAAGATTCCGAACAGGGACGCCACGCCCATGATGATATGGAAATGCGCCACCACGAAGTAGGTATCGTGAAAGTAGGCGTCGATCTGCGGCTGGCCGAGAAAGATCCCGCTGAGCCCGCCGGTTACAAAGACAGAGACGAAGCCGATCGCGAACAACATCGCCGCGGGTAGCTGCAGCCGCGCGCCCCACAGTGTGGCCAGCCAGTTGAACGTCTTCACCGCGGAGGGGGCTCCGATGGCCATTGTCAGCACTGAGAACGCGATGGCCGAATACGGGCTTATGCCGCTGATGAACATGTGATGGCCCCAAACCAACATGCCCAGAAACGCAATCGCAACGGTCGCGTACATCATGGCTCGCCGACCGAATATGGGCCGCCCCGCGTACGTCGAAATCACTTCCGACACAATGCCCATACCGGGCAGGATCGCGATATACACTTCGGGGTGGCCGAAGAACCAAAATAAGTGTTGCCACAGGAGGGGCGATCCGCCCGAGGCGGGCAGAAAGAAAGCGGTGCCTGCCAGCCGGTCAAGCAAAATCAATGCGCCGGCGGCCAGCAGCACCGGAAAGGAAAGCAAACTGAGAATCGCCGTGATAAACCAATTCCAGCAGGGCAGCGGCATATCCATCAACGGCATCTCCGGATTCCGCAATTCAATTACGGTCGCGATGAAGTTGACGGAAGTGAGGGTTGCCGCAATGCAGAATACACCGATGCTGAAGAACCACAGCGTCTGCCCCAGCCCTTGCCCCGGCCCCGCAATGGCGCCCAAAGCACTGAGCGGAGGGTATGCGGTCCACCCGGAGAGCGGTCCGCCGTCCTGGCAAACGAACGAAGCGATGAGGAGCAGGAACGATACGACGGTGGTCCAAAATGACAACATGTTCAGCCTGGGAAATGCCATGCCTTCGCAGCCCAGTTGCCGGGGGATGAGAAGGTTTCCGAACGCATTCAGCGGCGCGAGCGTGAGCACAAAGAACACCATGATGGTGCCGTGCAGCGTCATTAGCGAAAGGTACAGTTCGGGAGTCATTACGCCGCCCGATGCCTTCACCGGCCAGATCCACTCGAACCACTTCACCTGCGCGGCCGGGTACACCAGGTGAAACCGCATCAGGATGGACAGCGCCACTCCGAAGATCACGGCCAGCAGCGAGAGGAAGAAATACTGACGGGCAATGGTACGGTGATCGGTCGAAAACAAACGGGAACGCAAGGCCAATTCTGCCACATAGTCGCGGATGACCTGACTGGCGCGTGCGATGCGGCGATTCAGTTCCGTCTGCGGGGCGCGCGCACCAGAGCTGCACTTGTCTCAGACCCTGAGCCATGCGAGGTGCTCGCCTTCAGTACGGAAACGCGCGATCTCGCGGAGCCGGAAATCAGAGCGCGCATCAACGCTCTTGCGCGGCGACAGAAGCCGCGGATCGTCTTCAAGAAAATCGATTCGCTGATGCGAGGGAATCCCGCAATTGAGATTGCCGCGGCGCTTGAGGCCTACGGATGTGAAGAAGCGATTGCCACGCCTGCTTTTCCCGCCATGGGACGACGCGTGATCGGCGGTCAGCTTCTGGTGGACACAATACCCGGTTGGACGCGCATCGACGTCTCGGCGATTGCGCGGGACGCGGAGACTGATGACGATCTCCGTCGCCTTGTTCGCAAAGGCCTCGCCTCAGGGCGCCGCATCCTCTGGGCCGGCTCGGGCGGCTTGGCGGGAGCGCTCGCTGAAGAACTTCTTGGCCCTGTTGAAATGCCCGCGCCAGCGCCTGCCGTACACGGTCCGACCGTTTTCTGCATCGGCTCAGATCACCCGGTAACCCTCGCCCAGCAAGCTCTGCTGACGGGACACGGCCACGCCTGCGTGCTGCCCGACGGCATTCCCGAAACGCTCGGAGCGCTTTTCATCACCGGCGGTGACACGGCATCTCTGGTCTGTCGCTCCATAGGCGCGAAAGCCATCGAACTGGAGGGCGAAATTCTCACTGGCCTGCCGTGGGGTTACATCGTGGGAGGCCGCTTCGACGGCAAGCCCATCGCCACGAAATCCGGCGCCTTCGGATCGCCCGGCGCATTGTTACAAGTTGCCGCCTTTTTCGCTAATGTGAAAGAAGCACAATCGTGAACACACGAAGAGATTTCATTGCGGCGCTCTCGGCAGCGTCATTATCAGCCGCGCCCGCTCCGCAGTCAACCGCGGCGCAACTCTACACTGTTAGGGCACCACTTCGGCGCGAACCGGAACGTACTCTCAAGGCCCTCGCTGAAATCGGCTTTAAAGACGTGGAGGGCCACAATCGAACGCAGCTTATCAGCCTCGCTCCCAAGCTAAAAGAACTCGGTCTGACTCCGCGCGCCTGCACGGTGGAGACCCCGGTGATCACGGCAAATTGGGAACAGTTCCCCAACCTAAAGCAGCTTTCGGTCAAAGAAGCGGTGGACAGCCTCGCCGCAATCGGAGCAGAGTTTTTCGTGTTGGGTTACATCCCGCCGGGCGCGCGCGGAGATGGGGAGGATTTCTTCCGCCGCACTGCCGACCGGATGAACGTGGCCGCCGACATCTGCCGCAAAGCGGGGCTCAAATTTGCATGGCAAAACCACGCCTGGGAGTTCCTCGGACGCCCCGGATTCCGGCCCATCGAGCTTTATAAAGAGCGGCTCGATCCGAAACTCGTGAGTTTGGAACTGGATGTTTTTTGGCTCAGCATCATCGGTCTCGACCCGCTTAAACTCCTGAAGGATTGGAAAGGCCATGTGCCCCTCATGCGTCTGAACGATCGCGCGAAAGGGGACATTAGGCAATTCGCGGAAATAACGGATCTCGATGCCGCCCCGAAAGGAGCCTGCGCGGAAATGGGAACAGGCGCGATCGACTTCGCGCCCATCGTAAAGGCGGCTACCGCGGCCGGCGTTCGGGTCTTCTCAATCGGTCAGGACGAAACGGATGAAAACCCGCTGGAAACCATGCGCAAGAATTTCAATTACGCAAAAAACCTGTAATATCAGGCTGTTAGCGAGGCGCGACCGCGCTCGACGGAGGAGAGCCCTGTAGAAATAGATTTTGGGTTCGCGGAGGGGCGGGTCGGGATATTCGGTTGTCAAAGAACAGTCGGCCGGAGCCCTGACCAGAGGCGCAGGCAAACACAGAATTATCCGGGGATAAGCCGTGAGCAAGTCTGGGCCAGTGGTTTTGGGGGCGGCCTGGAACAAAAACGGTTTTAGGCGGCTTTCGGCATACTGGCATCGGCGGTG
>Ga0105240_10000687_pt1 | contig 62272 bp, 115 predicted proteins | sample KBSC54metaG_FD_80426 | JGI IMG/M metagenome (GOLD analysis project Ga0105240, IMG submission 80426) | Corn rhizosphere microbial communities from Kellogg Biological Station, Michigan, USA - KBS C5-4 metaG | ecosystem: Host-associated > Plants > Roots > Rhizosphere > Soil | place: Michigan, USA... | reverse complement strand
TATTTTTCTTGTCAGTATTTTGGCCCCTCAAGATCTACCATGTCGGCAAAAGGGGGTACTGTGCTTTCAAGACGGCTCTTATAATACAGCGGCACTTTTTTTTTTTTTTTTTTTTTTTTTTATATTCTATTTCTTTTTTTTTTTTTTTGTTTTTTTTTTTTGGGTGGGGGGGGGGGGGGGGGGGGGGGGCTAGCCCTCGGATTCGGCGGCTAGTTCTTCGTATGTCAGCGGTGGCGAGTCCTTAAAAGCCTGATTCAACAGGGCCGTGAGTTCGCGGTAAGCGTCCCTGCCTTGGTCCTTGAGGCTTTCGTATTTCTCGGTTTGTGCCGCAATCTCGGCTTCTAGCGCACCCTCGTATTTCCGAATGGATTCAAGACCTGTCTTTTTGGCAAGGTTGACAGGATCGCCGCCATAGCTTGTGTTCCGATACTTAATCAAGAGCACATTGGCCGATCTGCGACTCACGTAAAGCGTCTTGATTTCGCCGTTCTTTTGGATAATCTTCATGGTCTCTTCTCCTTAGTTAGGGATTCTGGGTATACTATACCGTATGCCTGTAAGGATTGTGACATGCAAATTGCGTACCACCGAAGAAACGAGGATAATTCTCGCTGATACGATGGCTGTGTACGCGCGGGTGTCGAATCTGATTTCCGATATTGCATGGGGCACTCGCACGTTTGGATTATTTGCGCTTCACACGAAGGCGTACCACGCGGCGAGGAAAGCGGAGCCGTCTCTGCCATCGGTCAGTGTTTGCACTGCGATGCGTGGCGTAGCCAATTCATACAAGGCAGATCGCACCGAGAGGCATGTCTTTCGTGCGACAGGGGCCGTATCACTCCACAAAGGGGTTTACAAGTTGGTCGGCGTGTCGTCGGTGAAGATTACGACCACACAGGGACGATTGACGTTCTCGCTCGCGCACGGCGGCAAACAACGGGAAATGTTGGCCGCTGGGAAGATCGGGGAAGCGTTATTGATTTGCCGAGATAATGAGTTTTACCTAGCTATCTCGGTCACTCTACCGGACGTGCCTACCAAGCCGACTAGCGGGGTTCTTGGCGTCGATTTGGGGATCTCGCAGGTTGCGACCGACTCAGATGGTGAATCGGTCGCGGGAGAACCCATTAAGGCTGTACGGCGAAAAACGCGAAGGCTTCGTGCGTTGCTCCAAAGGAAGAGCACGAAGTCGGCAAAGCGTCACCTATGCAAGATCCGACGCAAGCAAAGTCGGTTCATGCAGAACGCCAACCATGTGATTTCCAAACAGATCGTCATAAAGGCGGTCGATTCTCTAAAGGCACTCGCACTCGAAGACTTGAAAGGTATTCGGGATCGAGACAACGGTTTCGGAAAGGAGATGAGATGGCTCTTAGGCGGTTGGTCGTTCTACGATCTCCGTCAAAAGATCGCATACAAAGCACAGGACGCCGGGATACCGGTTGTCTTCGTGGACCCGCGCAACACTTCCAGAACGTGTTCGAAGTGTGGTCACTGTGATAAAGCGAATAGGAAAAGCCAGTCTCGATTTGAATGCAACTTATGCGGCAGCTTTATGAATGCGGACCACAACGCCGCCCGAAATATAGCTGTACGGGGTCAACTGTCCAAGACCCTAATGATGTCCGCTGCGTAGTTCGTGCCGCAGAATTGGAACGTCAAGAACGAAAGTTCAGAGGACCCTACTGTCTTAGACGAGGAAATGGAATGAAGAACATCCCAATCAGAGGTAACCCAGTGAGCGACCAAAACAGCCAACTAACTGAAAGCCAGATCGAAGCGACTCGAAAGGAGTTTGAAGCATGGGTAGCATCGGAGCCCAGTTACACCGGAGATCCTCACTGGTTCTCGCGAGTTGAGGACGGTCGATACTTCTACCCTGGCGTCCGCTTTATGTGGCGCGGCTGGCTCGCTCACGCTGAATCTATACAAGCGAGGTTAGAACTGTTAGAGAAGGTTACGGAAGCGGCCCGAAACTGGGAAAAGGCCACAAGCCACAAGCATAACGAAGGCCAAGAGGATGCTAGAACAGAAACCGGTAACGCTTTGTATGCTCTTGATGCACTGGAGGTAGGGAAATGAGGGAGTTAATCGAAAGACTCAGGGCATCGGTTAAGTCGGGAACAGTCCAAACGCAAGACATAATCGAAGCTGCGGACGCTCTCGAAAGGATGCTTAACCGGCCCCTCCCTGACACGAGTTACGATGCTTGCCGTCGTGCGGTCGATCCCTACTACTACGGTCCTGGAGAACGGGAGAATCTGGGATGACCGACGCTGAAAGAGCAGTAATAGAGGCAGCAAAGAAGTGGCGAAAATGCAACTGGCAGGATGCTGACTATTTCGCACTGTTACTTGTCGAAGCCGTAGACGCTTGCGACGATGAAGAATCAATTGGTTTCGGTGCTTTACGTACTGAGGAGATGGGGAAGGAATGCTGAGTGCATTTGGCGCTGACAACCGATTACCTTTTGAGGGCGCGAGCGTCAGCGTTTTGGTTTGGCCGCGTGATCTCGTGGACATGAGCGCGAAAATTAAGCGTCCGCACTTGGTTATATCCATGACGGAACACAGCAACTTCCACGCGAAATATCCGCACAATTCCCAACGAGTCGGGTTGATGCCTCTCCATATTGACGACATCATAGGGAATGACCTTTCAACCTATGCGGATCGGATCATTTCAACCGAACAGGCGGATCTGATTGTAGAGAGGGTCCTGTCTAGTTATGCGCTGGGCGTCAAGTTGTTTGTTTGCCAGTGTGAGGCGGGAATATCCAGGTCGGCAGCGGTTGCTCAAGCGATCTATGAGCGGTTCAATGAACCTTCACCTTGGTTTGAGGAACAGTTCGCGCCTAATCAATACATCCTCAAGATGTTGCGGGAGTCGTTCCAACGATCCATCGACTTAGAGGTAAGGCACTGTTTCGGTTAAGTCTCTCTCACCAACAGAAAAGCCCCTGACGTAACAATCAGGGGCTTAACTATTTCAGCGTCTCAGCGAACAGCCTAGACGGCAGGAGAATCGCCAACCACTTCGAGCGTTCCGTTGATGTGGAACCCTGGGAACAGGTTGAGACTCACGACTCTGTTTTCGCCGACCTTAATCGGAATGTCCACGAGCGTGATAAGTCCCGCCTCTTTGATGTCGGCATGGATGGTCGTTCCCTCGGTCGTCACGTCGAAGCTCAGTCCGAACGGTAGTTGTTTGTCGTACTTTACGTCGAGCGGAATAGCTTCCTTGACGGTCTGGGCGTATGTGTGGTCGAAGCCGAATATCGGCAGATGAATGCGCTCGCTGAAAATGAGGTTTGCTTTGAGTTGCATAAGCTTATGGTGTCCTTGCGCTCACGTCTGAACGCTCTTGGAGTTTACCGAAAGAGCACCCATCCGATAGCCGCAATCGACACGATCCACGATCCCCACAGCAACCAAGGGAAGGCGTCATCAAAATCAAAGAAGCGCCGTTCCATTACTGGTTCGACGCTTCAAAGGACTAGAGAGGGTTGGATACAACTTCTGAGACGATGGAAGCGGTTCGAAAGTTGCGGAACTGCCACAAAGCAAAAGACCGCTCCGATTTCTCAGAACGGCCCTAAGCTATGAACAGTAACCCACTGACACCCAATACCGCGTCGATGTGATTATACATGGCTTGGGACTATTTGAACTTGGTTCTTTCTTTGCCAATCCGCTAAGATAGATGAACGAAGCTATGAGTCCTTCACAGATCCTGTACTTTATCTTCCTTTCGGGGCTCATCGGTGCCGCTTTTACGTTATCTGCCCTTTGTCACATTGGGCTGAAAAGGATCAAGTACCGGCAACGTCACATTACAGAAGCAAAAGCTTCGCGACTTGAAGAGATTAAAGCGGCTAAACTAATGACCGAACAGTTGCTTAAAGTCGTCGCTAGGGATGGCCCGGTACATCAATGAACCTGAACTTCTCACAACTTCTGCAAGGGTCAATCCTTCTGGTCGTCGGTGCGTTGGTAGGGATCGGCGTCAAGGGTCTGAACGATATCTCAGCAGTCATTAAGCATCAGTTCGCAGATCAGGAACTCGACAAGATTCGAGATAAAGAGGTGGCCGACTTGAAAGCGCTTGTAATGTCTCTGATTGATGAGAAGAACTTCCAAAGAGGCCGAGAAGCCGGTATATCGGAGTCAAAGCATGTCTAGGACAGACAGAGAAGATCCCTCGATCAAGGGCCTGTTAATCGCCATTCTGGTGGTTGCTTTGTCGTTTACGGCTATCTGCGCCTATGGTGTCAACGTGGCTGTAAATATGCCACCTCCAGCGAGTGCGCAACAAATGGCGGCGCTCGAATCGGCTCTTCGTCAGAAGGTTGACGACGAGGTTAAGGTGCTTAAAGAAAGATCGGACCAAGACCACGCCAGGGCAGAGTCTGACCATTTGGCGGTCATATCGAACGCAAAAACACAAGCCCAACGAAATGCAGACGTGGATAAGGTATTGCATTTGATCCTAGTACAGCTTAAACTAGAGACGAAATGACCGACACTTTATTTGATCCTTGACATGCTTGGTCCTTGCTTAATCAAATCACCAATCGTTTTGCCGCGAGAAAGGCTGCGTTTGATTGTTGAGGAATGAATGCCCAATTTTCTAGACCAATCAGCCAGTAGTAGTGTTTCTCCGTCCCACTCAAAATACCGATTACTACGACGATTACGGTTCTGTTCGGTCAGTGTTGCCCACCTGCAATTATCGGGCGAATAATCTGCCATATTGTTTTTTCTGTCTATGCTGTGATGGGCAGACGGGCGAACCCCCATATCTCGGATAAAAAACTCAAGACCATCCGGGCTAGACCATCTTTCGCATACGCCTATACCGCGACCGCCATAATTCGGGAAATGAGCGTCATGCGAAGATGTGCAGCGACGTATCAGCTCTCTCCAACATTTCGCTAGGATTGCGTAATCTTTTGGGTTCATGCCTGAATCAGGATCAGATCTTCTGGCACATCCACAGGAGATTGTCTTGCCATCCCTAAGCCCAGATCCGAGTAGCGCAGTAGAGTTCCCGCAGTCGCATAGGCACCGCCAGTAAATGGAATGCCCCTTCCCGTGAGAGCGTTGGATAACGGTTACGCGTCCAAAACGTTGTCCAGATAAATCAAGTAATCTAGGCATGTGAACCCTCCTGTGGTTCTCCGGCCTTCGGATGCTTCAACATCGCGGAGGCGTTTCTATTTTACCTGGGGATTCGTCTATACTGGCGTCCATGGATGGAACGCTCGCAACGCAGGTAGCTACTGAACTTAACGCCCAGCAGAACACCGACACATACACTCAAACGAGCGTACAGGCGGATTTTGCGAGCACATCGTCAAATGGCCTGAACGACATTGCCATCCTAATCGCCCGTATTGCATCACTCAAACTACAGATACCTGGGAACTAACGTCGCCAGTTTCCCCAACCCCAACCGAGTAGAAGAAGAATCACGCAGATAAAGATTCCAACGAGAATCGCATGGTCTGTCATGCCGGTCGGACCTTAGCACCGCTTCGCATGTTCCCTACTCAACCGGTGGAGGCTCAATCGGGATGCCATCGCAAACATAGAAGAGGATCTTGCCTTTCAGTGCGGCGGTTTCTTCCAAGTAGAGTTCACAGGCGAACCGGTCGGCGGCGATCCTGGCAAGTAACTTCTTTTTAGCTTGGCTCATTCTCCCGAATGGAACATCTACCACGGCGCGGGCAAAGGCAATAATGACGGCTACGGGGACCGTGTAGAGGCAAGACGGGCATTGTCCGGTTGATCGTTCCACATTGAGAGAAACGCGCGTGAGGGACGATTTAAGCAGACCTTTTACCAGAAGAGGGTCGAATCGTTCGCGCTATTCCAGTCTGCACTCAATCCAAGCGGCGGCGGGTTCAAATGTTGAACCACGTCGGCATGATTAATCCATGAATAGTAGCCGTCGAACCCTGGTGACTGAGCGAGCCACGTAAACGAAACAAACCCCCGCTCTTTGAGCTTCTGGCAAACCGAACCTGAGCCATAGACACCATGCCGAAGATGCGAGCCCATCACGGCCCTGTACGCTTCAAAGTGCGCTGTGATCGGCCCGTCGATGTCCTCATCGGTCGCGTCGTAGTCAATCGCCACCCATCCAACCATAGAGCGCGGGCATCCAAGAGACTCGATCCTGGCGAGCATATTTTGAGCGGCTGATGTTCCCTTGAGTGAGCTAAACCCCGCTGCTGATGTACCGTCCATCTCAGATACCAGCCCGATCTTTATGCCAACACTGTGAAGCCCCTGAACTTCGCCGGTCGTGAAAGTCTTGTTTGGGAACGTGTGGCTTGGCGTGACGTACTTAATCACGAACCCAACGCCCGCGTTTTGCAGCGCGGGAGCATGGCCTAAGAGGTTGTCGGTGCAGTCAATTCCCTTCACGGTTTGATTGTGACTCACATACTGCCGATAAGGTCTGACATCGGGAAGAACTCCCACCGAAACAGATAGCCCTCTTCGTCTATCCGAAGTTCGGCATCAGTGGGGCTCAATCCGTTGGCATTAGCGAACCTGACGACCTCAGAATGAACCCAAGCCATAGGATCGCCTTGTTTAGTTCTCTCCCAATAAAGGATCTTTTCGGCGTCGATTCTAAACTCATAGGTTTTTTGCTTCATAGCTTTTCGAACAGCACGGTAGAGAGTTTGGGAGCACGCTTGTCCAACTCTTCGTTCACGATACGGCGAATCTCTTCGATACGTGCCTCTTCTTTGCGCTGTGCTGCCGCAGCTTCGGTTATGCACTGGTCACATGGGCGAAAGGTGTCTCCGTATCCCGTGTGGGTACCGTGCCTACAATATCCAACTCTAGCCATGTTATTCACCAAACAATTCAGATTCGAAGGCCACGGAAAAACGAGCGTGTCATTCGACGATCTTGCCGATTGATTGGACGATTAGGACAAAGCATCATAAAGCCTCACTGCATCCTGAATGTCCTTGACTCCCTTTCGACCGATGCCAGGGATTGAGGACAACGTAAGCCGGTCGGCACTTCGAACGGCTTCGACAGTAGCAAGCCCTTTCGACTTGAGCCGGTTCGTTGTGAGTGTTCTGAGCCCCAAAACCTCGATCTTAACCGCTTGAATTTCCTCGGGTGACTTGATGCGTTCGTGACTCCATACCCAGTCGTCACCCACAGAACAAAAACCGCTGGTCCCTTGCAAGCAAACAAGACCTCGCGATGGCGAAACGAGTTCAACCATAAGCCAAGTGCCGATAGAGTTCTTAACCCAGTATTGACCTGGTTCTGTCGGAATCTTGCAGGTAGTTAATAGGGGTGTCATACCTGTACGTTCTCCGCTCATGCCACTCCCGTCTTGATTTCGATTTTCTCAGTCGCCGGGGATCGGTCGAACGCTTCCAAGTAACTCGATAAAGGCCGGTCTGACTTGATGATCTTCAACGCATCCGCTTTCAGTTCGGGAGGCATCTTTGAGATTTGAAATTCACGAGTCACCTTGATCGCGTCCGGTAAGTACGTCATGGCCCAAGCAATCGCGGCGGTCTGGTCCTTGACTTTTAGAGACTCGCCCCGCGTAGTAAACGAGACAGACCCGTACAACGTCTTGAACGTCTTGGATGACCCTTTGAGTTGCGTCTTGGCATATTCCCCGATCTCGTCCTGGAAACGGTAGGTAAGGCCATCTAGCCGCCTCTGTGCGTCCTTCTTCATTGATTCGGCGTTCTCTAGCACTGCCTTAGCTCTGATAACCGCCGTAGAGTTGTCGATGGCTTCGAGTTCTGCGCTGGCGGTCAGGATCTTTTTGAGAACAAAATTAAGCGAATCGGCATCTACGATCCGAAATTGTGGCTTGCCATCTATCCCGACGATCTCGCCTGTCTCCTCATCGACAAGCATTCCATCAATGGTGATTAGTTTCTGGGTTGTGTTCATGTCTTTCCTTTAATGCAATTTGGGAGTAGTGAGAATGGCCTCGTGGCTCTCCCATCTGTAAATCCTGCCACGTATAACCGATTGGCTGACCCTGCACCTTGAATCCCGTGCCCATGCGGGGACTGATTTCGTCTCTCCAAAGGCGGTCAATAAATGACTATTGCGCTTATTCCAGGCTTGAGCACTCTTAGGTATCCAGCAGCAGTTGTCGGCGTTGTAACTGCCGTTCACGTCCTTTCGCTCGATAGTAAGACCTTTAGCGTAACCACTTGAAAAAGCCCAATCTCTAAAAGCAATGAATACTTTCCACTCATCGCAAACAGATATGCCCCTGCCACCATAATTCTCGTATCCCTCGTACCCTGGATTCGAACACCGCATCAGCATGTTTCTCCAGCACGTATACAAAGCCTTCGGGACCATCCCGTGCTTCCAAAGCCTTCGGCTATGTATGTCAAACTTGAGGCAACCGCAACTCTTTGTCTGCCCTGAAAATAGATTCTTGAGCGTGGTCGAAAAAGGTTTGCCGCAGTCGCAGACCACGTCTATCATCAGCATCCCGCTCGCTGACCTTCCGATAGGCGCTCCAACTACAAGTCTCCCGAATCTTGACCCTGGGGCCGGAATGATATAAGGATGTCTCATGGATCGACCCCGCGCGAGACTGAATCCCAAGCATTAGCCGTGTCTCGCGCATTAGTCGCCCAAGCACAAACGCAAGCCGATCTGATGTCAAGCGGAGCATTTAACGCTGAAAGCAAGCGATGCGCCAGTGTTGGAGATGGCGTCCTCCTGTCAAATTCAATATCGTTGAGCATTTGCGGCGAACAACCAGCCGCATCGGAAATAGACTTAGCTGATGCTCCCTGGGATCTCCTGTAAGCCCTAATGATAGTTTCCATACCGCTCAAGTTTACCCTAATATGCGGAGTAGCGCGACAGAGTAACCCATGCTAGGGACTCTTCGTCCTGAACGCGGAATTCCGGCTTCCCTGCCATGCCGATAATTTCGCCTGTTTCAGCGTCGCAAATCATCCCATCGATTTCGATTGTGTTTGGTGTGTCGTTCATTTCAGTCCTCGTAATCTAAAAATCTGTCCTTGTTGAGATATTCGTTCCGTGCCTCTTCTGCAAGCCATTCCCGTTCGCGTCTGTCTTCGCTTTTGATCGGCCATGCAGCTACGATCTCTTGCCGCAAGTTGCGAAGGATCTCGCGGAATGTCGCCGGTTTCTGAACATCCAAAAATGGATCGAACGGCGTGGTGGTGATTCGTTGGTATAGGTTCATGGTGTTCAGTTGGGCCGATCCGAAGACCGGCCCGTGTCGATTTCAGGCAAAAGGATCGAATCCGTCGTCTTCGGTTGCTGGTGCTTCTGTCGCGTCGAAGCCGTCAGCGTTCGAACCGCCGCCGCCCAAAGGTTCATCCTTGAACATGAACTGAATAGCTCGGAGTCCGCAGGAGACGCCCTTCTTGCCCTTTTGGTCGTAGGTGAATAGCGCGAGCTTCACGTATCCCCAGTCACCGGACACCCACCCGTCCTCTTCTTGGGCTTTGTTCTTGGCGCGGTTCACAAGAGCCGGGGGATACTCTGCTTTGGCCGTCGCGTTCATGTACCAATATCCGGGGTGTTTTGGTTCGCCGGTGTTCTGATTGAGCGTCTTGTCGCCGTCCTTGAGCGCAGATTCCCAGACAGGCGGCTTGACCTTGAATTTTTCGAGCAGAACTTTTTCGATAGCTGCATTGATCGCGACGAGTTCGGACTTAGGATCGGATAGATGCTCATGCGATGCCTTCGGGAACAAAAGCGTGGCCGAGTATTCGTCACGGTCCTTGTTGTCGTTTCGTCTTGGCTTGAATGCGTTCATGTACGAGAGTCGAACTGGTCCGACGATAATCTGATTTCCTTCTAACTGTTTCATTGGATACTGTTTCCTTTTGGCTTTCGCCGATAGTCGCCAGATGGCTACATGATGTCGATGCGGTCAAAGATCGGCAGCAAACCCCAAGGGTAATCCGCTGTCTTTATTCTCCGATCTTTCTTTCGTTTAATCCTCTTTGCTAACGTAACTGCCGCTTTAAGATGCTTGCAGCGAAACGGCTCGCCTTCGATAAGTCGGTGCTTGATCTGGCCCGATTGGAACGTCCATTTTTCACAGGAGCACGAGACGTTCTGCGTCTTGAACGAAACCATTGCGAAGTGCTCGACACCGGGCCTAGTCCAAGAGGGACAGCGAAATACAAACGTGTCCTCGATGTCCAGATCCGCAGGGACCTGATACAGCGGCTTCCGTTTTTGCTTCGCCATCTTCCTCTCTCACTCCTATAGAACTCATGACAAATCCTTTTTGTTTAGTCTTTCGATCAAAGCATCAGCCATTGCGACCGATAGTTCCGCGATTCTCAACGCGGGATAATCTGCTTCGTGGTCTGCCAGGATTCCTTGCATTGCCGTTGCCGCAAAGCATTCACGAATCGTTAAAGATGTACTGGCGATTGCGTTGGGGTATGTGGTGTCGTTCATGGTTGGTCAGGTCCATTTACAGCAAGTCTCAGAAAGTCCCTCTGTTCGTCTTCATCGTTGGTTAAAAGCATTACTGGGAGCGTGTGTCGGGTCAATGCCATGTATGCCAGTTCAACTTCTAATTTGGTTGCCGTTTCCCATCGGTCGGCAACGCGTAGGGCTTCTGTGTTTGTCATAGAGGGTCATCATCCAAAGGATCGGGCGGCGTTGCGGTTGATTCAATAGTTAGCGCGGGGTCATCGTAAACGGCATGGTCGCAACACGCAGAAGCGGCGATACCGATATTCCATGTCTGATAACCGCCGTTCGCGTCGGGGCCATTCGAACCTTCTTCATGGTCCCATTCGATCTCATAGGGATTACCGCAACCGCCGCAGAATCCAGAACATCCCCATTCCTCGGCAAGCTTTTCGAATCCCGCAAGGTCGGCGTTCCTTTCGAAAACGGAACCCATAGCCACACGAAGTTCCTCTTCGATCTTCTCTTGCATTGAGCGTCGAAGCCTCGGATCTTCGATGAACTGCGCGATCCATTCGGCGCGGGCGGTAGGGTCGTAAAGTTCCTTCATGCGTTCTCCTGAGTTAAGGCAGTTAGTGCCGAATCGTCGGGAAGGGCTGCGATTCTGTCAGCAAGAACCGACGCCGTTTTGGAGTCGATGGCGTTGCATGTCATAAGCCAGATTGACGCTTGCAGTAGGCCGTACTGTCTGCCTTTGTCCCAGATGCTATCAAGCGTATCGGGGCGTTTTGGTTCAGTGGTAGTGTTCATGTTGTTTGTCTGTTTAGTGGGAGAAGAGAGCGAACGCGAAGTAAATCACGGTCGTCGGTAATGTCACAGCGAGAACCAGAACCCAGATCGGATACAGTCTCGCGGGCTTCGAAGTCGTTTGAAGTAGTCGCGTATTTCTCGCGTACATCGGAACGTTGGTTGCCGTTTCGGGGTTCATGTCGATGTCGTGGTCTGGGTTCATGCGAGCACCTTTGATCGTTCGTATTCCTTGAAAGCGGCCAAAACGATTCGATCCATTGCCGCTTCGACTAACTTGGTTTGCGACTCAGAAAACTCGGCAATATCCGAGCAATCTTCTTCGTCCAAGTCCTCAAGATCGAAGTCAGGGACCGGCAGTCCAAAGAAGTTTCGAATATGCTTGGCGTAGTTACAGCCGCCATTGTTGTAGATGTCGTAGTAGTAGTTCGATGCGACCCGAAAGTTTTCAAGCTGCGGCGTCGAATCCGAACACGGGCCTTCGGTAGGTACAAGCTTGTCGAGAACATTCGCCTTGGCTTGATGCTTCCCGTTATGGAACCAATACGTCTTGTTCATGTTCTCTTTGCTCATACGGTCACTTCCTTGGACTCCTGAGCCTCTGCCTTGGGCGAAAACTGTCGATCCATGCCTCTCCAAATCTCGTCAGTGCAGCCTTTCGAGTAAGCCAATTCCAACGATGCGATCAACATGCTCCGGCTGATATTGAACTGTCCGTCCTCGATGGGCTTCAACGAATCCATCACTTCGGCTACTGCTTCTTCGCGTGTTCTGATCTTCATGTCTAAACCTCCAACTCCTTATCAAAATCTGCCTTGCTGATCTCGATTCCGCTTACGGGGAACCTGTCAAAAAAGTTCATGGGGATCTCGTCCTGATGCCAAACCTTAGAGCATCGGAGAATGGTCCCGTCTGTCAATCGGTAGAACTTATCGAAGATGCTTTCCTGTCCCGGCGTCGTTAGGATCGGCTGGCAGTGGCATCGTCTACCGCCTAACTTCTCGAACACAACGCCAAGATGCTTTGAACTCAGAACGTCTACCCAGAAATCACAGTGGTAGCAGAGTCCGAACGTTGCGAGTCTTTCGGGAACGTCGAAGCCGTAGTTGTAGCTGATGGGTTCTCCGCATTCGACACAGTGAATAGGTCTTGCGGTCTGTTCCGTTGTCGGCGTTTCGAGTGTGGTTGCGCTGCTCATGGATCTAATTATACACGGTTTCCGAATAAATCGCACGTATTCCTAAAATATCGCGCATAATAGATTTATGGATGAAACAGCCAAGCGGACGGGACCCGCATTGAAGTTCCCCGAGGCTATGTATGTGTTGGCGTATGAGCTTTATCGTGTCGCGGGTTTATCCGCTCCAAGGGTTGCGGAAGCCATCAACGTAAAGGAACTCGGAGAGCGAATCGACGGGACGCAAGTGAAGAACCTTGCCAAGATCGGCGCACGGCTCGCCCAAGAGGGGAAATAAGATGCCAGTCACCTACTCAGAAGTCAAACTCGAAGACATTCTCAGCCGAGCAGAAAAAGCACTCAAGGGATTTGATGCACTCAATATTCCAAAGGGCCAAATGTACGCTTGTGGAGTTGCTCGGAATCATCTTTCGCTCGTGATCGAATACACCAAAGCGGCGATACGAGAACGTGATTCTCTCACCCAGGACGCAAGCGAGGCGGGAGCACATGTCATGCGGCTCTTAGATGAGCAAGACGACCTTTGCTTACTCTTGGTCGATCTTTACAACACAGCGCACCGCGATGGATGGGAACCCGGCGAATCGACAGAGGAAGTTTGCGAGCGAGTCCATAAAGCTCTTTGCAACCGACAACTTGACCCGTACACGAACGGCGGTCCAGAGAGAATCGAAGCCATGCGAAAGGCATCGGCATTTAGGAACAAACGATGAGCAAACGCACTTGGAATCAACCGGCACATACGATGACCATCGAAACGGTTCGCGGTGGAGTTGATATGGTCATAAAAGCTCCAACCGGTGAGACTATTTGCACTCTTGAATTTGACCAAGACTTTGCCGGAGCCGTTGCGGGTCGTCTTATGTGGCGAGCCGGAATCAAGGCGATACGGCGAAAAGCCCGATCAACTATTTACGGAGTACGACTTCGCGCACCCGCATCCATTCGAATCGGTGTTCAACGCTCCCGAAATGGAAGGAGAGAACGTGAAATCATGAGCACCTTCGAAGATCGGGAAAGAGCATGGTTTGAGCAAGCATTCGGCGGCTTTAATGATTTCGAGCGATACCCTGCTCACCACGCATACAACGCAAACGAATACAAACTTCAACACACGCAAAGATTATGGGAAGGTTGGCTCGCCCGTGCCAAGCAAGCAGAAGCAGATCGGCTCATAGCAGAAGCGGCAAGAGAGTACATCGAATCGTTTCGTTCGATCAGTTCAGCGCAAGACCAATTCAAACTGTTTAACCGGCTGAAACTTGCGCTAGGCATCGAAGACGACACCGTTGCCGCATCCCAAGAGAACAGTAAGGGAGGTGGGGAATGACCAAGCAAGCGTTAAAAGATGCTGTTCAGGAAGCCGAACGGTTCCTTCTGAAAGCCAAAGAATTTCGAAAGGTTGCGGACACCAAAGCGGACGTTCCCTGGTGGAATAGTTGTCCTGTTGAATCGGGCGCTCTGAAACGTGCAAGCCTTGATCTAACTCGCGCACTGGCAAAGATGAGGAAGCCATGAACCCTAGTGAAGTAGCTTTAACACTGGAGCAAGCAAAACGGCTCGCTGAATTGGACCCGAAGCACTTCAATTTATTCGGGCCATGCTTTTATTTCGATATGCCAGAAGGTATCGAAGTCGATCTTGCCGCATTTCGTGAAGACGGAACTCCTATTGAAATGGCTCGCTACGTGTTGCATCAATCGGCAATGTATCGGTGGATGTTGTCTCAGATGGCCGACCGTTGGAATTACCTTAAGGAACGATCTTCCAAGCCTTCAACGCGGGTGCCTTCATGCCGAGTCGAATACAACGCCATGCTGCCAGCGATGAAATCCGAGGGCCATCAACTAGCGAGCGAATCTGGCTCAAAGATCATCCTTGAATCGTACATAGCGTATTTGGAAGCCAGATCCGCAGGAGGTTCTAAGTGACTTTGCTTTCTTGGTTGTCCGTTGACATGGGTGAGCGAATCTACGACGCTGACCGTCGTCGCTCCCTTATCGTTTGCGGCAAGATCAATCAATTTTTGGTAGTCAAGGACGGGTGGCGAACCCGCGTTATCGGACCCTCGGAAATGAACAAGTTTGCTCGTCACGCTGAAATTGTTGCCGCAGGAGGTTCTAAGACGTGAGCGAACAAAAGGAAAGACTACCGCTTGCGATTGCCAGGCAGTACGCAGAAGAGGCCTACGGACTTATCTGCGCGTCTTGTGTGCGTATCGACATTGCCGGGAGCATTAGACGCAAGAAAGCGGATTGCGGAGACATTGAGATTGTTTGCGCTCCGAAGTTTGAAGACGCCGGACTGAGTTTGTTTGGCGAGGCGACCGGGGTCACTAATCTTCAGTTGGCGCGTGTCCAACATTTAATTTCCGAAGGCACTTTCGATCATCGTCCTGATAAGAACGGCGTCAACTGTTGCGGCGCTGGATGCCAACGACTTCGATACAAGGGATTTGCGCTAGACATTTTTCCGGTCATCCCGCCAAGCCAATACGGAATGATTCTCTTGATTCGCACAGGATCGGGCGACTTTAACAAGCGATTCGTTTTGCAGAAAGCCGCAGGCGGTCAGATTCTACAAACGGGAATGAGGATCGAGGGCGGCGCTCTTTTGAGTTTCGGCAAGATGATCGAAACGCCAGAAGAAGCGGATGTATTTAAGGCAGTCGGTCTTGATTGGATCGCGCCGGAGGACAGGAAATGAGAATCCTTAGCGACATCGTTATTGAGGTGCGTGACGACTGCGACGAGAAAAAGCTATGCGCCGAATTCCACAGTAAAGACAACTGGCTTTGGCTTTGCGAATCATGCCTTCAAAACGCTTTAGCAGCTTTGAGAGAGTCAGCCGCTACGGGAGATAAGACGTGAGCAGCGTTTACAGCGAGTCGAGACACAAATCCCAAAAGGTTCGGCGGTGCGAGGGGTGCTGGTACAAGACGGAAACGAATCCGATCCAGATAGGCGACTTCTATTGGTCCTGCTTCTGCGTCAACGAGGGTGACGCAGGGTTCTACTCGCTTTGTACGGCTTGCCATGACTTCCTAGAAACTGACGCGGGTAAGACGTTCCTTAAAGAATCGGTTAACGGATGGGAAGCCGGTGAGGTTGCAGAGGCGCGTAAGTGGGTGGTGGCATGAAGCCCAATAAGTACAGGGCGCAAAAAGTCACTATCGACCAGCGCAAGTTCGACTCTACTGCCGAGGCCGCTCGCTATCTTGAATTGAAAGATCGGGAGCGCAAGGGCCTTATCAAGTTGCTGCAATGTCAAGTGCCGTACACGCTTTTGGAGAAGTCAGTTAAGCGGCGGGCGGTCAAGTTCGTTCTGGACTTTGAGTACACGCTACCGGGTCCCGATCTTCAAACGGTTCGCGAGGACGTCAAGGGGATGGTCACGGCGGTATTCAGGGTCAAGGCAAAGATGATGGCAGCAAATGGACACCCGGTCACGATCATCAAGCGCGAGGACATTGGAGCCGGTTATCTTGCTTTGGCGGCTGATATTCGGAATCTCGGGACACGCTACTCAACGGTGAAGAGATGAAGCGAACCGACATCCGCAAGAATCCAGACGGTTCATGGAAGACCCTTGCGGGTTTATCCAAGATCGGGAAACGCGGCAAGAAGAACAAGCGCGAAGATGCCGTAACGAAGGCCGCTCTGATCGCTGAGAGAGGAAACGTTTGCGAGATGGCCGGACAGGGAGAATGCGCGGGTCCTATCGAAGTCCATCACACCCGCACGAAAGCGGCGCATCCTGAACTGCGTCATTCGCACGACAACCTCAAAATTTTGTGCCTTCGTCATCATTCGCAACTGCACATCGGAGAGTGGAAATCATGAACCTCACTCCACTACCACGCTTTGACCGTTGGCCCCTATGGGTCGTACTCGCTTTATTCTTTGCCGTTGAGATTTACGGCTGCTTTGGAAAAACCTTATGAACAAACCACCAACAAACCCGACTCCGCTCGATGGTTACGAGATACCAGATATCAAACTATCGACCGATCTAACCGAAGACTCTTTTTTCTGGAGCCCGCGCGATGGCGAATGGCTTAGTACGTTCCCGTTGTCTGACTCGATGATTGAAGGCATGATCCTTGTCGATGCTCGGTTTTGCCGCCCGATCCAACCCGCAACCAAGCAAGAGCCCTTCACACCTGAGTCTCAGATAGAGGTAAGGGGACTAGCCGAGATCGTTGATGAGCTACGTGAGCCGATGGACGAAATAGGGCGGCTCACAAATGACGCTCCGGCTTCGGGCACAGTTACACGGCTGTTATCGCTCTATAGTGAACTCCAGGCCCTCGCAGACAAAGAGATGCCATCTTCCGATCCATTCGACCCGGAACGAGAACGCTACGACATGCTCGATCTAGTCCGCAAAGAATGGGGCAAGATCCATAGCGATCTAAACGTACCGGTATCTATCCAGCACTGGGCCGAATCGGTAACGAAACTGCTTGGGGTGTTGGCGCAGGAGAACCGGAAATGAGGATCTGGCTCATTTACCTCTACATTGGATGCTTAGCCGGTTCAATCGGGATTGGTTTAGTTCTTGACGGTCACAATTTTGGGTCATGTCTCGTCGTGGCCTCGGTGTTTATTGCATTGGCCGCGATCTGCTCTGTGCTAGACGAGATCCGAGACGCGATCAAAGAGAGGAACCAATGACAACGATCTACATACTGCTGGCAATAGCTCTGATATCCGGTTCGCTCTGCGGGGCGCTCTATGCGTTTGTCTGCTTTGCGGTTCGATGGGTTGGGAGGGTTACGACAGACAGTGAGCAAAAATCATGACCTGGATAGATCGCATCTTCTACCCGTCCAAAAAACGGCCACACTGCGAGTACGTTCGCGAATACCGGCATCAACGCTATTCGCTGATTCGATCCTGGGACGGATCACAGTTCAAATGGCAATGGCGCATAGATGGCAACGAGCCTACCGGTCCCGAGTTCTTTAGTCAGGAGCAAGCCTCATGGTCATTCATGGATTGGGAGACAAGGCCGTGATTGAGACAATAGGAAAACTGCTATTCACTATCGGCTGTCTCGGTGGTTTTACTCTCCTGTACCTTATGCTCAAGCCTGAGAAAAAGCGGTGGGATGATGAGGATGATACGCCATGACAATAGACGTTGATGTGTTTTGGATCTGTGAGGATGAGACGTGAGATTACAGGCTCCCTATCCTCAATTTGGTGGAAAATCAGCGGTAGCCGATCTGATATGGACACGACTGGGCGACGTACCGAATTTCGTCGAGCCCTTCTGCGGGTCTTGTGCCGTCCTCCTTAATCGCCCAAGTCTTCCCGGCACTGAGACGGTAAACGACTTAAACGGCTTCCTTACGTGCTTCTGGCGTTCTGTACGGGCCGATCCTATCAAAACGGCTGAGTGGGCATTTAACCCCGTTTCTGAGTGCGATATCTTGGCTCGGCACAAGTGGCTACTTTCTCAGCGCGAAGAACTAACGGAACGCATGAAGAGTGACCCAGATTACTATGATCCAAAGGTAGCGGGCTGGTGGGTTTGGGGCGCTTCAACTTGGATAGGGTCCGGTTGGTGCGTTGCCGAGGCGAGGCAGTTGCCGCATCTCGGCGACGCGGGCACGGGTGGCCCTTCCCCAGCCGCATTAGAGCAATGGTTCCTGGACCTTCAAAGACGCCTTATCCGCGTTCGAATTGCTTGCGGGGACTGGACCCGCGTTCTAGGGCCAAGCGTGGCCGAAAAACACGGCGTTACCGGTATCTTCCTCGACCCGCCATATTCGCTTGAAGAGTGCGAGGACGTTTACGGCATGGATTCAGTGAGCGGCGACGTTGCAAAATGGGCCATTGAGAACGGCTCGAATCCGTTACTTAGGATCGTGGTTGCAGGTTACGACGGTGAACACACGTTCCCATCGAATTGGGAGTGCATCCACTGGAAAGCGCGGGGTGGCATGGGATCGCAAGGAAACGGACGCGGACGAGATAATGCAGCGAGGGAACGGTTATGGTGCTCGCCCCATTGTTTGAAGGCCGGTTTGTTCTCAGACTTTGAATCCCTCTCACCAATCGAATAACCCCCAGTAGAGACAAAGAAAAACTAGGCTTGTGTTGAATTGGAAGAGAAGGTAAAATAGACACGGCGAGAACGCCCCGGTTTGCAACCCGGAAGGAACGAAGATCATGCAACGACAATCGAATTATCTGTTGACAGCCCCGAGGGGTGACTCTGACGTGGGAGGGCATACGGTTAATGACCCGTGTTCCGCCCGTTGCAGACTCACCGAAGATCACTCCACGGGGCTTTTCTTTTCCCCTTGGGTTAAGTCCAGCCGTTGCGATCCTTCTGCTTTGCCTCTTGCGGATCGCCACTATAACCGCCAAAAGATAGGCACTCCTCAATTTGTGCCACCTGGCCGGTGTTGCGTGTTTCGTGTTGATGGACCTTATAAAGCTGAGGCGCTATGGGTCACTTCCTGGCCGTTCGCTCAGTACGTTAAACATGCTTGGGCCGGTGCTTGGGTAAATTCGCTTTTCCGAAACGAATCGGCTTATCTGTCCTCTGACTTGATTCGAGCAGCTGTGTCGCATACCCGCGCTTTCTACGGTACGCCGCCCGACCTTGGCATGATTACCTTTGTAGACCCAAAGCATGTTAATCCCACTAAAAGACGCGGAACGATCTTGTACGGTTACTGTTATCTGCTCGCTGGATTCCGGCACGTTGGATTCACGAAAGGCGGTTTATGGGCGTGGCAACTACTGCCAGACGAAATGCCAGGGGCGCTTTCTTTAAATCGGGAATTGAATCTGTTCGAAGGTGTCCTCTAATGTCTGACACCATCGGGAAGGTCTTCCGTCGCCCCTTGCGGATTCCCATTTATTCGCCGCCTCAAATCAGTGACAATGCCTTGCGGTTGATGATCCAATGTGCCCGTCACGGCGGGACTCTAAAACTGCACTTCGAGTACATCAAGAATCAAGGCGTTTGCGGTACAGCCATAGATAGCGACGGCGTAGAGCATCGGCGCGGAACGGTCAAATCATGGGGCGCTCGGAAAATGTTCGATGTTGCTTGGTCGGTCGAAGATGGCGAACATATCGCCAGAGTCACGATAACTCGTGAGGGTACCGAATGGTTAGTTTATCTACGCGATATGCTCAATGAGGCCCCGGTATGAGCGACTTTACAGAGTTTCGCGCCGATGGTTGGCCGCTATGCCCGAACTGCGGAGAGGACGAATTAAGCGCACCTACCGCGTGGAACGGGACCGATCCTAGACCAACAATCCAGCAGTTCATCGACGCGGGGATCTTCTGTATGCAGTGCGGATGGCGCAAAGAAGCCAAAGCAAAAACAGAACCCCATGACGACGGTTTAGACTGGTATCCAAGTGAAGAGGATGGGGTAGCGGAGTAATGGCCGTTGCCTCTTTAGACTGGTTCCCGCTTTACATCGACAAGTGGACAGGGGAGAGCGTGAAGTGCCTATCTTTGCGTGCTCAGGGCGCGTACATGGCGATACTTTGCCATCAGTTCAAAGAGGGCAGCGTACCGTCCGACGTGAACAAACTTGCCCGCTGCATCGGCGCTGACCCTGCGGAATTGGCTGAAGCGTTGGAAGAGATCCGCGCCAAATTTACAGAAGTCGATGGCCGCTTGGTCAATGAGCCGATGGCCCAAATCAAGGCCGAACAGGAGCAAAAGAACGCTCTATTTAAGGCGTCGGGAGTGGCTGGCGCTAACAAAAGATGGGGTGGCAATAAGCCAAGCGATAGCCCCCCTAATAGCCCCCCCATTAGGGTCTCGGATAGCCCCCCTAATGCGACCCTAATAGCATTAGAAGAGAAGAGAAGAGAAGAGAATACAAGTAGTAATCAACTACAAGGGGGTACTAGGGGGAAACGAACGTCGAAGTCAAAGGGAAATCCGCAAGCGGATTTGATGGTTTCAGACTTTTTGCCTGAGGAATACAAGACCGAACCCATTCGAGAGGTCTGGGTTGACTTCACGAAATACCGACGCGAGAAAGGTCAAGCACCGTACAAGGCGATGGGCTTAACGAGTTTTGCGACGATGGTGCAAACGAACGGAATCACGCCGGAGCAATTCCCGCTGATGGTCAAGCACTGTATGGCATCGAATTGGAATGGCATACCTGTCGGGATCATTCAAAAGTGGATGGCTGAGCACGGGGTGTCACGCAATGGTCACGCAAACGGCTACCACAAGCCAACGGGTGAAGAGATAAGCAATGGAGCAATGGCGATTTTAGCCAAGAGGGGGATCAGTGGAGAAATTAGAGCAAATTGACAACCGGCCAGCTTTGGCCGCTAACGGGTTGATGGATTCGATCCGGCTTGACATTCAGATGCTTTACGCTGGTACCGAAGCGTTCGGCGCGAAAGCCGATGAGATAGCGGTAGCGACTTGGATAACGGCGTTATCGTGCGCTGGGATTCAGCCGGACGAAATGCGGGTCGCTGTTGAGCACTGGATCACGAACGTTGGCGGCAAGACTCCGACGCCTTTCGACGTGATCGAGTGGGTGAAGGCGAGACGCGCAGCCCGCAAAGAGGCAGAGTATCAGGACCGGAAAAGACCAATTAAAGCCCGTCAGTTTGATCTTGAATTTGAAGTTCGGTGTATGGAAGCGTTTGGGAAGCCTGCCGCGGACCTGGACGAGTGGCACAAGCATGTCGAATCCATTGGCAAGGAATCGGGAACTATGCAGCACTTTGCATACCTTTTCCTGGCTCATACGCTAGGACGCGGCGAAGGCGATTGGAGAAAATTGGTTTTCAATCAGCGACTTACGAATCTGGAGAAGTCGCAAGGCATCCAGGTTTACACGGAAAGGTCTGAGGAAATGGATAACGTTTCGATGCGGTTAGTCAACGTGGAAATCGAGCTCGAAAACCTGGACATCGAATATTGGGGGAGGTCGAGAAATGGATCACGATAGTATCAAGATCCGCTGGAGTTGGAAATATGATGAATGCCAGAAGTGCGGCACAAGCGAGAGAAAACACCGCGCATTGGGTCTGTGTAGCCGATGCTTTGAGCAACACCGGGCACCCGCTCGCAAACTTTCGAAGATCCAAAAAGCAGTCTACGGGAGTCGAGCATGAGTGTTTGGAAGCCAGGAATGGAGCTATTTTTCACGGTGCCCCGCATTGAGCCGGGCATTAAATCTGGGATCTTGATGAAGGAGTTCGAATTGACAAACCGCGCCAAGGTGAAGACCGAAAGCGCAACGCAAGAAATGCCTATCCCCTGGCTTTTTGAGACACGGGAAGGACTGGAAAAGGAGATGAGGAAGTGAAGGTCGTAATTTTCAGCGCGATAGACACGGAGGATGGCTTGCGAGACATTCGCGTATATTGCCGGGTCCGATCCTGGCGACTGGCTTCGTTTCTTGTTTGGCTTCTGAGTTGGCGAACGTCGGCGGTTGAAGGCTTTGGACTTGGCGCGGCAGATGAGCAGGAGTTCGAGCGTATTCGACTTGAAGCGGTGGAAAGGCTAAACGGCTTGGCTGGTGTGGCATGACAATAATCCTCTCGGGCACCATCACCTGTTTAGATGGACAGTTCAAAGTGTCTCGTTCTGCGACCGTTCCGAGTGGCTGGACTTTCGGATATGATCAGAAAATCGACTTTCCAAACGGCATGGAGATTAGGACAGCCCAGACGATATGGCACATCGTGGACGTCTCACATGGATCATTTCAAGTCGGTGAAGCAACGGTAGGCATATCGTTGGACAACTCGAACAAAAAGACGCGGGCAGAAGTCGAGGCGCTATTTGTTGAGAACGGGTTCAGTGTGTCGTAGGTCGAAAATGGGACGGCGTAAGGGAATCGGGAATCATAGCGAAGAGGTACGCAAGGCCGTCCGAATGGATCGCCTAGCAGGTATGGCAATTCATGCGGTAGCGAAGAAATACGGTGTAGATAGGTCATCCGTCAGGGCTTGGTCACTGGTGGAATTTTCCGAGCCGGTCGAAGTGGCTCCCAAGATCGAACCTGCAAGGATCGTCAAGCATGCGGGCATTGTTAGGGCTGGTGACACCTATGGGTCCACAGGAGCATGTGGCCCATTTGCTTGGGATTTCTCAAAAGGCGTCGTAGAGTTGCGCTCTTACGAATCGACGGGAGCAGCGAAGATTTACCGACTGACCGTTCAGCGATTCAGAGAGAACTATAGGCTTATAAAAGCCAATCCCAAAGGCCAATTACTTTTGACGGCGCAGGATGTCTAGCTCTTTTGATGATTCTTGCCATCAAATTCTTGATTTGCGGCGTTCTGTCGCATTCGGACGACTTCCGAGACCTGCACGGCTTAAATCGCGCTGTAGAGGCGAATTTCAGCCAAAATAAAAGCCGGTCCTTGGTGAACCGGTTTATTTACCTTGGAGGACATTCCGAAAAGGGTTTCCAGCGCGGATCATCTCGGGTCGGTAGGCAGGAATCAACGTCGGTGCCTTTGACGATGATTTGTTCAGTGAGGTATGCCGGTCTTTCGGGATCGTCAAGCGATAACCGGGATCGCTTCCAAACGAAGGTCTTATCGCGTGATCCGTCCGACCAATAGCGTTCAAGTGTCATTTTGAACCTCGTAGGAATTCAGAAAGAGGAACCTCGCGTCCTTTCACCCAGTTTTCGCTCGGGCATGGAATCAAAGGCGCGTCGATGATGAGTTGGCCGTTTGTATCTTCTCGGATCGAGCGCAGTTTTGTCCAGTCGTGACATTTCGGCACGGCTTTGTGTGGGAAGCAGGCCAACATAAGAACTATGAGGGCTAGGCAGCAGATAACGAAAGTGCGGCTTAGGTGGAATAGGGATTGTTTCATGGATTGCCACTTTGAGTCTCATCTGACTCTTGCGTTATCGAAATTCTGTAATATTTTCCAGGCTCTGCGGATGTGCCTAGCATTCGAAAAAGCGTATTTATGCTGGTTACGTTGCCGTGCATAACGCCTGTTGATCCTTTGCCTGAATAGTGGCAAGAATCGCCGGGCTTATGTACGGATTCATGATCCCAAGGATGCGCAAGGATTATCAGATCCGTTGCCTCGTCTGGTGTTAGTGGAGGCATGTTAGCTAAAATCTCCTGGGATGTAGTCATAGGTTCCTTCGCCGTGGCCGACGCAATAGTGCCCGATCTGATGGCGGCATAGGTTGTTCGGTCCCGGCTCGGCGTGGTTCTGAGAATAGAAATCGGCCGCGCTTTTGTAGCCATGCCACCAACCATCAGAGCGACCGCTTGACCCGCGATTGGTGATAGTGCCGATCATGTCTTCGACGGTTGTGAGTTCTTCGTATTCGCTGTAGATCTTCGCGCCTGGTTCGTTGAATCGCTCAATCCATCGGTCAAGAGTCCAGTCTTCGTAAGGCTCGAAAACCTGCAAAGAAAAGCACCAACCAGCGGATGATTTACCGATGTGGATCTGTTCGTCACCTCGTCCGCAATGCGGGCAAGTGTTCTGTCTCAAGTAGTAATTAGTTCCCATTTCGTTCAGTTTCCTTTCCCTCTAACCGGAGGGAGCGGTGTTAAAATCGGAGTTAATTGCATTCACATAAGCCGCCATTGTAGGCGTAGGGTCCGTTTGGTCCTCGTGGATCTTCGGGGCCGTAGTGGTAACCGCGTGTGCCATACCAATCGTCGGTATCGCCGCAACAGTCACAAACGCAGCTATCTGTATCGGGCGTCTTTTTGATCCATTCCAAAATGCCGGTTACTTCACCGGATCTATGAGCATAGGCCAAGATCTCTAATGGAACTTGGTGTAGATTCAGGAACCCAGTTCCTTCGCATCGTGTGCAGATTGTCGGCATGTTGAATTCTCCTGTAAGGGTGAGGGTTGGTTAGGCTTCGATTCGAAGGTTGTGACCGTTGATTTCGCGGGCGATAGCTGCCAAGGTTTCCATATCTGATTCTGAGAAATCGGAACCATCAGAAAGCGATCCAGCTTCGATAGTTGACTCTCCGAATGTCTGCGAATCAATAACCCCATCGCGGGCGGCTCGGCGCAATAAGCGGCTTCCTGCTGGTCCATAGCACTCGTTGTAGAGCGCGTTAAATCCTTCTTCATCGGCAATTATTTTCATGGTTCTTTCCTATGTTTAGAGAGGGGAAGGGAGTTAGGCTTCTTCGAGTTCTGTGATGCCGCGAGCCGACAGGTAGTAGCGGACTTGCTCCATCGTTGCCGGTTCGCATCGGATGGAGTTCATACCGCCGTACCCGCAACCTTCTCGGGCTTCGGTCTTATTGCGGGCCAGGATGACCATAGAGCCGTCAAGAATCGCCCAAGCGGTTAGGTTGCCCTTCTTCAAAAGAGGCTCAGGGAAAGGCGATTCCTGAACGTTCAAAGCTATAGCCGCGCGGAGTTCTTGGAGTTCGCTCGTGCCGTGATGGGCGGCATCAGCGACGAACCATTTACGGGCCGCTTCGATCAAATTCTGTTCGGTGGTGTTCATTCTGATAGTCCTTAAGGTGATTAAGAGAGGCTAGGCGACGAGTTTCATTCCGAACTCTCGGACGTCGGCAAAAGTGAAGGGAATCGGATTGTAGTCAGTGCCGCACGAGCGAACCATGAGAACGGTTTCAGTCGTCGGGTCGAACGCTTCGACCGTATCCCACTCGGAGTATCCGCCGATGTTCGATTCGAGTGTCCGATTGGATTTCAGATTCCTAAAATGCGTCTTGTTCATTTTCTTTACTTTCCTGGTTAATGGGGATGGTAGTTAAACTCGTCCGACTTCGAAACCCTCTTCGTCTCGGATCTCAATGTAGGCTTTGCCCTGGCCGATTTCGATAGCCTTGTAGGTCCAGCCGCCACCGTCTTCGTTTGCCATCATGATTGCGGCGGTCTTGGTTGCGTCTTCGATTGATCGGATGGTTGTAGCGTTCATTTCGTTTTGTCCTTGTGGTTCGGGATGGTGGGGAATCAATCCCAGTAAGGTTCGGCGATCTTGGATGGCGTCTTCCCTGCGGATCGGTCGAGATATTCTTGGTAGTAGGCGTTCGAAGAGGCGATCATGACGCCCTGCATGTGGACTGAATTGAGCCCGAGTGCCTTTGCGAGTTCTGCCCGTTGCGCCTCGGTCATGTACCCGTATTCGTTTTCCGCTGCTCTTGGTGCGGTTCGAATCGTGATCCAACCATATGCAGTTCCCTTGCCGCCAGTGATCGAGAGCGGAAAGGAGACGCGGCCCTTGAGGTTGGCTTTCAGTGTGGCGATGACTTCGTTTCGTGTGGTGTTCATTTCGTTTCCTTGCCCTCTTGGGCTTGCTGGATATATGATACACCGCATATATCAGGAATGCAAGCATTTTATTGGCCCACGAAACATATCGCTAAATATCCTGAAAAGTGTGCATAATATGGATATGGCAAGCAAGGGAAGACCGGCACTAGCCGATGAAAAGAAGCTCAAGCGCGGATCGGTACATCTGACTGCGGCTCAATGGGCACACGTCAACAACCAACCAGAAGGTGCGAGTCCTTACATTCGACGGATGGTAGAAGAGGATCGGAAGCGATGAACGACCAAGCAATTTACCTTTCGCGCTTGAGTGACGATCAGCGGGCAACGAAGGCCCGTCTCGAATCTGTTTACGGAGTGCAAACAGGGCCAGCCAGCCATTATCTGTTCGATCTTGCATGGGATCGCGGACATGCTGACGGAGATTCGGCCATTCAGAATGCTTACGCGGAAATGTTGCCTTTGCTGTACGATCAGGAGTATAGGTTCGTGACGCATTGAGCACCGCAACGATGGATAGGGATTTTAACATCCGCTCCCTTATAGAGCGTGAGAGGAACCAAAAATGAAGACAGGAGTTTCGAGCGATTACGCATATCTGGACACCAGCGCCCTAGAGTTTTACTACGGGTACGAATTTGGCTATGCTTTGGCGTCTGAGGGCGATTTGCCGCGTCCCGATTCGGAAGAGTGGGGATTCTATGCCAAGCAAGACGGCAAGATCGTCACATCGTATCCTTTCAAGAGCCTTGAGTTGCCAGAGGCAGAACGGTTTGAGTGCGGCGAATGCTTGTTGCGAGGGATCGGCAAGATGATCGAGAACGGCGTTTTGAGATTGCACGGTGGCACTTCTAAAGAGGTAGAGGGATGAGCAAATCACAATCGAGCATTGAAAACCTATCCCTGGGAGTCAGGGCCGTGCTTTATTTCGCGTTCGCCTACCTCGCGTGTCTTCTGTTTTTCGTGCTCATTGTTCTGATCGTCGCCGCAACGATGGCGGTAAGTAATTCCATATTCGGAACGACCACGGCCATAAGCAGAGCGTCGGCAGCATTCGGATTTACGATTTTCCAGTTGATCGCGCTGGTATTCGGAGCCTTGAATTGCAGTCTTGGCATAGCTGCAAGCCGCAGAGAAAAAGCTAATGCGATCCACACGGGAGGTACTGACCAATGACCTGCATCGTAGTTTTTGAAGTCGAACTAGAAAAAGGTGAAGTACCCTACGATGCTCTTTGCGCCATTTCGAACGAGTTCAGCCAGTTTGATATTTCGACGCTTGAATCCCAAGCGGGTGAGTCCTATTCAATGCTTAAAAGTATAAAGATTGAAGTTCGCGACGGCCAAATAGTAAAGGGGGAAGGGTGAGCAGGTTAATCGAAGTCGGATCGTACAGGGTTACGGTTATCGCCGGTGAGATCGAAGACGGTTGTCAAATGTGCGGCAAGATCGCAGAAACAAGACCCTACGGCCCTGGCGGGAAGCGGATCTGTTACGACTGCGGCCAATCATCGGATGAAATGAAAGCGATCATCGAGCACAACATTGGCATCGTTTTGTTTGGCGACAAAGGTGAATTAAGGTGACCCCAGAACACCAAGAGAGTAAGGAAGTGGTGGAGCACTTATCGAATGGTAACGACCACTGGCGGTTATTCGTGGAAGTTCAAGCAGCCTGCGAGTTTAGAGCCACGTTGAGGGCTTTGAGTCTTAGGTCTGAGTGCTCAAATGCAAGCGGATGCTGGGTCGTGCATTGGTCAGATGTTCCGAGTTTCGAAGAGTGGCCCAAACTGTCAGAAATGCAGGGCAAGTACCCAGACCTTACGGGCGATCTTTCGACTCAGGGGTTTTTAGATCAGATTCGGTCACAGTGGTGACTCAGCCAAACAAAGGAAGACATGAGCGAGAAACCGATTTGGGCAACAGATCCACGCTTTGAAAGTTGGACGTTCAGGCGCGGATACGATGCGCTTTTTATGACCAAAACAATCGCAGGTCTTGAATTTGCAATCACGCCGGGCCGGTTGCTCATTGGAGACGATGGCATAATCCCAATTAGCCTCAATATGGCTCTTGATGTTGCCACGCTGATTGACGAGCAATTCCAAGCCATGGAAGCATCCCCCAAACTTGCGCGACAACTAGCAAAGAGCAATTTCGAAAGCCCATCCCCTAAACCAAGTACAGAGGAAGGCTGAGAGAATTATTCGATAATCATAAATAAATGCTTGCATCCTATTAAAAGCGGTGTATAATTAAATCGTAATGAACACAACGAACCCAACCGCAACCAACGATTTTCAGATTCGCAGAGCCGCTAGAATCGAACGGCTTAGAGCCGCCGCCGACCGTAAGCGCAACGAAGCCGAGTCCACATTAAAGACCGCACGAGATCGTGCTTCAATTATTCCCTTTGGCCAGCCGATCCTAGTCGGGCACCACTCTGAGAATCGAGACCGTGGATACCGCGCCAAGATCGAAAGCGGTTACCGTCGAGGATTTGAGGCGATGGACGCGGCTTCTGCGTTAGACGCGAAAGCATCAGCGGCAGAGTCGAATACGGCGATATCTTCCGACGATCCCGATGCACTCGAAGCCCTTCGCGCCAAGCTTGCGAAACTCCAAAGCGATCACGCGCAAATGATTGCGATTAACAAGCTGATCCTCAAAAAGAACCGCGCAGGTCTTACCGCCTTGGGGCTATCAGAAGCGCAAATTGTGAATCTATACACTCCGGATTGCTTCGGATCTATCGGCTTCGCATCCTACAAATTGACCAACTCCAATGGTCAAATGAAGCAGGTTAAACAGCGAATTGCATCACTCGAAGCGCGTTCTAAAATGTCGCTGATTACAGTGGAAATCAATGGCGTCGAGATCCAAGCCGATCCAATAGACAATCGAGTCAAAATGGTATTCCAAGGGAAGCCAGAGCGCGTGATAATCGAGGACCTGAAGAGTAACGGCTTCCGATGGTCTCCTACCGCTGGTGCATGGCAGCGCAATTACAATCAATGGTCATTCGATCTTGCAAAGCAGATCGCGGGTCGTGTGTCGCAATGAACCAAACGAAAAGAGGGAGGCCGGTAGGATCAACCCGGCCACCAAAACCAAACAAAGCCGTTGTTAAGTCTATCGCTCTCACTCCAAATGAGTGGGAGCGTTTAAGTTTGTTGCCAGGTAAGAGCTTTGCAGCTAAAATCAGAACGTTAATTCCAAAATAGATGGGTGCCAAGATCTTGACATGTAGTAGGATTGAAGAGTTATGAGCGATTCTGAAACGCCAAATCTAACCCACAAACAAGAGCGTTTCATTGCTGAATACCTAGTCGATCTGAATGCGACACAGGCGGCAATCAGGGCCGGTTACAGCGTGGATTCTGCGGCCATCATTGGATTCGAGAACCTAACAAAACCTTATATCGCTGTTGCCATAGCCGAAGCTCGCTCAAAGATCGCAACCAAGCTTGAGGTGACCGCTGAACGTGTAGTCGCAGAATACGCAAAGCTCGCGTTTGCAAACATGGCCGATTATGTGAATGTACATGAGGGCGACCCGTTTACGGATCTCACCGGTTGCGACCGTGACAAGTTCGCCGCTATCTCTGAACTCACCAGCGAAACGTACACCGATGGCAGAGGCGAAGATGCCCGCGATGTGAAAAAGGTCAAACTCAAGCTACACGACAAAAAAGCCGCTCTTGATTCGCTGGGCCGTCATCTTGGGATGTTCGTAGACAAGATCGAAACCAAAGACACCACCTGGACAGATGAGCAGTGCATGACAGGCTTAACTACAGTCCTGGAACGTATCGCAGCGGATGTGAAGGCTGCAAAGCTGGCTGAGAAAGCAGAGTAGAATTACCAGGTTTGAGCCTATATGGAAAATAATTAAAATTCATGACAGTAGGTCTAACGAGGTAAAATAAAGACGGCCCGAACGTTCGTTTGAGCGAACTCCGAGCCTATCCATAACGAACTCGGAGGTTCGAAATGTCTGATCTAAGTGTACCTTTACAGGCTCGCCGTTCTCGGAAACTGTCCCCAAGCATGAGGTTTGAGTTATTCACGCGAGATTTATTCACGTGCCAATACTGCGGCAGAGTTCCACCAGAGGTTAAGTTGGTCATTGACCATGTAGTTCCTTTTAGCGCAGGAGGCACTACGGCGTCAGATAATTTAATCACATCCTGCCACGAATGCAATGCCGGGAAAGCTGATGTTCTGATACCAGAGGGCTTGCGTATCCCAAGGCAAAAAAGACGCACGCCACTTGGTTCGCCAAAACCTCGCGGTGGATCGCGCGCAGGATCTGGACCCAAGGTGAAAGATCCCTCCGGCGCAAAGAGAAAGTCACATACCTTTTCGATTACCGAGAAAGAATTTGAGCAACTCACCAAGTTTTTATCCGACTTGCGAATAAAAGTATTAGGTTCGATTGAATAGTATTGTATAATCGAGACATGGAATCTTCTTCCACCTCGACCTTCTCGGCAGGGAGTTATGCCGAAGCTAAGACGCTTGCCAAGAAGACTGGCAAAGTGCAGACGTTCGATTCCGGCGATGGCTGGATCGGTAGAGCGGAATGGTGCTCTTGGAGAAAGCGAGTAATCGTTACCTCCACCAAGAACGGGGTCACGATATGATCCCGTTCGCTTCCATTGAGGCATTGGAGCCATACCGCAAGTTTTGCGAGTGTGGCCCTGACTACGACAGGAGCATCCGCGTAGCTGTTGACGACGTTGCCGACGCGATCACCAAGAACTACGCAATGGGCATCCGCTACTTCTCTGCGGTCCTGCGACTTCGAACAAAGGAAATTACCTTTGAGCAGTATCAGGAGGCGGTTAAGCCGTGATGATTTACATCGAAACACTTTCGCCACATCCCATTTACGGGAATCTTCATTGCCACATCGTTTACGGTCCTGACGGTCGCGAGCGATACAAAGCATGGGGCGATTCCCGTGCCCATGCTGACTACTGCCTTGCTGCGATGGTCGAAGTCGAAGATCCTGGCGCAACTCAAATCAACCTTCCAAAAGGCGAAGTGTCGCCAGTATGAGTAAGCACAAACCACACGGAGGACCTAGACCAGGTTCAGGGCCAAAGGTGAAAGATCCTTCTGGTGCCAAGAGAGTGTCAGAAACTTACTCAGCTACCCCTGCCGAACATCGAGAACTTCATGCCTTCCTTGACTCTCTCAGGAAGCAACCTCAGACCTCAGAATGGACAGAGAACTAATGGGCTATTACACGAGTTTCAGCCTAACCGTTAAGCTGGTGGGTATGCCAAAAGAGGAAATCGAGGCGCTTGAACTGTTGTCCGCAGGTTACGACTGCCCGGCGCTTGATTATGAATTCTTCCGATGTGAGAGGCGGGAAGCGGCCTTCCGATGTCGCGGTGATGACAACGTGCCCGCATCGGTCCTCAAAAGATGCCGTGATGGTGGAGTTCTGCTTACAATCCGCTCCTACTTCAAAGACTACGGCAACGAGACAGGAAACCTATGCGAATGGCTTGCGCCTTATGTGGTGGCTCCTGAACCTCTAAAATGCGGATCTGTTCGCGGAGAAGAAGGTAGCGGCTACCCTGTCATTTTCCACGACGGCAAAGTTCTCTGAGGAGTAGACTTGAACTCTCCCAGTGCTTGACACTGCAAAGCCAGTCCTAGCGGCTGGCTACTTTGTTTCCGGTTGCACTGATTTGGTGTCAATCGAGTTCCAAGCAAACCAAAGCTGTAATCAACCGCTTACCTATGACCTTGCAATAGCGGCGGCTGAACTCCGAGTCGTTTCTCCTGCGGTGGAATCCTTTTCTCTTGAGATCGGCTTCTACTTGTTCCAAGGTCCAATCCTCAAGGACGTCATGCCTGAGTTGTGGCTTACCTTCCTTCCAAGACGTGTAGCTGACTCCTATGACTTCCAATGAGGCGTTCCTTCTCCATACTGGGAATCCCCCCTACCCCCCTTTAAGGGAATCTGGGAGAATCCAAGTTCTCATTTACTGTTCAGCCAACTCCTCCACTCGGACCCCGGCTTTTCCACGAGGCTTCTTTATGTGTCTGGACAGGGGGCTTTACCCCTGTAGGTCCGATTCTGTGACTGTTGTTCTGCGGGGCTCAGTCTCGCTCTGTTGGCCTAGCCCTCCCCCTAAAGTTGTACACAGTTGTTGACGAGCAGACGTTTACAGGCCCGAACATCTTGAAACGGAGTGGAAGGGTGTGATACAATCCTCTTCGTTCAGTAGTTAGGACAACCTTAGCACCCTCGGTTAAGGATTTGCAAGGGGCCGGAAGTGATACACCGGCCTTTTTGCTTTATGAGCATCGTCACGCCAAGCAACGACGGCCACGAGCCAGGAAAACGGACACGCTATAATGGGAGACTCCTTGTACGTTGCGACTTGATCGCAGCCGTCGAATAATCTCCGCTTGGATGGTTCGGCGAGGAGAACCCAGGCCAACTGAAAGCGGTCATGCTTGGTCTGTAATCTGGTCGCTGTTTAACCCTTTCGCTCTCGGTCAATAAGTGAACGGATATAAGCCCTGGGACCGCCAGGTTGTCTTTTGCAGTGCTCAATTTGATCTTGGGTGAGTGGAACCGTAAAACTCTTGGTTCTCTCGTCAGCGGGCAGTTTTGGCCGTCCCATCGGTTGCGCTGTTATTTTTTCCATCGGATGAGATTATCGCACATAAAAAGACACCCAAAAGATACTTATGGTGTTATAATAAAGGCGTGAACACTTATCACTTCCTAGTTCTTCTTTCCGATCAGATTGATCCTATGTGGGCAACTGAGATGGGCTACAGCAAAGACGAAGCCGAGAATGGCGTATGGCTGCGGTTCCCGACCATGAAGAGTATCCTGGCTGTAAGGAAACTCCGATGAGCCAGTCAGATGCCTTGATTCAATCGCTCAGTCCGCGCATTGTTGAGTCACTGAAGGATCTTGGATGGTATCAAACCGGCAAGACGATCAACCTACAATCGGTCGGATGCTGCGGCCACTGTAGCGGCGAGGTTAGAGTTTGTTGGGATGGCGCGATTCTTGGTTACTTCTCTGAATGCGGTTGGGCTAAGCCTCTTGCTCATGTTCGGGAAGTCTTCCCGCGAATCACATTGAAGGAGGTGACGGCATGATTTCGGGAACTATCGGAACCGTCCCGTTTGAAGCCATGATACGCATCGTCTCGGACTATCAGTTTGAGGTTCTTTTTGATTACTCGCTCAGGTACTCGGTGCTGCGCTCGACAAATTTCTTGAGTCGCGCATCTGCTGAAAAGGGCTTGCGTGAGTTCTTGTCCGTATTGGGAGCGGTGATCGTGGTCGATAACCTGCCAGAGCTTGCGGTGCCAGGGAAAGCGTGAAGGCTCATGAGTTCGTCCTGGCGAAGTATCGCCAGGACGCGATAAATCGGATGCGGAGGTTCGTTTCCGCATACAACAAAGTCCGAGTCCATTGCTGCGGTGAAGTCGATCTGTCAGACGATGATGCTGTTTGCGCTGCGTACTCCGCGATGGTTGACAAGAGTTCGTTTTGTCAGGACATATTCCAAGCGTCGTACACGCCAACCAAGAAGGATCTTGAGTCCATGTCGCTCGACTGGCAAACTCCGCTATCCGAGGTTTGCCTATGAAAGAGACTTGGGGCAAAAGATCCAAGGACGCGATAGCCGAAGCGGTTCTGATGTTCTCGGATCATTACGGCATTCACCCTGCGACGTTCCCGCGTGAACTAACCGACGACCAAAAGAAGAAGCTAGTCAGGATGATTGACAAGTGCTACCCGTTCGGTGAACGTGCCATGTGGCCGTACAAAGCATGGCTCAAAGAACGTCGAATCGTTCTTGACTGGCTTTATCCGAAGGCACCAGAGCCGATTGACACGGGTCTATTTGCTTGAATCTCCCAATCAATAGACAGTACAGACGATAAGCCAGAGAGGGGGTAAACTGTTCAGTGGTAGTGAACGGGTTTAAGCTCCGTCTTAAATCAATGGCGACTCATCGAACGAAAATCGGGTACATCCCGTGTGATCTTGCAGGAGATCCTATATTCGAGAGTCGCCACTGTCGCACTCACCCCTCACAAGCGAAAGCCACGGGTAAAGAAGACAGCATGAAAGACCTTATGCAGCGGCTCCGCGACCGCCTGAAGGAATACGCCTCCGAACTTTCGGAGGCTGACCGTCCCAGTCCCCTTGCAAATCAAACCTATAGTAAATCGGCTGAGCGTCTTATCGGTATCGCGGGTGACTTTGACCAGATCGCCGCTACTCCAAACGGAGCAAATGGCATTAGTTTGACTATTAGGAAACTCAATCAATTTGACCGGGTAATTCGCTTTAACTCTGACGGAACGATCCGAAGCAGAACCACCTATGATGATAAATCCATCCCTACGACTATCTGGCAGGACGTGAAAGTATAGGCACAAAACTTGCCCCTACAAGGTATAGAAGGCCACGAAAGAAAGGTTTGCCGAGTTTCGTGGGAATGGGCTGAGGTAAAATCTAGCCCCAGTGTGTAGCTCACCGGCAGAGCGGCTCCCATGATCCATTCAGGATGATGGGGGAGTGCGTAGCGAGTTCAATTCTCGCCCCTGGACCAAATTCAGAGCCGAACCCCTCAAAAGGTCCGGCTCTTTTTACGTTTAGACAACATCGCGTAAAATAACCTCAGTGTCGATAGAATCTCTCACCCCTGAAGATATAGCCAAGTACGGTAGTGAAGCCGATAAAAGGGAGTTGGCTATGTGGGTGGAGAGAATGGGGGGAACGGGGAACAAATTCAACCCCGCGAAGACCGGCCCATATCATGCTTGGTTGTATAGCAAGTTTCCGCATATCGCTACGGCACCGCTGGCTCAACACCACAAAGACCTATGGCAATGGCTTGAATCAATCACCCCTCAGTCAAGGCCGAAGCCAAGGGTAGAAGTATGGGCACGCGGCGCGGCGAAATCGGAAACGGGACAGCTAGGCATCGCGTACCTAGCCGAACGCCTTGCTAGGCGGTTTTGTTTGTACGTTTGCTCGACTCAAGACAAGGCGGATGAGCATGTCGCCAGTGTTGCGGCGTTACTCGAAAAACTGGGACACACGGCGGCAGTAACGATGCAAGGCCACTCGAAAGGATGGCGACGTGCTCAAGTGCGGAGTTCCAATGGTTTCAACCTCGCGGGGATCGGGCTTGACACGACAACCCGAGGCGTCAAATTAGAAGAGTTTCGGCCTGATTTGATGGTGCTCGACGACATTGACGACCGGGAAGACACACCAAAGACGACGGCCAAAAAGGAAAGGTCTGTAACGCAATCCATCCTCCCGGCAGGTTCGAGCGACTGCGTTGTTCTGTTCCTTCAAAACCTGATTATCGAAGACGGGATTGTTTCGCGGATGGTGGAGAAGCGAGCGGATTACTTGCTTAGTGCCGAGATAACCGGGCCGATCAAAGCTGTAAACGATCTAGTGATCGAAGACGCGCAACTCCCGAACGGAAGGAACTACAAAAAGATCATCGGGGGTCGTGCGACGTGGGAAGGCCAAAACCTTGAAGTTTGCCAAAGGCAAATACTCGATTGGGGATGGACCGCTTTCAAGAGAGAGTCACAACAAGAGGTCCAGGGCGCTGACGGCTATTTCTTCGATCACCACAAGTTCAAGTTCGCAGACAAACTAGAAGACGTACAAGGTGAGAAGTGGCGATTCTGTAGAGCTTGGGACAAAGCCGGAACTCAAGACGGCGGGGACTGGACCGTAGGAGTTTTGACCGCGATGGCATCGAACGGCGTTGCAGTTGTGCTCGACGTAGAAAGACATCAGTACGAGCCGAACAACGTAAAGAAGCTGATTGACGCGACATCGGCCAAAGACAAAGAGACTTTTGGTCATGTAATTGTCCACATCCCCCAAGATCCGAGCCAAGCCGGTAAAGACCAAGCGATGCAAGATGCTCAACGTCTTGCGAGTTATGCGGCTAAAATAGAATCAGTACGCGGTAAAAAGGCAATTCGTGCTGGTAGATGGGCAGAACAGGTAAACAGCGGAAACGCCTATCTCTTGCGAGCGGATTGGAATTGGACATTCACGGAAGAGCATCGGAAGTTCAGAGAAGACGAGCAACATGACTACGATGACCAGGTTGATGCGGCGTCTGACGCTTGTACGGAATTGGCTACCATGAAGTTCAAACCCGGAGCCAAAGCCTACTAATGCCACTTTTCGCGCCCGTCTTCTTCTGTGTTCTGGGTCTTGCTTGTGGGTTATTCGTTGCTTTCGTGCTAGGATTGATCTGTTGGGTGGCGTACCTTGCCTTAGACGGTTACCTCAAGACGCCTCCGAAGAGTGACGACAAATGATAAGCGGCGTTCTAAATTCTGCAAGAAAGGGCCGTCAGTCACAAGTCAAATCAATCACCGGCGCTACTTATGGTGGTGGATGGGGTCCTGGCGCTCCGTGGGGCATCGTCAACCAGTCGGGCTTAGATTTCCAAAAGGAAGCGGGTCTTCGTTGGGACAATTCCATCGTCTACTCGATTCTGAGTTTCGCCGCCCAAATGGTGAACTCGGTTCCTTTGATGGTCGCAACCGTGGACGACAACGGGACAGTAACCCCGGTTCACGATTCGCCAGCGCTCGCAATACTGGTCAAGCCAAATGACTGGTACGACGGGACGCTGCTTACAACCGGCTCGGTCTTCATGGAGGGGTCGGTAGGAAATTCGTACACCTACAAGCACCGATCCAAGGGCGGCAAGTTGATCGCTTTAGAACTGTTGCCCCAGGGCACGACCTACCCGTACACCTACCCCGGTTCGGGCGACTGGATTTCAGAATACAGGATTGCCACAGCGAGCGGTTACTACGCGGTTCCACCAAAAGATGTTGTTCACATGCGATGGATGACAGTTAACCCTCTGTGGCCGCAACTCGGTATGAGCCCGATTGATTCGGCGTTGCCTGAATTGGTGGCAGACAAGAACGCAACGAAACTCGAGGGCGCATTAGTTACTAACTCGGGAGTAAGTCCGCAAGCCATCTTTCCCAAGACGTGGCCCGAGAATGTTGACGGGGAATTAACCGAGTCGCAGGCGACCCAGATACAGGACAAGATCAAGACGGAGGTTTCAGGTGGTGGTGCCGGTAACGCCATCGTGTTCACTGTCCCGCTGGAGGTTAAGCAACTGGGCTTCGATCCTTCGCAACTTGCATTGAACGGCGTCCATGACTTTTCAGAGGAGCGAGTTTGTTCGGTCTTCCACATTCCCCCGGTAATTCTTGGACTAGGAACAGGGCTCGACAAATCGAACAATCGGGCGAGCTTTGAGGCTGCGGTAGATGTAGTTTTTGACCTGTTCATCTTGCCCTACTTTGCGCACCGGGCCTTGCAATTGACCGAGAGCATCATTCCTGAACTGGGTCAGGAGGGTCAGGTTTTCCTTTACGATCTGTCCAAAGTGCCCGCGCTGAAAGAGCGACTTGTAAGGCAAATCATGATCGCAACAGCTGGCCCTGTCGAAACTCCAAACGAAGGACGGGCTAAGTTGAACATGAAACCATTGCCGGATGGTGATACACTAAGAACGAGTAAGCCAGATACAGCCGAAACGAACAAGGTTTCAAGCGACAAATGACCGTAACACCGCTAATTGAATCGGATATGCCAATGGTGAGAATCGAGATTCCACACACGCAGGGCATGGTCACGGTTCCTTGCACCATTCACAATGCCAGGTGCGAAAGGTCGGACCGCGAACTGTTAGGCGTCCTATCGAATACACTGGAAACAATCCGAGGTGCGGTTAAGGTGGAGATCCCCATAAACGCTGAGGTGACAATTTTGGACGCGATCCACTCCGCGCAGGACATGGCCGAAAGGCACCGCAAAGAAAACGGTTTGGACCCGCTACCGATAATGGAAAAATAAGCAATGACACCAAACGGCGCATCAGGAACTATCTCGACTAAGAATCTCGTTTTGACGGGCGGTACTCCTACCAATCTGTCATCCGTTACGCTGATGGATCTAGATCCCGGAACGGGCTCGGTGGGTGTCTCTGTTTACGGCACTTACACCGGAGCGTTGACTGCTCGGGGCACAGTCAATGGTAATGACTGGTTTATTCTTGGTCCGCTTCCGATTGTGAACCAGCAGACAGGCGCGGTAACCGCTACTATCGCCTCGGCTGCTCAATCCTTCTTCACGATCAATGTCGCGGGGCTTCGTGGTGTTAGGCTGAACGCGGAAGGAACGGTAACCGGCTCGGCTACGGTTTCGCTTTGGGAGAGTACGGCTGGCGTTAACCCCGCATTAGGTACGCCAACACTTTCGGCGAGTGCAACGGGAGCGATCACTACAAGGGACCTGGCCCCAACGGGACCGACTCCGACAGCAGGTTCGTACTGCCAGATTACGCAACTACCTGCGGGCGCTTCTCAAGTCGGCGTTTCAGTTTCAGGAACCTACACACAGGCTCTCGTGCCTCGTGGAACGGTTGACAACGTTGTGTGGTTTACCCTTGGAGCAAATGCGATTGTAAACCAAACGACAGGCGCTCCGAGCTCTACAATCCCGTCTGCCGAAACAGGTTTCTACACAATCAACGTCGTAGGTCTTTTGGGTATCAGGCTTTCAGCATCTGGTGGAGCGGTCACAGGTGAAGCGGACGTGGCAATGTACGTTTCGACTTCGACGGTTAATCCGACCGCTCAACTCGTGCCATTGACAGGGACGGCGGTCGATTGTCCAGTTAGCGCGAGCGACCAGGTGATTAAGGCAAGTCCCGGCACTCTCGTAAAGTGTTTGGTAGTGGCATCGGGTGCGGGCGCAACTGCGATTTACGACAACGCAACGGCGGGCTCGGGAATCATTTTGGGCATCATCCCAGCAGCGGCGACGGTCGGAACCACGTACACGTTCAATAATACGGGCGTTGCTGGGATCACGATTAAGGGTAATGCGGCGAACTCAGGATTGACGGCGGTTTACCAGTAGGATTTATGGACACTCCAAAGCTTTGCTATTCGGTTCCTGTTGCGAAGTTGGGCGACTTTTACGGTACGCCTCAAGTCTTCATGGACAGGGAAGAGGCTGTCAAACAGGCTGCATACAACGGGTATGGCTCTGAATCGGTATACGAATGCGAATTCTGCACCGTTGCGCAGGTTCATCCAAGTCACATGGCAGTACGGATTAACGGCCAAGTCACAGTTAAGTTGAAAACAGCCAACGACTTGCAAGGAACCCCGAAGAATATGACGGTAGGGTGGGGATTCACCGAGCGCGCAGCGTTTGAAGATCTTTTAGCGAAAGAAGGCGCGATCAAGAGCGCTGTGCTTGGTACAGAGAAGGTGCTGGCATGAGACAAAGAACGATTGCAGAACGATTCACCGCCGAAGAGATCGCGAATGATAGCGCGATTCGGAATGGAATCACGGTTATCCCTGGCGATTGCATAATTGACTCCGAGGCATTGATCGTAACGCAGGTAGAAGAGGCGTTCGAAATTCCCGCCAGGGTTCCCCGACTTATTCACACGATTGGCGGTAGCGTTCGATTATGAGAAACATCCCGAACATGATGACCCTCATCCCTCCTCATGGCCCGCATTGGGCTATTGAGGAAACGGCGGCGCGTCAGTTCCTATTTATGATGCGCTCGACTTCGGTTGTTCAGCATACGGAAGATGTTAGGGCAAGATCGGGTGAAGACGATAGCGACGATGACCGCGATTACTCGATTCGTGACGGTATCGCGTATCTATCCCTCGTTGGGCCGATGACCAAGAAACCCACAAGCATGGATTCGGGCACGTCTACCAGCTACCTTCGAAGATTGGTAAGGGCTGCTCAGAACGACGAGGATGTTAAAGCCCTGATGATTCGGATTGATTCGCCGGGCGGTTCAGTTTCCGGCACTGCGGATCTTGCCCAAGACGTGCGAAAGTGTGCGAGCAAGAAGCCGGTTTATGCCTACATCGAGGATTCGGCATGTTCTGCTGCCTATTGGGTAGCTTCGCAGTGTACGAAGATCTTCAGCAACGATACCGCTCTGATTGGCTCAATCGGTACATACATGGTGCTCTATGACATGAGCAAAGCCGCAGAAGCGGACGGGATCGAGGTCTTGGTACTGTCTACTGGCGATTTCAAGGGCGCGGGCGTTCCTGGTGCTGCAATTACAGAAGACCAACGAACGGATTTCATGCGGGTAGTAAACGATTTGAACGGCCATTTCTTAGGAGCCGTTGCCAAGGGCCGATCAATGACTAGGGGCGCAGTAAAAGAACTCGCAACGGGTCAAGTTTGGATTGCTTCGGATGCCTTATCAAAGGGTCTGATTGACCGAGTGTGTTCGATGGATGAGGCCGCTAAAGAGGTCCTAAGCGGTTCGGTATCGAATACCCGCATGATGACGACCAACGAAGCGCGGTCAGAACATGACTTGCCCGCGGTCGCCACATTTACCCTCGTAACAGAGGAGCCAACGGTTTCCAGTGAGGATCTACCGCACGGTATGACTCTCGCTGAAGAGTCCGAAACGGTGCTTGCTGCCGTTCGGGGACTGACAGAACGGGTTGCGGACATAAGGGCCGCTCGCTCGTCAGAGGGACGCCAATTGTCTACGAAGGCGCTCTCTCATATCTCCGACAACCTCGCACAAGTCGAAGCGTTGAAGGCCGAACTTTCTTTGCTACAGGAGCCATCTAGCGTGACTAGAACGGAGCTTGACAAGGCTATTTTCGATGCTCAAATAACGCTCGCTTTGTCGCAACGACAGACAGGAGCAAGCAATGAATCCACACATCAAAGCATGTCAGGATAAGCTACAGGCGCTGCTATCCGAGGCGCAAGGACTTCAAGCGAAGTCTGAGCATACAGCAGAAGAGTCCGCTCGACTGGCTTCAATCTCCACGGATATCACAGCGGCTAAACAGGCACTCGATAGCGCCAACTCCCTGGCCGATTCGACGGCATCGGCAAACACGTTCCTCAACGGTAGCGGACGTGTTCAGAACCTCGCCGGTATCACGGTAGGCGCTGACCAAATTCAGACGATGCAGCAAGAGGTAGACCGCGCTCGCGGAATCGTATCTCAGCAGACGTTTGTTGAAAGGGCCGGTACCGACCTTATGCGACGCGGCGAAGATGGCCGCTTCGTAGTTCAGGATGCGGAAGGCTGGGCCATTTCGTCCGCGCAGTTCGCGAAGATCTCAGAGCCCGCTTACGGTGCAGCATTTGGCCGATTCCTTCGCGCCAAGGCAGACCGTGCAGACTATGTGTCCCTCTCGGAAGGTTCCGATGCCGGTGGCGGATACCTGGTCCCGCCTGAGTGGTTCCAGAAGGTCATCATGCGCAAGCCGCACCCGACGAGCCTACTGAACTACATCCAGTCGATTACCTGCTCACGGGATAAGGTTATTTTCCCGCGTGTCAACTACGACTCGGACACCGGCGACATCTACAACTCTGGAATCAGAATCCAGTGGATTGGAGAGAACGGGCCGACACCTTCAATCACCGACCCGGTATTCGGTGATGTTGAAATCCCGATCTACACAGGGCAGTTCCCAATCGAAATGTCCCGCAACTTGCTCGAGGACTCGGCTGTAAACGTAAGCGCGATCATCCAAGAGCTTGCAGCGAGTGCATACAATCTGGGAATGGATAACGTTGTCGTGAACGGCACGGGCGCAGGACAGCCTACAGGCTTCCTTATCAACCCTGGCGGCTCCGGTGGACTTTATCCGCCATCGTCCAACCTTTCCGACCCGATCACGGCTGACAAGTTGACGGGTTTCGTCTACGCACTGCCTCCGCAGTATTCGGACAACGAAGAGCGAACGATTGCGGTTATGAACCGTATGTCGGCGTTCTCGACATTCGCACAGATCAAAGACACGTCAGGACAGTACATCTTCGGTCTTGCCAGAAACGACGGACCCGAGGGTATGGCAAATGCGCGGCGTCCGCTGCTTATGGGCTATAAGGTCGTGTTCTCAGCGTTCATGCCGAACGTTGCAACGAATGCGTATCCAATCGCGTTCGGTGACTTCTTCGAGGCTTATGTTCTTGCTCGACGGCTTGGACTCGCCGTGATGCCTTACGGCGATCAGGACAAGTCGATGCTGGCTCAAAACCGCGTCGGCTGGATGTTCCGATTCCGCGCTGGCGGTCAGGTTGTCCAGAACAGAGCGGTTCATATCGGTAAGCAAGCATAATTGTGGCAGTAACACAAAAGGAGAAAAACTAAATGTTTCTACACCAACTTTCCCCAGGAGCGGTAGCCACAATCAATCACGCAGCGCAAGCGGCGGGCACCACGGATACCACTACGGGCACTCAAATCGACATGCTTGGCTACGAGGGAGTCATGTTCATTCTCGGTGTCGGCACTTTGACCGATACTGGAGTACTTACACTGACGGCCAAGAACTCCGACGTTTCAAACACTTACGGAGCGGGCACGATTGACACGCTCCTTCACCCCATCACGGGACTTACCGTTCAGGGAGTCGCAACTACGGGAGATTCGAATACTCTCGTCGGAATCGACATCTACCGGCCTCCGTCTCGGTATGTTCGTGCGCAGTGGTCACGAGCTACGGCAAACGTCGTGGTTTCGTTGGTTATTGCCATTCAGTACAACCCGCAAACGGGCGCAGCAACTCAACTCGCAGTGGCACCAGGTTATGCGGCGGCAGGCTATCAGCTAACGTCGAACCCGACGCGAAGCCTAGTCTAAGGAAAACTCGCGGGGGTGAAATTCCCCCGCAACCAATGTCATGAAATTCGAAGTTATAGGAAAAGATAACGGCTTAACGGCCATCCAATTCGAGAACGGCGAAACCCGCAAGGTCTCGGACGATGAACTTGATGAGCTTCAAAATCCAGCCAGAGCATCCAAAGCCGAAAAGGACACCAAGTAATGCAAGGACTCGCGGAAGCTTCACCCCCAGTAGCACAGGAATATCCATTCGTGGATGGTCGGAGGGATGGTAAGAATGTCGTCATTATGTCGCCGGGTGTATCGAAACTCTGCACGGATGCGGAGTGGGAAGAGATTAAAGCCCCTGGCGGTGCTGCAAAGTACCGGTTCAACCAGGCCCTAAATGCTCTGACGCTCGCCGCGAAGGATGTACCGGCAGAAGATGCCATCACTGATATCAAGGCGCTTCTAGCCGACCTGAAGAAGTAAATGAGCCATGCCACGATGCCCACAGCTACGGAGGTGAAAGCGTTCTTGACGACGCTGACGCCTCCTATTGCTGTAAACGCATCGGCTGATATTACAAGCCAGGTCAACGCGGCTATTGCAGATTGGACACGAAGAACCCGGTACATACCATTTTTCCAGACGGACGCCACGCCAGTCGCGGAACCTTACGACCCGCCAGGACCAAACAAGAAGGGGATGAATCGCGGAGGTATCGAGACGCTGCTTTTGAGAAACGGCTTAATCTCGGTTACATCGGTCTACACGAGCGTCTATAACGGATCGGTCGGATCGCTTCAGACATTGGGCGTCAATTATTTTCTAGGGCCAAGCGATGCCGCAAGTAAAGGCGAACCCTGGACAAAGATAGAGTTTTCTGCTCCTCAATGGGGCCCGCCTCAGAGCGTGGTCATTACTGGAGTATGGGGCTACTGCTCGGGATCTGTACCCGATGACGTTTGGTATGCGGTGCTCATTTTAGCCGCATCCTACGTGCTTACAGCCATGCTGCAAGGCATTATTGCGGGGCCCGACTCAATCAAGGACGGCGACACAACAGTTTCACAGCACTTCGACAACAAACTAGGGTCGGCGCTCGCGGCTGAGGCTTACCAGACACTCGCGGGATATAGGTTGATGAACTGATGGCACTTTCAGGATGGCAAGGTTCTGGATTGGCGGCTCAGATGTACGGGAATACAGTCACGTTCTACCGTCCTGTAAAAGACGCCAATAAGAACCCCATAGGCGTCACCTATCGGAGCGGACCATATCAGTGCAACTGGCAAGAGTCGTCTTACTTCGACACGCATACATCACCGGCAGGTGATACGAAAATGGAAGACATCTTCCAAGCGAACGTTTTGCGGTTGCAGTATGACGCAGACTTTAAGGCGGGCGATTATCTGAGTGGGACTACTCGGCTAGGAATCACTTTCAGTGGTTTCGTAGACGGAGAACCGCAGCGCCGTCAACTTCTGGGCTATTCTACATGCAAGGTGGTTCCGATCATCTTGCCCGACATCATTCCATAGGGAGTACGTGCAATTATCGCTGGCGAGCTTTTAACAAGAACAATCACAACGACTTCGACCGGAACAACCGGCCCGACTATCAGCGGCTCGGTGACTCTGACAGGGAATGAAGGTGTACCCTTTTCTCAGTTGGTGCCGGCCAGTCAAACGGACACGGTTTACGCTTGGGCGTTCTCAAAAACCACGCTTCAATCGTTCGACATTTCGGCGGAGACTGGCACCGCAGCGCCGACTACGATCAAGTTTTACAATGGCGTGTCATTGCTGCTAACGGTAGTTCTCGCGGACGGTATGTCGATGCACTGGGATCTTGATTTGTTCAACGCGAACAACACGGTAGCGCCTAAGTGGTTTGCGTCGGACGTAACGTCAGTCAAGATCACGACAACCGACGCATCGACGGTCAACGGCAATGCGGTGGTCATCGTCTAAGGAAATCATGGCAGACAAAGATCCAAAACCAGAAACAGTTGTAACTCCTACCGAAGATCCTAAGCCGGTATTCGTGGGGGTTTACAAGTTATCAGTCAGCAATGCGGCAAACATGGTAGGCGGTAAATCCGTTGAGGAAATCACTAGCCCTGGCGGGAGTCCCGTCAGGCCGGAGTAAATGGGCGCTCTCCAGGACATCATAGACGAGCTAGAGCCGATCATTAGGTCGGCTTTTGGCTTGGCTGTGTTGACTGACCCTAATAAAATGAACTTCTTTACGGCGGTTCAAGGCGCGGTACAAAACTTCCCGCAAGAAGTCCGAGCGGATGACATCGTATTTCCTTGCGGTGTCTTGGAAATTGGAACTTTCGCGGCTGATCCCGATTGGGGCGTAGATGATCCAAATAACAAGCGGTTCAGCGTTACGGCTCATGTTATCGACAAGCAAAGCGCAACATGGAACCAGGACACAGCCAACGATTGCGTCCTAAATCTCTGCTACACGCTCGACAATGGAACGGGCTATACGACATTTCAAGTCATGGAAGCGGGCACGACCATGAGCGATATCGACTCACCTATCAACGTGCTTTTAACGTCATCGAAGAACCCCATCAATAGTGCGTGCGCTAGGTGGGACCCTGGTTTTGCTTGCCACATCATCCACACATGAAAGACCTTGCCCAGCTAGAAATGGACTTTAAGGCGTTTGAAAGGGCGTTGGCAACAAGGGTCCCGAACGAGTCAAACAAGCGAATCGCCATGAAAGTGGTGATTTTAGCCAAGCATCTTTCAAGTGGTCAGTATTCGAGCGCGGAACTGAAAAAGATGGGCTATCCCTACGGCAAGGGGTTCGCGAGGGTTATCGCATCGGGTTCAAGGTTCGGGACGGTCGTAACTCGCGGACCTATTCCCTACGGCAATCCTGCGGTCATTAATAAGCAGTCTGGAAGCTTCTATAACTCTTGGATAGTACAGCGGACAGCGGACATAAAGGGCGCTCCTGCTATCATGGTAGTGAATACGGCTCCGTATGCGTCGTTTTTGGAGACTGGAACCTATAAAATGGTGAAGCGACCTTTAGACGTTGCACTGGCGCAGTACATCAACGAAATCGGCCCCGGCATCTTCCAGGAAGAGTTTTCAAAGGCTTGGCAAACACAGTTCGGATAATCAAAAATGGCAAACTCAACGGCTCCTAAAAACTTCATGGTCGGAAAGGACCTAAAGTGCCTTCGGATCTACACAGGCGTTCAAAGAACGGCAGCGCCATTTACTGTAACGTGGTCGGCTCTCGGCTATCTCGACGCCACGAACTCGACGGGCTCACTGGACTATTGCCGGTTCGGATACGATCATCAGCTTGATATGGTGGCATCGGTTGACGATCTATTTGCCAACTACGAAGCAGGCTTGATCGACTTCAATTGTACTGTCGGAGAAATCCTCAAGAAAGGAGGCGCGGGCAATGCAAACCTTATCCCGTACATTGCGGCCACGCTTCAACCCCTCGTGATGGTGCAAATGATTCGAATCAATCAAGCATCGGCGGGTGGCTCGATTTCCTACACGAGCGGAACGTCCACCATCAATCTCGTGTACCCGGCAGGTACGGAAATGTTTGTGATGCTTGGCACGATTCGGAGTTCGTCAGACGGAATCGTGACGTACATCAAGAACGCTTGCGAAATGACACTTTCGCCCAAGAACTGTGACCTGAATTACGCGCCTCTTGCTCTGTTCCAGTAAGCCTATGGTCGATTTCAACTCCGTTCGTCTAAAGCCCCGTAAGTACCTGCCTGTCACCGTCACCGATCCAAATATCGTTGACGATGATGGGAAGATGGCCCCTATCGCGTTTCAGCTGCGCCGGTTGCTCAACCCCGAAGAAGACCGGGCGCGGATTTTGGCTGACGACTATTACGCGCGGTACGTTACGGGCGGATTCAGAGATGCGCTGGAGCAACTGGTTAAGGAACCATTGCTCTATATGCCCTTCGTTGACCTGTGCAAGCCCGACGAGTCAGGCGTCACCCCAGAGGTGCCGGAGCTTAGTTGGGGCCTTCTAATGCGGTGCGCAAGGTTGCAGGAGATGCAGCCGCCAACGGGACGATATAACATGGACCAACTTTTAGTTATGTCGGTCGTTGCTCCCGATGGGTTTGACGAACTGGTTAGTAAGGGAATCATCATCCATAGCGGCGGCGGTGAACCAAACCAGGGAAACGCATTGACGGGCAACTCGGAGAAGCAAGAGACTTCTTAATCTCGAACGGCTTTCCTGACCCCGAAGTATTTCAGAGTTTTGCCGACTGTCTGGCGTATATTTGCGCCTGTCTATGTTACATGACGCGCGGAAAAGCTGGGTATCCACCAAGACGCCTCGATACCTCATGGTGGCTTGAATCTTACGATGCGCTTACAATAGATCGTGAAGAACCAGATAGCGACGACTACGCAGATCCTATGGCGGGACTCGTGAGCCGTGCGACAAAATATCCAAGTAGCGTTGAGATTCCAGTGAGTATGTAAATGGCACAAGGATATCAAACCCCGATCAGTCCAGACGGCTTTAAGGAACTCCTAGCGGCTGTCAAGGCGACACGCGAACAGGTCGGTGGTCTAAATGCGGACGTTAAGGATCTGAACCGGGCGGTCAAGGACACGGGCGGTTCAGCTAAAACGCTGGGCGGTCGAAATGTTTCAGACACCGGACTAGGCAAAGATTTCATAGGTCCAAAACCTGCTACGGCTTCACAGATTGCTCGACAACTCAAAACCGATGAGCGAGAAGAAAGGCGCGTCCGAGAAAAGTTTATGACTTCTTGGGACAAGCGAGCATCGGAAGTCTACATGCCAAAAACCCAGAACGAGAAGGTTCGCGAAATGATAATGACATCGCGTATCTTGGGCGATGGGTCGTTGTCTCCGATCATGGGGAAAGCATTGGCGGCTGGATTCGGCCCGGTCTCAAGATTTGGAGGCGCTGGCGGTTCTCTTCTGGCATCAGCAGCAGGAGGGGCAATCGCACAGGGCGGCACGGGCTTAGTTGCTAAGGGGATTTCAAGTGCTCTAGGTTATGGCGCTGGTTCTGCGGCGGCGGGTGAAACCGCTTTTCTTGTGGCTGCGGCGGCTTCTGCGGCGATACCTTTCATTATTGCGGGTGCAGCGGGTGCGGCAGCGATCACGGCGGGTATAGGTTTCATTGAGGGTGGCGCGGGTCGAATCGCTACCGGGTCGGCGGCATACTGGCAAAGCGGGGGAAGTCCTACTGAACTCGGTCAAGCGTTGGGCCTTGGTGGTGATAACGCGGGAAGTAAAGCGGAAGCGTTAGGCACAAGACTTCGGGGCGGAGGATATGCAGCGGCGGTCGCTCGCGCTCACGGGATCACGGATTTGGGCGACTATTTCACGCCAGACAAAACCGCCAACTATGTGAAATCGTTGGACCTACTCCACGGTACGAAGGACCCCATTGAAAAAATGCGTCTTGCAAGGGGTCTAGGTCTTCAAGAGGATGCATGGACAAGCGATCTAGACGATAGCACGTACCAACGGCTCAAGGCGAGTCGGGGGGAGTACTCCGAAGCTGGCAGAAAATCAGAAGCACGATACCGGGGAAACAAAGAGATATTCGGGAACAAGATAGATAAGTGGTGGCGGGACAACAGCGAAGCGCCGATGAATGCCGCCAGCGAAGCATTAGGGGGGAATATTTTTCCACTGTTGGGCCAAGTTGGTAGCCAACTCGCAAGGATGTCGGGTCCTGGCTTAATCTACCGGGCATTTTCCGCTGAGTACGGATTCGTGAGAGACCATCTTTTTGGTAATAAGGGTTCGGATGAGGCAAAAAGCACCAATAACCCCGGCGCATCCATGCCCCAAGTTCGAAACAGAGTCATCAAAGACGGCCCCGATTGGGTGAACGGTACAGCACGTTCAACGGGCGCGGTTCCTCCTGGCATTGTCGCTCAACAGCTTGACAATCAGTTCAACTTTGACAACCTGAATCTCGGCGGTATTTCGGCGGCCCCTCAATGAGTTCAGGAACAACACCAGGCAGAACTACGGTTCTGACGCTCAATACACCGGTAACCATTCCGATGCAGGGGCTTTGGTCGAATGACCTTAGCATGTCCAAAATTTCGCCGGGGAAGCTAAGTACGAATGGCGACGGCTCGGGCCATCCAAACGGCAATTATCGCGTTCAGTTTTTCAATCAGATTGGTTGGAAACTTCAGGACTATCAGTCGAATCTTAGCTTTACACACGAGACGACAGTGACGGATGGTCAGAATATTCCGGGCGGATGGGCTGCTGTTGGTGCTGGATCGGGATTTCAAGGGATCGATACTCATATTACACCGTCGTGGTTGACGGGACTAGGAACGACTACTTCAGCGCCAGGACCAAACGACACATTTAATCAAAAAAGCGTACTGGCTGGTGGAACAGTCGCACAGCGAAACGCAGGCGATCAGGCCTCTTATCCATCTGTCACCGCTCCTGGTTTAGACGTTCCGCTCGCATTGATGGACCGTGCGTTTACCGGTACCGGCTCGCATCATCCCGATCAGGATATTTGGTTCCGGTTCAAGGTTCCACAAGGGTCGCCTTACCAAACAGCCCAAGCCCTTTGCATCCTTTATTTCTGCGGGATGCCCACAGTTTTGAAGTCGGACGGTGCATCCCCTGGCAACGGTCAGTATTCCTTAATCTTTTGGGCTGACGGGACGGCCTACCTCATGGAGAACACGAGTCCTACAACCTGGGTTTTCAGGAATCAGTATATTTTCTCGCCTCCACAACAGGTCAACGGGAGATTGCACATGATTCATGTCCACCAAGACGCTTTCGTGGATTCAAGCGGCAACTGGTCGGGTTCTGTCATCCAAGTTGAATTTGCGACTGTCTACAATGCGCTCCAGACTATCATCGCAACGGCCATAGACATACTGAAGCCTCAGTATCAGACATATTTGATTACGCAGTATTCACCGGCACAACCCAAACTTGTGCCGGTTCGATTAGACATTAGGCGCGACATCTTTGTAGACGGCCATCTGCAAACGTCGCTGTATTACTCTGTGGGGTATCTCGTCACAGCGGTCCAAAGTACGCCGGGGTTTGAGCCACGGGACCCGCTTGGCTCTCCGACCTCGACGCTCTTAAATGTGGCCTTTTACGGCTCATATCCTGAGATCGGATGCGAGATAAAGGTCTATGAGCAAACAAGCGGCTTGCCGCTTACTCAATCTGGGCCAACGAACAATTTCAACGGCGTTACATGGGCATCGTTTATCTGTCCGCTCAATGCGACGACAACTGAAACCAAGTTCTACGCGATATTAAAGATGATTTCAGGGACGGGGCAGAATAGCCCGATAGTCAACCGCTGCACATTCACGCGGAACCCAATTGGGAAGATCGGAACGCCAACTCCCATCGATGTTCCGATCCTTTCATCGGTCAGCATGAGTGGTTCAGATCGGGATTTCACACATGAGACGGCAGCATTCATCATGCCCGACCCGCAAGGCATACTAGATCCCATTTTGACGGTACAAGGAGGCCAGCCATACCGGTTAAAGACGTTCTACGACCCTGACAACCCCTCGAAATTCAGCTACCTACAAACCGGTCGCTTAATGAGCGCGAAACGTCTCCAAAAAGGGAACTATGCGAGCCTGCCTCAACCCAATTACGGCACATATCAGGCGTTAGGCGTTGGAGAGTGGAGCACCTTAACCAAGCGAACGACCTATTATGTTCTCAATTTTGCCGCCTCGAATGAGGAAAAATCTCCACCTTGGAAAGTTACTGAGGCGATAAAGGCGCTTTTCCGTGCCGCAGGTTACTTTGACACTCAGATAGACGTTCCAGACCTTTCAATCAGGTTCTTTACAGGTAAAAACCCCGGCAATTCGCTTGAAATCGAGTCATATAGCCCAATCGGTCCGATAATCGCCCAATATGCCCGTGATTGGCTCGGAGCGTTTGTTAGATGGGACCCAAATTACACGAACGGAGGGCCGATAGATGACGAAAATGGCTGCTGGCGCGTTATTTTGCCTCCTAAGCCCGTTGGGCTCAATATAGACGGATTGCCGGGTTACAATTACGCCTGTCAGTTCCTAACAAGTCCACCCCCAGGGTGCGCGGGCGTCGTCTACCCTCCGATCATTGCGTATAACCACGACGGATCGAACATGGTTCAGGCACCATGCCGGAAGTTCAGTTATTCAACGCAAATTATCCCTCCTGCGGGAAATTGCGTCATGGTTTCAGGCGTCGGTCAGGCAGGTGGAGGGGTCATATCAACAAGTGGCGGCATTCAGCTAGTTGCTAAGGCGCATAACTGGGCCGCTGGCAATTTTGGTCAGAACCATGCGACAGACGGTCATCCCAACCCTGACCCGACGCATCCTGACTGGACTGACGGCATACCGGAACTGATTTACTATTCCGATCCTGCCTTGGTAGACCAGAAAGCGGTGAACTTCATTTGCCGAAGGATCTTTGATTTCTCCTGTCATGCTCAAGAGTTCGTCATATTAGAAGCTCCGTTAGTCCTCATTTCGCCGCAACCGGGCGATACAAAATGGATTCGACCGAGACCACTAGCGTTTGGAGATCCTGTCCTTTTGAACGGCAAACCATACTTTATTTGGTCCGCGCCGTCCGGTAAATGGTGGGAGGGGAAAGGGAATCAGCAACAGGCGATGTATGAACTTCGTTCGGTTCCTGCCATGACTGCGGAATATACGCATTCTGGATTGGATGAGCAATACAAGGCGATAGCGTCGAAGGTGTCATAAATGAGAGGACTAGGGATTGTTCGGGACCAAAGACTAAGGCGGCAGACTGAAGCCGATGCGAGGCCCCCAAGGAGGGACGTATATGTCTCTCAAAAGCGACAGGTCTCATATAACGAGATATCCAAAATGACAGTCGATGATGCGGACCCGATCCAAAACGTGAGCGGCACATTTCTGTTTATGGCCGGATATGATCGCTAATGGCGCTGATCGACACAACACGAAGCCGGGTGTTTACGGTTTCGGGAAACTTCACGATTCCGAACGTGACGCTCCAAGTTCCGGTAATTGACGGTCTGTTTAGTTATATTTGCAGCGCCAATATAACAGGCATAGGTGGATTCAACGTAGTCATCGGTGGTCAATTTGGCAATGCTACGGTATGGCTTCAATCCTGCTCGGTCGGATCATGTGGGCTCAGTGACGGAACCAATACTCCAATACCGTTAGGAGGATTCACTGGATCTTATTCAATTTCGGTAGAGGTGGGCGAGTCGTCGGACTATACGAGCGGCCTTACTAGAACCGCAGAGTGGGATCTGTACGATGTTCCGAAACTGGGGGGTGCGGTAAGCGGAACTCTTGATGTCGGCGGCGATACGTTTTCTTTCTCAGGAGTCATCGGCCCGTCATTTACGACGCCTATACCACTAAGAGGCGGTCATACCTGCTTCATGGAATTGGCTTTCACCGCAAGCGGTCAGGTTTTGACTCCCTCAACTCTCGCAGGATCTCTGACGTGTAACGCACTTGGTCAGTCGCTTCAATGGCCCTTCACTCAGATTTATACAGCACCGGTCGCAACGGTGGATCTTACCGGAGGGATTTCCATTTCGGGGATGCCAAGACTAGGCGGCTGAGTAGGTGTCAGATTCCAAATGCAACCAACGAAGCAAGGAACGATCACCGGTCAGATAAATGCCTTTGACGCGGCTTATGTTCCTGCGGTGGTAACGGAGTGGGCGGCTCCCGATGGCCCTAGAAATCCCTCCACCGGGCTACCAATCTGGACGCCTTTCAATTTCGGGGATACGATCAGTCTTGAGAATGCACGGGCTACGGTCACTGGCTACAGCTGGAATAATGGCTTCGTTGGCAGTACGACGCCACCACCTCCGAACATCGACGGTACGTCATTCGAGCGTCAGGACGGAAACGGGCTTATGGCGCGGATTAACCCTCAGTCGCTCGCATCGTTCAACGAAAAGGCCGCGCTCCCTTGGGACTTGGCGCTAAACGCTCGCCTTCGACCCTTCAACGCTTTAACGTTATGGCAGGATGCTTCGTATGTCCTAGATCCTTGCACGTCGGTCGTTCAGTGGTCGGCCAATGTCACATTAGTCGGTGGGTTTCTCCAAGTGAACTCAGGGTCACTCTCGGGAGTGGCTACAAAGACATGGACAGTGGCAGGCGTTCCCAAGAACACGGAAGGATACCGATACCTCGAAATCGACATTCAGCCGAACACAGCGGGAACGGCGTGGACGGCATTAACCGGCTATCTGGTGAACGATTTTGTAGTAAATGGTGGCAACCTGTACAAATGCACGGTTGCGGGCACATCGGCGGCGTCAGGCGGTCCTACAGGCACTGGCGGGGCAATTGTGGATGGTTCCGTTACGTGGTCCTATCAATCCATCTGGCAGATCATCTGCGAAATCAGGGGGGAAGGCGGAACGCTAGGTTTCATTCAATATAAACACGCGCTTGGAGCATCCGGGGCCTTAACTACTATCCGTTTTGACCTTATGGCCCCATACAGCGCAACAAACCCGGGATTCATTCCGACTCTGTTCAAGTCGGGGGTTAGAGACTGCAAGGCGCTATCTACCGGGACACCTTCCGAGGGTCCAGGATGGGGCATTGACGGTTTTAGGTCTATGCTTCTTGATTTCCCAGCCAATTCGGGCACATACCAAATCCATCAGATACGAATGGTCCGAGATAGTGATTCGAGAGTTACGTTCCTGCAATCCGACCAGACGCAAGTCAATGTCACACTGGGCCAACCGGGTTACGGCGGCTTCAATTATTACGAGTTCGGACTAGGGGACACAGACGGGAAACGGTCCTTCGGTCAATGGGACGTGACGACCTCGAACCAACCCACCATACTCAGTGCAGGCGTAAACACATTCTCGGATCGGATCAACAAAATAAACGGGTGGCATGCTACGCCTAACGCATCTCTACTCGATCTTTCAAGCTGGTACGGATCTTCGTGGCTACTGTCTAATTTATGTGGCGCAGGGGCGATTTATACCGGGTCCGCTCCATCGGTTTATTGGATAGACAGAGCATTGACAACGAACCCGACGCAGTTGCAATACCAGGCACGGGCGGCAGTCGTCTATTTCCAGCCAAAGAGCGGTGACATTGTGAACGCGGGAGGCTTCGGTACACCGTTTCGATATTACACGCTCGAGTTTCTGAAACAGAGAACGACCGGCGTTGCTATCGACATCAATCAGAACCCAATTACCTCGACTCTCGTGACTGAAAAGGAAACGGTAAGCGGAACCAGTTCGGGAACGGGAACAACGAACGCTAAGGGTCGATTTATCACCGGTACGCCTTTCGCAAAGACGAACTTGCTTCAAAAAGACGTATTAGCGGGTGTTGAGTCCGTTTCGGGAACGATTGCGTTCACTCCGCAAAATAGATCCACTTTGAGGCTTGCCTATCTTGCAAATCCTGTTCTTGCGGCGGGTCAGGCTTGGCATATACAGGACGAATGGTCAAGAGTTCATCAGTCTGTCGTCACGGCGGGGGATGTTTGGTATCGCCGCGCATCATTCCCGTTCCCTGCCCCTGCGTGGCTGTTTTACAACCAGGTGACGAGCTACGGTGACGTTAAGACGGCTCGAATGTGTTACGCTCCTATAGATGGGCGCGTTTATCTGTTCATCGGGAGACTGACGGCGGGAGTTTATAGCACCTACGTCTGTTATTCTCAGTCACACGGTCAGGATTGGAGCACCCCGGCACTTTATATGGCGAACGCACTCGGAGCAACCCCGGTTATAGATCACGACGGCTATTTTGTCGTGACGTTCTTCAAATACAACGCGGGCACGTCGGGACCCGGTACACAATGGATCACGAAAGGGCTCAATCCTACGTCACTCCCGGCTCCCTATCAGATGGTCGATTCGACAAATACGGCTATCCAAGTGGCTGACGGTGGATGGTCGAACGTTCAACCAGGAAGCACAAACCAAAACCCGCTAACATGGTCCCCAACGATCAACGGGGAAACCGATCCTTCGCTTTGGTATTCGATAGACGCTGACCGCAAGACGTGGCAAAGGTTCTGAGAAAAGAGAATGGCATACAGATTAACTTCCGCTCAAACTCCAATACCGATAGGCCCGACCGTGGCCTATCTTCGGAGCACTTGTACCGATTCGACCACCACGGACCCGGTAGACGCTCCCTTTTCGACAGGTGATTTCGCAACTAATATCACCGAGAAGCTGAACCAACTTTTAGCGGTCGTGACGGTCATGGGGTCTTATCCTGGGGGGACGTTTGGTGTTGCGTCGGGATTGAAGCTCTACACGGCCTATGATGCAGGAACGACCTATCAGCCAGGGGAATACGCCTCAAGTGGTGGCGTGACTTATATCTGCATCCTAACCACGGTCGGACATGCGCCTCCAAATGGAACGTACTGGACGGTCACCGCTCTAGCGGCGGTCACGGCGCTAAATGTTGGCGTGACCAACGGTGTTGCCGTTTCGTTTTCGTCGCTCGAATTCGCGGGCGATACCCTAACCCTTCCTGATGCTACGTCTATCGTTTACGTTTGGCTAAAGCTAGGCGCATGGAACGCTCTAAGCAACTCGGCGGGAACGCTTGACTTTTCAACCACGATTACGCCGCCCGCGATGAACTCGGTTCTCATTGGCAACTGCACCACGGCGGCAGGCGTGATTACACCTGGCACGATTGACTACTCGGGCGTCATGGGACCAAACGGGAACCTTTGGCAACGCTTTACGAACGACGTCGCCGCCCCGGTCGATTCTCCGTCAACAGACACGCTATTCGTCACACATACTCAGGCAGGGTCCTTCCTATGGGTAAATAGCGCATACCAGGCCATAGGAACCGCTACAGTTTCCGATACAACAGGCTCGACCGTCACTCTCACGCCAGCAAGTCCCTCACTTGTGCGAATCACGCCAAGCGCGAGTCTGGACGTGTTGCTCTCAAATCCCCCAATGCCGTTCACGATTTGGAACGGCGCAGCGGCATCGACTGGATACACGATCACAGTCAAGGACTACACGGGATCGTACACCTATGCCACGATCCAACCTGGCTATTATGCGGATGCCATTCCGGTCGTTGGGGGCGGTTCTCCAAGCCTTCGATATCCCCCGGTTATTTTCCCAGTTGATCCTACGACTTCGGTCTCAGTCATCGACTCAGGTGGCGCGGCGATTTCAGCCGGTACGGTCACATTCAATCTCACGAGTGGAGGCGGTCCTATCATCCTGGCCGAATGCGTTGTGGGCCTTCCCGGTGCCGTCGTGGTTCAAGATTACAACGGAGTCGGAGTAACCCCGGTCCCACTAGGCACCGTGACTCAGGGCACCTTAACGGTGACTCTGTACTATTTGCTCTCGAACGCTCCAGGCACTCATGCGGTCGTTTTCACCTACACGGGAGGCCCGAATGTCTATGTCATGGGCGTTGCTTTGGATGCTCCGACTACCGTAGCACTCGGAACAGTGGGAACAGCAAACAGTGCGAGTTCCGCGTCAGCTAGTGTGCCCTTATCTTCTGCGCTGGGTGACCTTGTAGTCGATGCAATCCTCTCGCCGGGTGTTTTGACGTCTACCCAGACTTCGGAGGCTACAGGGACCATATCGGGCGATCATTGCGCCATGTCTGTTGCGCTCGGCAACGGTGCGACTGTAACGATGGGCTATGGTATCGCTCCTGCATCGGCCTATGCGATGGTGGCTGTAAATATGGTTGCGTAAACGGTGTAGAATAGAAAAACAGAAAGGGCCATCCGAAGATGACCCGATAGCCAAGATATTAAGGGTATCGAGGCCGACATAAGTTTACAGCTATGGAGGTCCCACGATGATTTCATCCCTTCTTATTGCGAGATGGCTTAAATGAGTCAGAACTCAGGCAATATCACGCTTGCCAACGCTAATTCCACATTGCCGATGACGGCTGGATCATATTTGCCGGTTGGCGGCGGTCCTGGTATCGGTGGTCTTATATTCGGTATCGCGAGTGCAGGCTATGTCGGACAGATCGGCGTAGCTGTTTCGATGGACGGCACGAACTTTACGCGAGTATTGGATTCAAGCATCACAAACACCAACGACGGGTCAACGGGAATCGCGGCGAACGCAACGGGAATTTATACCTGCCCGGTCGGGGCTCTCCAAGTCTTCGTTTACTTCGTTGCGTGGACATCGGGTTCTGCAACGATCACCGCGTCTACGGGCAACGGGAGCGGCATTCCTGGCGAAAAGGGTGGCGGATCTAATGTTAATGCGACAGTCGTGGCGAACGCCCTCGGTACAGAGAGAACCGGCCAGGTTGTTATCGCAGTGACAGGCACAAGGGTCCAATTACCAAGCCTTGCGGCGGTAAACGGTGTTCTTGTTTCAGCCGGTCCAAGTAATTCTAATTTCACCAGCACAGCGGGGTCCATCGGCGGAACCATCGGAGGTTCTACGGTCACGGATGCGACAGACGGCACCGGAAATGGATATGCGCTTCAACCTGGGCAATCCGTAGGTTTTGCCGTAGCTAACTCGAATGTCCTTTATGCGAATGGTGTAGCCGGTGACGCCTTTTATGTGAGCGTGTCGTAATGCCAATACCAGCAGGATCAACCGCACCATTTAACACCAAGTTCCTTTTGTCTATCAGCGTCGATTCAAAGGGCGCGAAAGGCGATGGAACGACTGACGATACGGTAGCGATTCGAACCGCCTTGGCTACAGGACTAAATGTCAATTTTACGGCTGGCAAGACGTACATTGTAAGCGGAGATCTCCGATCAACAACTGCGGGTCAATCCATCTATCTCAATGGAGCTACAGTCAAACTTGCTAGCCAGATCATCACCACGATCACGTCTCAAGTGAATCCAGGCGATACGGTCATTCAATTGACTTCGACCGCTGGAATGGTAGCCGGGCAATCATACAGTCTTCGACAAGCCGGTCTAATCAACTTTGCATTCCCCCGGTACAAGGCCGATGCGTCGGTAGTGTTCACGGTGTCTGGGGTTTCAACGACCCCAAGCGTGGGATCGACTTGGACTAACAGTACCTTTACGTGGACGGTTACGGCGGTCAGCCTCACTGGGTCGGCACCGACCAAATCAGGAACCGTCACGTGCGCGGGGCAAGGTCTAGGCAATCCACAGGCAAGCGGGCTTTTAACATTCGCTACCGGCACTGGCGACGCCACAATGACGTACTCCGCTTTTGCCGGGTCATGTCTTGGGTATGGCTCGGGCTACACTGCAGGAGCCGGACTTCCAACGTGTGCGGCTGGTGCAACCGGTGCAACAATCACCCCGGTTCTCGACGCGGCTGGTTCTGGCCGCATTACCTCCTACACTGTCGGCGGAGATGGGTCTACAATCGTCTCCCAGACGACTAACACTGCTACGGGTGGAACAGGTAAGGATGCGGCTTTCCGTGTCTCAGCGGCCACCGTGGATGAGGCTGGCACGGCTCCTAATATTCTCTCGGTCGATTCATCGACCCAGGTGACGATGGATGGTGCCTTTACCGGTACGTTCGCGGTTGGATCTTCTTTCTATTCGGCATCCGACGTGTTCGACCTTCAAGGAACGGGAAACCTTCTTCAAGGCCCCGGCACTATCGACGGGAACTATGCAAATTTCACTATTGGATCGTGGCAGAACACTTCGGCGGTGCGCGTCAATGCCAATAACTGTACGGTTCAAAACATAACTATCCAGAATTTCCCGGGCGAGGGTGTTGTCATTTACAACTCGTATAACCTCGTCAAAGGTGCCCGGATTCAAAACATCTGGGGCAACGGTATCCACTTCACGAACTCCGACCCGACGCTGGGCACGAAGGGCGACGGCGCTTGTAAGGTCACCGATTGTACGGTCATAAATTGTAATCTTGACCCGATGGTCGGCCATGCAAACGGCGGCATCATCTGGTCAAACAATGTCGCAATGTCTCTTGTGTCAAGTTGCTACGTGCGCGGTACGTCGTTTGCTGGACTTGGTTCGATTGACTCGGCTGCAAACTCTAACGTTCGGCTCACCGGGAATACGCTTAACCTTTGTTTAACTAACGGTGCTGACATTAAGCCCGGGAATAACTCCGATGAACCGGTGCAAATTGAGGTTGCTAACAATCGGTTCATCGACTGCGGTATGGGTCAGAACCAGGCCAGCATTATGATCCAGAACACAGCGGGCGGTACCGGACCCGCCGATGTGGTTGTATCTGGAAACGACATCATTTCTCCGAACTCAAAATCCTACGGCGTTTATATGAACCACGCTGTAAATGTCAGCGTAACCGGTAACGTGATGCACGGAACTGGCGCGGCGACAAACGCAACGGGCGTCGGCTGCTTTAATTCTTCCAACGTCACGATCTCGGGTAACTCGATCAACGGGTTTGCGAGCAGCGCCTCGATCCAGAGTTCTACTACGACGCTGTTCAGCAACAACAGCTGTCTAAACGCACTGAGTTCAATAGCCCTCAATGCGCAGGGTGGCAATAACCCCGGCACAGTCATTTCAGGAAATACTGTCTCGGGTCTGGGTGCAACTGGCATCAAAGCGAACCTGAACACTATTGTAATCGGCAATCACGTCACGAGTTCAGGTTCGCAGACGAACGGTATATGGCTCGCTGGAAACGGAACAAGTGCAATCGGGAACACAATCGTCAATCCCTTTGCTGTAGGTGTCCTAGTCGATTCAGGCTTAACGGGCGTGACTGTTGCGAACAACAACATCGGATCGACGGTCGTCCAGGCATACACGTTCAACTCGACCGTAAACACCCAGGTTCAGCCGTTCCGATTGGACGTTCTCGCCACGGTTAGCGGGGTCAACGGTAAGACGGTAGCTGGGACACTTATTTACACGGTACCGACTGGCCGATCTCTAATTATCCAAAGTGCAATAGTCAGATGCACGGCTGCAAGCGCGATAACGGGGGCTCCAACCGCAGGTATAGGAACAACAAATGGAGGATCGGAAATCTATGCGGCTACGCCCCTGACTGGCGTTACAGCGGCAGGGGCGGGCTACGAGTTCGAGACGGTCGCGGGGGCTATTACAGCCTATGCAGCGGCTTCGACGGTGTATCTGAGCGTGACGGGCGGTGCAACTGGGACCTCTCAAACACTGGCATCTGAGATTATCGGATACCTCATTTAGCTGTCACGGGGAGTCTGATGCTAGTCTCCCCAATCCTCAACAATCTACCCAACCTCGTAGGTGAAGACTTTGGACATGATCCACGGGTGTAGGGTCTTTATCCCAGTCGTCAACGATCAGGCAAGCGATTCGTTCGGCTCGTGCCACGGACGAGAATAACAGACGTTGTTCCTCTTTGGTGTCTACGTTGTGGAGGGTCAAGACTGCTTTACCTTTCAACTCATCAACAGCGATGAGCATTTGGTTCTTGGTGATGGTGCTAAAGGTTCTCATGGGTGTGCTCTTTGTCGTACCTGGCTTGTGTGTAGTGACCCGCAAGCATAGCGTTAAACACAAATAGTCCGACCACGAACACTTGCTCGATAACGGCCATGATGCCGTATGGTCCACTGTGCCACGTTGATGCGCAGAGTAATGGAAACATGAGCAACGCGGTCGATCCAACCGTCAGAACACCGCGAAGCGGCCCATGATTAGCCATCTGCTCCATCATGGGCCGTGTCGGCAATGCGGATTTGGCGGCTAACTCTTGAGCATAAGATTCGGCTTCGTATTTCCATCGAAATTCTCTCCCGGCAACTCGGTACATGGGAACTGAAATCTGTTCAATCTGAGGTTCATTCATATCTCTCTTTATAGTTGGGCAGAATCCAGGGATAGGTCAGAGCCGGTCGGCTGAAACTTCAAAACGTCCTGTCGTTCTTTCTCTAGTTTTGCCGCGTGAATCCATACATTTTGAATAGGCCACGTCAGTTGTATCGGCGAGCGGTTGTACCTGTGGCATGTCAACGTAGCCTCTATAAGGCGCTTCTCGCGGCTCGTCATGGCTCCTGTATCCCTAGCTTCTGCTCGATTCGCCTTGACATCCATTCCTCGGCTTGTCTTGGATTGTCGTTGAATCGGTCGCCTAACTTTCTCCGTTGTGTTTGACTCATCCTCAAAAGGATCTTGCCCAACTCTTCGCCGGGTCGGTCGCCTCTTTTTGCTGCAAAGTCAACGCACGATTGAACGTGATAGTCTTTGTAGTTCGGATCTTGAAGCACGATATGCAGTGAGCCACCCGCTCCGTTCCTGGCATCCGAAAGATCCCGAAACAACCAAACGAAGGGCATAACCTCGGGGACCGTGGGCTTCTCGCTAAAAGTTGCGGCGGCAAGTCGGTCAACAAATTCGACTGAGTTCACTCTTCCCCCTCTACCGTATCAGTGGGCATCTCGGAGTTTTCTCCAAAGGTAACACCAAGTCCGCACTTGGTTCCCGGTGGAATTCCCTCGCCGGGCGTCACGGTGTAAGACACAATTCTCTTGCCATCTTCTGAAAGCGTGGGGACAAAGATCGAGGGTTTTTGCCCTTTGCTGAACTCCTCTACCTGCCTTGCAAACTCTTCGTCGCTTACTTTGGGATCGTGTAGGATGCCGGTGATAGCTTCGAGTGGGTTCGGATTTTCTACTATGTCTAACTGCTTGGCCGCTACTTCCTCTTTGGTGGTTTTGAATATTCGCACGTACTCAATGTCACCGTCGAATACCTTTTGGTCCGACCACGACACGTTCATGTAGTGCGGGTCTGGCAAGCCCTCGGGGTCTTTCTCGTCGCCGTGCCATTGAAGCCAGATTTTTAGCGGCGGTCCTTTTGGTGTTAGTGGTTGGTCTGTCATGGGGTTAGCCTTTCGCTGAGTACATTCGGCAAATCAGATCTTCGATGTAAGGATGGTCCGCTTCGCCCAAGACTGTCCTTTCATAGGCTCGGGCGATCTCATCTTCGAGTTGGTGCATTTTGGATTCTATCCACGGTCGCATAGACTCGGTGTAAGCCTCTTTGACTTCCATCAAAAAGCACTGGAATTCGCCCGATAGACGAGGATTGAATGTGCCGGTGGACAGTAGGTCCGATCCTTGCCGCAGAATCCGCAGATATGCGACGATGGCCTTACGGTGGCGCATTCCTGGATCTTCCCAGTTCATCTTTTTGAGTTGCGCCGTCGAATATCCTCGGTGAGCATCGAAGACACGACGGGCGTCAAGGAATAGACGGCGCATGGCCCGCATTTCCTTTGCCAGCGTGGTTAAACCCTGTTCCGTGCTGAATTCCACGTCATCCGAGAACAACGCCTCATAGACACTCGGGTTTCCGTTCGCTGCGTACTTGGCAAACATGCGGAACTCCCACACGGTATCGTCCTCTTTGCCGTCAATTTTGGACTTGGTGTCTAGGTTTCGGAACGGTGACAAAGCATGCGCGAGCGGCGAAACTTGGATGTACCGGTAGTCATAATCGCTATCGTCGGTGTCGAGGTTGTAAAGACGTGATCCGACTAACGCCTTCATTAAAACGGTCGGTTCACTTGCCCACTCTGGTCTCTGGTTCATGCTTGGACCTCTTCGGCTTTGATGAATGTCCACTTGCCATCAAGTAAGCAGTCTGTGTCCCCTTCCATGTCGTATCGCCCGATGATCTCAGCGGTAGGGTTTGGTCCGAGGAAGTAATCCTTGGGATCTGTCTCGTATTCAATCTCAACTGTCAATCGTATTCTCATGGTCTCTTCTCTACTGTGTTGGGGGGGGGGGGGGGGGGGGGCGCCCCCCCGGTTTGGGGGGATGTTTTTTTGTTTTTCCGGGGGGGGGGGCCTTTAAAACCCTTTTTAAAAGGGGGGGG